>Ga0102951_1000406_pt1 | contig 15341 bp, 11 predicted proteins | sample SalPonA_B_H2O_MG_FD_78507 | JGI IMG/M metagenome (GOLD analysis project Ga0102951, IMG submission 78507) | Water microbial communities from South San Francisco under conditions of wetland restoration - Salt Pond MetaG R2A_B_H2O_MG | ecosystem: Environmental > Aquatic > Non-marine Saline and...
AACAATTACGATGACGCTTAACGCTCAACAGCGACTGTCAATGTCTGCCTATAACGTCTGTTCCAATTTGTCCGCTTAAATCACTCTCGATGACTTCTGATACCGATCCACACTGAGTGGATACAAAAGAGCTGAATAGTTGTTACCGATTACGCTGATCGCCACCCCGGTCTGCAGATAGCCCGAGACACGCTCAAGTACCTCCCTGTATCGCTTCGTGATTGACATCCCTGTCAATCAAGAGTCTCGGGCTATCAGCAGACCGGGGCGGCTGAAGCCTAGGTGTCGCGATCGCGATCATATGAACCGAAAATCTGTCTTCGCAGACTCTAATGCATGCTTATGACCCATGTACGAGGTCGATCCCTTGCCACTCCCTTCAGGGATGTTCGAGGGCAGGGATGCCCGAGACAAGCGCACAGGGACGTGCTTGTAGCGGTCCCTGAAGGGAGTGGCAAGGGGACGGCCTCTAGGAAGACCTTCTAAAGCTGTAATGTATGGCAGCGCACTTGAGAATTGCTGACTGAAAAGTATATTGATGCTGTTGTGAGGTTTTCTTCTGGCGTTTTCTTGGCGAGTGCACACAAGCATGGCTGAGAAATAAGTGTCAAAGGAGATGCTTTTAGCGCTGCCTGAAATAGGTAATTGGAGCCTGTTACTGCCAAAAACATATGGACGCGCTTTGGAAGCGTCAATTAAGTATTCGCCTAGTTATGAATTTATTGGTCATTCACACGAGCGGAAATACCGTCTTATGTAAACTCAAGTTTGATTAGACGCTTCTCCATGATATGCAGGCAGGATGAGTTCAAAGAGTGTTCCGGTACCCTCTTCTGATTCGACTCTCAGTTCGCCGTTATGGCTCTCTATTATTTGACGTGATATTGATAAGCCAAGGCCGGTGCCTTCGCCAGCCGGTTTTGTAGTAAAAAACGGATCAAAAATCCTCTGTTTCACACTGTCGGGCATCCCACTACCGTTATCTTTGATGCGTACAACAACATTGTCACCCAGCTTAAGCGAACTAATCCAGATGGTGCCATCTTCTGCACTGGCCTGGGATGCGTTCACAATGAGGTTTACAAAGATCTGGTTTATCTCGTTGGGATTACAGTAGACATCGGGTATCTCTTTAAGGTCGAGCTCTACGCGTTGATTACTGCCAATTACACTTTTGAGTAGGCGTAGCGTGCTTTGGATACCATCGTTTAGTTTGGTAACCGATCGGTCACGACTCTCAGTACGAGAAAACCCTCGCAAGTTTGTTACGATCGAAGTGATGCGGTTTGAACCATCTAAGGTGTCTTCGAGAAGTTCTTCTATATCTTGCTCTAGGAACTCAAGGTCGATCTCTTGGGTCAGAGCTTCATATGTCTTTTGCTGTTCAGCACTAAGATTTCCGGATTGACTCCAGTCCGCGACTAAGCCCGTAATTCGCCGTATTGAGAGTAGATATTCTTTGAGCGTGTGTAGGTTGCCCGATACATATGCAATTGGGTTATTGAGTTCGTGAGCAATACCTGCGGATAGTGTTCCCAACGTAACAAGCTTCTCGTTGTTCACAATGACAGCTTGCGTATGTTTAAGTTTCTGATGGTTCTCCTCAAGTTCAGCCTTCTGTTTATGCAGCATCGCAAGACGGTTGGATGCTTTGATTAGCAGCGAGCCGGAGAGCACATTGCCTAACAATGCCAGTAAGCCGACAAAGATTAGTATGCTGAGGTATAAACGATCGGCAGGTGGTATCGGTACAAGAGTCTCTGCTTCCCCTATAAAGCGCGAAGAGTACATTCCCAGGTAGTGCATTGCGCTTATGGCAAGACCAAAGCCTATACCGCCAATGATCCAAACATCGCCGTGCCATCTTTTAGCTCGTTGTTTTACGTGATTAATCAAAAAGAGTGAGATAACTGATAGCGCGATTGCTGCAATAACGGCTAACGCAAACAGGGTCAGATCATATTTCAGCGTTGCGCTCATTTGCATCGCTTCCATACCGCTGAAGTGCATGATTCCGATGCCTAACCCGATTAAGGCTCCTGATTCGAGCATTTCGGAACCTGTTAGCTCTTCTTTGCCTATAAAATTGATCGCCACCCAGGCTGCGATGATCGCAGGGAGAGCCGATATTAGCGTAATCCAAGGATCGTAGCTGACTGTTACACTGAGTGAATAGGCAAGCATGCCGTAGAAATGCATACTCCATACCGCACCACCAAAAGCAATTGCTCCGCTTATCCGGACAACTCTTCGCGCCTGGGTGGACGTCGCCTGTCGCATAATTTCGGTCAGATAGAGTGCGAGTGCAGAGCCAACCATTGCCGTAACAACCGACAAGACTACCAGCTTAATTGAGTAGTCGTGGGCAAGGGGTGCCGTGCCGGTCGCGATGACGAATTTATTTGAAATGTAGTCGAGCAAGCTGGACTCCTAACTCTGAAATGTAGGTGTGCTGACGCTCAAACTCTGACTCAGACAAGGAACATTACAAGGGAGGTAATAGCACTTTAGGTCCTGTGTACTGTACCTGATAATACTCTCAAGTTAGCATTTCGCTTTTTTTGATCTAAGTAGATAACAAAATCGTCAATACCCACGATTGGTAAGTCTAGTCGCAGCCGCCTTGATAATCAAAGCGGGGTGTAAACAAAATATATTCTGCAACTGGCGCATTAGTGTAGCTCGGCGGGTAATAGTCATCTGGGTTGGTGCTATCGTTTGCGGCGACCAGCAAAATGGTTTTGCTGGGCAAGTCAGGCTGCCAGTAGGGTAGACCGAGATCCTTGCGTGTGTGAACGGATCCGGCAATCAGTAGGTTGATTCCAGATTGGCTAGTATTCGCTATCAGAGAGTCTGTCATTGAGCGATCGCGGCTATATTGGACACGCAACATATTGCCCAACTGACTCCGTGGCATTTTAGCGCAGTGGGAATCGAACAACAGGTCTAGCATAAACTCACGATAGTCAGCGGATGCAGGTATCTCGAGCTCGTCATTTTGATAGGCCTGCATTTTTTGATCGCGTGTTAAGTCGGCTGCTACAACACGCTTTGCATTTTTAATTGCTGCGCTGACGGGACCCTCATACCACTCCCATGGCCAACCTTGTTGCCAATTGAGCGCATCTGGAGTCAACTCAATTTCTCCTCTAGAAGCCTCGTCGAGCAACACTTGTTGCTCAGAGTGTGCCATCTCGAACGCAACGTTGGCTAATTTTTGATTGGAAGCAAGATAGCTAATGATATCGGTTTGCAAATTATGATGGTCAGTATTGTCATGGGTCTCTCCCAGCAGTAACCAACTACCGTCAGTGGCCTGTTGCAGCAGAACTTCTATCTCGATGAAGCGGCGCTCTTGTGTATCCCAAACCTTCCCGGCTAAGGGGTTAGTCTCATCCGTATAGGCCTCCAGCAGATCCGCCTTCACGGGGAGTACTAGACAGAGAATTAACCAGCTAATGCCCTTGCTTAGTCGATACCACATCGACGTAGTCACGTTGGATAATTGTTTCAAGAGCGTTGGCTGCAGCCACAAGTTCGTCAAAGGCTTCACGTTTTTCTCTCAGGATCTCTATCTGTTCTGTCGATGGAGAGCGATCAGGGCAGGCGTTACCGATTTTGATCAACGTGTCAACGTAGTCGGCTCTGGCATGCGCTACAGCGGTCAGCACCGGCCGTAGTTGCTCTATATGTAAATCATTAATACGCGGTTTCAGGACTGCATGATTTATGTCGTAGCGGAATTTCTCTAACTCAAGCAGGAAACGATTTTGTGGTGTTTTCATCTCGGACTCCACTTAGCTCCAATGTTAATGTCACTATAGTCGATCATTCATAGATAACCCGCATGCTGCGGATGCAAGCTGTGCCTCAAGCTGGCATACTTCCTCCACCCTCAAGCGTATAAGGATATGATTCCGTGGAGACTTTGATCGACGAAGGTACTGAGAAGCTGCCGCTCAGAGACTTTACTGAAAAGGCTTACCTCGACTACTCAATGTACGTCATTCTCGACCGTGCCCTGCCCCATATTGGCGATGGAATGAAGCCCGTCCAGCGCCGTATCGTGTACGCCATGTCCGAACTTGGACTCAAGGCATCAGCCAAGTATAAAAAGTCGGCACGAACAGTCGGGGATGTACTCGGTAAGTTTCACCCCCATGGCGATTCTGCCTGTTATGAGGCTATGGTGTTGATGGCGCAATCCTTCAGCTACCGCTATCCGTTGATTGACGGACAGGGAAACTGGGGCTCACCCGATGATCCCAAATCTTTTGCTGCAATGCGATACACCGAGTCACGCCTATCAAAATATGCTGAAGTGCTGCTCAAAGAGGTGGGGCAGGGCACGGTTAATTGGATCCCTAACTTTGATGGCACGATGGATGAACCCGAGGTGCTGCCTGCGCGTTTACCCAATGTGCTGCTCAATGGCTCTACTGGCATTGCCGTGGGCATGGCAACCGATATTCTGCCGCATAATTTGCGTGAGGTGGCTTCAGCTTGCATACATCTGCTCGATCATCCGAGTGCCGAGCTCAATGATCTTTACAGCCATGTAGCTGGGCCAGACTTTCCGACTGAAGCGGAGATCATTACGCCAGCTGCAGATCTTCGGAAAATGTATGAGACCGGTCGCGGATCGGTTAAGGCCAGGGCAATCTATGTCAAAGAGGATGGTGAGGTAATTATCACCGCCTTGCCTTACCAGGTTTCTGGAGCGAAGGTCTTAGAGCAGATCGCCGCGCAGATGCAGCAGAAGAAGTTGCCGATGGTAAGTGATCTGCGTGACGAGTCTGATCATGAGAATCCTACTCGACTGGTGATCGTGCCGCGCTCAAATCGTATCGATATTGAACAGTTGATGGCCCATCTCTTCGCCACTACTGACCTCGAGCGCAGCTACCGCGTGAACTTAAATATGATCGGCATCGATGGCCGACCTCAGGTTAAGGATCTGAGACAGATTCTGACAGAGTGGCTGACTTGGCGCACTCAGGTGGTACGCCGTCGTCTTGAGCATCGGCTGCAGAAAGTTGTGGATCGCCTGCATATCCTCGACGGCTTGATTATCGCTTACCTCAATATTGACGAAGTAATCGCAATTATCCGTAGCGAGGAAGAGCCAAAGCCGGTGATGATGGAGCGGTTTGGCCTGACCGCTGTACAAACTGATGCGATCCTCGATCTCAAGCTGCGTCACTTGGCAAAACTGGAAGAGTTTCAGATTCGAACTGAGCAGTCTGAACTGGAGGAGGAGCGCAAGAAGCTCGAGTCGACTCTCGCCTCCGATAAGTTGATGCGCAAGCTGATCAAGAAGGAGATTGAAGAGGCTGCCGAGGAGTTTGGCGATGATCGACGCTCGCCCCTGGTTGAGCGCGGTGAATCTCAGGCATTTAGTGAGAAGGACCTTCTGACTTCAGACCCTGTAACCGTTGTTCTGTCCAAGCAAGGGTGGATTCGTGCTGCGAAAGGTCACGATATCGACCCAACTTCGTTAAATTACAAAGCGGGGGACGGCTACAGTATCTCTTATGCTGGGCGAATGAACCAACCAACGCTACTGTTCGATAGCACCGGCCGGAGTTACACCCTCGATACTCACACGCTGCCATCCGCTCGCGGTCAGGGAGAACCGGTCACCGGAAGCCTCAGTTTACAGAAAGGCGCTACACTCGAGGCGATGATTGCTGGTAAGGAGAGTGATGAGGTGCTGCTCGCTTCAGATGCCGGCTATGGTTTCGTTACTAAGATTGGTGACCTGACCAGCAAAACTAAGAATGGAAAGGCGGTACTGACACTCCCGAAAGGCGCTAATGTGGTCCCTCCGGCCCGTATTGAGAACGCTCAAACAGGGCTAATCGCTGCGGTCACGACTGAGGGACGCATGCTGGTATTCCCAGTCAGTGAACTTCCGGTTTTGGCGAGGGGTAAGGGTAACAAGATTATCAATATCCCATCGGCTCGGGCGCAGTCTCGTGAAGAGTTAATGGTGGCGTTAATTGTCATCGAAGAGGGACAGTGCCTGCTCGTACACGCTGGCAAGCAGTACCTGAAGATGACGGTCGCTGATCTGGAACATTACCGGGGTGAGCGTGGACGTCGCGGTAACAAACTCCCCCGAGGCTACCAGCGTGTGAGTCATCTGACGGTAGAATAGACCAAAGCTCTGCCACACCAGACCCCGGAGAGTCGCTCTCATCCGGGCTTTTTGCTGTGCATCTCAGTTGGGTGCTTTTGGTTGGTATGGCAGCGTTTACTTCAGCCGCCTGAGGCCAGATCTTTCAGGTCAATTGAGAGTCTCTGCCATTTACCCAGCAACTCCAACAGCAAGAATGCGCGCTGTTCGCCATCGTAACCGGCAAAGACGGCACTGAGTCCTTTGAATGGACCATCAGTAATACTGACAGGTATATCAGGTTTGAGTTGCGACTCTGTTTGTTTGTCTTTGAGCTGGTGACGAATTGCACTGACAGCATCGGCCGGCACGATCGCCGGCTTTGAACCGAAACTGACGATTTTGGCGACTCCACGCGTTGAACGAATTGGGCGCCAGTTGCTCTCCATCTCAGACAGGTAGATAAAGAGGTAGCCAGGGAAAAGAGGCTCAGACCTGCTTCTGAGCTTACCGCGAAAGGCTCTCTCTACATCGATCATCGGCAGGTAGGTGTCAAAATCCTGATTCTCAAGTTCGATCTGTGCCTTAGCGGCCTGCCCCGGTTTAGCCTGTATGAGGTACCAGTTATAGCTACTCACTGGTTCTCTCCCTGAGTACCCTCGGCGCGACTGCGTTGGTTGGCTCGGTCAGCCAGCTTGGCGAGCAGATAACGTGCCTGTTTCTCCAGTAGTGCCTGGTAGCGTTTCTCAATGCTGTTGATCAGTACCTTGTCTTCGTCTTCGCGACGAATATCAGCGCTAGTTAGAATGTTACCTTTTAGCTCCGGTGCTTCACTCAGAGCGGTGTGACTTATTACTTGATTGGAGTTTGTTGAGCGCGTCAAAAAGCGTGCTTCATCAAGCAGATGATTAAAGCGGTCGACTTGGCCTCGCACAACGGCGATATGGACATTTAACAGAGCAAGGCCTTGCTTGGCCCGGCTCTGGTTGTAAGAGCGGTACAGCAGGTTGAAGAGAAGCGCCGAGCAGAGCGCATTAACACCATGTGAATCGTCACTTTTAGGGACATCAAAACGAATCTGAATGTCCTCACCCAGGAGCTCCACTTTGCCGAAGTAGATCCGTGCGACTGAATTGGCAAGCGTACGGTAGGTGCGTCGAATTTGACCCTGCTCCTCATCGTTCAGATTAGCTGAGTGAGTGCTGGTCGTATCGATAAGAATCAGATAGCCGGCATTTTCCGGGGCTAGTATCAGATCTAGTTCTTGCTCGAGGGTATAGAGATCGAGCTGCTCCTCGGTAATGATAGGTAGTTTCTTTGACCGAGGTGCAGTGTTAACGGGTACGGGAATAGAGATCTCGAGCTCCTCCGATTCTGGCTCTTCTGTGTTGTTGTCATCCAGCGGTTGCATGGCTGAGGGTTTAAATCTGGGTATGCTCGGCGGGCTGTGCTCAGGGCGTAACAGATCGACCAGATCGACCCGGTCATCATCCGGCGCACGATTGGGGATCTGGGATTTCACCAGCGGAATGTCGATGAGTGGGCTCTTCAGTGTGGCTGAAACATCAATTGGGGCATCAGCATCGTCTGCGAGCTCTGCTGTAAACTGGGGTTCAAGGGGTTCGGCGGATGCAACGGTTGCTCGTGTGGCTGTGAGGTTAAGATCGTCGAATGATATGAGTGCATCAGGATCGTCGACCGATGCTGGCACAGAGAGCGTAGCCCCAGCGGCTGAGGTTAGAGCGGGGTTTTCAGCCTCAGGTGCGCCTGAGTAAGGAGTATCACCAGTGTGGTCATCGATCTGGCTGTCATCCTCATCCTGTTCGTCGCTAGCCGAATCACTTTGTGTATCGGCAGCGGTCTCATAAGCCTGCTCTAACTCAGTATCGAAGTCTGCAGTCTCCTCTTCATATTCATCGATAGAGGATGAGCTGGGGGTATAACGGTAGGTAAGAGCAGCAACAATTAACGAGAGCACTAGGGCAATAGCGACCCAGGTGAGTTGGCTTTGCAACAAGCTCAGCGTCGGCATCGGATCTATCCATAAGGTCAACTCCCCGAGCAGTTCGCCATTTGGACTGATCTCGCGGGTTAATCTGAGCTCTGCTGGCTCGCCCGCTACAGCTAAGGCAATTTGCTGCTGGTCGGTCAAGCGGATACCGCGAAGTGCGGGGTCGTTGACCAACTGATTGACAACAAAATTGAGACTAACGCGATCCTCTGCCAGCATTAATGGTGTAAGAAGCGTTTCGACCGAATTAGCCAAGCGCTCGGCTTGAGCTTGAACCTGCTCTGTCGCCTGAGATTTCGCCAGTAGGTAGAGCGTGGTGAGCGCAATCAGCATCGCAACAATCAGCACGGTAAAAGCGGCGATTACAGGGCGAGCACGGGAGTTACCGCTCAATTGATCGTTGATTGCCTGTCCCGGAAACATCCTGATTGCTCTTGTCTCGCGCGCCTGTCGAAATTAAGCGCCATCATACCAGCCGTACCGGGTTCAGGCGAACCCGATTACTCTTTTTCGTAGGCCTCTCTCTGCTTATCCAGCTCTCTGCTGATCTGTTGTGGTGAACGAGTGTAGCGGGCCATTAAATTGTAGGTCAGAGGGGTCACTATCAGAGTCAGTAGTGTCGCAAACGAGATACCCGAAAACACCACCACGCCGATAGACTCACGACTCTCGGCGCCGGCTCCGCTGGCAAGTATCAACGGTAAAGAGCCCAAAACAGTTGTCAGAGCGGTCATCAGAATCGGGCGTAGGCGCCGCTCTGATGCCTGTATTATCGCTTGTTCAAACTCCACGCCGCGATCTCGCAACTGGTTGGCGAATTCGACAATCAAAATGCCATTTTTGGACACCAGACCTATTAGCATGATAAGTGCCAGTTGGCTGTAGATATTGAGGCTATCGCCTGTATAGAGAATCCCGATTAGACCCCCGGCCAGACCCAGCGGAACCGTGAGCATAACGATTAGAGGGTTAATAAAACTCTCGAACTGAGCAGCAAGTACCAGATAGACCACAATCAATGCGAATAGGAATACCAGTTCAATGGATGCACTATCCCGTTTGTAGTCCAGAGATTCGCCCTGGTAGTCTATGACCGCCTCTGCAGGCAGCAATTCAGCTGCCAACTGGTCTAGGTAGTCGATCGCCTCTCCCAGCGTGTAACCCTCATTAAGACCACCACTGATGGTTATGGTGCGGGTGCGATTGTAGTGCGGAAGTCGTGCCGCTTCCCCAACGGTGCGGAAGCTCACCAAGTTCGCTAGCGGGATCAGCTCTCCGGTTGTACTGGAGCGAATATTGAGACGAGCCAAGTCATCTGGATTCGTCAGTTGGGCCTCAATCCCTTTGAGCCAGACCTCATATTGGCGACCTCGCTCCATAAAGAGACTGACAGACTGACCGGGCAACATAATCTCCAACGTCTCACCCAGCGTCTGGGCAGAAACGCCCAATGCTGCCGCGCGCTCGCGATCGAAATCTGCTTTTATCTGGGGTTGATTGCGCTTGAAGTCAATATCCAGATCTGTGAGGCCAGGATTCTCCTCCGCCTTCTCCAGAATGAGGTTGGCCCAGGTTTCAAGCTGTTCGTAATCGGCTCCGCCAATGACAAATTCGACCGGGGTGCGGGAGCCAGCACGAATAGCGGATCGTAGAATCGGAATGACGTTCACATCGGGTATGCCGCCAAACAGGCGGCGCATTTCACCGACCAATTCGCTGGCATGGGTCTCGCGTTGGTCCCAGGGTTTGAGGCCGAGTATCATAAAACCGGAATTGTCACCTTGTGTTCCCCAACCAGGTGAGCGGAGCAGCGTGCTCTCAACGCCACTTTTTTCTAACCAGGGCTGCAGCTTCTGCTCAACTTCGAGCATGGATTTTTGCATGGCCTGTGCACTGGCCCCCTCTTGCCCCCTTACCAGCACGAAGATCGAGCCGCGGTCTTCAGTCGGCATGAGTGTGCGAGGTATCTGCTGCCAGGCCTGCCAGATCCCATAGAAGCTGCCGGCAATAATCAAGATCGCCAACCAACGGTGGTGCAGAGCATGCCCAAGACTCCAACCGTAGAATCGCTCCACTGGGTGCAGCAAGCGCGAGACTCCACCTTCCGGGTTGGCGCTGTTGTGTTGGCGCAACAACTTAGAGCAGAGTGCGGGCGCCAGAGTGAGTGCGACTAGGCTGGAAAAGATGACTGCGGCTGTCAGCGTCACAGCATACTCCCGGAAGAACTGTCCCACAGTGCCCGGTAGAAAAACAATGGGTACGAAGGTAGCTATGAGTACGAGCGTGGTTGCCACAACGGCGAAGCCTACTTCGCGAATACCGTCCCAGGCTGCGAGCAGTGGTGGCTTTCCCCTATCGAGGTGGTGGTGGATGTTCTCCACCACAACAATGGTATCGTCAACCACCAGTCCAATTGCTAGCACCATCGCGAGCAGAGTCAGAAGGTTAATAGAGAAGTCGAACCCGAGTATCGCCAGACAGGCCGCAATTAGCGAAATCGGAACAGTAATGGCCGGAATGAGTGTTGCACGCAGGTCTCCTAGAAAGATCCAGATCACTAGGATAACGAGACCCGCAGCAATGGCGAGCGTGGTGTACACTTCTGAGATCGCACTTTTGATAAATGTGGATACATCGTAGGAGGTTCGCAGATCTGTTCCATCAGGAAGGAATGGGCGCAGCGCTTCTATTTCGCGTTTTACCCCCTCAATCACCGTTAGCGGATTAGCGTTCGAGATCGGCTCGATACCCAACGCGATGACCTCTTCCGAATCTGCACGAAACATCTCGTCAGTATCCAGTGCACCGGTGCTAATTTGGGCGATGTCGCCGAGTCGTACCAGTGGTCCTGGCGCCTGGCGGATAACCAGCGATCTAAATTCGGCGATAGTGTTGTAGCCACGGGGTATCTGTATCTGCAGGGTGCGTTGCGGACCGGTCAATTCACCGCCGCGCAGCTCGAGATTCTCGCGTTTGATAGCACTGGCAACCTCTTGGGGCGTGATACCTAATCCGTTGAGACGATCAATATCGAGGTTAATTCTGAGAACGTAATCGCGTGCGCCAAGAATCTGGACTGCACTCACGCCATCTACGCGCTCTAGCCGCTCTTTTAATGTGCGTTGAGCGTAGTCGGTTAGTTCCACCCCATCCATATTGCTAGAGCTGGCAATGATATAGAGAATGAGGTCGCCTCGAGCACCGCTCTTAGACACTGTCGGTGCTCCAGCCTCGGCCGGAAGCGCTCTGGCTGCGCGTGCAACCGCCTCGCGCACATCGTTGGCGGCGTCGTCCAGGTTGCGTGTCGTTTCAAATGTGATTGATATGCGCGAGGTGTTTCGTGCGCTGGTGGACTCTATAAAGCGCACGCCCTGAATCCCCGAAAGGCGCTCCTCAATAGGTGTTGTTACCCTCAGTTCAACCACCTCAGGGGCCGCTCCGATGTAGCTGGTGGATATATTAACCTGAGGCCGTGAGACGTCGGGATACTCTCTCAGTGGCAGGTTGAGCCACGCCAGCAAACCGAAAACAACCAGCAGTAGACTGATGACGAAGGCGAAAACGGGGCGACGAACCGAAACTTCACTGAGAATCATGATTGTGGCTGCTCGCGGCGCTGGCGTTCTGGTCCTCTCTCATCGCCACCTTCCCCAAGAACCCTCACGGGGCGGTTCGGTTTGGCTTTGACCAACCCGCGGTCGACAATACGGTCTCCGACTGCCAACCCGGAGGTGATCTCAACCCACTCACTGGTCTCTTGCCCCACTGAGACCGCCGTAGTTTTTGCGGTCGACTCGTCATCAAGTCTGAGGACACTGGTGCGTTGGCCCTCGTGAATCAACGTGCGCGCAGGTACAACCAATTTGGCCTCGCCCGAATCTACGCGTAAACTCACACTGACACGCATGCCAGGTCGCAACAAGCCCTGCTGGTTGTCAATGAGTGCTTGAACTGACAGTGTCGCTCGCTGAGCGTTCATTCGTGCGTCGATCAACGAGACTTGCCCGGTAAACCGCTCTTCGGGCCAAGCGGCTGAGAGAAGTTCCACCTCTCTGCCAAGTTCAATAAAGCGCAGGTAGCGCTCCGGTAGGTCAAAGTTCACCTTGAGTTGGGTCACATTGTCGAGTGTGGAAAAGGCTTCGTTGCTGGTTATCCACCCCCCTTCAACCCAATCGAAGCTTCCGAGTACACCACTGAAAGGCGCCGTTAACTGGTGCCGCTCCAACGCGAGGCGAGCGATGCGTATATTCGATTGAAGTCCGGCAACTTGTGCCTCCTGTATGTCGACCTGCTCAGCCGCTCCGGCCATCTTTTTGACTAGTGACCGTTGGCGTTCAAGTTGCTGCTGAGCCAGATTCAACTGACTCTGAAGGCGTTCAAGTTCAGCTTGCGCGGAGCGGGTATCGAGCTTTATCAACGGAGTGCCAGCCTCAACGTAGTCACCTGATGTAACGTAGAGTTCGGTTATTCGCCCGCTCATGTCGGTATGAAGTTCAGCTTGCTGATATGCAGCCAGGGTACCGCTGCTAACATAGGTTTGTGGCAGCTCTCTGGTGTCGACCTCGTAGGCCGTTACCGCCGGCGGCGGTCGTTTGGGTCGCTCAGCACCAATAGCAGAAAACGACTGATATGACAGAACAGAACAGAGCAGCAAGGTGACAGAGCGTTTCATAAAAAACCGCGCCAAGATTAAGGTTGTGTTGATGGCAACTATTTCACGTCGTCAGACATTTTCATAGCGCTATCTAATACGTTGTTTAAATGTCGGTCAGTTTATTATTTTCGTTAATCTGCCCCCCTTTGCGGTGGGTTATCGATCCCTCTCAAGTTATAATGGTGGGAACAACTCCACCCTGGTGAAGAATGGATGAATATCGCTGATTACATGCACAGGCTTGGTGCAGATGCACGCAAGGCCTCGCGCCTCATGGCAAAGGCTAGCACTGAGAAGAAGAACCGCGCGTTGATGGCCATGGCAGAAGCTCTGGACGCCAGCCGTGAAACACTCGCGAAAGCAAACAGAGCCGATCTCGAACAGGGAGCTGCTAACGGGTTGGACGCTGCTATGCTGGACCGTCTGGAGCTTACGCCTGCTCGTATTGATGCAATGATTGAAGGGCTACGTCAGGTCGCCGCTCTGCCAGACCCTGTGGGTGATATCAGCGATATGCGTTTTATGCCTTCAGGTATACAACTGGGTAAGATGCGGGTGCCTTTAGGCGTCATCGGGATCATCTACGAGTCTCGTCCTAATGTTACAGTCGAAGCTGCTAGCCTATGCTTAAAGTCAGGCAATTCTACTATCCTGCGTGGCGGCTCTGAGGCGATTAAATCGAATCAGGCGATAGCCGCTTGTGTGACTAAAGGTTTGGAGGCAGCTGGGCTGCCAAAAGCAGCGGTACAGGTGGTGGAAACCACGGATCGTGCTGCTGTGGGTGCGCTGATTACCATGCCAGAGTTTGTGGATGTCATTGTGCCGCGAGGCGGTAAGGGGCTGATTGAGCGTATTAGTAAGGATGCGCGAGTACCGGTGATCAAGCACCTCGATGGTATTTGTCATGTCTACATAGATGCTGAGGCTGATATGGCGAAAGCGGTCAATATTGCAATAAACGCAAAGACGCACCGCTATGGCACCTGTAACACGATGGAGACCTTACTGGTAAACGAAGCGGTGGCTCAAGAGGCGTTAACCGAGTTGTCTGCGGCCTATAACTCTGCAGGAGTTGAACTGCGTGGCTGTGAGAAGACACGTGCCATTCTCGGTGGTATCAAAGCTGCAACAGAAGCGGATTGGTCCACTGAATATCTGGCCCCGATTCTCTCGATCAAAGTGGTGTGCGATATTGATGAGGCGATACATCATATAAACCATTACGGCTCACACCATACCGATGCGATTATTACCGAAAGCTACACGCTTTCTCGGAAATTCTTACGTGAGGTGGACTCGAGTTCGGTGATGGTGAACGCTTCCACGCGCTTCGCTGATGGTTTCGAGTACGGGCTGGGTGCCGAGATCGGTATATCAACCGACAAGATTCATGCTCGCGGACCGGTTGGTCTCGAGGGTCTAACATCGCAGAAGTACATTGTCTTCGGTGAGGGACAGATACGCCGTTGATCAACACAGTCAGAGCTAGGGTCATCTTTGGTGGTACCTTTGATCCGATTCATCACGGCCATCTGCGTGCTGCGGTCGAGATTGCCGAGGCCCTGAATGTTGCGCAGATCGATCTGATACCGTCACGTGATCCCGTTCATCGCGGAGTGCCGGGAGCTTTAGCCAGTGCACGGATGGCGATGGTACGACAAGCTGTCGCTAGTGAACCTCTGCTGGTAGCTAATCCGATTGAGTTAGAGGCACAACGCGAGAGTTTCACGCTTTTCACATTACAGGAGATGCGTGCGGAACTGGGTGCTGAACCACCGCTGGTGTTGGTGATGGGAATGGATGCATTTCTCGGGCTTGAGAGCTGGCGAGGCTGGCAGGATTTGCTCGGATACTGCCACATCCTTGTGCTCATGCGGCCGGGTTATCACCCCAAAATGAGTGCCGCGCTGGAGTCGCTGTTGGCTCAACATGGCACAGAAGAGTTAGATGAACTGTTGCACGATTCGGCGGGACACATCTATCTGTTTGAGCAGACACCCTTAGAGGTCTCGGCCAGTCAGGTGAGACAGATTATTGCAAGCGGGCAGAACCCGCGTTACCTAATTCCGGACGCTGTCTGGAGTTATATTCAGGAAAATGAGCTTTATGGATTTAAACGAACAGAATCAAACTGAACAGCATGACAAGCAACTGATCGCTCTTATTGAGAGCGCGCTAGAAGATATGAAAGCGAAGGATCTGGTGCTGATCGATGTTCGTGGCCGCTCCACAGTGACCGACTACATGATGGTTGCAAGTGGTACTTCAAAGCGCCATGTCGCGGCTGTCGCCCAGGAGGTTCTGGATAAACTCAAGGCAGAGGGCACTCAGCCACTGGGTGTGGAAGGTCAGGACGTCGGCGATTGGGTCCTGGTCGACGTTGGTAGCGTCGTAGTACATGTGATGATGCCCGATGCACGCAGTTTCTATGATATTGAACGCCTCTGGTCAGTTGGTGGTCAGAGCAGCGCGAGCTGATGCGGATTCGCCTGATCGCAGTGGGTACGAAAATGCCAGCCTGGGTAACAACCGGGTTCCATGAGTACGCTAAGCGTCTA
>Ga0102951_1000407_pt1 | contig 15340 bp, 14 predicted proteins | sample SalPonA_B_H2O_MG_FD_78507 | JGI IMG/M metagenome (GOLD analysis project Ga0102951, IMG submission 78507) | Water microbial communities from South San Francisco under conditions of wetland restoration - Salt Pond MetaG R2A_B_H2O_MG | ecosystem: Environmental > Aquatic > Non-marine Saline and...
CCACGCCATGCAATTGACCATGTTGGCGAAATCTATCACTACTCCGCTTGCTATGGAAACCAGTGCTCAAATTGGCGGTATACCTGCACTCGCCGCGGTGTTTGTGATCCTATCAGGCGTGGCAGGCGCGGTGTTGTCGAGTATAACATTTGCATTGTTCAACGTAACCAGCCGAGCGGCCCAAGGTATTGCCTTAGGTACCGTTGCACATGCAATTGGAACAGCAAAAGCAATTCATATGGGAGAGGACGTCGCAGCAATGGCTACCATTGGGTTATGTATTAATGGTATTGCTACGGCCATAATATTGCCTCTTATTATTCTTGCTTAAATAATGCCCAATTATTAGGTATTTCGTTCGTTTTATGGCAAATTCCTCCAAAAGTGCTATTCCTTAAAGAGTAAATTCGAGACAATATTTACGTAAACTATTTTTAGTATTTTAGTTTGCGGAAGAGTTGCCGATATACTGAATTGTATTCAATGTGTTCCCTATGGTATCAACAAGCTAGGTGGTAGAATCGCTCAATGTTTTCTGTACTCGTCTGTGACGATTCCTTAGTAGCGCGTAAACAAGTAGCTAAATGCCTGCCTCAAGATTGGGAAGTGTCTGTTCACTTTGCCAAAAATGGGCAAGAGGCGTTAGCGGCGTTGGCAGAAGGAAAAGGTGACTTATTGTTACTGGATCTGAACATGCCAGTACTTGACGGTTACGGTACGCTGGAAGCGATTAAAACCCAAGGGCTTGGGACCAAAACTATTGTTATATCGGGTGATATTCAGCCCGAAGCTCATGAGCGCGTTACTGCGTTAGGTGCGCTAGACTTTATTCGAAAACCTGTCGACCCGACAGCCCTTGCTGATGTGCTAGATAAGCATGATGTTCTTCATGCTGTAGTAGAGGAAGTATCAGAACTCCCGCCTTTAGACCCCGATATTAGGGATTGCTACCAAGAAATTACCAATATTGCGATGGGGCAGGCTGGAGATCACTTAGCCAGGATCATGAACGTGTTTGTTCGCCTCCCTATCCCCAATGTAAACCTGATTGAAGTGTCTGAAGTGCATATGATGCTTTCAGATATAGAAACACATGAGCGGGTGACTGCGGTGTGCCAAGGCTTTTTGGGTCCCAGTATTAGTGGTGAGGCACTGTGCATTTTAAGCGATAGTAGTTTTGAAGATGTCGCGAAAATATTGAATGTAGAGGGTGAGGTTGATGACCAGCTGCAGCTAGAATTACTGATGGATGCGGCTAGCATCCTCATAGGGACGTGCTTGACTGGCTTAGCTCATCAAATGGATGTCAATTTTAGCCAGGGTCACCCTATTGTTCTGGGTCAACACAGGGCAATTACCGAAATAATCAGCATGAACAAAATTAAATGGAAACGCACGCTCGCCATCGAGTTAAGTTATGGCCTAGAGGGCTATAACGTTCAGTGCGACCTTATCTTGTTGTTTACAGAAGAGTCGATGAAAATGATGAATTCGAAGCTTGCCCACTTATTGGAGGATTTCTAATGAGTCAGCAGCTTGACGATTTACTCGAATTTCATTGGATGATGGATATGCTTCAAACCGTCGACGTTGGTATCGTTGTGGTCGACAGACAGTTTAAAGTAAAAGTCTGGAATGGCTTCATGGAAAGTCACAGTGGCCTTCTGCCTAGCGATGTGCGTGATAAATCTTTGTTTTCTTTGTTTCCAGCAATTAAACAAGATTGGTTTGAAAAGAAAGCAAAGCCGGTGTTTGACCTTAAAACCCGCGCGTTTATGACATGGGAGCAACGCCCCTATCTACTCAAGTTTCCTAATTATCGGCCGATTACAGGAAGTGAGTTATACATGTACCAAAACATCACCCTGTCACCGCTAACGTCGGCAACAGGGACGGTTGATTATATCAGCATGATGATTTACGACATGACAGATGTTGCTGTAGGCAAAAAGCAGTTAGAAGCATTGCAAGTTGAAGAGTCTGAAGCACAAGAGCGCCGACAGCGAATGCGCTAAGCGCAAGTACGCTTCTTAAGGCTACTCTTCGTGCTAGCCGTATTTCATACGCTGATATTGCCCTAGTTTTTTACCTTATCATTATTTTTATCTAGCCATGCCGGAGAGATTATGTCCGTTGCTCGTCGTCTTTTTATTCCTTCTTTTTTGAACATCCATAAAGCCATCCAGTATTTGCTTCTGGCGCCAATGATTATAATGGTGTCCGCATGTGGTGGAGGCGGTGGAAGTAGCGACGGTGGTAGCGGCACTAACACAACGCTCGTGATTAACGCTGGGCCCGATGCGACCGTAACTGAAGGTGCCTCATTAACGTTAAATGCCGAGGTCAGCGGAGGAAACGGCGAATACACGTATTCATGGTCGTCTTCACCCGCGTTGTCTATTACTCACGGTGATACTTCTACTGCGTCAGCAAGTTTTGTAGCGCCTGCGGTAACACAAAATACTGCGTATACCTTAACCTTATCGGTAAATGATACCGCGGGTAACACCGCAAGCGACGAACGAGTTATTACTGTCTCACCTGTTAATATTGCGCCGGTTGCGAGTATTTCTGTGCCTTCATGGAGTGGGCTTGACGCAAACACGTTTCCTGGGGGCGTAGAAATAACATTGGATGGCAGTGCAAGTTCTGACGCAGATGCTGCTAATACCGCTAGCGAGATAGCAACATATACCTGGACGCAAACCGCAGGTACCAATGTCATAAGTGGGGCAACCACGACTATTTCCACCTTAACCGTGACAACGCCGTTGATCAATACAACTGAGTCTTTGTCTTTTGAACTGGTCGTTACCGATGCAGAAGGCGCATCAGATGCCGAGTCGGTTACGTTAGTGGTGCAGTCTCAATCTGAAACGCTTCCTACCGCTGACGCAGGCTTTTCTCAAGCGGTATTCGGTGGTGAGGTTATCGTATTGGAAGGCAGTGCAGATACAAGTATTCCAAGCGCACTACCTTTAACCTACTTGTGGGAACAAAGCGGTGGCGTGGCCGCAAATACCGACCCGCTTATTCTCGAGACGGTCATGCAAGTAGACGATAACGATGCGTTATCTACGTTTGCCATCGCCCCCTCAGTCACACAAGAAACCACGGTTACCTACACACTAAGCGTACGAGATGCGAACGGCAATATTGTTGAAGACTCAATTCGGGTCTCGGTAAAACCCTTACCCACGCCATTAATTAACGATACTGGCGTGCTTAGGCAAGCAACTAACACGGCAGTGGTAGCTGAGGGCGTACAGCAAAACCTATGGCCTGGACAGGATGGTCAGCGTGGCGCTGATGTAATTGAACAAAATGGGTATGTTGAAAAAGCAGGGCGAGGCAAGGCGGGATTCGATTTCACTCGACTTAATGAAAATGGGGACGAGCAAGATGCGTCTACGTCAACATTCTCTTGTGTCAGAGATAACGTAACCGGCCTTATTTGGGAAGTAAAACGCGATGATGGTGGTTTACAAGATAAAGATTCAACCTACTCATGGTATAGCGATGAGGTTAATGGTGGATTTGAAGGCAACGTCAATGGCACAACAACGTCGTGTTCACTGACCAACTGCAACACGCAAGCCTATGTTGAGGCTATTAATGGGCAGGGGCTATGCGGTTTCTTCGACTGGAGAATGCCAACACATCAAGAGCTTTTCTCTATTATGCATCTTGGCGTAACATCAGGTGTGGCTATTGACGAGGATTATTTCCCGAATACCGGCACAGTATCATCGACGCCTATTTGGTATTGGACCTCAGTGCCAAGTGCTGATGGGGTGAATAGCGATGACGCTCAAAATGCATGGGCGTTAGACTTTGAATCGGGCGTTGATAATTTCCTTAATAAATCAACGGCGGGTTATGTAAGATTAGTAAGGGCTGGGAGATGATGATGAAGGTTGCTTTTAAGAGATGGTTTTTCATTGCGTCAGCGTATTTTTTTGCCGGAAGTACAGCGGCGCAGACCTGCTTGTCTGATGGACTAGAAACAACGCCTAACGATGATTTTGAAACAGTAACCACAAGTACACTGTTGCACTCGCCCACCGATCTCATTTGGCGGCGGTGTGCTGAAGGTCAGACATGGAATGGTTCAACATGCGCAGGCGAGCCAACCAAATTTACCTGGCAAGAAGCATTACAAGTCGCTCATGAAGCGAATGATGACGAACTGTTAGGCTGGCGACTCCCCAACGTTAAAGAATTAGCCTCCATCGTTGAAAGAGATTGTGTTCGCCCTGCAGTGAATAGTTCTCTTTTTCCCGCTACCCCGGCGGATGACTTCTGGACTTCAACCCCTTCAATGAGCGATCCTGATCGCGCTTGGGTGGTTGCATTTTTTAACTCTAGCCACTCAATCAAAGAAAAGAACCGCTTTGTTTATGTGAGGCTCGTGAGAACAAACACCGATTAGACGACATGTGTTGGGTGTGTTTCCAAGTAAACCAAACGCTAGATTTTTATATCTAGCGTTTGGTAATTCTATTATCCACGTATTCTTTATTACTAATGTTGATGAAAAATTAAGACATCCAATGAACGGCTGATAGTTCACCCTGATTATTCGTCCGTTAGCCTCATGATGTCTTTTTATTTGTCTTTAAGCTAGCCACAATGTTAGTTATGAAAAATACCGTTAATCATTTCTTACTGTTTACCCTATTCCTGACATGTTTCCTGCGGGCAGGTCAGGCTTATGCTGAATTTACCTGTGATATCGACTTTGCCTATGGAATAGCGGTCAATAGCGACCAAATTCGCGTTATGGATAAAACCCGAACGGTAGTGCAAATTAATGAGCAATCTCAACTGTTCGTTGGGGGGAGATGGCAAACCCTCAACCTTGAACAACGTGCATGGCTAAGCGAATACGCCGAAGGGTTACATTTTGTGGTGCCCAAGATGATTGTGCTCGCCACTGAAGGGGTTGATATCGCTATTGACACCATCGAGCATGTTTATCTGGGTTTAGTGGGCAGCGACCACGATAGTTATGAACGTCTTAACGCGGCCATGAAACGGGTACAAAACCGTGTAAAAGATAAGTTTAGACATGCCAGTAACCATTACTTTATTGGCCCGGGATCGCTTGAGAGCGTCGATGACTTCGTTGATAGCGAAATTGAAGCGCAATTAGAAGAAGCTATTTCAACATCAGTAGGGGGGATCCTCTCTGCGATAAGCGGCATAAATACAAATAGTGGCGAAGTAAACAGCGACAAGGTAGCTGAAATAACCCGGCAGCTCGGTGCGGTAGGCGAGCAATTAGAACGAGACATGGGTGACAAAGCTATTACTCTTCGCAAAAAGGCACAATGGTTCTGCGATAAACTTAAGCGGCTAGATGTTGCAGAGGAAAACCTGCGTAGAACGCTTCCCAGTTTTGAGCGTTATAACATTATTACGTCAGATTCAACGCCTACAAACGACGACAATTAATAGCGGGCGCACAGGGCCAGAAAGTGTTTATACGAAACAAGACAATAAAGTATTGAGGTAGCGTCTGCCTTTGTCAGTGACCTGCCATGACGATGAGGTGGTGATTAGCAACCCTTGCTGCTGAGCGTCGTTTAAGGCGGCAAGAATCTCTTTTGTTAAACGTTGCCCGGTAAGCGCTTCAAGGTCGTCTATTGGGCATGGCTCGACCAATCTGAATCTATTCATGAAAAACTCAAAAGGTAAATCGTCTGCGGCAACGACCTGTTCGCTATCAAGATATGGGCGACTTATTTCCATATAGCCTCTTGGGTGCTTCACTTTTACCGTGCGAGTTATTGTCCCTTCTTCAGAATTGGTTATTTTGCCATGCGCACCACACCCAATACCCAAGTAATCACCAAAGCGCCAATAGTTGAGATTGTGATTACATTGGTGACCCACTCTCGCATAAGCAGAAATTTCATACTGCTCGTAACCGGCTTCGCGTAATTTTTGGTGACCATCTTGCTGAATGTCCCACAATATATCATCATCAGGTAGGTCTGGCGGGCGAGAGTAAAACGGCGTATTGGGTTCAATCGTTAATTGATACCAAGAAAGGTGATAGGGGTTGAGCGCGATACCTTCGTTAAGGTCGGACATCGCGTTTTCTACCGTTTGCTCAGGTAAACCGTGCATAAGGTCTAGGTTGAATGTGGGCAAGCCTGCTGCGTGAGCTTGTTGCACCGCCATGCGGGCTTGATTGCTGTCATGAATTCGACCAAGCACTTCTAAGTGCTTTGTTTGAAAGCTCTGAATACCCACAGACATCCGGTTTATTCCAGCGTCATAAAAACCCGAAAATTTACCGCTTTCAACGGTACCTGGGTTCGCTTCCATTGTTATCTCAGCGTGGGCAGAAAGGTTAACGCGTTTTTTGATGCCCGTTATTAACGCATGGATGGCGTCGGCTGAAAACAAACTAGGTGTACCACCACCAATAAATATGGTGTCTACCTGCCGACTACCAACGCGCTTTGCATCCAAAGCGAGATCATCAAGCAAATGTGCCACATATTCTTTTTCTGGCAGCGAAGACTTTAATCCGTGTGAATTAAAATCGCAGTACGGACATTTCTGAACGCACCAAGGAATATGTACATACAGGCTAAGCGGGGGATTACGCAAACGTATTTCTCATCGCATCAAGTAAAACAGCCAGCGCTTTACCGCGATGACTAATACGGTTTTTTTCCGCTTTATCTAGTTCTGCTGCGGTCAGCTTATGACTGGGTACATGAAAGACGGGGTCATAGCCAAAGCCTCCATCACCTTGACGTTCGGACAGTATTTCGCCCAACCACTTACCTTGGCTTACTAAGGGAACCGGGTCATCTGCATGACGCATGAAAACCAGTGTGCAAAAGAAGTGTGCCTTGCGTTTTTCTTGTCCGTGCAAACACGTTAGTAGTTTATCAATGTTATCGCTATCTGTGGCGTGTTCACCGGCGTAGCGCGCAGAATAGATACCGGGCGCGCCTCCTAATGCATCAACGACCAGTCCTGAGTCATCGGCAATCGCAGGCAGGCCGGTGACTTTCGCTGCATGACGCGCTTTGATAATGGCATTCTCAACAAACGTGGTGCCAGTTTCAGGAACATCTTCGACACCAAGTTCTTTTTGAGCGACAACATCGACGCCATAATCAGCAAAGAGTGACGTAAACTCTTTAACTTTGCCTTGGTTACCCGATGCAAGAACGATTTTTTGAGGAAACGTCATTTCATAGTCTCTTTATTTAAAACGAAAGCGTTACTTGCGTTTCTTAGTCCGCACTTTTGCCTTAGCTTTCGACTTCACCTTGTCTTTAGCTTTTGTTTTCTTCTTTTTCGCGCCAATTTTAGGCGTCTTATTTTGAGGTCTAAGCTCTGCAATAACACGTGCCTTCAAAGGCTCATCCATGTAACGTGACACTTTAGATACCATCGCGAAATCATGAGCTTCTACTAGCGATATCGCTGTTCCCTTAGCGCCTGCACGACCCGTTCTACCGATTCGGTGAACGTAAATATCGGCTTTTCGCGGCATATCGAAGTTGATTACATGACTTACATCAGGCACGTCAATACCACGAGCAGCAACATCGGTTGCTAAAAGAATAGGCACTTCGCCACTTTTAAAGCGCGCCATTGCTGCATTGCGCTTGTCTTGAGGCATTTCACCTTGAAGCCAACAAACGGCAATGTCTTGTGATGCTAAATAGTCTTTCATCATTTGAAGGCGATCACGGGTTTTGAAAAACACCACAGCGCTGGTGACTTGTTCTTTTAAAATATGAACAAGCAACGCCTGTTTATGCTTCATGTCATCCGCTAGGTGATACCATTGATGAATTTTATTCTTTTCTTTACGCGAAGGGGTCGCTTCAATAACTTCAGGGTTATTAAGGATATCTTTTGCAAAATTCCTTACTCCTGCGCCCTCTAATGTAGCTGAGAATAATAGGTTTTGTTTGCGCCAACGTGCTTCTGTCGCAATCTGATTGACTACCGACGAGAAACCCATATCAAGCATACGATCAGCTTCATCAAGTATAAGGCATTCGATGTCACGGCAATCTGCCGTTTCTTTTTCGATATGCTCTAGAAGTCGACCCGGTGTCGCAACAAGAATATCAAGATTTTGGCTTAACGTTTCTTTGTCTGTACCGTAGTTGATCCCACCGGTAATCACCCCACAAACGATGTCGGTGTATTGCGTGATTGCCTTTGCTTGTTCGTAAACCTGCAGCGCAAGTTCTCGCGTTGGCGTAAGAATGAGGATACGTGTCGCACCTGGCTGTTTACGCGGGTAGTCTAAAAGAAACTGGCATGCAGGCAGCAAGAATCCGGCTGTTTTACCCGTTCCAGTTGGGGCTGATGCTAAAATATCTCGCCCATCCATAGCATGGGGGATAACGAGTTGCTGTACGCTGGTTGGGGTCTCAAAGCCCATTGCTGCAACTGCACGACATAATTCGTCGTCTAATTCGAGTTCTTCGAAAGTCATAGTATAAGTACGCTCATATTGAATGAGCGTATTGTAGCATTGATGGATGAAAACTTAGAAAAAAACTACGTTGTAATTGTGCCTAACGCATTTGCTTGCTAAACGCGCATGTTGTTCCATTACAGGCTACAACGCGTTTAGTGGCAATGCAGTGGTTAGCGCTTAGTTTGACGCTGCGGTTGTTAGGGGGATCAAGATCAAATCTTGTTGAGGCGGTATTAAATAACGTGCGCCGTCTTCAGTAATGACAGCCATTTCTTCAACCGAGATAGTTTTATATGTACCGTCTTCACGCTTCCAGCTATGAAAACCATCAAACGCAAACACCATGCCTTGTTTTAGCGGCTTTTGCGCCGCTGGCCGCACGGTTGCGCCACGTGAACCGCCCAAGTTAGGGCCCGTGTCATGAGCGACGTAACCCACAGGGTGGCCCGTGCTCCACATTACAGGCTCACTGCCGTTTTGTTGCATAAGTTTACTTTGTGCCGCATCTACATCAATGCCTTTAACACCAGGCTTCATTGCGTTAAATGCAGCAAACCCACCGTCTCTACCACTTTCCCAATAATGTTTAATATGGGATGGGGCGTCGGTTTCGCCAGGTTTTAATACATAAGCAAAACGTTGAATATCGCTTACCCAACGGTCATGCAACTTTATGCCGAAGTCGATTTGTATAACATCACCTGGCATGATGATCTTAGTGGTGGAATGAGAATGACCGCGATCGGGGCCTGAATTAACATTAGGGTTTTGATCTGGGGCCCATGCATCACCAACGCCGTGTTCTTTCATTTTATTTTTTAAAAACAACGCCACATCGGCGTCGGTGGTTTTCCCGGGTATGACCGTACCGTAAGCTTCAACTTCCCACTGCGCGGTGAGCCTTGCAGCTTCTGTCATTATCGCTACTTCTTCATGAAGTTTTATTGAAAGCCATTCGTATACCACCTCTTCTGATGAGACTAATCGTTTGGCATAGGTAGAGCCAAGCGCAGCTTCAAGTTTAAGTCGTTGGGTGTAACTGATGCCATCTGCTTGCGCATTATTCGTTGAGGCATTAATCGCAATTGTAGAAAATTGATTTTCTTTGATAAACGCTGCCGCTTTTTCAATGGCCGATTCACCACGGGGCACGGCAATAACGTTTTGTAATACGTTTAAATCTGCAAGGGCGGTTGACTCGCTAGATGGCGAAAATGCTAAAGAGTGAAACTCTTCGTTTTTAAGGTAAAACATAAACACTGCCGTTGAACCTGCGTTTTCGCATCCAACATGCTGTGCTAGCGGATCGTTATTATTTTCTCTGCACACGGTGAGCCAAGCATCGACACCTGAGGCGTTAAGTGCATTCGGAAGTAGCGTTTCTATGCGCTTTTTACGAATTTCAGGCCATGGGTTGTCGTTTACAAGTGAAGCCGCTGCAGTAGAAGCGAAACATAAACTGGCGATGGCTGCGAATAAATAAAAAGGAAATGGTATACGTTTCATAAAGATGGGCTCAAACTTATTTTCTCTACCCTAAACCATATTGCGCCCATCGCCAACATTTTGAGATGGGTGTCTTTATTTACATCGGGCTACGGGCATTCAGCGGTGCAAAGGAAAATAAAGCAACATAGGGCGCTAATAAATCTTCCCAACAGACTCGACGTGAGTCAAATACACCCTCATATCAAATTCAAGTTGGTGGTATTCAGGTAGCATATGAGTACAAAGCTGATAGAAGCTTTTGTTATGATCTTTTTCTTTTAAGTGCGCCAACTCGTGTACAACGATCATGCGCAGAAATGCATCTGGAACATTTTTAAATAGGGTGCTGATGCGCAATTCATTTTTGGCTTTAAGTTTTCCCCCTTGAATACGCGAGACATAGGTATGTAAACCAAGCGCGTGATTAACCACGTGTATTTTGGGGTCGAAGGCAATTTTGCTCAACGGGGCAGATTTCTTTAGAAACGTATTTTTAATAGCAAGGACATAGTCTCGCAATTGTTTGTCGGTATTGATTTCTCCTGCTGTGGGGTATTTCGTCAACAAGTAATCAGTCAAACGGCCTTCATCGAGTAATACTTGAATTTGAGCCTGCAACGCCGGTTGATACGACGATAAATATTTAAGCGTAGACACCGTTTATTGATTCTCCCTGAAAGCTTGACCATTGTGGCGTATTCTGACAATAGTGGCACATTGCCCTATTTTACGAAAAATTAACATGTCAGAAGCATTGCATTCAGACTATCTTATCGTAGGTGCAGGTGCCAGTGGAATGGCGTTTGCTGATACGATTGTCAACGAGTCCTCTCGTACCATTATCATTGTGGACAAAGAACATAAACCAGGAGGACACTGGAACCATGCTTATTCGTTTGTGACCTTGCATCAACCTTCTTCGTTTTATGGCGTGGGTTCAAAAGAATTAAGCCGTGGCGTTATTGATAGTACAGGTCTAAATGCTGGGTTACATGAACTAGCCTCTGGTGCTGAGGTGAGTGCCTATTACGACCAGCTTATGCGAGAAGTGTTCTTGCCTTCAGGTCAGGTACACTATTTTCCAATGAGTGAATATTTAGGCAATGGTCAGATTCGTTCACTTTTAACTTCAGAGGTTATTACTGTTAGCTTCGATACGTTAGTTGATGCTACGTATTATAAAACTAGCGTACCCGCGACCCATACGCCTGCGTTTGCCATTAATGATAATCTTCAGGTTATCCCGCCTAATCAGTTACCGTTACTTTCCGCTCCCATTGGGGGCGTAACGGTTATTGGTGGCGGTAAAACCGCAATTGATACCTGTTTATGGTTATTACAACACGGTGTTTCTGCTGACGCAATAATGTGGATAATGCCACGAGATGCTTGGTTTATCGATCGTAAAAACACCCAACCTAGCAAAGCATTTTTCTTTGATACCATTGGAGCACAAGCGGCGCAACTGGAGTGTATTGCACAATCGACGTCGTTAGAAGATATGTTCTTACGCTTAGAAAAGTCAGGCGTGTTTTTGCGGTTAGACCCTAACGTAATGCCGTCCATGTTTCATGGTGCGACTATCAGTAAACAAGAACTAAATGAAATTCGGCGCATTCGGCAGGTTTTGCGCTTAGGGCGAGTAGTATCGTTAACTGAAGGGGAAATAACCTTCGAGCATGAAAGCCGACCATTACCTAAGAACCAACTCCTCGTCGATTGCACTGCCAGCGCAATAACAAACTTAGCGCGTGTTCCCGTGTTTGCTGAGAATCGCGTTACATTACAAACCGTAAGGGCGTATCAGCCCACGTTTAGTGCAGCCTTTATTGCTCACACCGACTTAACATATTCAGATGAAGACAAAAAAATAGGTTATGCACCGTGGTGAGGTTACCCAATCACGACTACGAATGGGTTGATTTAACCTATCAAAATATGATGAATCAATATTTTTGGTCAAAAGAGCCCGGGCTTAAAAAGTGGCTGCACAATCATCGGCTAGATGGGTTTATGCGCATGGTTGCCGGCGTAAAGTTTTATGAATTGAGGCACCTTGGCGTTCTTAACAGAATGCGTAAAGCAGCCAAACCGGCGATTGCAAAACTTAAGCAATACAAAAAGGCATTAGAAGCATCGGGATCCACGTAACCGGCCGTCAAGGTGCACGCATCTCTGAACTTTGCTCGTTATACAAAAAAACAAACTCGTGACTAGATGTTTACAATGGCGAAGGCTTACGCCTTTATGAACGTATCTCGTCCGCTGCTTTTTGCTTCGTAAAGCGCGTCATCCGCTTTTTGAAAAACATGCTCAAGTTGATTAACTTGCGAAAATGCGCAGTACCCGGCGCTTGCCGTTATATTTATAGCGTGGGCACCGCTTAGTACGGTTAGCAAACGTATTGTATTCATCGCACGGTGAAGATAGATGCGCGCTTCCTGAGGCGTACATTTCGTCAAAATGACAATAAATTCTTCGCCGCCCCAGCGTCCCACAGCGTCCGCAGCGCGGGCCTCTGCTTTTAAGCACTTAGCGAACGCTTTAATCACATTATCTCCCACCTCATGCCCGTAGGTGTCGTTGATTTTTTTAAAGTGATCGATATCGAAAATAACCAAAACTGCATCATCAACGCCGCGTAAACACGAATACCAATGTAACTCTGCAAAAGACTGCATGAAACGGCGGTTTTTTAACTGTGTTAACGCATCAGTCGTCGCCTCTACTTTAGAGCGCCTAGCAAGCTGAACATGTTGTTTTTTTGCTTTATTAATTTGGGTTAGTCGTTGCGTAAAACGAAGCAGCTGTTCGTCGAGTTGATAAATGAGTGCAGCAGGGCGTTTGGTTCTTCTCGATTTTAGCATCGACACGTAAGCTGGCGACGTCTCGTTTGTTTGCTGCCCTTCATTGTAGATGGCAAGTTTAACGGGAAATAAGCCTGATCGTTGGCACACCCGCTCCCCTATTTCTTTAATAGAGCAGTCAATAGACTTAACTTCGAAAATGTCTTCGATTTTTTGTGTATGGAGTACGCCGGGCACATTATTACTAAACCGAGAGTTGAAGTTTACAATACCCCCGTCGAGTGTCGTAATCACTGCTGCTTCCGTAATGTTTTCGATCACTGAACGAATACTCAGTGTCTCTTCGATAGAGCGTTCAAACGGAAAAATATTCATACATCAGCTCTCTATTTGTCTCGACAGGACTAAGGTGTACTATCACGCGGCAATGCCCATCACCATTTGCGATAGTTTTGTCCAATTCAATAGCTGCATAGCCTGTCTCGTTAGAGGTTATTTTTCCAAAAACATTTGCGGTCATAGAGCAAAGCGCTTTCTTGCCCGCCACATTGCTGCCAAACGGACAACGACTGTTCTGTAATATGATAGTGTCAGTTGAAATGTCTGAAATGGAGAACTGGCCGCCAATTCTTCGCTTTAAATCGACAAGTACATGCGCAATAACATCGGGGGTCATGACTTCATCGTCTAATGCGGATTTGTACTTGTCGTAAAAAATACTGCCGACGCGATCCGCAACCATGCCAATAAACCCTTTTGACTCTTCACTTCCTATGACGTCTTCCATCAATTTATCGAGTTCGAGCAGAATGGTCAGATAAAATGACTGACTGTCCATGTCTATATGCTTACAAGCAATTCGATGTTCAATATCCGCAGATCGCATGCACTTTCTCATTTCAAAGTATTATACTTTAGTTGTAGGTCAAGCTTGGCTAGAAATCAAAAAAAAGGAGGGACGTTTATCATAAGACACGTAGTGCAATATGCGACAGCGAGTGCGAATTAGCCATGCAGGGTAAATGGGATGTACGTTACGAGGAGGTTATCGTCTGTGCCATAACATGCTCAATAGCGATCAATTTTTCTCGGTTTAATGCGTCTTTTATGGCTGAGCCTTTTATGCCTTTTGCAATAATATCTTTAACATCAACTCTCTTTGCAGCAAGCAATGCGTCAATGATCACAGACTGTCTCTTGTCCCACATCACGGCCTCAAATTCAGCACAATGGCGTATCGCGTTCAGCAATGTTTCGAAGCGCTCTGGGCGTCGCCATGCATCGGTTCCGTTGAAGAGCATCATAAGGTTGTCAGCTGTTAGCACACGAGATGCACTGTTGGCTTGATTGTCGTCTTTACTCAGTAATATACCCTTGAATTTACATGCAAGTGTTACAATTTCACTGACTTGATTCTGCGTTTTAAGGCGCTGACACAATGCTGATGCTTGCTCCTCGTTTAAGTGAATACACAAGGATGTAAAGCGGGCCAAAAGCAATGGCATTCCACTCAAAGGCGGAGTGTCTTTCTTTGTAGCGCTACGAAGCATCTCGATACTTTCATTGATAACGGGAAGAAGTTCGCTAAACCAATCATTAAGGCCGCCGGTTGCCTCAAGTGTAGCGAAGTACACTTCTGGAGAACGCTCTACTAAGCTTCGCCTAGTTTCTTGCCATACTCTTTCAGCACTTAATGCTTGTAATTCACCGCTTGCAGCCATCGTTGACATAAGCGCAAGCGTTTCATCTGCAATTGTGAAACCAAGGTAAGCGTAGCGCGCCGCAAAGCGTGCGACGCGAAATACACGCAAAGGGTCTTCACTAAAGGCATCTGATACATGACGTAAACATTTGTTGTCTAAATCTTGTTTGCCGTTGTAGGGGTCAATAATTTTCCCATCACTGTCCTGCGCCATTGCGTTAACGGTAAGGTCGCGTCGTGTTAAATCTTCTTCTAATGTCACGTCAGATGACGCATCGCAGACGAAGCCCGTATACCCCTTGCCTGATTTTCTTTCTGTTCTGGCAAGCGCATACTCTTCGTTCGTTTTAGGGTGCAAGAATACCGGAAAGTCTTTGCCAACCTGTGTAAACCCTTTTGCAATCATTTGCTCGGGTGTTGCGCCAACAACCACATAATCGCGTTCTATAACTTTTCTATTTAACAGTGCGTCGCGCACTGCGCCGCCCACCAGATAAACTTGCATATCGACTTGTGACCATGTTGTCTTTTCAAAGACACTATTATTACAGAAGAAGTTTACATACGCACACTTTGACTTCTCGCACGGCTCTGGTAGTTTTGATCGCGTTTTCAGTTTATTACAGCAGTTACCATGTATTTGAATTACTTTGGTTTGAGCGATAACCCGTTTTCTATTGCACCAAACCCTGATTATCTCTATATGAGCCCACGTCATAAAGAGGCATTAGCTCACCTAACGTTTGGTCTGACAGAAAGCGGTGGTTTCGTCATGCTAACCGGTGAAGTCGGCACGGGTAAAACAACCGTGTCGCGGAAGCTATTGCAACAACTGCCCGATAACACCCAAGTGGCGATGATCCTCAACCCTAC
>Ga0102951_1000412_pt1 | contig 15264 bp, 12 predicted proteins | sample SalPonA_B_H2O_MG_FD_78507 | JGI IMG/M metagenome (GOLD analysis project Ga0102951, IMG submission 78507) | Water microbial communities from South San Francisco under conditions of wetland restoration - Salt Pond MetaG R2A_B_H2O_MG | ecosystem: Environmental > Aquatic > Non-marine Saline and...
AAAAAAGATAAGCGTTTAGAGAATGAGCTTAAAAAACTGAAGGACCGCCAACGTCGTCAATCAGGTGATCTGGAAGATTTATTGAACGACCGTTTAGATGAGTTTAAGGACGAGATATCTGCACAGCAAAAGGAACTTTTCGATGCTGAAAAAGAGAATCTCAAAGGGGAGCTCAGCGAAGCTGCCTCTCAAGCGGCATCTGAAGCAGCTGCCAATGCGGTTAATACCAACAGTTCCATGAACTCTGGTACTGCTGTTGGCAATGCTGGTATGAATAACGGATCAAACAATCAAGGAGTTGCTAACCCTAACGTAACCTACCCGCAAACACCACAAGGCGGTTCTGTGAAAAGCAATATCAAGGGCTACGATCCTAACCAATACGCTGGAAACGTTCAAGCGGGCTCGCGTGGATACTATGTTACAGCCGGTGTGTTTGGGTCTGTTACGAATGCAAACAAACTGCAAGCTCGTTTGAGCAAGCAGGGGGTCGCTTCGGACGTATTCCAAGATCCAGGTAATAATATGTATTATGTCTTCTTGCTGAAGTTCAGTAACTACGAGTCAGCGAAGCAAGCCCAGACGAGTGGTTTTAATGGACAGTACGGAGGTAAGCTTTGGATTAAAGCACTCTAACACCGAAAAGTAAAGCACAAAAAACCCGGCGCATCGCGCCGGGTTTTTTTATGCCAAATTTTGGGTTATTTTTTTTCGGCTTCCCGCGTTGGGTAAATAAGATCCGGGTTGGTTGGGGCATTGTCCTTAGCGAGCTTACAACCGTTTAAGATACGCTCAGCTTGCATTAGGTGTCTCTCGATGTGGGGGATAATAATTTCAAGTGCCGTAAGTGATTTTATCTTAATCGGTGGCAATGCTGAGGTGATCTTCGCGTTACATAAATCCGGGCTGTTTGGGATAATACGCACGAGTTTTTCGATCTGGCTGAGATCTGCGATGAAATTCTCCATCACTTTTTGAGGCGCGATTTTCAGGTCTGGATTTCTTAAGCGTCTAGGCTTTAGTTTTTTTGGTGCCGGAATTTTTAGCGTTTTAGCTTTGGTAAGCGGTTGCATCCAGGCATGGGCTTTCTTTGTGAACCAGCCCATTTTTATGCTGCTTGATTCTTTTGCTTCAGGCAATTGGCACACTGCAGTCAACTGGGGTAAATACACTTCGTTTACATTGTTGATGTGTTCAATACATTCAATGGCCGACCACTTCTCGCCTTCAGGAATGAAGAAGAGTTCGTCGTCTTCTAAAAAATAGAATGCCCGCTCAAATTGGGCTTTGTGTTGTGCCAATTCCTTTAGTCGATCCGAAATGTATGCGTTTGCTTGCATGGGCTAATGAAGGGCTTCTTGGGTGGTTATGCGTTGGAATACCTCGTAAACGCCTTGCAGGTGCATTATGTTTTGCGCAACAAAGGTGAGTTTATCTCCTTTTTGTTTGATTTGAACGCTGCGTGGGTGCTTTTGTAGGTAACCTAGGACGTCGGAGAAAATAGGCAGTTGGTAGTATGGACTATTATTTTCAGCCGCAAAGTGCGCAATAAGTTTACCGCCTTTAATGATGATTTTCGTGAAGCCAATGTGCTTCGCGAGCCATTTAATGCGGATGCTGTACAGCAGGTCTTCGACTTGTGGGGGAATGGGCCCGAACCGGTCTTCCAATTCTAATTTGAACAGCAACAGATCTTCCTCCTTTTCCAGCTCACCCATGCGTTGGTATAATTTCAGGCGCTCTTCGATGTTATTGACGTATTCGTCCGGGATATGAAGCGCGAGATCTGTATCGATTTGAACCTCATCTACGAAGTGCGAGCCTTCCGTCTTATCCGGATGGTCGTATAATTCCTTGAATTCATTCTCTTTCAGCTCATTCACCGCTTCAGCAAGAATTTTTTGATAGGTATCAAAGCCCATATCGGAAATGAAGCCGCTTTGCTCACCGCCTAACAAATCTCCGGCACCGCGAATTTCGAGATCTTTCATGGCAATTTTAAAGCCGGAACCCAGATCAGTAAACTGCTCTAACGCTTGAAGTCGCTTACGTGCTTCGTCTGTGAGTGTACTGAGGGGAGGTGCTATAAGTTTACAAAAGGCCTTTTTATTGGAGCGGCCCACACGTCCGCGCATCTGGTGCAGGTCTGACATACCAAAGTGGTTGGCATTATTGATAATGATGGTATTCGCATTCGATACATCGAGCCCACTTTCGATGATGGTGGTAGCAACGAGAACGTCGTACTTACCTTCCATAAAGTCCAGCATGACTTTTTCCAATTTCTTCCCGTCCATCTGACCGTGTCCTACCGCGATTCTAGCATCGGGCACCAAACGTTGAATCATCCCTGCGACTTCCTGTATGTTGCTGACACGATTGTTGATAAAGAAAACTTGTCCACCGCGCTGAATTTCATAACTCACGGCATCGCGAATAGCCTCTTCTGTAAACCCGATCAATTCTGTTTCGATCGGTTGACGGTTCGGTGGTGGAGTAGTCATTACACTCAAATCACGTGCGGCCATGAGCGAGAACTGGAGGGTTCGTGGAATAGGAGTGGCCGTTAACGTGAGCGTATCAACTCCCACTTTTAGCGTTTTAATTTTATCCTTAACACCCACGCCAAATTTCTGCTCTTCGTCTACAATGAGCAGTCCAAGGTCTTTGAATTCCACCGTCTTGCTGACCAATTTATGCGTCCCGATAAGGATGTCTACTTTACCACTTTTGAGATTCGCCAAAGTCTCGCGCTGCTGCTTTGCCGAACGGAATCTATTGATGTAATCCACCGTTACAGGAAATCCTTCCAATCGTTTGGTGAAGGTTTTGAAGTGTTGGAAGGCAAGAATAGTGGTTGGCACAAGCACTGCGACTTGTTTGCCATTTGCCGCAGCTTTGAATGCTGCGCGTATAGCAATTTCAGTTTTTCCAAAGCCAACATCACCACAAATAAGACGGTCCATGGGCATGGGGCGTTCCATATCTTTTTTCACCGCTTCCGTAGCTGAAACTTGATCCGGCGTGTCTTCGTACAAAAAGCTGGCCTCCAATTCATGTTGGAGGTAGCCGTCTGGCGCGCATTCGAATCCAATAGCCTCCTTGCGTTTTGCGTACAATTGGATCAAATCAAAAGCAATCTGCTTCACCTTCGCTTTCGTCTTCTTCTTCAGCGACTGCCATTGTGGACTGCCCAGTTTATTCAGTTGGGGCGCAGTACCGTCTTTTCCATTGAACTTACTGATCTTATGCAGTGAATGGATGCTGACGTAGAGAATGTCGTTGTCTCGATAGACCAATTTTATGGCCTCTTGTACGGTACCGTTATTGTCAATTTTTTGCAGACCTCCGAATTTTCCGACACCGTGGTCTACATGCGTTACATAATCACCAAACTCCAAAGCATTTAATTGCTCCAGTGTAATGGCCTGTTTTTTCTGAGAGCCGTTTTTAATACTGAATCGCTGGTAGCGGTCGAATATCTGGTGATCCGTATAGAGATAGACGCCGGCAACTTCATCCTCAAATCCTTCGTGCAATGATGTGGTGGTGGTGGCGTATCGCGGGGCAAGCTCCAAATCCTCGAAAATGGCTTGGAATCGGTCCACTTGCTTTTCATTTGCGCACATCAACACGGCCTGCTTGCCCCGCCCATCCACATCGAGTAGGGTTTGAGCAAGCAGATTGAAGTCTTTATTAAAAGCCCGTTGCGGAAGTGCCTTACTTTCGATGGTTTGCGTGTGCCATTGCGCTTTGCCATATTCAACGCGACTGTAATCCATCAAATCGCGCTTTATTGCATCACCCGAAACAAAAAGCTCGCTTGGGGCGCCCCTTTTAACCGCATCACCCAACTGTTCGTAGGTTTCGTGGGCCAATTCCATCAATCGGTCCAATCCTGCCGTCAGCAAAGAGGGCGTATCCAGCCAAACCTGTGTCTGCTTGGGTAAATAGCTAAGAAAAGAGCTGCGTTGTTCCAGGAAGGTTTTGTTTTCAACGTTCGGAACGATGCTCATTTTACTGGCCTTCCCAATGGTGCGTTGGGTTTCAATATCAAAGTAACGAATGCTCTCCACCTCATCATCAAAGAACTCCACACGATAGGGGTGGTCTTTGGAAAACGAGAAGATATCCACGATACCACCGCGCACAGAAAATTGGCCAGGGCTCGTCACAAAATCTACCCGTTCAAACTGGTATTCAAAAAGCGTTTCGTTTAAAAAATCGATGGAAATGCGTTCTCCCACATGAAGCTTGAGCGTATTACTCTCCAATTCCTTTTTAGTCACGACTTTTTCAAATAGCGCTTCCGTATAAGTAATCACTAGAGGTGAACGTCGTCTGCTGCTGAGATGATTGAGCACCTCTGCCCGAAGTAGAACGTTGGCATTATCCGTTTGTGCCACCTCATAGGGTCTTCGGTAAGAAGCCGGGTAAAAATAACACGGCACTTTTGGTAAAAGCTTTTCTAGATCGTTTTGAAGGTAGGCGGCTTGCTCCTTGCTCTGTGCAATAAGAAGTTGCGGAACGTCCGTTTGTATGAAAGCGGCGGCGGCTAAAAGCGCCGTGTGTGAGCCACCTGCAGTAACACACCCGATGGCTGTGCGTTGGTTGTCGTTGGCAGCGCCGACTAAGGCCTGAATGAGTGGATGTTCATCGTAGTAGCTAAGTAAGTCTGCCAGTTCCAATAGTTATTCTTTGTATTTCTGCAAAAATGCATGGGCAGTTTCCACCATACGCGGCGAACCAATGAAAATAGGTACCCGTTGGTGTAGTTCCGAGGGGTCTATCTCCAAAATTCGCTTTGCGCCGTCTGTGGCCATACCGCCGGCTTGTTCAACAATAAAAGCGAGTGGGTTACACTCGTACAGGAGACGAAGTTTACCATTTGGCGCCATCGTTCCTGTGGGGTAAAGATACACCCCGCCTTTTATAAGATTGCGGTGAAAATCGGAAACTAATGAGCCAATATACCGCGAGGTATAGGGCCTGTTTGTGGCTTCGTCGTATTCCTGACAATACTTCAAATACTGCTTTACTCCCGTGGGAAAGTGAACGTAATTTCCTTCGTTCACACTGTATATTTTACCTTCCTCAGGGATGGTCATGTTTGGGTGAGAAAGACAAAAGACCCCGATGGATGGATCCAAAGTAAAGCCGTTCACACCATTTCCCGTGGTATAAACGAGCATGGTGGATGAACCGTACACCACATAACCTGCTGCGATTTGGGCATCGCCGGGTTGCAAGAAGTCCTTTAAACTTACAGGACTGCCGGCAGGGGATATTCGTCGGTATATAGAGAAGATGGTGCCAACACTCACATTGACGTCAATATTAGAGGATCCATCGAGCGGATCCATCAACACGATGTATTTCGCATCAGCATGAATCTCATCCTCAAAGCCGATGAAGGAATCTTCTTCTTCCGAAGCAACACCACAAACTTGACCCATACTGCGGAGTGCGCGCATAAAGGTGTCATTTGCCATGACATCAAGCTTTTGCTGTTGTTCGCCTTGCACATTTTCAGTGCCTATGGCGCCCAAAATATCTGCCAATCCGGCTTTATTGATTTCCCTGTTTACCACCTTCGCGGCGAGGCGAATAGAGGTTAAGAGTTGCGATAATTCTCCTGAAGCAAAAGGAAAATCTCTTTGGTTCTCAACGATAAATTCGCCGAGTGTCGTAGGTTGTACCATGGTCAGTGGTTCTTTGGTTGTGATAGGTACCGGCAAGTTAGCCATTTTCTGTGGGATACACCCGAAACTAAAGATTACCTTTGCCGCATGAGATTCGATGGACAAGTACGGGCTAAAAAGCACTTAGGACAGCACTTCCTTAAAGACGAGAGCATTGCAGAACGCATTGCTGCTGTGGTACCTTTTGAGGGGGTAACGAATGTGTTGGAGGTCGGCCCGGGAATGGGTATGATGACCAAATATTTATTAAAAAACCCGTCCATTGAAACATGGGTTATTGAGATAGACCAGGAGAGTGTGAGCTATTTGCAAGCGCATTATAATCAGCTCAGTGCGCGAATACTTCAAGAAGATTTTTTGAAGTGGCGTCCTTCAACGACTTTTGGCGATGAATCATTTGCCCTCATTGGTAATTTCCCGTACAATATTTCTTCTCAAATCGTCTTTAAAGTGCTTGAAGAGCGGCATCAAATCCCTCTTTTTGGCGGGATGTTTCAGAAAGAAGTGGCTGAAAGATTGTGCGCTCCTCCAGGAAATAAAACCTACGGAATCTTATCCGTATTGTGTCAGGCTTACTTTGATTTGACCTATGATTTTACCGTGCCTCCCTCAGTGTTTAACCCTCCGCCAAAGGTGGAAAGTGGGGTCATGCACATGGTAAGAAAACCTACTGATCCAGATATTTCATTTGCACTACTCAAGCGCGGGGTTAAAGCGGCTTTTGGACAGCGGAGAAAAACTTTACGTAATGCTTTGAAAGTCCTTAACTTGCCTGTAGGCTTTGATCACCCGTATTTGACTAAACGTGCGGAGCAATTGGGCCATGCAGAGTTTGTGGAATTGCTAAATGCCATTGAAGATGGAAGAGCTTAGTGTAAAAGAACGGATCGAGCGTGCAATGAACGCCATTGATTGGGCGGAGTTTGAAGAATATACCATGGACTTGCACGCTGCAGATATTGCTGAAGCACTGGAGTCTCGTGAGATTGAGGAAATTGAGCGTTTCCTTGAAAGCTTGGATGCGGAGCTTGTTGCAGATATTCTTGTCGAGATTGATGAAGACATTCGTACTCAGTTGCTAAAGACGTATTCATCAGAAGATATTGCCCATGAGCTCGTGGAGAACATGGACAGTGATGATGCGGCGGACATGCTTTCTGAGCTTTCGGACGAGTTGACAAAAGAAGTACTCTCGAAGGTCGATGATAAAGAGCAAGCAAAAAAGATTGCCCATCTACTCACGCATGACGAAGATACCGCCGGAGCCTTGATGGCGACGGAATATGTTAAAGTGCAAGAGGGCTTGACGGCGCTTAGATGTGTGGCAGCAATGAGGACTCAGGCAGAAAATGTAGACCGTGTTCATGCTGTTTATGTGGTTAATGAAGACGATATACTGGTGGGGACGTTGAGCTTGAAAAAACTATTGACGGCGAAGCGAACAGAAAATATTTCAGAACTCTACACCCCGATAAGACACACGGTATTATCTACTACCCCTGCTGAGGAAGTAGCGAATACCATGCAGAAATACGATTTATTCGTGCTCGCGGTGGTGAATGCCGCTGGCGAATTACTTGGTCGTATTACTTTGGATGACGTCGTCGATTTTATACGTGAAGAGGCTGAGCGCGATTACCAATTAGCTTCGGGTTTGACCGACGAGGTTGAAAGCGACGATACCGTTTTACAAGTAACCCGGGCACGCATACCTTGGCTGCTCATAGGGCTCTTTGGTGGCTTGATCGTAGCATTAATGTTGGGTGAAAATGAAGGCGATATTAAATCGGTGCCAGCTTTGGCCCTGTTTATGCCGCTGATAGCAGCGATGGCCGGGAACGTTGGGGTACAATCCTCAGCAATTGTGGTGCAAGCCCTAGCTTCTGAAACGAAAGAGCAGAATATCATTGCGAAGCTTTGGAAGGAATTATCTGTGGGATTAGTAAATGGTCTTATACTCGCGGCTACCATGTACGGAGCCGGCTTGCTTTTAGGCTATGACCAGTTGGTCACTATGACCGTAGCGGTTTCTCTTCTCGTCGTAATCATTTTTGCCTCGCTGTTTGGAACGTTCGTGCCGTTGCTGTTGAACCGCTTTAAAATAGATGCAGCGTTGGCGACTGGTCCGTTTATTACTACAGCAAATGATGTCATTGGTTTGATCATTTATTTTCAAATCGGTCGCTATATCATCGGATACTGATGAAGGCATTGCTTGTAGACGATACGCATCCACTGCTCGAAGAAGGTTTAATTGCGGGTGGACTTCAAGTGATTCGCGAATTCGAAGCACCCTTAGCAACGCTCGCCCAACAGCACGCCGACACGGAGGTAATCATTATTCGCTCTCGTCTAAAAGTTTCCGCCGACTTTCTGAAGGCTTTTCCCCAGCTTAAAGTGATAGGCCGCCTAGGAGCTGGCCTTGAAAATATAGACCTGAATGAAGCGGCTAGACGCCACATCACCTGCCTGCGTGTTCCAGAAGGAAATGCTCGTGCAGTCGCAGAACATGCCCTAGGTATGCTTTTGAGCTTACTCAATCACCTCCCGCGTGTTCATCGAGAAATTAAGGAAGGTAAATGGTTACGCGAGTCGAATAAAGGACGCGAACTACAAGCGCTGAAAGTAGGTGTGATCGGCTATGGAATAATGGGCGGCACTTTTGCTCGATTGCTCGATGCCATGGGCGTAGCCGTTCTTGCTTATGATAAATATAAATCAGGGTATGCAGAAGGTGGTGTGGTAGAGTGTTCACTGGAAAGGCTTTATGAAGAGGCAGATGTGATCAGTTTGCACCTGCCATTAACCGCTGAGACTATGGGCTATGCAGATAGTGCGTTTTTCAATGCTTGTAAAAATCCTATTCACATAATTAACACAGCTCGAGGACCAATTCTAGACACAGCTGCACTCGTATCGGCATTGGATTCTGGTAAGGTACTCAGTGCAAGTCTGGACGTTCTGGAGTACGAAAAATCCAGTTTCACCAGTCTCTTTGAAGGGCCGCTGCCACCCGCCTTAGCATCGCTATTAGAAAGAGAAAATGTGTTGTTAAGTCCGCATATTGCGGGGTGGAGCAAAGAAAGTTTTGAAAAAATGGGCGCGGGATTAGCGCAGAAGGTTCTGACGGCTATTCAAACCGCTTAAAAACAAATTGGACCACTTCAGGAGTACGCTGCTCAAGCAATATGTTGAGACCTTTCGTTTCTCTGAGTTCGTCTTCTTTTTGGTAATTACGAATGGTCAATAGTTCCACTTCAGGGACCAATTCTAGATCAAACAACCCGGTTAATTCTCTCCTCACTTTTGGGACGATAATAAGGTCGTGGTTAATGCAGAATACGGCCTTTGTTGCAGTATTCCGCATGAGATTGACCACCACACCTTGATCCGCAAATAGTTGGTAAATCGCACTGAGGTGATGCTCTGCGATAAATGCCAAATCTTTCGTTTTCAGCTGTAAAAGTGCTTGATTTTTTTTCAGTATAAAATTAGGCACCTCAGGTATTGCGCGGTCTACATCACCTATAGTCGTGCCCTCAGCAGTTGGATTGATAAAGCTCTTGATGTGCAAGGGAATGCCTTTCTTTTTGAGCGGTTGAATGGTCTTAGGGTGAATGATGGAAGCACCATAAAAAGCAAGTTCAATAGCTTCGTTAAAAGGTAATCGGTCAATTTTTGTGGTATTCTGAAAGATTTTTGGATCACCGTTCAACATTCCTGAAACATCTTTCCAAATGGTCAAGCTATCTGCATCAAGGCAATAGGCAAAAACGGCACCAGTATAATCCGAACCTTCGCGACCGAGCGTCGTGGGTTTACCGGAAGAAGAGGCGCCAATAAATCCTTGCACCACATTAACTTTGCTTTGATCGATACGGCTTTTAATGGCTCGGGCTGTTTCTTCCCAACGCACAGTTGCTCTTCTAAATTGATCGTCTGTATGGACCAGCTGTCGGGTATCTTGCCATACCGTCGGAGTCTCTTTACCTATGTAAGCTGCAATGATCTTTGTTGCGATCAGTTCCCCGTGATGAACGATGTAATCGTAGCCTTCGCTATACGATAGAAAAGTTTGCTCTAACCCGTACTGTACTTGATCTATAAGTTCTTGAATCTCTGCTAATAGTTCTTTAGGATCGTCGAACAGCTCCTCAATTATAGCGAAATGAAATTGGCGTATAGTACCAATTTTTTCTCTGGCCAATGCAAGATCATTAGTGCTCCAGTGACCAACCACCTCTTCAAAAGCATTCGTCATTTTACCCATAGCACTCACAATAACAACCATGGGCCGGTGTGGAAACAGCCTAATGATTTTAGCTACATTTCGTACACTTTCTGCATCTTTTACAGAAGCGCCACCAAACTTGAAGACTAGAGGTGTACTCATTTTAAGGCATTCAATTGTTCGCGTGTTAACGTACCCAAATGCCATTCGGGATCCAGCGTTGCGCGGTATTTTTTATAAAAATTTAAAGCGGGTTCGTTCCATTCTAGAACGGTCCATTCCATTCTTCCAACATCTTGCGCCATTGCTTCCTCGACTACTTTGTCAAAAAGCTGTTTGCCAAGGCCACTCATGCGGTATTCAGGCTTTACATAAAGATCTTCTAAATGGAGTGTTGGCCCTTTCCATGTGCTGTAGCGAGGGTAATAGAGTGCCATACCAATGACGCCAAATTGTTCGTGCTCTGCAACATAACAATCGAACCTTTGCTCCGTAAAACCGTGATGCTTTAAGTCCTCCACAGAGATGATCACTGCATCAGGCTCTCTCTCGTAGACAGCCAATTCCGTTATGAGCGCGTGTACCGCGACCATATCCTCTTTCAGTGCTTTGCGAATCGTTACCATAAGATTTTACTAAGGTACTGCAATCTCTGCTTCTTCTCTAACTAGTTCATGCGTATCCTGATACAAGCCATGTTCGACCGTGCCTCTCAATAAGTCATCAATAGTTTCGCGTTTACGGATGAGATATGGCTGATCACCTTCGAGGAGCACTTCTGCCGGGCGCACTCTACTATTGTACTGAGATCCCATGCTGCTGCAATATGCTCCTGCGTTATGAAAAGCAAGAAGGTCGCCGTTGCGCACTTCATTTAGTTTTCGATCGTATCCGAACGTATCGGTCTCACATACATATCCTACTATCGTATAAAGCCGCAGTTCGCCGTGGGGATGACTTAAGTTTTCGATATGATGGTAGGCATCATACATCATGGGCCTCGGGAAATGATTAAATCCACTATTTACTTGGGCAAAAACTGTTGAAGGTGTTGTTTTTATACTGTTTACCTTAGCGATAAATATTCCTGCTTCGCTCACAAGAAATTTACCAGGTTCGAATATGAGCTTTAGATCACGTCCGTATTCCAAGCAGAATTCCTTAAAACGCACACTCATTTTTTCTCCAAAACTTTCAATATCTGTGGCCGTTTCACCTGGTCTGTATCCAACTTTAAACCCGGATCCAAAGTCGATATAAGCAAGCTCTTTGAAATCATGTGCGAGATCCATTAAAAGATCTGCACCGCGCATAAATGCATCAATATCTAAAATATCTGAACCCGTATGCATGTGTAGTCCATGTACATGAAGCCCCATATTATGAACGATACGATGAAGATGGCGGATTTGATGGATGGATATACCAAATTTAGAATCAATATGACCGACAGAAATTTTAGTATTACCGCCGGCCATGATGTGTGGATTAATACGCACGCAAACTGGAACGGTGCTCCCAAATTCATTGGCAAACTCCTCAAGGGTTTCAAGATTGTCAATATTGATTTGTACCCCAATCTCTACGGCTTCTTTAATTTCATATATACCAACACCATTAGGGGTATATAAAATTTGATCGGGTCGGAATCCCGCGCGAAGACCAAGCTCGATTTCGCCCAAACTTACGGCATCTAAACCCGCTCCAAGCCTGCGCATGAGTCGTAGTACAGTTAGGTTATTCAACGCTTTACAAGCATAGTGGATACCTACATCTATAGTCGGGTCAAACGCTTGTTTCATCCGAAAATATTGGCCACGAATGGTTTTAGCGTCATAAACATAAAGTGGAGACCCAAAGGCTTCAACCCACTGCGCCGCATTGTTCAAAGGAAACTTCGTCATGATGATAGAATTTTCCGCAAAACTATTGTCTCCTTCCGTTGAAGGCGTCAATTGAAGGTAATAAGTCTAAAAAATCACAGACTGTTTAATTTATAACAGAGGGCATACATGTTTACTTCCGTAGGGCGAGTGCATCTAGTTTAATGATTTCCACCACTGAAGGATCTAGAAGGGTAGAGGTGTCGCCTAAGTTATTGGTAGCTCCTTCGGCGACTTTTCTAAGAATACGGCGCATGATTTTTCCAGAGCGTGTCTTCGGTAATCCCGGTACGAATTGAATCACATCTGGTTTCGCAATGGGACCAATTTCAGCCACTAAGGAACTTACTATAGACTTTCGAATCGCCTCGACATCGTGCACGCCATCCTCTAAAATAACGTAAGCATAAATCCCTTGACCCTTAATATCGTGCGGGTAACCAACTACTGCACTTTCTGTAACAAGGGGAGCAGCATTGATGGCATTTTCAATCTCTGCAGTGCCAAACCTATGGCCACTAACATTGATCACATCATCAACGCGCCCAATGATTCTAAACATGCCCTCTTCACGACGCGCACCATCTCCAGTAAAGTAATAGCCATTGTAATTACTGAAGTAGACATTTTTGCACCGTTCGTGGTCACCGTAGGTCGTACGCAGCATTGACGGCCAAGGGTGTTTAATGCACAAATAACCTTCTATACCATCACCTTCAATCTCATTGCCATCGGCGTCGAGTAGAACAGGTTGAATGCCCGGCAAGGGTCGGCCAGCATAGGTGGGTCGTTGAGGGCTTAATCCGCCCAAGCCAGAGATCATAATACCTCCGGTTTCAGTTTGCCACCAAGTATCCACGATAGGGCAATTCCCGTGCCCCACTTTTTCATTGTACCAATGCCATGCTTCCGCATTAATGGGTTCTCCTACGGATCCAATCACTTTTAGTGTACTAAGGTCTGCGCTACCAACAAATTCATCACCACACGCCATGAGCGCGCGGATGGCTGTAGGTGCAGTATAGAATTGATTCACGCCGTATTTATCGCAAATGTCCCAGAAACGTCCCGCATCAGGGAAAGTGGGTATGCCCTCAAACATTAGCGTGGTTGCACCGTTCAATAGCGGTCCATAAATAATGTAGCTATGGCCTGTTATCCATCCGACATCAGCGGTACACCAATACACATCGCCGCGTTCGTACTGAAAGACATTCTTAAAACTGTAACCCACATATACCATATATCCGCCACAAGTGTGCACTACACCTTTGGGCTTACCTGTAGATCCAGATGTATAGAGTATGAACAGCATATCTTCAGCGTCCATAGGCTCTGGGGCGCAATCTGCACTAACCTGAGAAACTGCTTCATCATACCAATAGTCTCGCCCATTCACCATTTCGACTTCGCGTTTATCGCGGCGCACAACGATCACACTTTCAACGGAGCTACAGTTTTTAAGGGCTTCATCGACGGTAGCCTTAACAGGTAATGTTTTTGTGCCTCGGAACATCCCGTCTGAAGTTAAAACGCAAACGCATTGGCTATCATTGATTCTATCAGCTAAAGCATTCGACGAAAATCCAGCAAAGACAACAGAGTGTACAGCACCAATTCTCGCGCAAGCCAATACACCAATAGTCAATTCAGGAACCATAGGCATGTAAATAGCCACGCGGTCTCCTTTCTTTACACCTTTTGCTTTAAGGACATTCGCAAAGCGACAAACTTCGCTGTGTAATTCTTTGTACGTTAGACGTACCTCTTGCTCCTTAGGGTTATTTGGTTCCCAAATAAGAGCGGTGTCATCTCCTTGTTCTTCCAGATGGCGGTCGAGGCAGTTTTCTGTAATGTTTAATATGCCGCCCTGGAACCACTTAACCGTTGGTGTTGAGAATTCCCACTCCAGCGTTGTGTGCCAAGGCCGTTGCCAAGTAAATTCACCCGCGATTCCTTCCCAGAATTGGGTAGGATTATTTACTGATGCTTTGTAAGTTTCTTCGTATTCTGTGTAGCTTGGAATAAGTAGCGGGTTCATTTACAATTTGTTATTGGTTCTGATTCCAATTTAGCACAAAAAACTTCCCCCCTACTTCAGATATCAGCAAGCCTTTCTGCTCAAGGTATTTTGGTGATTTCAAACGTTCCAAGAGTTGACCGTGCTCAAGAACCTCAAAACTAGGTTTGTGGTTGTGTTGAAGCTGAGGTCTTTGAATTTTATACGATTTGACCCAGTTCATCACACTGACGTGGGAGATTCCCAAGATGCGTTCAATTTCTCGATAACTCACTCCTTCTATGTAGAGTTGTAGCGCCTTAACGACGTAATAATCAGAAATTCGTTTACCTAATTTTTGGACAGTGAAATAGTAGTTGCACTCTTTACAACGGTAACGTTGTCGTTCTTTAATTATCCCACTTTTAACGTTGTTCGCACTCGAACACTTGGGACAGTGTTTGACTTCATTCATGGCGGCGGATGGTTTCTAATAAAGACCAACTTACTAAAAATGTGTGGCAAATAAAAAACGCTGTCCAGGAAATAGACAGCGTTTTGTTCACTCTGTTTCGGGTAAAGTACCCTATTGTATTCGCGCTAAAGCGCAGGTTTAGGTCATTTTTAGCATTTCTTCTGTGCGGTGTGCATCGACGACTTTGCCAACGATAGTCATCACTTTAAAGAAGCCACGGATATCATCCTCTGTGACTTCCTTTAAAACTTGGTGGTTGAAGTCCAAAACTGCTTGACGGCTGTGGTTGCGCATTTTCAAGCCTTCTTTGGTCAATTTTATTAAAACGCTTCGACCGTCGTCAGGATTAGATTCCCTTGAAATCAAAGACTGCTTTTCCAAGCTGTTTAATAATCTGCTGAGCGAGGTGCTCTCCATGCCCATTTTCGGTCCTAGGGATGTGGATGGTGTTCCTTTTTTAATATCAATGTTGAGCAGAGCGAAGCCCATAGCAACGGTAAGCCCGTATTGAGCGACTTGCTCATTATACATTTTTGACAGCGCAATCCAGGATTTCCTGATTTGAAAGTCAAAGGTTTCTTGTGGTTTCATACTTCTAATGATGAAACCAATATACTAATTTATACTATGCATGCATAGTAAATAGTTTAGTAGTCTAAACTTCTATGAAGTTGGGGGAGAACGAAGTAATTAAAATCTTCCATAAAGGCATTCATCGCGCTTTGCATGGCACGTTCCTTGGAACTCGATATTGCGGTGCCTTTGATAAGGTTAGCGCTTTTCCAGATTACATTCACGTATTCTCCAATGGACGTAAGGACAAAGGTGCCTTCGACGATCACCTTGTGTGTGCCTTGAGTAGAAGTTTCTGTAAATAGATCTAGCTTGCTATCTAATCCAAGTTTAGCACCCTCGCCAGTTTGCACTGCGAAATATTGAGAAAGGCTTTGCGTTAAAGACGCTTTAAATTCCTC
>Ga0102951_1000413_pt1 | contig 15261 bp, 33 predicted proteins | sample SalPonA_B_H2O_MG_FD_78507 | JGI IMG/M metagenome (GOLD analysis project Ga0102951, IMG submission 78507) | Water microbial communities from South San Francisco under conditions of wetland restoration - Salt Pond MetaG R2A_B_H2O_MG | ecosystem: Environmental > Aquatic > Non-marine Saline and...
AGGTGGCGAAGGTTCTTGGTCCCATATAGATTCATCTGGTGAAAATAATCCTATGCATAAAAGTAAAGGTCGTTCATGGAAAGATGGAAAAACACAAAAAGAAATAGATTTTATAAATGTATCAAAGGCTTCAAAGGGTGAAGCAAATGGAATGTATGGTAAAACGCATTCCGATGAAGCAAAATCTAAAATAATTGCAGCAAACAAAGAATGGTTAAAAACCCCTGAAGGAAAAGCTGCAATGAAAAAGAGAGGTGAAGAATGTTCAAAACGAATGAAAGGTAAACCTAAATCAGAAGAACAAAAGAAAAAAATGTCGGAATCGGCAAAAGAACGGTTTAAAAATATGCCAATTATAGAATGTCCACATTGTGGTAAAGAAGGAAAAGGTAATGCTATGAAACAATGGCACTTTAATAATTGTAAATTTAAAAAATAATTTGATATAATAAAATAAAATAAAAAAGGAAAGATATGATAGAAATATGTGATATTTTTGAAATAGAAGATCTTGGTGTACAAGATGAATGGGTTTATGATATTGAAGTGGAGAATAACCATAATTTCTTTGGTAATAATATTTTAGTACATAATTCAGTATATTTTCACATTGAACCATTTATGGAAAAATATATTGAGCAAAACCCTGGTTTAGCTGTAAATGAGTATGTTACGTGGGCAGACAATTTAGAAAAGAAAGTAATACAACCAGTTATCCAACAAACCATTGAAGATTTCGCTGATGAACTTAATGCATTTAATAGGGATAAAATTGGTTGTGAAAGAGAAATTATTGCTGATGCCGCAGTATTTACTGCTAAGAAAAAATATTATGCAAGAGTAAGAGATAATGAAGGTACAAGATACCCGGATGATTCTCCGAAAATTAAAGTTATGGGTTTAGAAATCATTAAATCAAGCACACCAAAATGGTCTCAAAAATATCTTAAAGAAGCTATTCCGCATATCTTAGATAAAGACGAAATTGATTTAAGAAACTGGGTCAAAGAAATCAAAAAAGATTTCATTAATGTTAATTTAAATGAAATAGCTGGCGTTGGCGGTGTATCTAGGTTAGATTATGATTTAGATAAAGATACCGTACCAATTGGGTCAAGAGCTGCAATCAGACATAATATGTATATAAATGAATATAATCTTACAGACACATACGCGCCAATACAAGGTGGTGATAAATGTAAAAGACTATTTTTACAATTACCTAATATGTTTAATACTAACATTATTGCGTATACAAATGATGGATTTACAAAAGAAATTGAAAAATGTAATTGTGTTGATTATGATACAAACTTTGAAAAGAATTTCTTAAAACCATTATACTTAATGGTTGAACCAATGAATTATGATTTAGAAAAAGAAACAGCATCTATAGATGACTGGTAAAAAGGAATTAAATGAAACAATATTTAGAAGCATTAGATTATATTTTACAGAATGGTACCGATGTTAAAGATAGGACCTCAACTGGTACACGGACAATATTCGGATATCAAATGAGATTCAATTTACAAGAAGGGTTTCCCGCTGTCACAACTAAAAAGTTAGCATGGAAGTCTATGGTAGGTGAACTATTGTGGTTTTTGGAAGGTTCTGATGACGAAAGAAGATTAGCGGAACTTACTTTTGAAAAAGATAGAATTGATTTAATTAATAAAAAAACAATTTGGACAGCTAACGCAGATCAACAAGGGAAAGAACTGGGATATCCTAATGGAGATACTATTAAATTATTAGGTCCAGTTTATGGTGTGCAGTGGCGAAATTGGTTAAATAATAAGGGAAAAGAAATCGATCAAATTGAAAATATCATTAATGAAATAAAAGCTAACCCGGATTCAAGAAGAATTATTTTAAACGCTTGGAATGTTGGTGAAATTGATAATATGGCTTTACCTCCTTGTCATACAATGTCACAATTTAGAGTTATCAATGGAAAACTTTCATGTCAACTATATCAAAGAAGTGCTGATATGTTTTTAGGTGTTCCTTTTAATATAGCAAGTTACAGTTTATTAACACATATGTTAGCTCAAATATGTGATTTAGCCGTTGGTGAATTTATTTGGACTGGTGGAGATTGTCATATTTATTCAAACCATTTTGAACAAGTTAAAGAACAATTAAATAGAGAACCTCATGATTTACCAGTACTTAATATGCCAGAATTTAAAACTCTTGAAGAATTGCTACGAACTAAAACTTCTGATTATTTTTTAGATAATTACAGTCCAATGAATTCAATTAAAGCACCTATGGCAGTATAATTAAAAAAAACATATTTAAAGATTGAAATTTAAACTTGTTTTAATAATAGTTAGTATATAATATAGTATATAAAAAATAAAAGGAAATAAAATGAATTCAATTCAAATACCAACAAAAGTTCAAAAATCAGTAAAGTCAAATAACAAACCAATGTGTCAAATTATTAATGATACTGTTATAATCAGATTAGGTTTTTACAAAAATGGTAATGAGAAAATTACAACAGCAAAAATTATCCAATTATCAGAATCTGGAATATATTGTGATAACGATGAATTCTACCCATGGAAAAATTTTAAATAAGGATTAAAATGAAAAAAATATTATTAATAGGTTTATTTAGTTTGTCTGCATATGCAGGAGTGTTTACATCTATATCTGGTTGGACCGCAGATAAGATTCAACCAGATAATTATTACACAGTTGATACTGCAGGTGAAAATGTAAGAGTATATGAATGGACGCCAAAAGGTGCAAAATATATTCAATGTATTTCAATGTTTACTGAATCAAGTAAGAAGTCACCGAACACACAATGTTTTAGAAAACAAAAATAAAGGAAAAAGATGTTAGACAGAAAAGAAGAAATTTTAAAAAATAGTGTAAAAAAAGTTAGAAATTATGGTTTTGGTATTTCAATTGCTGTTGCTACTGCTATTACTATTAATAGCGCATTATTTAATGTTGAGGCAGGAGAGTTTGCAGTAGAACAAACCCCAGGTGGTAAATTAATTGCACATATGACACCGGGATATAAATTCAAATATCCATTTGTTGGAAATGTATGGTACTATGATGAGGTTACAACTGTAGTTTATGATGATGTAGAAGGTGATTACGGTTCTTCAAAAAATAAACCATATAGAATCACTTTTGCAGACACATACGGTGGTTTAGTTAAAGGTTCATTTAGAGTTGAGTTAAGTAAAGACCCTGACCAATTAATTGAAACACATAGAGCATTCAAATCATATGACAACTTTATTGAGTCTGGCGCAGAAAAGTTCACAAATGAGTTACTAACATATACTGCCCAACAATTTACTGGTGAGTCATTTATGCAAGGTGGTCAAAATGAGTACAAAAATAGACTTGAAGACCAAGCAAGAAATGGTTTATATGAAACAAAAAGAACTGCTGTAAAGGTCCAAAAAGAATCTGGTCAAGTTAATGTTAATCAAGACAATGCGTCTAAAACAACAAAATCTGAAGCAGTTATTTACAAAAATGTTATTCAAAGAGATCCAAAAGGCGCACCATTAAGACAAGAAAATTCAATGTCTAAGTACGGCGTATTTGTACCACAGGTTACAATTGCTGGATTCTTACCAGAACCAGATTTAGAGTCTTTTATGAAGAACAAAAAAGATATGGTTAGAAAAAGAGCGAGACTTATTGAAGACCAAGAGAACGAGAGACAACAAGCAATCACCGCTAAGTTAAAAGGTGACAGAGAAAGAGTTGAAAAGAAACAACTTGCACTTATGGAAAAAGACCAAGCAGAGATTGAGTTATCAAAACAAGTTGCTGTTGCTAAGTTACAAGCAGACAAAGAAGCAGTTGAAAGACAAAAATTAGCAGATTTAGCAATCATTGATAAGAAAAAAGAGTTACAAATGGCTACTGATAATGAGAACATTCAGAAAGCAAATGAAAGAGCTGCGAAATTTGAGGCACAAGCAATGTTACACAAAGGTATTGCTGAAGCGAAGATCTTAAAAGCAAAATATGATGCTTATGACAAAAAGTTATATGCTATGGAAATCCAAAGAGATACAATGACAAAAGTTACTGAGAACTTACAGGGTATTACAGTTAAAATGCCAAATGTAAACATTTCAGGTGGATCAAATGGTACAACTATGAATTCTGTTGACACGGTATTAAATGCTATAGGTGTTCAAAAATTAGAAGAGATTGCCAAACAAAAGTAATCTCTTCTAAATGTAGGCATTTTAATCTTAGTTTAATATTAATTAGTATATAATATATAAACAAAAAGGATATAGCAGTGGATACATATAGAAGATTAGAGGAACTAGTTGGTTTTGACGGGGATGACGTTGAAACAATGGATACAAACAAAAAAAAGTTTATAGCCGCAACTAATGCTAGAGTAACACAAATGAGCACTAGCACATATTTCCAAGGCGAGGAATTTATTAGTTTTACAGTAGAAACTTTAGATGAGTTAGACTTAGAGGCAATTGAGAGATATACAAACGAATGTTTAAGTGTAATGAACTGTAGAAGAAATGAGTATAAACTGAGAGTACATTAATCTTGTTTTAATATTAATTAGTATATAATATAATATATAAACAAAAGGATATTAAAAATGAATAATCAAAAAATATTACCAAATCTAACTCAAAAAGAATCTAAATTTTTAACAAGATTCTTATCTGAAAATGGGTGTGGAGCATCTACTCCAGGTGAATTACTAGAAGATAATTTTTCTTGTCAAACTGTTAAAGATATGATTTCTTGGGGTTACTCAAAAAATGAAGTAGCTGGTTTAATTTCATCATTAGAACAAAAACAAGTTATTTTTATTGAAGATGATAGATCTGACTTTTCTCCGACTAGAGGTTTTGTTAAATCACCTAATTTATATTGGGTTAACGATTGGTATTTACAAGAATTAGATGAAAAGTGGGACTACACTGAGGAGGTTAAGTAATGGATACTAACAGTCTTTTAACAGAATTAAATATTCTTATGGAAACTATAGATCTTTATACATATGCTGGTATAGAAAGAATTGAAGTTGAAAATAAAACAGTAATCGTTTTCTTTGATGCCGTTATTAGTGATCATGCAATCAAAAATTTAGTAACAGAATTAAATGTAATGTTTTATATACATCCGTCAACTAACAATTCAATTATGCATTACCATATGTAAAGGAAAATTATGTACATTTATTTTAGAAAAGATTATAACCCATATGATATTATGAAAGCGAAATATTGTGAAACCTTTGAAAGCCATAACGATACTGTACATCTTTGTAAAATTGATGGAAAGTTCGGATTAATCAGAGAGCATGAAATGGCTACAAAAAAAGACTATGAAAATTATATTGAAATAGAAAAAACCGAAAAAGAAATAATTAGTTTACAGGAAAAACTCAAAATATTAAAAAATTCATCATTTTAATATTAGAAGATAAAAAGGATATTAAATGTTTAAATTACCATCAAGAGAAGACTGTCAGAGAATCGTAAGACAGTCTGATGCTTTTTATTGTACACAAACAGAAGTTAATGGATATTTGGTTGAAATATACAATTACAGACTTGCTTCTTATAATGATTTTGTACAAAATTCATTTGAAATGAGGGGAATTACTTTTGTTTATGATTCTAAAAAGAACGAATGGAAAAGACATATTTTATTAAATAAATTCTTTAATGTTAACGAAAATGAAGATTGGTTAGAATCTAAATTAAAAAATAAAAAAGTTATTAAAGTACAAGATAAATTAGACGGTTCGATAATTTCATTTGTTAAATTTCCTGATGGTTCTGTTAGAGCAAAATCTAAAATGTCATTTGATTCTGAGCAAGCACAAATGGCACAAAAACTTTATGATGAAAATGCGTCATTAAGAGTATTAATAAATGAAGAATTAGATAAAGGTTTTACTCCTATTTTCGAGTTAGTTTCTCCATATAATCAAATAGTTTTAGAATATAATGTTACAGAATTAGTACTATTACATATTAGGGATATTGATGGTTCTTACTTCAATGAAACATATAAAAAATCAAGATGCTCGAAATTTATGATTAATACTGCTATAAAATACCCACAAGGGCACAACGATTTAGACAAATTAATGAAATATAAAGAAACCGTTAAAGATATTGAGGGTTGGGTTGTAACATTTGAAGACGGTCAAATGGCAAAAATAAAAACAGATTGGTATAACAAAAGACATGGCGTTATTTCAGAATTAAGAGAAAATCAATTAATTGAACTTATTCTAAATGAAGAGATTGATGATGTTCTTTCGATGTTATCAAATGACTCTGAAAAAAGAAAACAAATCTTAGAAATTCAAGAAATTGTAGATAGTATTTTTAATACTAAAGTTGTTGAATTCAAAGAATTAAGAAGAAAATATTTCAATGATTTTAATGAAGATAGAAAATCATTTGCTATTAAATTTAAATCAAATCCGTTATTCGGATATGTAATGAAAACATTAAATGAATCATTTAGGGATGTTGAAAAAGTAGCTGAAGCACAAGTTAAAACATATATTCTTAATAATACAAATACATTATCAAAGGCAAAGGAATTTTTAAAATAAGATAGTGATACACCACATTACTATCTCTCTTAATCAAATATATCCCCTAAATTTTCTGACAGTCTGAAATAGTTATTTAATCTTGTTTTAATATTAGTTAGTATATAATATACTATATAAACAAAAGGAAAGAAATGAAAGAACTTAAAAAAGATATCTTAGATAAATTAAATGAATTTAAAATTAAAGCAGAAGAAATGGGTATGAACGTATATGCTGTTGCATTAAAAGGTTCACAAAATTATAACTTACACGATGAAGAGTCTGATGTTGATGCTAACCTTGTTTTTATTCCTACGCTAAAACAATTAAGAACAAATCAAAAATTTAAAATCACTAAAGATTTTGGTGAATGTACTTGTCATAATATATATTCATTTGCTGATATTGTTGCAAAAGGAAATCCACAATGGGTTGAAGTTTGTAATACTGAGTATGTTATCGGTGATTTATCTATGTTTAGTCATTTCAAATTAAATCCTTCAGCATTAAAAGGTATGATTATGGAAAAAGTACATGCTTTTGATAAATTATATCCAAGCAGAAAGAAATACATTGAAGATTTTGGATATGACCCTAAACAACTTCATCATATTATTAGGTTATATGATTGTTTAAATCATGGTGTTGATATTTACAAATATAATGAAGTAGATAGAGAAAAAATGCTTGACATTAAAAGAGGTAGATATCCTGGTTCAAAAGAAAAAGCAGAATTAATGAGAGATAATTATATTTCTAAACTTAATGAAATTTACGAAGATAAAAAGTTAGCATATAAACCACAAACAGTAAACTATGATTTAATTGATGAAATTGTAACTTATAATATGTGTAAAGGATTATAAATGATTAGTAAAAAATTATTAGAAGAAGTACTAACAGTATCATACGGTGAAGGATTTACAGTAGTAGATTTTGAAGAATCATATTCTTTTGATGGATTACATTTTGAATACTGCTATGGGGATGTAGACATAACTGAGAAAGATTCTATTAACATCTATGAATTAGCCCATAAGTGTAAAGAATGGGCTTATAAACAAAAAATAATAGGTCTTGGTGCAATACACTATTTAACAAAAATTGAAGTTATAACTAAACATTACGAAGACTATTACGTATGTGGCATAGAAAAAAGTGGAGCTGACGATAATACTCCTTTAAGTTTTTACGGTCTAAAAGGCAGAGATAACCATAGGGAAGAATGTTGGAATCTTCCAGCTAACAAAATCAAAGAACTGAGATGGTATGCAGACACAGAACAAGAAGCAATCTTTAAAGCTTGTCAATGGATATTAGAAAATAAGGAAAAATAAATGATTAGTAAAGAATTGTTGAGTGAAGTTTTAGGCTTAAAAATAAAACAATTAGATTATTATTCTGACACAAAAAACACCATAGTATTTACAGACACATATAAGAATTATGGTTGGCAACTTGAAAATATTTATGAACTAGCTCACAAGTGTAAAGAGTGGGCTAAGTATTATGGATTCAAAATTCATAGTGGTTATTCACATGAAGCGATTGGACAATCATATGCTACTCCAATGAAAGAAAAATGGGAAGCTGGAAACCTAATTATGGCATATTGTCCTGATGACTGCCCAGTAGAGGATTTTGTTTTACAAACAGAACAAGAAGCAATCTTTAAAGCTTGTCAATGGATATTAGATAATAAGGAAAAATAAATGATTATATTAATATTAGTTATTCTTGGTTCAATTGTTTTTACTGCGTTAGGATTGATTGTTCATCCACTATACATTCTTCTTATAATTCCTTTATGTATTATTTTAGGTGTCATAGAAAAAGAAAATTCATTTGATGATTTGGTACTTAACAGTATTCTTGTATTTTTATTATCAGGATTTATAATGATTATTATTGCCGTTTCTATATCTTATTTTTCTAAAGACTCGTCTACATCAGAAACAAATACAAGTTATGTTATTTCACTTACCACAGATGAAAAAATTATTATTGAAAGTAAAAATGGAACTGAACTTATAGATGACCAAAGATTATATTGGAAATGTAAAAGTACAAAATGTACAACACATATTGAAACTGTTACAAGAACACAACCACAAATTTTATCAAATTCATGGGAAAGAGTTCAAAGAGAATATGATGTACAATAGTTTAAACCTGTTTTAAGGTTACTTTTGATATAATTATAATATATAAAATAAAGGATATATTATGTTTGTATATATAACAGGCGACCATAAAGTTTTTAAAAATAAAAAAGATGTCGAAGAGTATGTTAAAACTCCTAATATGAGTATGAATATATATGAGAACCATAAGTTCTTAGGATATTATAAAAAGGTAAAGGTTAGATAAATGAATAGAGATAAATTAGTTTTTTGGTTTATTAAAAACTACAATGATTTACATTTAGAAATGTCTAAATCAAATCACACATTTTTACCCACAGAACCGAACCCATATCATGCTGAAAATTCAGTATGGACACATACAATGATGGTTTTAACATGGGTAGAATCAAAGTTTAAAGATGATGTAGATTACATTACATTATTAACAACTGCAATGTTACATGATATTGGTAAACCGAGTTGCCAAATCCTTAAAGAACCTAATATTAAGAATAATAAACCATCTAGATATGCATTTAATGGACATGAAGGTGTTTCAACATTTAAATCTGTTGGTATTCTAAAAAAGTTACAAAAGGATTTTCCTGAAGTTTATACTGATAAAATAGTTAAATCTATTATTGAATTAGTATCTTTACACGGTGTTCACAACGAAGGTTTAGATTCAATTGAATTAAGAGAAAAGTTCAGAGAATGTGACAAGATGGGTGCTATTAGAAGAGATACAGATGTACAAGACCAATATCCTGGTAGAAAGTTCGCAAGAACAAATCCACAACCTGGAAAAAATTTAATTGTTCTTTGTGGATTACCTTGTAGTGGAAAAAGTACTTATTTTAGAAATGAATTAATTAGTACACACGCGTTATTATCAAGAGATTCTATGATGTATACTTTTATGTCACCTGAATATGATGGAGAACCTTATAACAGAATTTACAATGATATTCACAATGATGAAGAACTGTTAAAAGAATTCAATGAATCATTTGATAAAGAAATTAATAGAGTTGTTAAAGAATGTGACAATGTAGTAATTGACATGACAATGTTAAGTCTTAAATCAAGAAGAAATATGTTAAACAAATTTAACAAATTTAACACTAAATGTATTGTGTTTATGACAGACTTAGAAACTATTGAAAATAGAAATATAGAAAGATCAAAACAAGGTAAATATATTTCACCAGAAGTTTATGAAAACATGATGAGGTCATTTGTTTATCCAGTAACAGACGAAGGTTTTGATAAAATAGAATTAATGATTAATTAAAGGAATAATTATGAGTACATTTTTAGATAATATTATAACATTAATTGTTTTATCTGCCTGGATATTTGGAGTTATCCTTGCTAAAGGATTTTTGTCAACATTTGCAGCAATATGTATTCCACCTTGGGCTTGGTATCTTACAATTGAACATTTTGCTAAATTCTTTAGTTTGATTTAATCTTGTTTTAATATTAGTTTTGTTATAATATAATATATAAACAAAAGGATATTAATAATGAACTCATCTACAATAAAACAAATTGAAAAAGCGTTAACATATCATATCAATTATGCAGGTTATTCTAATGGTAAGTATCTAAAAATAATGGATAGACTTGCATTTAATTATACTGGCGCACCAGCTATTAAAGTTTCTAAATTATTAAATGATTACTTTAAAGAAGTGAATGTTAAAACTTTAGATGATGCAATCAAAAGATTAAAGGATATTAATAATGACTAAACTTCAAAAAGCACAACAAAAATACAATGAAGCTAATAGAAATTATTATGCATTTAAAGATCAATACGAAGATCATTTTTATGGTGATAAGAAATTAAGCGCTAAAGATATCAGATTTGTTGAGTTTAGAATGAAACAAGAGTTTGATACTATGCAAACACTATTATATATTTTTGGAGAGGAAATAAGAAAATGAAAAAAATATTATTAGCTTTTTTACTAATCGGTTCAACGCAATTATTTGGTGACAACTGTGAAGTTAAATATATCAATGGATATGCTATATCTTTTCAAAAAGATAATACTGAAATTAATATTATGTTTGATAAATTAATATCTCTTTTTAGTATAGATGATGACTATTATTTTAGATATAAATCTAATATAAAGTCATCAGACTATTGCAAAATATCTAATTTAGATTATAATAAAATTAAATCAGAAATGTTTAAATGAAGGGAAATAAAATGAAAATAGTAATTAACAATTGCCACGGTGGATTCGGATTATCTGATAAAGCATTTAAAATGTTGCTTAACAAAAAAGAAATAGAATGGGAAAGATTAGACGGAGATTTATGGATATCTCATTACTATATTAAAGGTCATCTAAATGAAGATGATTATTATATTAGCCAATATAATTTTTATGATAACAGAACAGATTCAGATTTAATTGAAGTCATAGAAACATTGGGTGATGATGCAAATAATTCTTTTAGTGATTTAAAAATTATTGAAATTCCTGATGATATTGAATATACAATAGAGGAATATGATGGTAAAGAATGGGTTGCTGAGAAACATAGAACTTGGTGTTAATTTAATCTTGTTTTAATATTAGTTAGTATATAATATATAAAAGGAACACAAATGACAATAGATTTATTACCAGAACAAATTACAGAAATTGTTAGAGAAGATTTAGTTTATCTTTTAGAAACATTTGAAGATGATATCCAAAAAGTTATAGAAACTGGTGAAGATGCCAATGTATTTTCAAAAGATGTTGAAGAAGAAATTGAATATCTAATTAAAAAGAAACTTGCTATTAAAGAAGTTCTTGAATTGTTTATAGTAAAATAAAGGAATAAAATGAATATTAAAATGAGAGACCTACCTAGATTTACAGGTAAAACTGCAACACTTAAATTGTTAGCATTAGAAGAAATGCATAAAGGTGATTATGATAAAATCTGTATTTTAGCACATTGCTCAAATTCAGAAAAAATTTTACATAGATGGTTAATGGAAATAAAATGTCAATTTAACAATATAGTTATAGGAATAGATGTACTTGAAGATAGAATAAAATATATGGGTAAATCTAAAGAAAATCATAAAACACTTGTTCTTATTGATGAACCATTTATTATGAGACCTGAAAGAGAAGAACAAATATTAATTAAATTAGAAGAACTTAGTGTACATACCCATATTGATGTTGTAGGAATTGGAACCTTAGAAAAAACAGAAAAACATTTACAATTTAAAGATTATTTGTAAAATTAAACTTGTTTTAATATTAGTTAGTATATAATATATTATATAAACAAAAGGAATATTAAATGAAACTTTCAAAAGACCAATTAGAATTATTTTTAAATGTACCAAGAGTTACAGACTCAAAAATAAAAGAATTAGTTCCAAACTGGAAAGACTTAGCATCAGAAACAGCGGAAATTCACCCTGGTAAAATTGTTAAACAAATTGATTTAGTTGACTTTTTAGATTATGGTATAATGTCTAAAGAAAAATTAAAACAGAAATTTGAAAATTTTTATAATGAATTAGAAAAATATATTTTAGATGAAGATTTTTATGTTGAATTATGTTCTGAAAGTTACAACTCTGGTTACACTTATGCAGAAATTTATACATCTGAAATATATAATGTTGCACAAAGTGAGCATGAATTATTAGAAGAGTTGAGAAGTGAAATCAATAGTTTTAAAATTAAATATAGACAATTTAACGACTTAGTATCAATGCTGCGTGATAACCCAGAATTAAAAGAATCATTAAAACAATTGTTAAAGGATTCTGAATGAAAGTAAATAAAACATTTAAAGGTTGGAATGCTGTTGATGAGTTTATTGAGAATTATGGTGAAGAAATGTTAAATAGAACTCTTTACCGCACAGATTGTGGTAATTGTGATGTACAATTTGAATTATATTTTAATGATTTAAAAGTCGTTGTAAAAGAATCTACGGAATTTAGTAATATTTCTAATTTTCCAGTAAAATGGATTAATGTTGATGAGTATACTTGCATTTATGTTTATAAATTAGATGAAATTGATATGGATAAAGTTAATGAACGATATGAAAAAGAACTAGCAATAATCCATGAGAAATATATGTATTTAAACTAGATTTAATATTAGTTTTGATATAATATAATATATAAAGAAAAAGGATATTAAAATGAGTTGGAGATTCCATAAACCTATAAAGCCACCAAAAAAGACATTCATAAATGAGAAATCTTATATTATAAAGTGTTTAGAATATATAGAAAGTATTTCAAAATTAATTGATAGAAATTCTAAATTAGAAGAAGAAAATATTAGATTAAGAGAAATGATTAATGATAATATTTGTGAAAAACATTCTAAAATTTCTAAATTAGAAGATATTATAAAACAACAAAATATAGAAATACAAGAGTTAAAAGCTATCATAAAATGCAAAGATAGTATGAAAAAATATATGTAAGAAGGAAAGAAATGGCAATTTTTTATAAAGATGTTGAAATAGAAACTGAAGTTGATGTTGAAGTTTCAGTAAAAGAATTTTATGAAACTATGGACGAAGATGAAGAAAAGGAAATGCTACAACTTATTAAAAGTGGAGAATATGCTTTAGGTAAAGAATACTATCTTAGTAATATTGTGTATGGGATGCCAGATTATGAATTATTGAATTCAACAGAATTTTTATCTAAGTTAGCATACTTCTTAAAATATGAAGACTCAACATTATTAGAATTTTTGAAAGAAGAATTAAAATGAAAAAGGATAAGTAGTTTTTAATCTTGTTTTAATATTAGTTTTGTTATAATATATAAAGAAAGGGGTTAAAATGTTTAAAGTAGGAGATTATGTAATATACATCAATGGTAAAACTAAAACAACGGCAAGAGTTGAAATAGTTAATCAGATTCCTAACTACATTGGTGTTAGTACTGGCGAAAATGTTTATATATATGATTGTGAATATTGGTATCCTGAAGATGGTGAAGTTTGTATATTTGAAAGTTATGAATGGGATTATCCATTTATTGCTAGATGTACAGATGATTTAAAAAGAGACTGTTTGAATTGGGAACCATTTATTGGTAAATTACCAAGTCAAGTGTTTTAAAGGATTAAAGTATGAAAAAGATAACTAGTTTTGAAGCAAAAGACGATACTATATTTAGGACTAAAAAGAATGTTTAAAGTAGGAGATTGGGTTCAAGTTATAAACAACTCAGAAATTATATTTCAAATAGAAGAATTTCATTATGGCGGAATTGTTATACATGATGGATTATTTATTGAAGAAAGATTTTTAAAACCTTATGATACTTCAAAATGTCCTATATGTGGTACAGATAAAATCCAAGAGAGTAAACAACCTCCATCAGGAACTCATGTTTTTACTGTTATATATGAATGTGGTTCAGAGGTAGATTTTCCAATAGGTTCAAATGAATTTATAATTTCAAAAAGATGTGATGAAATTAATGACTCCTTGTTTCCTGAAATTGATTATGTCGACCATAAATTAGAAAGCATTATAAATGACAGATATGATGAACACTATCATGTTGTGGATAATACAACAGGTCAATGTGTTACATGTGGTGAGAATATCGATAAAAAACAGAAATTAATTTTTAACGAAGATTATCATATTAAAGACTTAAATGATATTTTTAGAGATATAACATTAACACTATCATTTACTAATAATGAGGATTTATATTCTTTCCTATTTGAACATGGAATAAAAAAAGGTAAATTTAATGTTACTATAACATGGAGTGAAGAATGACTAGAGAAGAAGCGATGGATATAACAAGTGATTTGATTAATGGATATAATCAAGAAGAGTTCAATACAGAAGATGGAAAATATATACCTTATAATCCTGATAGAGTATTTAAAGCTTGTGAATGGATATTAGAAAATGCTTAAATTTTTATTATTCTTATTTTTACAATTGTTTGTTGTTGTTATTAGTTTAGGTAAACTTGTTTGGAGAATTTTTGTAGATTTTAAAATCAAAGGAATATGGTCATATTACTTAAATTATGTTAGACAAATTTATAATGAGTTTTATGGAGAAAAATAATGGAATTAGCACTTATAATTTTAGTTGTTGGTGTAGTATATTATATTAACAAAGATAGTGGTATCAATGGTGTTGATATAAAGAAACTTGCTAAACAACTAGATAAAGAGTTAGCAAAAGCATTTAAAGAAAGAGATGATAAGATTAAAGCACTTCAAGATGAAATTGAAAGGTTAAAGAATAAAAATGATTAATCTTGTTTTAATATTAGTTAGTATATAATATATAAACAAAAAGGATAGAAAATGAAAAAACCACTTAATTATTATGGATTTGCTTTTAGTGATCCGAAAGAAGGATATAATGAACATTACCTTAAAACAAAAAAAAGGTAAATTTAATGTTACTATAACATGGAGTGAAGAATGACTAGAGAAGAAGCGATGGATATAACAAGTGATTTGATTAATGGATATAATCAAGAAGAGTATCCAGAGAATTATA
>Ga0102951_1000421_pt1 | contig 15193 bp, 9 predicted proteins | sample SalPonA_B_H2O_MG_FD_78507 | JGI IMG/M metagenome (GOLD analysis project Ga0102951, IMG submission 78507) | Water microbial communities from South San Francisco under conditions of wetland restoration - Salt Pond MetaG R2A_B_H2O_MG | ecosystem: Environmental > Aquatic > Non-marine Saline and...
ATGGCAACCCGCTGCTGCTCACCGCCAGAAATTTCGAAGGTGCTTTTATGCTTCTTATTCTGCATGCCCACTAAGGACAATACTTCGACAATTCGCTTGGCACGGGCTTCTTTTTCTTTCCATCCTGTGGCGCGTAAGACAAAGTCTAGATTGCCCTCCACGCTGCGATCGCTCAGCAACTGAAAGTCTTGAAAGACGATGCCCAAGTCACGACGAAGCGCCGGGATATTTTTATCCTTGAGACCATTGAGCGCATGGTCGGCAACATGACCCTCACCTTGTGTTAAGGGTATATCACCGTATAGCGTCTTTAAAACAGAGCTTTTTCCAGATCCGGTTTGCCCTATAAGGTATACAAATTCACCTGCGGCGATTTCAAAGTTTACCGCGCTAAGCACCAGGTGTTTGCCTTGAAAAATCGAGGCGTTTTTTAATGCGACTAATGCCATTGAATAGGAGGTCAGTTATAGGGCTACAAGCTATTAAATCCTTACTAGATAACATACCAAAGTATGCAGGTTCTGCGTTTTTTCATGTGAATAACTCCCCTTAATAAACCTGATTTGCAGCGCGAGGTGCGCTAGGCTACGTTTATTTTTAAGGATAAACCTGATAATGATGAGAAGATTTCTCTACAGTGCTTTGTTGCTGGCCTTTACTAGCCTAGGTGTAGCTCAAGAGACGCCTTTAGAAGCGGGACTTGAGGCAACCTACAATGAAAGTGTTGATTTGTTTGAGGACGGACTTTATGCGGCGGCAAGAGTCGGTTTTGATGAATTGCTTGAATCCGACTTGCCCACCCAAAGTTTTTTAAAGGAAGAGAGTAGTTTTTACCGCGCCCTGTGCGCCCTCTATTTGATGAATGAAAACAGCGAATACTTCTTGACGTATTTCGCTCAAACCTATCCGCTGAGCCCGCGTTGGCAGGAAGCACATATTACAGCGGCGGATTATTACTTCAACAACCGCAGGTATAAAAAGGTGGTGCAATGGCTTGGAGCGATTGACCAGCAAGACGTGGCATCAAGTTTTCGGAGCGAATACTATTTCAAATTGGCCTACAGTCACTTGATGGCAAAGGATGTTGATAAAGCCCGAAACCTATTTTTCCAAGGGACAGAATACAAAGGTGAATACCGCAGCCATCACAGGTATTACTATGGCCACATCGCCTATGAAGCAGAACAGTACAGCACTGCAGTGGAACAGTTTAAGTTGCTCTCAGGCGACGATAAATTTGGTGGAGTAACACCCTATTACCTCAGTCAGATTTACTATAAAACCGGTGAGATTGACGAGCTCCTTCGTGTTGGGGAGGCGCTACTCGAGCAAGCCGTTGCTTCTCGTGCAGCCGAGGTTGCGAAGCTCATTGGTGAAGGGTACTACCAAAGGAAGGATTGGAAATCTGCGGCTACCTATTTAGAAAAGCATCAAGCGCTAGGTGGGAAACTCAAGGAACAGGATCACTACAAGTTGGGCTTTGTACTCTATAAAATTGGCCGCTACGAGGAGGCCATCAATGCGTTCAATAAGATTCACAATCGCGGTGATGATTTGGGGCAGAGTGCCTACTACCATTTGGCGGATTGTTATTTAAAGACGGGCAAGAAAACGGAAGCACAATCGGCTTTCTTCCGCGCAAGTGAAAGCGGGAAGGATCAGTCTTTGCGTGAAGATGCCTATTTTAATTATGCGAAGCTGGCGTATGATTCCAGTACGCCGTTCGAGCAGCCTTTGGATATTTTTAAGTCTTTTTTAAGTGCTTATCCCAACAGTCGTCATCGCCAAGAAGCGAATGAATACCTCGCGAATCTGTACCTTAATTCCAAAGATTATGAGAGTGCAATGAAGGCTATATCTGCGGCAGGTTTGGATCAGCCTACGATGCAAGGAGCCTACCAGAAGGTGGCCTACTTTCGAGGTGTACAGCATTTCAATGCCATACAATACAACGCGGCTAGAAGACTCTTTAATAAATCACTGGACTATCCACTAAACAATGTCTATGCTTCCTTAGCGCATTATTGGTTGGCGGAGATAGCCTACCGCGAAGATGATTTTAACACGGCATTGTTGGAAATAGGAAAATTTGAGGCCATTCCAGGATCTGCAACACTGAGCGAATACAAGCGTAGCTTATACAACAAGGGGTATGCCTACTTTTCTAAGGAAGATTACCGGAATGCAGCGACCACCTTTAGATTGTTTTTAAACAGCGCAAAATTGGGAACGAAATTGGCGAATGACGCCGAACTCCGTTTGGCCGATTCTTACTTCATGACCGCGCAGTATGCAAACGCCATTACCTACTACACCACTTATCTTGGGCGCAATGTTCCTGATGCTGACTACGCTGCCTTTCAACGCTCACTATGTTACGGACTGGTTGATGAACCACAGAAGAAAGGGGATGCTTTAGAGGCGTTAGTGCAGCGATTCCCAAATTCGGTGTACGCCACGGATGCCTATTTTGAATTGGGCGAGACTTATATGAAGCTTGGCAAAAACAAGCGTGCTGAAGAGATTTTTAATTCCTTTATCTCGGATTACCCCCAGAGTCGTTTTGTGAAGAATGCGCACATTGCTTTGGGTCTTATTTACCGCACACAGGGGAATAGTCGAGGGGCGTTAGATGCCTTTAAGCGTGTTGTTGAGAACTACCCGAATACCCCTGAAAGCAAAGAGGCATTGGGATTAGCGAAAATTCAATTTTCAGAATTGGACCAATTAGGGGACTATGTGGATTGGATACAAACGCTTACGGGTGCCGATATAGGTCAAGGTGCGTTGGATTCAACACTCTACAATGGCGCCTTTGACCGTTATAGCCTTGGCGATTGCGCCGGTGCGAAAAAAGGTATGCTCGAGTACATCGCGAAATTTCCAGATGGCATCTTCCGAGTGCCGGCAAATTACTACGCGGCAGAATGTGCCTTCGCGGAAGGGGACGATGCGGTTGCTCTTGCCGGCTATGAATTTGTAGAAAGATCCGGAGAATTGAGCTTCCGCAAGCGTACGGTAGAGCGTTTGGCCAGCTTGTATTACGCCAGCGAGGATTATGAAAACGCCTTTACCTATTTCCAGCAGGTCGTCAGCTTGGTAGGCAATGCGGATGAAGGTCGCCGTGCAAGATTGGGATTGATGCGTTGTGCGAAAGCACTAGAGGATGTTCCGGTCATCATGCAATATGCGGAGAGCTTGTTGCAAGATGAAGGTTTGCCGGTGGAGTGGCGTTCAGAAGCGTTACTAAATGCCGCGCGTAGTGCCTTGGCCTTGAACGATAGTGCAAATGCCAAATTGTACTACACCCAAGTGGCTGCTGAAATTAAGGGTGAGGCGCAGGCCGAGTCGAATTACTATTTGGCCCATTTTGAATATGTGCAGTCCAAATATGAAGCGTCGAATGAGCGCATCTTCTGGATGATCGATAATCTCCCGACTTACCCACAGTGGCGCTGGAAGTCCTTGCTGTTGATGGCAAAGAACTATGCCGGCCTGCAGGATGAGTTCCAAGCGAACTACACTTTGGACTACATCATAGATAATGCGGAAGGTGCTATTGTAGGGGAGGCGCAGCAGTTTAAATCTGACCTCACTAGACGAAGAGCTGCTGAGGAGGCCCAGGCCCAAATCTCGGATACGCTCGAGGTTGCGCCTACGGAGATGGAGGAATTAGAAGAATTGGACCAAGAATAAACCCAACTGAAGCAATGAAAAAGATTCTATATACCGCATTATTCTTGGCTCCACTTAGCTTGTGGGCGCAAGAAGAAACAGGAGATGAAGTAAAAAGCGTCGAAATCAGAGTTGTTGAAGACTATAAAGCGCAAGTACGTTCGGCACATAAAATTTCTGAGCAGCCGTCCTTCGCGGATACGACATCGGAGAAATTGGCAGTAACGGTTCGAATTCAACCGAAAGGCATGGTCATAGATTTTGATCCGGATCCTATTCCAAGTATTCAGCTTGGTCGCGTAAAGCTGCCTAAATTACCTACGCAAAAAGTAAGCTTGGGTGCAGGTAATTTCACAGGGACCTACGCGAGCTTTGTACTCTCTTCGCCGAGGAGTAAGAAGAATGTTTGGGGCATCAAAGCGTTGCACGACGGTACATTGTCGGGTGTTAATAGTCCGTTTTATACCCAGCCCACTTATGAAAATACCTTGCTGGCAGATTTTCAGCGTGCGACCAAGAATTGGAACTTTAAGACGCAAGCCTTGCTTCAGGCGAACTATCACAGTTTCTTTGGTGCACTGGATGCGGGACAAGTAGATACAGTAAGCGGTTCATGGCAGCAGAGTTATGGGTTAAGCCAGCAGTGGTTAAGAACCTCTAACCCTACCAGTAAGGTTCTTGCTACCTACCGTAGCGGTGGAATTTCCTACCTCTATACGCATGCCGGTTTTGCGACAAGTGAACACCTCGCTGCAACGGCACACACCGTTGAGCTAGAAGCAGGCGATAAAGAGATTGTACTAGATTTAGGTTATCAGTTTTCACAATACAACGGGTGGTCTGCAACAGGAGGACAATACCATAATTTTACCATTGCTCCTGTTACAAGAGGTAAAAATGGGATATTGACGTATGAGTTTGGTTTAGATTTTACCGGTACACAAACTGCGGGTCTCAATCAAGACCGCTTTGAGTTCTATGTGTTCCCTAGAGTAAATCTCCAGGCGGAAATTCTGCGCCGTACGCTTGCAATTTATGGCGGGTGGGACGGTTCCTCAAAACAACAGACGTTGCGGGGCTTGCTTCAGGAAGTACCACAGATATCTCTAGATCAAGAATTGCGTTTATCAGGGCAAAACCGTGGCTATGTCGGGATGCAAGGTGCGCTTATAGGTAAAGTACAATACCGATTAGAAGGCGCAATGACGTTTATGAACGACGCTGTTCAATTCTTTAGAGACACGGTGCTTTCTCCAGTAGAAGTTGATGGTGCATTTTTACCAGCATTTTCAGTGGGGTACGCTGAACAAGTATTGAAGACCTCTTTCAGAGGAGAGTTAAATATACCGTTAAAGCAGTTTACAGCTAGTACTTATGCGCAGTTCAATGCCTTCGCTGGCGACCAATATTTAGGCCGTGAAGGTCAGGTTTTTGGGGGCCTACTGTCCTATGCCATCAACGATCTGCGAATTGCAGCAGCAGTCAAGTATGTTGGCGGTAGGTATGTCCCGTCTTCCTATGGGTCCGGACTGGAGTCCTACACAGATGTAAACCTCCAATTGGGGTACGAAATCAACGAGAATTTGAGTATGAGCTTGCGTGCATTTAATCTGCTCAATCAAGACTACCAAACCTATTTAGGGTACCGCGTTAGAGGGACAAGGGGATTGTTTGTTTTAAACTACCAATTCTAATCTGTTAAATCGGCCGAAACCCTTGTAAATGTTAATAAAAATGTTGGTAAAAGGAGAGGGGCTTAGTGCCCCTTTTCTCGCTTTTTGGGCGCCTAAAAGTTATCTTTGTTAGGATAGCATATAACATAACTTCATCTTAAGTTTATGAGCGAAGAGCAAAAGAATTATGACGGTGGGTCCATCCAGATCCTTGAAGGCCTAGAGGCCGTTCGCAAGCGTCCCGCGATGTACATTGGCGACATCGGTGTAAAAGGACTCCACCACCTTGTTTACGAAGTAGTAGATAACTCTATTGATGAGGCCTTAGCAGGTCATGCATCAGATATACATGTAACCATTAACGAGGACGACAGCATCACCGTAAAGGATGATGGACGTGGTATACCCGTGGACATTCACCCAAAGGACGGACGATCTACCTTGGAGGTAGTAATGACTGTCTTGCATGCCGGTGGTAAGTTTGATAAGGATTCTTACAAAGTTTCTGGTGGTCTTCACGGGGTTGGTGTCAGCTGTGTGAATGCACTTTCAGTGATGTTGCATGCGGAGGTCCACAAAGACGGTAAGAAATACGAAGTGGAATTTTCTAGAGGAGCGGCTAAATACCCTACCCGTGAAATTGGAACTACGGATCACCGCGGTACCATTGTTACCTTCAAGCCGGATGGTGAAATCTTTGAAGAATTAGAATACCAATACGAGATATTGGCTAAGCGCATGCGCGAATTAGCTTTCCTAAATAAAGGTATTGCTATTACACTCACGGATCTTCGCGAAAAGGATGAAAAAGGCGAATACATTGGCCAACGTTTTTACAGCGAAGACGGTCTAGCTGGATTTGTGAAATACATCGATGCGAATCGTGAGGTAATCATGCCAGAAGCGATGTATTTAGAGGGTGAACGTGATGGTATTCCAGTTGAAGTCGCCATGCACTACAATACCGGTTACAACGAAAACATTCATTCGTACGTCAATAACATTAATACCCACGAAGGTGGTACGCATTTAGCAGGTTTCCGCAGGGCTTTGACAAGAACGCTCAAGAAGTATGCAGATGATAGTGGTCTGCTTGCCAAAGAAAAGGTTGAAGTAAGTGGCGATGACTTTAGAGAAGGACTTACCGCGGTCATCTCTGTTAAAGTAATGGAGCCTCAGTTTGAAGGTCAAACGAAAACGAAGCTCGGTAATAAAGAAGTTAGTGGCGCAGTAGATAAGCTGGTGGGCGAAATGCTTACCGTTTTTCTTGAAGAGCATCCGGCTGAAGCCAAGATTATTGTTCAGAAAGTACTTCTCGCTGCGAAAGCACGTGTGGCAGCTAAGAAGGCACGCGAAATGGTACAACGCAAAGGGACAATGTCTTCTATGGGTTTACCAGGAAAGTTGAGCGATTGTTCTGAAACGGATCCTGAAGTGTGTGAAATTTTTCTTGTGGAGGGTGATTCTGCTGGGGGAACTGCAAAACAAGGTCGCGACCGTAACTTCCAAGCCATTCTTCCGTTGCGCGGAAAGATCTTGAATGTTGAAAAGGCAATGTCTCACAAGGTTTTTGAAAACGAAGAAATCAAGAACATGTATACTGCACTCGGTGTAAGTGTGGGAACTGTAGATGATCACAGAGCATTAAACATCGAGAAATTACGTTATCATAAAATCGTCATCATGACGGATGCTGATGTGGATGGTAGCCACATTTCAACGTTGATTTTAACTTTCTTCTTCCGTTACATGCGCGAATTGGTTGAGAAAGGGTACGTATATATTGCAACGCCGCCGCTTTACTTGGTGAAGAAAGGTTCTAAATCCGCTTACGCATGGGACGACAAGCAGCGCGACCAACTTCAATTTGAATACGGTGGCGATAGTGGACAAGGCGTTGGCATTCAGCGTTACAAAGGTCTTGGTGAAATGAACGCAGAACAGCTTTGGGAGACCACTATGAATCCTGAAGAACGTATTCTTAAGCAGGTAACCATAGACGATAGTGCTGAGGCAGATCGTGTATTCTCCATGCTTATGGGCGATGAGGTTCCGCCTCGTAGAGATTTTATTGAGCGAAACGCGAAGTATGCAAAAATTGATGCCTAAATCATTCATACAACTGAAAAAAGCCTCCTTTTTAGGGGGCTTTTTTGTAGTTATTTTTTTAGTACTGACCTCGTGCACTACTGATAAAGCAGATGGCAAGATGGTTTTTCGCTACAATGAGCCTGCGGGAATTCCTTCATTAGATCCTGCTTTTGCTAAAGAGAAGAGCTCCATTTGGGTGGTACAGCAGTTGTACGAAGGATTGGTCGCACTCGACCCTGAAAATGCCATCGTACCGGCTCTTGCCTTGGAGTGGGAGATAGACAGTACAGCGAAGGTGTATACCTTCAGACTGCGCAATGCATCTTTTCATAATGGTAAGCCCTTAGCGGCGGATGATGTTGTCTACAGTTTGAATAGATTACGCGATGCTAAGGTTGCTTCACCGGGCAGTTGGGTAGTAGAAGATATTGCCTCCTTGAGAACAGTAGATGCGTCTACGGTGGAAATAGTCTTAAAACGGCCCAATTCCACTTTTCTTTCTTTACTCGCTATGCCGTTTTGTTCTGTAGTTCCAAAGGATGAAATAACGCTGACTAAGTCTCCTGTGGGTACAGGGCCATTCAAATTTCATGTTTGGCATTATGGAGAAAAATTGGTTTTACATAAGAATGAAACGTATTGGCGTATCGATGGGAACGGGGCACAATTACCCTATTTGGATGGCATTAGCATTTCTTTCCTGACAGATCAACAAAGTGCATTCCTAGAATACTTGCGAGGGAATTTTGACTTTCTTCCTAATCTTGATCCCAGCTTTAAAGATGACCTTTTGACCAAACAAGGTGCCTTGCAGGAGCGGTATACGGCTGAACACACTTTGCTGCGCAGCCCATTTCTAAATACTGAATATTTAGTTTTCAATGCGACGCGACCTTTACCAAAGGATTTGCGCTGGGCGATCAATGCGTCTATTGATAGAAAGGAGATGATTACAGCATTGCGCAACGGCGTTGGGGTGCCCGCAACAGGAGGCATCATTCCTGCCGGTTTACAGGGATATCAGCCTGGTATAGGTATAGGTTATGCGCCGGACAGTGCCAAGCGAATCATCGCTAGCTATGAGGTATTGCCAGAATTGACTTTGACCACGGTTGCAAACTACCGCGACCTGTGCGAATTTGTGCAAGGTGCCTTGGCGAAATTAGGCTGGGACATTTCAGTAAATGTAGTGCCTTCTGCGGCCTTGCGGAGTGAGAAGTCTGCAGGTACCTTAGATTTTTTTAGAGCAAGTTGGATTGCGGACTATCCCGATGCGGCGAATTATTTGATGCTTTTTACCACGGAAATGAAAGCACCCAATGGGCCAAATTACAGCCGATACAGTTCTGCTACTTTCGACTCCATCTATGACGCAATACAAAGCGCACCTTTTGGAGCAGAAAGGATTGAATTAATGGCTGCTGCTGATCAGTATCTAACAAATCAAGCCGTTTGTGTGCCACTATATTATGACGAAGTATTGCGCGTATTTCCAAAGCGGACTAATGGGGTTCAAACAAATGCGCTGAATGCTCTTACTCTTCTAGAAGCGAAGGTGCTTCGGGACTGAATCTAGTAATGAGCGGCCTATGGTCGCTGAGTGAGATGTTATCGATGAATTGGCCCCTAGAGTGCAGTTCAGGGCTGTGTAATGTCCAATCAATTTTAAAAAACAGCCCCCTTCTTGCCAATGGCTCAAAGGAACCCATAGTTCCGTACCCATTGAAAATGTATGGGTCGTCGAGATGACGAAGCAAACGCCAATACAAATTTCCACCGGGTACACCATTGAAGTCGCCCGAGAGTATTACGGGATGCGGACTTTCGTTCACCCAATCAATGATGTGTTTTGCCTGAAGACCCCTGTTTTTATCTGTTGAGGCGAGTTTGCTTAGCACAAATTGGCCCGCTTCTAAAAGTTCATCGCGAGAGTGCACTACTTCCATATCCTGGTCTTGAACACCGGTCGAACTTAAATGAACATTGATAATGCGCACCGTGTCGAAAGGCAGAGCGATATCTGCATATTGGGCACTGGTTCGCGAATATCCCTGCTGGGTTAGACTGCTATACAATAAAGGAGAACTATTTATTATGGGATATTTCGAATAAATCGCGACGGAATAATTCTTGCGGGCCGGCGCATAGGCCCGAAAAGGATAATACATGGCCAGAGGGCCCGCTGCAGACCTTCTAATCTCCTGCATACACAAAATATCGATGGATTGATCTTGTGACCATTTCCCTATATCTTTTGCAGCCGCTGTAGTTTGGTAAAACGCACGAACGTTGTAGGTGGCGACGTTAATTTCTTCTTCAGCAATAGCTTGAGCTCGTGCATAGGGCCACTGTGCCATCAATGGAAAAGCGAGAATAGCTAGCCCTATAACGTTGTTGATGGCTTTTCGAGGTTTGAATCTTAGCCAGAAGAGTAGCGCAATAGCGTGTGGCGCCATCAGGAGCGGTAATAGCAAGGCCAAAATGCTTATTCCCGGTAATAATTCAGAAGGAACAAGACTCCCAAGTGCAATTGCTAGTGTCGCTCCGGTTAATGCGAGATTAAGCCAGTGAAGCAATATAAGCCGTTTCTTCACTTAGTCTTTTGATATTTTGAATAGGAATGCCTTTTCTTCTTTAGATAGGCTATCGTAACCCGAGGCTTTGATTTTATCAAGAATCTCGTTCATACGGGCTGTATCATCACTATTTGATGCTTTCGGAGAGGTGGCTTTTGTCCCACTTTTTTTGTAATTCCTTTCACCGAAGCTAAAGCCTTTCTTTCTCTTGCGCTGCTGCGGTTGCAGCCAGCTTCGAACAAAGTCGATGATTTGAAACAGGTAAACGTTCCATTCATTACCTGCACGCATACTTCGGATGAAAAAGAATGCAACGATAGCACCACCTAAATGTGCGATGTGGCCACCGGCATTTGCACTAGTTAAGTTTAAAACATCCAAGAGCACTAATCCTGCCGCAAGCATCCAATACTTTACTTCAAAAATCCCCCACAATCGTACGGGCATATTAGGCATGTACAATGCGCCGGCCACGAGTATGGCAATAACACCAGCGCTTGCACCAACCATAGACCCTGAGGTAAGAATGGGGCTAATATTGTAAAGAATAATGTAAAGTACGCCACCCCCAATACCGCCGTAGATGTATAACGCTAGCATTCTCCGTTCACCTAAGTACTCCATAAGCATCTTTCCGGAGAAATAGAGAATGATCATATTGAAGAGAATATGACGGAAACCAAAGTGTGTGAACATGTACGTTAAGATGGTCCATGGACGCAATGCAAACCTAAATGGACTTGAGGGGAGTGCTAAAAGGTCGTCAGCAATGTTCGGTATGAGGCCGAAATCACCAGTGAACAGGCTGGTAAAGGCATTAGTAAGACTGTAAGCTAGAAAAACGGCTATATTTAGATAGAGCAAACGGGTGAGGTAATCGCCCTTGAATGCATCATGTTTTACTCGATCAAAGAATTCGCTCATCTTCTAATGGAAAGGCTTAAAGATACATTTCTCTGCGCCATTTTCGAATGAGAATATAGCCAAAGAGCATGCCTCCTAAATGTGCGAAATGTGCAATGCCGCTGTTACTTACACTGAACCCGTTGTAAAGTTCGAGCAAGCCATACCCAATGACGAAATACTTTGCTTTGATAGGGAAGAGAAAGTTGAGGTAAATCACTTGGTTTGGAAAGGTCATGCCGAAGGCGAGAAGTACGCCAAATACGGCTCCAGAGGCACCGACCATGGGTGCATTTAATAATCGGTTAAAACTTCCCCACGTCGGATTGGTATAATTAAATCCACGTTCAATTAAATCTTTACCGTCTCTCGTAATGGTTTCAAGTGCACCACTTTCGAGCGCAGCACTCAGTTGAAAATATTCAATAGCATTGACGCCTATCTGGAGCGCACTTGCGCCGAGTCCCGTGAGCAGGTAATAGGTTAGAAAACGCTTTGCTCCCCAATGGTTCTCCATAGCAGAACCTAAGAACCAAAGCATCAACATATTCGAAAAGATGTGCCCAAAGTTCCCGTGCATGAACATGTGCGTGACCAATTGCACCGGCAGGAACTCTGAAGATGCTGGGAAGTACAATCCTAGCCAGTCTGTGATGTCAATACCGAAAGTGCTTCGTATTGAAATCATGCCTAAAAAGAACAATCCGTTGATAATTAAAAGGTTCTTTACTACGGTGGGCATTAAATTAAAGCTGCGTTGGGCAATCATAGGAGCGTTTCTAAATCTTCAGGTGTTAATTCGATGATGACTTTTTTTCCTGATGGTGTGTATTGTGGATTACTGCTACTTAGCAGGCGTTCTTTTAACGCTTGCAACGCCTCCTTAGTTTTTGCAAACTCACTATTCGCCGCTTTTTTAGCCAAAGTCTGTGCGAAAGACTTTACAATTGAAGATTCGATAGCGTCGGGGTCCAATTCCTTTAATTGTTCAAGTAATTCTTCTAAAGCCGGCACTGCTGCTTCGGGCGATAGTAGCATAGGAGCGCCTACTAAGGAAAAATCGCCTGGATTTTTTTCTGGTCGAAGGTCAAAACCTGCTGTAGCAAACCAACCCTCGTGCTCTTGCAATAAAGCTTGATCTGCAGGTCCTACTTGAATCTCTTCGGGGAAAAGTAGTTGTTGCGACGGTAACGTTGCATTGCTTAATTTTTCCAGGTATTGGTCGTAGAAAACGCGGTATCTCGCAGCATTAATATTTATAATGAGCACTTTTCGCCCTAACAACGTAAGCATGTGTTTGCCCCAAAGCAGCACGTTGGTGCTGTGTTCGTCTCCAGATTTTTCCGAATGTACGTCCCAAAATCCCTCGATTTGATCTTCTGAACTGTATTCAAAAGTTTGGGAGGTGTTCAGGTATTTTTCCTGCGTAATACGCTGGTATTTTTCATCGTCGGAACGGAATCGCGGTGTTGGAGATTGTGTAGTTTCGAACGGATTAAAATTTGGATTCACCGTGATCTGTGGCGCCTTGGGCATTTGTCCATCAGGCAGTGGTGGAATAGCGAAACTCTGCTCAGCGTCAAAATCTATGGTCGGGGCAACATTAAATTGACCAATAGCATGGCGAGTAGCGCTCCTTAAAACTGCGTAAATAGCACGCTCATCTTCAAATTTAATTTCCGTTTTCGTGGGATGAATATTCACATCTATTTCAGATGGATCTACCGTAAGGTATAGGAAATACCCTGGGTGATGCTCGCCGGAGAGTACATCTTCGAATGCTTCGCGCAGCGCATTGTGTAAATAGGGTGATTTGACAAAGCGATTGTTGACAAAGAAGAATTGTTCTCCGCGTTTCTTTTTCGCGAATTCAGGCTTTATAACATAGCCTTCTACTTTTACTACCTCAGTTGATTCATTAATGGGTACGAGGCGTTCGTCAAACTTTCTTCCGAAAATCCCGGTGATGCGTTGGCGCAATGGCGAGGGTTTCAGGTGAAAAAGTAGGTTTTCATCACTTTTCATAACCCACTCGATATCGCCATGAACCAGAGCGACACGATGAAACTCATCAATACAATGCCGGAGTTCTATCCTATCGTTTTTCAGGAATTTTCGCCTTGCGGGGATGTTGTAAAAGAGGTTTTTAACGACAACTTGAGTCCCTTTATTCCATGGGTACGGCACAACAGATTGTACTTCGCTATCTTCCAATTTAAGTTCTAATCCTAGCCCTTCTTCATTCTGGTTGGTGCGCAAGAGCACGTGTGCTACTGCACCTATAGAGGCCATTGCTTCACCTCTAAACCCTCTCGTAGTGAGTTGGAATAAATCGTCAGCGGATTTAATTTTGGAGGTTGCATGCCTTAAGAAGCAGTGTCGAGCATCTTCTTCGTCCATCCCAGAGCCATTATCACTCACACTAATACTGGTCTTTCCTGATCCTAAAAGCGATAAAGTGATTTTTGTAGCACCAGCGTCTACGCTGTTTTCCAACAATTCTTTGACCACGGAAGCCGGTCTTTGAACCACCTCTCCTGCCGCTATTTGATTGGCAACGTGATCAGGAAGTATGTTAATTGTGGGCACTAAGCGAGGAATTTAACTGCGACAATGACTAGGACAACAAGAAACAGAAAGCTGAAGAGTAAACGTTTACCGTAACCTTCACTAGCACCTGCACTTCTTTTTCTTCGCAGGTCCCAATTTTCTCTTAAGCGATCTCGGTATTTATCTTTATTCTGAAAGGGAATTTCGTCAATGCCCTCTTTACGCTCCAGGATTCTCAAACGATCTTTACGCTCGTCATGAAATCTAGGTTGATGTTGAAAACCGCGTGGCTGGCGTCGTTCAAATAGTCCCATATCTTTCTATATTCTCCTCTCAAAGGTAAGAACCCCTTGGCACTTTATCGACCTATGCACACACGCTTTCTAAAAGCCATTTTTACGGCCTCTTTACTTGCTGTTTTACCTGGTAAAGGGCTTTATGCTCAATCGTTTAATGTGGATTCCGCCTTGAGTGCGATGTCCATAGATGAGAAAATTGGCCAATTATTCATGGTCGCAGCGTACAGCAACAAGGGTGAAGACCATCAAGCGGAATTAGAAAAATTAGTACGACAATACCACATAGGGGGTGTCATTACTATGCAAGGTGGACCTGAACGTCAAAAGAAACTGTTGCATCGTCTTCAAAGTGCAGCGGCCTTTCCCTTGCTCGTTGGGCAGGATGCGGAATGGGGTCAGGCTATGCGTTTGGACAGCACTTATAAATTTCCAACCTCACTTACAGTCGGTGCAGCAGGCGGGACCATGGATGCCTATGATTTAGGACACGCCTTAGCGGATGAGTGCAGCGCAGTAGGTGTGCACATGAGTTTCTCGCCAGTACTCGATGTCAATACGAATCCAAACAACCCTATCATTGGAGCGCGATCCTTTGGTTCTAATCCAGAGCTTGTAAATGCACTAGGCGTAGCAATAGTCGAAGGAATTCAAGATCGGGGCGTGCTCGCCTGTGGAAAGCATTTTCCAGGCCATGGAGATACGCACCAGGACAGCCATAAAACACTACCGAAGGTAGACCGCACCCTTAAAGAACTTATGGAAGTAGAGTGGGTGCCGTTCAAGGGTGCGATTGACGCGGGTGTTGCGGCCATAATGATTGCGCATTTGAACATCCCTTCCCTTGAGCCGTCGGGAAAACCGACAAGCCTTTCGCACAAGGTGATTCAAGAGATTTTAAGAGATCAGTGGGGGTATGAAGGTATAGTTATTACGGATGCCTTGAATATGAAAGGTGCAGCAGCCTTTGCTCCTCCTGGGGAGCTTGAGTTGGCGGCTTTTGCGGCGGGTAATGACATATTGTTGTTTCCCATGGATGTGCCAAAGGCAACCAAAGCCTTCCAAAATGCACTTGCAACGGATAAGGTTTCGATTAAATCCCTAGACGAGCGAGTCAGAAGAATTTTAGTGGCAAAGTCAAATTGCAGGGCCTATACGGATTGGCTTGAAGCGAAAAAGTCGGCCGATCCTACTCTGATAACCTCAGACCACGGTTCTTTTGAAAGAGAAGATAATAACCAAAGAGTGTCGTTTAATCTGATCCGAAATGCAGCGACTTTATTAAAAACCGGCAGTGCTTCCTTTCCCATTAAAAATCTAGAGCAAAACTTTCTTCACATCGCCATCGGCGATTTTGAATCTGCAGGAACGGTTAAGCAATATCTTGACCGCTACAAGGAAATGCCCCATCACCATGGGGTTGATGTGG
>Ga0102951_1000424_pt1 | contig 15167 bp, 13 predicted proteins | sample SalPonA_B_H2O_MG_FD_78507 | JGI IMG/M metagenome (GOLD analysis project Ga0102951, IMG submission 78507) | Water microbial communities from South San Francisco under conditions of wetland restoration - Salt Pond MetaG R2A_B_H2O_MG | ecosystem: Environmental > Aquatic > Non-marine Saline and...
CGAATTGATGACGACTGAAGGGTGCCACCTTTGTGATCTGGCTGTCGCTGTGCTGGTAGCCGGTGTTGATCCAAATGCTTTTCAGATCGACCTGGTCGATATTGCCTTTCAAGATGAACTGTTGGATCAGTATGGTACCCGCATTCCTGTACTGCGTGACTCTGAGTCTTTGCAAGAGCTGGATTGGCCCTTCGACGCCGAGGCGCTGAGCGCATTTCTGAGGCAATTCGATTAACGACTGGCCAGAACCAGAGAACGTAGCTCCGGTTCACTAAAGAGCGGACGGGGTTCGCCGCGAAGCTGGGCATAAATCACCCGGAAGCTGAGCACATTCTGCACGTAGGTGCGGGTCTCATCAAAGGGTATGAGCTCGATCCAGATATCCAGTGGTAGACTCTCGCGACCCTGAAGCCAACGGCTCACGCGGTGGGGTCCGGCATTATATGCGGCGGTGGCGTGGGCGCGATTACCACCAAACTGTTCAGCCATCTGCGCAAGATAAGCAGTACCCAGACGAATATTGGTGCGTGCCTCATAGAGTTCATGACCGCCACGGTACGGGATCCTCTCTCGCTGAGCCGTCTGTTTGGCGGTTTTTGGCATTAACTGCATCAGACCCCTTGCACCGACGGGTGAGCGAGCCCAGGGGAAGAGGGCGCTCTCCTGACGTGAGACGGCAAGTGACCAGAGAGGATCTATACCTCGTTGACTCGATTCACGTACGAAGTAATCAGTATAGGCCTCTGGGAAACGCAGTAACATATCGTTCCAGAAACCCTCATAAGCGGCAGCCAGGATTCCCATCTGATACCACCCAATTTCGACCATCAGACGCGCGGCAGCTTGACGTTGCTGGCTGTCCAACTGTTCAATCCAGGCGTTCCACTCCGAGCGCGCAACGCTGTACCGGTCCAGCTTGACCAGCTCTTTTATACGCGCCATTGATGCTGACTGGCGCAGCGGCAGCAGCAGTGCGTCAGTATAAATAGGCGATTGCTGATTCAGCTGGTATGGCTGCGACTCAAGCTGGGCGGCGATAAATCCGTAGAAGCTGCGCTCCTGTAGAAGCGGCTGGAAGTTGGGAGAGCCGCCGCTGCGTTCAGTCGCGATCGCTCGCCAGTAGAGCCAGCGATTATCCAGCTGCAGTTCGTCGGGGAGGTGATTAATCAATCGGTTAACGGAAGGCCAGTCCTGATCCTGCAGTGCCAGCCGAATGCGCCACTCTGTCAGATCTGAGCTGAGAAAGTCGGGATCGAGCTGGGCCAGGCGCGAACGGTCATCTGAACGTAACTCTTTTGCTATTCGCACGCCAACCCGACCCAGTAAACGAACATTTTCATCAGTCATACTGTACTGTTTGCCAAGTTTTAGCAGCAGATCCATGGCCCGCTCTGGACTGTTGCGGTAGGCGCGTTGTACGGCGATATGCTGTAGGCGCGCCTGAAGTTCACCCTGCAGCGCTCGGTTCAGCTGAACTATTTTCTCCGGAGCCCGGTAGACTGCAATCGCATCAGTGGCGATATGCTCTAAGCTCTTTTGGGTGATAAAGCGCTTGGCATAGGTCGCTAGGCTGGAGCGGTTTTCATCCAGAGCGTTAAGAACGCGTTCCAGCGCCAGTTTGGAGTCCAACTCACCGTCGGCTCGCATTTCGCTAAACAAAGGGTCACAGGCCTCATGCTGGGAGTGACCCACAACCCAGAGACCGCGTCCCAGTTCATAGGCGGCTCGTTTATCGCCCTTGCGATAGAGCGCGCGCGCATACAGACACTGCTCTTCGCTGCCCGGCGAGCTCAGCTCCTCATAGTATCGGGAGTAGGTTTGCCACTCGCCCTGACGAATGAGATTGTCCATCAACTTCGACCGCAGCAGGCGGTTTAGATGAGAGTCGGGAAACTGAGCTCTGAAGCGCAGAATCTCCGCCTCACTAATGGCTGAGCCCAGCGCGACAATACGGTTGTACTCGAGGTAGGGGTACAGCGGGTAGTTGTGTAATGCAGCGTACTCAGGATCGGTCAACCTCAGTTCACCACGCTTCGCCTTGCGTTCTACTTCGAGGAACTGCTCACGCTGTTGGTCAAGCAACGTCTCGGGGGCTGGTGTCGCAGCCGCACTCAGCGGCACCAAACTGAGTAACAGGCTGGGGATAATTGCTTTAAGAGTGGTCAGGCTCAGCATAATCTCGGTCTGTTTGCTGTTTCCTTGAGTGTAGCATGAGGTAAACTACCTATCCTCTTAATTGGTGGAAATTCAATGGCGTTAATTCAATTTGACCAGGTCTGTTTGAGCCTGGGCCCCAGAGCTATTCTGGACCACGTAGATCTGCAGATCGAGCCCGGCGAGAGGGTCGCTCTGGTTGGCTCCAACGGCGCGGGGAAATCAACGCTATTAAGCATCGTAGCGCAACGTCTAGATATCGATTCCGGTAGTTACCGCAAAGATCCAACGGCGCGTATTGCTGAACTGCCGCAGTCATTGCCGGCCGCTGATGAGCGATCGGTGCGTGCGGTAGTCGCCGAGGGATTGGCCGATCTGCAGCACTTGCGCGAACAGTATGATGCTCTCTTGGCTCAGGGCGAGAGTGCCGATCTCGCGGCACTGGAGCGACTACAACACGAACTCGAATCGACCGATGCCTGGCATCTGGAGCAGCGTCTCGATCGGGTCATGACCGAGCTCGCGTTACCGGGCGATAAACTGATGTCGCAGCTATCTGGCGGCTGGCGTCGGCGCGCTGCGTTAGGCGCTGCATTAGTACAGCAGCCTGACCTGTTACTACTTGATGAGCCCACCAACCATCTGGATATCGAGACGATTGAGTGGCTTGAGCAGGTCCTGTTGAGCTTTCGTGGGGGTCTGCTGTTTATCTCGCATGACCGCGCACTGGTGGATCGTATAGCCACCCGGATCGTTGAGCTGGATCGCGGTGCGATCGCTTCTTTTCCCGGTAATTACACTCAATACCTAGAGCGCAAACAGAAGATGCTCGAGGATGAGGCGCGCCACAATGCCGAATTTGACAAGAAACTTGCACAAGAGGAGCGATGGATTCGCCAGGGCATCAAAGCACGTCGTACACGTAATGAAGGACGCGTGAGAGCCTTGAAACAGCTGCGTGTTGAACGAGCCGAACGACGTGAGCGTCTGGGTAAAGCTCGCTTTGATGTAGAGGAGGCGGTGCGTTCCGGTAAGCTGGTGACTGAGCTCAAGGGGGTGTCGTTAAATTTTGCAGGACAACCCATCATCGATGAGCTGACGCTTCGCATTCAGCGGGGTGATCGCATCGGTCTGATAGGACCGAACGGTGCGGGCAAAAGCTCCTTGCTGCGGGTGATACTGGGACAGCAGGCGCCGGACACGGGTTCGGTACGCACGGGTTCGCAGTTGGTTGTGGGCTACTTCGATCAGCTACGCGGCCAACTTGATGCGGAAAAGAGTATTATCGATAACGTCTCCGGTGGGCGTGAAAGTATCGACATCAATGGTCGTGCGCGTCACATTATTAGTTACCTGCAAGATTTCCTCTTCACTCCTGAACGGGCGCGTACGCCAGTCAAGGCCTTGTCCGGGGGTGAGACTAACCGTGTAATGTTGGCGAAACTCTTCAGTCAGCCGTCAAATCTGCTGGTACTCGACGAACCAACCAACGATCTGGATATTGAAACACTTGAGTTGTTGGAGGAGATCTTGACCGAGTATCAGGGTACGCTTTTGCTGGTGAGCCACGATCGTCAATTTCTCGATAACATTGTGACCAGCACGCTGGTGTTTGAGGGTAACGGCAAGGTTGGCGAGTATGTTGGAGGCTACACCGACTGGGTACGTCAGCGACCCGTTGCACAGACTCAAACCTCAGCTGCTCTACCTGAGACGCCCAAAGTGGTGGAGAAGCCTAAACGTGGCAGCACCAAACTTTCGTATAAACTGCAGCGAGAGCTCGACAATCTGCCCGAGCAGCTGGAGCAGGTCGAGACGTTGGTTGAGGCGCAGCAGGCAATTTGTAGCGCGCCTGATTTCTATCAGCAGGATCATGCTCAGGTCGCTGCCGAGTTAGACAAGCTCGCCCAGCTCGAACAGCGCCTGGAGGAGTTGATGGAACGCTGGGTCGAGCTGGAGGCGATGCAGGAGAGCTAGTCTGGTTTTGCCAGATGTACGGCGAGAATATCGCATTTGGCACCGTGCAACACGCCATTTGAGGTGGAGCCCAGAAGCAGCGCTAGACCGTGACGCCCATGTGAACCGATGACAATTAAATCAGCGCCGATTTTTGCGGCGTGCTGGTGGATCTCCTCCTCGGTATTGCCAGTGGCGACTACTGCCTCATCCACTTGGTAGCTGAGAGCGGCGGTTTTGGCTCTCATCTGCTCATTGGCATGATTAGTTATCTGCTCCTGCAGGCTGGTAAGATCCATAGGGACGTCGCCCCCATAAGCGAAGCTGATGATCTCAATCACATGAATGATATGCAGTGCGGCACCGTTACGTTCAGCGATGTCGACAGCGCGCCGTAGCACCTGATCACTCTCTTCGCTGAGGTCTACGGCGACGAGTACGCGTTTGTAATTTGCCATTGTGGCTCTCCTGCCTAGGTCGTTTGTATTAGCTTCCTTTGTTAGGTTTAGCATATAGCTGGAGTAATAGCGGATGAAGTGGGCAATTATCGTCCTGATTATGATGTCACTGATCGGTTCCATGATGTGGGTCATGCCCAGTCCTAGACAGCGTTTTCAGTCCAAGTTGCGTCTTGAGGCGCGTAAGCATGGCTTCCAGGTGAGCCTGGGTCGTTTGACCTTACCTCGTGCGCAAGGTGAGACTGAGGCTGAGGAGCTCAGCCGACCGCTCTACCGCTTCAGCCGCACTGGACTCGACCGGCGTGAGCGGGACCAGTTTGTTGGTTGGGCGGTAGCGCGCCTGACAGCCATTGGTCGTGACGGTCTTCCCGAGGGGTGGAGTTGGGTGCGCGGTGAGGGGACGCTGCCTCAAGCGCGCCTACAGCAGTTGTCGGATTGGCTAAAGGTGCTGCCAAAAGAGGTGGATGCAGTGGAGTCGGATGCCATACATCTGGCATTTTACTGGCGGGAGCCGGAGCGAGCAGGTGCACTGGAGGAGTTGGCGCAGATTGCGAACGAGGCTGTTGCGCAGAAGCTGTAGGTGACTGCTAAGCTGCCTGCCATCGCTGTAAGCGGAGTGATAATTGGGTGTAAGAGTCTTTCTGCGGATGATTAGGATATCAGAGTGCAGCGTCTTAACAGTGGTCCGGAGAGTGATAATACAGCAAGCAGCATGTCTGTGCGGATTGAGGTGTGGACCTGCGGATTTAGATAGGGAGAGGTGTTCAGAGTGGAAGAGCTTAAGCCCGGAATCTACCGTCATTACAAGGGCAATGACTACGAGGTGATTGGCTGTGCCCGTCACTCAGAAACTGAGGAGTGGATGGTCGTCTATCGAACACTCTATGGCGATTTTAGTCTCTGGGTGCGTCCGCTCGAGATGTTCGCAGGACAGGTGGAGCTGGAGTCAGGTGAGCGCGTGCCGCGCTTCTCGCCCATCTAAACAGCGCGAGGCGCCCGTGGTTTAGGCGGCTGCGCGATCGCCTCCAGGCGATTAATGTCTGCTTGTAGCGCCTGCAGACGTGTCTGTTTAAGGTCGGCTGAAACCATGGCTCGCACCACCACCGCTTTGGCGTGCTTGAGGTGAGAGAGGGCGGGCAGAGAAGCGCCAGACGCCTCCAGTGCTTTGGCTTGGTTGATGTGTCCATCAGCCACCACGGTTACACTGAGCCAGTAGAGCTCCTGTTTGTAAGCCTGTGCTAGCTGCATCGTGATGCGACCGCCGCGAGCCATCTCAATCATCAGCTTTTCCGCAAACTTAATGTAGATCTGTGCGCGCTTGATGGCGCGGTCGCTGGTAAGTGACTGAGGTTCTACGGCACTGGCGGCCTCGTTTGGGTCGGGAGCGCCCATGTTCAGTTTCGGGCTCAGTGCAATCATCTCTTCAATCAAGGACATTGCATGCTGATCCAGCTTCTCTACGATATCCGCGCGGCAGCCGGCTTGTTTTAGTATTGCAAGCGCATTGAGCGTGTGCGAGGACTGCTCTGAAAGCCACTTAAGACGCTCGCGACGCTTCTTGTTGAGATCGTTACGAAAATCAATAAAGGCATTCAAGCCAAGCGCTGCGAGTAGCACCGCTATCAGAATGACGACGTATATGAAGTTGTCGTTGTACATATAATAAGAAGCGACTCGAAAACGGTTTTAGGGTTGCAATCTAAACTGCCGCCAGTATTGTAGCGCCCATTGAGCAGAAGAGCATTAGAGCGCTTGGAAACCAGTTCGAAGCTTCTCTGGTTTACAAGTTTCTAAGCTCTTGACAGCATGGCGCCTTTGCAACTATTGCTAAAAAGTATGCCTAAAGAACCCTAAAGGGAAGAGATCGATGGGAAAAACCCTCGTCATAGTCGAGTCACCGGCCAAGGCCAAGACAATTAACAAGTACCTCGGTAGCCAGTATGTGGTGAAATCGAGTGTGGGTCATATTCGTGATCTTCCTACCAGTGGCAGTGCCAGCAAGAGTGATCCAAAGGAGCGAGCAGCCCAGGCTGCGAAGACGCGTAAGATGAGTCCGGAGGAGAAGGCGACTTACAAGCAGCAGAAAGCGCGTCAGCAACTCATTGCCCGCATGGGCATAGACCCAGAACGCGACTGGACAGCACACTACGAGGTATTACCTGGCAAAGAGAAAGTGGTGGATGAGCTCCGTAAGCTAGCCTCCAAAGCCGACGAAATCTATCTCGCGACCGATTTGGACCGAGAGGGGGAGGCGATAGCCTGGCACCTGCGCGAGGCGATAGGAGGCGATAACGCTCGCTACCGCCGTGTGGTCTTCAACGAGATCACGAAGAAGGCGATTAATGAAGCCTTTGAACAGCCCGGACAACTGGACCTTAACCGTGTCAACGCTCAACAGGCTCGGCGTTTTCTCGATCGTGTTGTTGGCTACATGGTGTCGCCTTTGCTTTGGGAAAAAGTGGCCCGTGGGCTCTCTGCTGGTCGCGTCCAGTCGGTGGCTGTGCGCCTCGTGGTGGAACGTGAGCGTGAGATTCGTGCGTTTGTGCCTGAAGAGTTTTGGGAGGTGCACGCTGATACTCTGACTGGCGCTAAAGACGAGTTGCGTCTCGAGGTTACCAAGCAAGCAGGCGCCAGTTTCCGGCCGACAAACGAGCAACAGGTTAGCCAGATTCTGGCGCAGCTACAGGGTGCTCAGTTTAAAGTGATTGCTCGGGAAGATCGCCCGACATCGAGTAAGTCTTCGGCGCCGTTCATCACTTCGACGCTTCAGCAGGCGGCCAGCACGCGCATGGGTCTTGGCGTGAAAAAAACGATGATGCTGGCCCAGCGTCTCTATGAGGCGGGTTACATCACCTACATGCGAACTGACTCGACCAACCTGAGCGCGGAGGCAGTAGAGTCGGCACGAGGTTACATTCAACAAAACTTTGGTGAAGCTTATCTGCCAGAACAGGCCATTCGTTACAGCTCCAAAGAGGGGGCGCAGGAGGCGCACGAAGCGATCCGGCCGTCAGATGTAACAGTAGAACCTGAACACCTTAGCGGTATGGAACATGACGCTGTGCGCCTCTATGATCTGATTCGGCGCCAGTTTTTAGCCTGCCAAATGGTACCGGCGCGCTACCTAAGTACCCGCCTAACCGTGAATGCCGGTGAGTTTGAACTCTACACCCGTGGACGCGTGTTGCAGTTCGATGGGTACACTCGTGTCTTATCCGCGCGCTCTAAGAGCGATGAAGATGTTATTTTGCCAGATGTTGCAGTGGGCGAATCGCTCATTTTGCAGCAGTTAGATCCAAGTCAGCACTTCACTAAACCGGCGCCTCGATACACCGAAGCGAGTTTGGTAAAAGAGCTGGAGAAGCGTGGTATCGGGCGTCCATCCACCTATGCAGCGATTATCTCAACGATCCAGGATCGCGGTTACGTTGAGGTGCAGAATCGCCGCTTCTACGCCAAGAAGATGGGAGATATCGTCACTGAGCGCCTGGCTGAGTCTTTTCCTGATCTGATGGACTTTAGCTTTACGGCGCGGATGGAAGAGCAGCTTGATGAGGTGGCCGAGGGTGGCATCGAGTGGAAGGCACTGCTCAACCGCTTTTATAAGCAGTTTGAGGGTGAACTTGAACAGGCACAGTCACCTGAGGGTGGTATGCGCTCAAATGATCCGACCGAGACCGACATTGATTGTCCAGACTGCAGTCGCAAGATGATGATACGTACTGCCAGTACCGGCGTGTTTCTGGGTTGTTCAGGCTATTCTCTACCGCCTAAAGAGCGCTGCAAGACCACTATCAATCTTATCCCTGGCGATGAGGTCGTTTCTGTTGATGGGGATGATGAGGAGGAGTCACGCATTCTGCGAAACAAACATCGTTGCAGTATCTGCGGTGACGCGATGGACTCCTACCTGATTGATGCCAGTCGTAAGTTACACGTTTGTGGTAACAACCCTGATTGCGCGGGTTTTGAGGTGGAGCAGGGTAGTTATAAAATCAAAGGCTATGACGGGCCAACGATTGAGTGCGATAAGTGCGGCAGTGAGATGCAGCTCAAGACTGGCCGGTTTGGTAAGTTTTTCGGTTGTACCGCCACTGACTGCAAGAATACACGAAAGCTGTTGCGCAGCGGTGAAGTCGCACCGCCGAAAATCGAACCTGTACCTATGCCCGAACTCAAGTGTCAGAAAGTTGATGACACTTACGTACTGCGCGATGGTGCCTCTGGGCTGTTCCTAGCGGCCAGCCAGTTTCCCCGTAATCGTGAGACCCGCGCGCCTCTGGTGATTGAGCTTATTCCACATCGCTCAGAGATCGATGCCAAGTATCACTACCTGCTAGACGGTCCGCAGTATGACGATGACAGGAATCCAGCACAGATTCGCTACAGCCGCAAAACCAAAGAGCAGTACTTGCTCACTGAGAAAGACGGCAAAGCGACCGGCTGGAAGGCCTACTACACCGACAAGGGATGGCAGGTCGATCTTAGTAAGAAGAAAGGTAAATAAGCTTGGCGGATCAGTATCCCAACCGTACCAATCGGGCGCTGAGCTTTGCACGCATTCAGCTTAAACAGCTCGAACAGGTACGCCAGACAGAGGGCTGGAGTCAGGATCTTGAAGTCGAAGCGCTAGAGACCGCCATATTGTTTCACCTGAGCGTGGCATTGCACGCCTATCGCCGGGAGATTGCCGAGCGTTATACATTGCCAACGGAGGGTGTAGAGACTCTGCAGGATCTGATCGATGCCCAGACAAAACAGGGTCAGACAACCTCGGAGGTGACCGAGTTTCAGGTGCTCTCTGAGTCGACAAACTCTTGGCTGGCTCAAATTGAGCAGCGCTACCTGAGTTGCTGGGGTGGTACTCCTAAAGCAAAAAATCGGGGCAGTGCTTCGGAGATCAATCTTGTGCAGATCGAGCCCGGACGCGTTGAGATCAACGAGTTATCCTTAGCAACGCTCTATTCTGAACTCTACTCTCTGATCAGCCGTCAGCGTGCTGCGATGCAAGAGTGGTAGATCGGTTGCCCGACTTTCAGTCGGGAGACTGGTTGAGGTTGTAATGATGCTCTATGGTTAGTGAGAACAAGTCGTTCTCCACCAGCAAGTAACAATGGATGCAATCTAGCCTAAATTCGATTAAACGAACTGCACAATCGGCTGCGCGAAGCGTCAGATTAGTTATAGAACAGGCCTGCGGTCATAAGGCGTTGTCGCTGGCGTACTTATTTACTCAAGCAGCGCTGATTGCCCTGGCTTTTCTCTCCCTTAGTAGCGCACAGACAAGAGTCAAGACAATTTCAGTGGAACGTGATTCGGTTCCGCAACTACTTGAGCTGTCGCGGACCATTACTCAGCTGGGAGAGTACAGGGGTAGTTGTACCTCGGTGTTGCTGACACAGACGGGGTCTCCCCTTTCGTTGCGCCAACTCTGTGAGATGCGGCATAGCGAATTGATGGCAGTTTTACCTGAGCTACCTGATTATCAAAATATGGATGCATCCACCTTCTTCAACGCCGTAACTCGGGTTGTTGGTGAACGGCTCAGCGCGCTGGATAGTCTATATGAAGAGTCGGGTTTGGCGCTCGATCCGACCCGCAGCAGCCATAGTCTGAGCACTACAGTGTTCAGGCTTTACCCCGTTATGATTGATCTCGTAGGACAAGCGCGAGGCATGCTGGCGCTTATTCAACATGGCGGGGTTGAGCTCAGTTCACTGCACAGCGTGGAGGGTAAAATAGCGCTGTTAGAGCAGCTCCACGCATCCAATATGTCGTTTAAGGCGTCTCACTCCGACTCGGGGGTGGGTAACCGTAGGGCATCGATTGGCGGGTATCTGGAGACGCTTGAAAAGATAATAACCGAGCGTGGAGAGTCGTCTACAGCTGGGATACCGGACTATTTCAAAGCCGGAACAGATTTAATCGCGAGTATCGTTGCCGATTTTGAAAAGCAGGCAGAGCAGCTCAGCTCGCTGCTTCAACAACAACATTCGTCTGCAAAATTTCAAAGAGATATGAGCTCGGGGCTGTTTATATTTTTACAGTTGGCGTTGCTCGTGCTCTTTTTTAAGCTGTCTCAGTACCTCGCTTCACTCCAGCGTATTGCCTCTCAGGAGCAAGATAGTCGCCAGCGACTTGAACTGCTCATGGAGCGTCAAAAAGAGATGTTTGCTGTGATTGGTCATGAACTCCGAACTCCCGTAGCCGCGATCGATATGTTGATTGATGACGAGGATCAATCCGACCTATCTAAACTCGCTCAAGTGAAAATGCTGAATGCAGGCCTAGTGTCGGTTTTAGATGATCTTCGGGTAGTGGTGGCGCCAGAGAGGGCGCTTGAGACCAAGTTGGAGAACGGCGACCCGTCGGAATTAATAGAGCAAGCGTTGATCTCTATCAGCGGCTTAGTGCAAAGCCGGGGTATGAAAATCCACGCTGGAATTAAGCCCTCCACTGGCCTCATCTTCTCATTGCAATTGCAGCCTCTACGCCAAATTGTTATCAACCTTGTCAAAAATGCTGCTTTGCACAGTGGCGGGCAGCATGCTTACCTCTTCTTCGATTTCACCGAGATTATTAATGGAGAGTCACAAGCAATTTTGCGGGTCGCTGATGATGGGGAGGGTATCCCTGTGGCAGAGCAACTCCGGATGTTTGAACCTTTTGAACGAGGCGTGAATCATAAGTCTACTGGTAGTGGTTTGGGGCTTTTCATCGTAAAACAGCTCGTCGACCTATTGGAGGGAGAGATCAGTTTTCACAACAGTGATAGCGGCGGTGCTTGTTTTGAGATCAGATTTCCGATGCGTGTGGTAGCGTCTAACGCCAGTTTACAGCCTGAGAATTGGATAGAACTTCGAGATAAACGCATCCTTATTGCTGAGGATGAGCTGATGCTCAGAATGTTGACTGAGAAGTTACTTGCCAAGCAGGGCGCAACGGTAGTGAGTGCTGAAGATGGAGATATAGCCTTAAAATACTTTCACGCAGAGCATTTTGATCTGGTGATTACTGATCTGATGATGCCGCATATGGATGGTCTTGAGCTAACGCGCCGGATTCGCTCGAGCGATCCACACACCCCCATCATCGCGCTCACGGCGGCCGTTTTGGGTAGCGAAACTGATCAGTTTCTTCTGGACGGGGCAAATGCTGTGATGTCGAAGCCGCTGACGCTGATCAAACTGCATGGGGTGCTAGCTAAGGTGTTGACATCGACACCTGACGAGGGCGCATAGCCTCGGCTCAATGCAGCCCCAACAGCCTCTTGGCCAAAACTGAATCAAAGTGACGGACCTGTGAGTCTGATTCAATCGGTTCTAACTCATAGTGGTCATCTTGAATCACTACTTCGGTATAGGCACCATCCGTATCACGACAGATGATATGTCGGTGCTTCAACCCGCCGTTGAGATCGCGTGCCAGCATGGGAATGACCGGCGGTATATCTGCTATCAGGGGAACGCATGCGCCCTTGTCGAGCAACACGACAAGTGTGTCGGTCACCAGGGCAATCTCGAAACGGCAGCGTAACTCTCGCTCTTTTCTTATCATAGGCACCTCTCTAATTCATTGTAGTCGTGCCGGTCGGCCTAATTATGTGAGAAGAAAAGTTTTCATGCCGTCTAGATAAAACAGGGTAAAATATCGGTCACAAATGGCGTGTAAATTTCAGGCACTGCCTAGCATTTTACTCTCTCTATGGAGCTCTTTTGATGACAATTCGTGTAGGTATTAATGGATTTGGGCGTGTAGGACGCTTGGCGATGCGCGCTATTTTCGACGCTGTCGATGTCGAGATTGTGCATATAAATGATCCCGCAGGCGATGCGGCGACGCTGGCTCACCTGCTCAATTTTGATTCTGTACATGGTCGTTGGAAGCACGAAGCCCTGCACCTAGATGAAACCATACTGATCGGTACGTGTCAGGTCACCTGTAGTCGCAACACCGAGATAGCTGAGACGAATTGGTCCGGGTGTGACCTGGTGATTGAAGCGAGCGGGCGGTTTAAAACCAAGCAGCTACTGCGGGCATATATCGACCAAGGTGTTAAGCGGGTCGTAGTCACGGCTCCGGTTAAACAGGAGGGGGTTCTTGATTGCGTCATGGGAATCAACGACCACCTGTTTGATCCTGACCGTCACTCTATTGTGACCGCTGCTTCCTGTACAACCAACTGTTTAGCGCCAGTAGTAAAGGTAATACATGAGAATTTGGGCATTAAACACGGTTCGATGACAACGATCCATGACATCACTAATACTCAGACAATCATCGACGCACCGCATAAGGATTTGCGCCGCGCGCGTGCCTGCGGAGCGAGCCTGATTCCAACGACGACTGGATCGGCCACAGCCATTACTCATATTTTTCCGGAGCTGAAAGGCAAACTGAATGGTCACGCGATTCGTGTGCCGCTGACGAATGCCTCTTTGACGGACTGCGTATTTGAGGTTGTGCGCGAGACCAGTGCTTTGGAGGTTAATGCACTTCTGAAAAAGGCAGCAGAGACAGAACTCAAAGGCATACTTGGCTATGAGGAGCGACCGTTGGTATCAATCGACTACAAGACCGACCCGCGCTCCAGTGTGATTGACGCCCTATCGACTATGGTCATTAATGGTACGCAGGTAAAAATTTACGCCTGGTACGACAATGAGTGGGGCTATGCTAACCGAACAGCAGAGTTGGCGCTGAAAGTGGGCCGCGCCTGAGTGTTGCATCAGTTGTCGCCGGCAATTCGCCAATACCTGGTTGTAACGGGTAACTACTGGACCTTCACGCTGACTGACGGTGCGCTGCGAATGCTGGTAGTGCTGCACTTTCATCAGCTTGGCTACTCGCCTTTGCAGGTTGCCCTGCTATTCCTTTTCTACGAGATCTTTGGCGTCGTGACCAACCTTCTGGGCGGTTGGCTTGGTGCGCGGGTGGGTCTCAACAGAACAATGAATTTGGGTCTTGGCTTGCAAGTTGCGGCGCTAGTGATGCTTTTGGTACCGGATCCTTGGCTCAGTATTGGCTGGGTTATGGCGGCGCAAGCGCTCTCGGGTATCGCCAAAGACCTCAATAAGATGAGCGCAAAGAGCTCAATCAAGCTGTTGCTTCCCCCTAATGCCGAGGGGAAGCTCTACACCTGGGTGGCGCTACTAACTGGTTCGAAGAACGCCTTAAAAGGCACAGGCTTTTTCCTCGGCGGCTTTCTGCTGATGTGGCTGGGTTTTGACGGTGCGGTGGCGTCCATGACACTCGTGCTGACCATGGTTTGGTTGATGAGTCTGGCCTTACTTCACCAGGATCTTGGACGCGCCAAGCGTAAGCCAAAGTTTCGTGAAATCTGGTCAAAGAGCGAGGCCATTAACGTTTTATCGGCGGCAAGGCTGTTTCTATTTGGGGCCCGCGATGTTTGGTTTGTCGTTGCTTTGCCGGTTTTCCTATCACAGACACTTAGCTGGTCTCACACCCAGACAGGGGGATTTCTTGCGCTCTGGATCATTGGCTACGGTATTGTACAGGCGCTGGCTCCGAAACTGACGGGCAAGGCGTCGGGCAAGGTTCCCGCCGGAGGCACTGCGTTTGTCTGGGCGGCACTATTAACGTTATTGCCTGCTTTGATTGCGATTGCGCTGGCACTGCAACTGGATGCCAGACTGGTGATTATCGGCGGGCTGTTCCTGTTTGGCGTGATCTTCGCTATCAACTCCTCCCTTCACTCCTACCTGATCGTTAGCCTTGCCGGACGTGAGGGTGTATCACTCGATGTGGGTTTCTATTACATGTCCAACGCTATGGGACGCTTGCTCGGGACGCTGTTGTCGGGTGGAGTGTTCCAGTGGGCTGGTCAGGGTAGCGATGGGTTACAGGCCTGTCTTTGGATATCAAGCGGCTTTCTACTACTGGCTACGCTGATTTCACTCAAACTACCCAAAACCCACCCCTAGGGTTCAGCAATGCCGCGATCTAAGGCTCAAGCAGTAATCTTAGTCGCTCAATGCGGTCGCGATTGGCGCCCAGATCACTGTATCCGATTCTGGATGCGGAGCGTACTTGAGTGACCTGCCGTTGCTCGTCCCAGAGGAACTCCACATCATCAACAAATCTAAATAGGCTGGAGGTGAACTCAGCGTGCAAATAGGTGGGTGAGCTGAGAATGATCTGGGCCTCATCAAGTGTGATCAGAAGAGCGCTAATCTGGTCCAGGCTGGCCGTCAGGGGTTCGATAGCCTGTTCTGGTAGATGTGAAAGACTCGATACACAATTGGGTGAGTCTGGGCAGGGAGCCAATTGATTATTATGAAGCCCAACATTGCTAGGTACAGAACTGCCACAGGCTGTCAGAAGCAGGGTTGTGGTGAGCCCTAGAAGGAGCCCTGTACCTCGAGTAAGACGGTCTCTATGTTCAAGCATACCGGGCAATACTGCGCTGGCGCATCTGCAAGAGATCGCGGTAGGCAACTAATCGCAAGTAAGCTTTGCGGACTGCCCGTGAAGAGTAATCAGTGCGGTGCTTAATGACCTCCGTTTCATGCTTCATCGCCACGATTAGCGCGGCATTGGATAGGTCGACTGCATCAAGTTCACAAACCGTCATGAATC
>Ga0102951_1000429_pt1 | contig 15126 bp, 16 predicted proteins | sample SalPonA_B_H2O_MG_FD_78507 | JGI IMG/M metagenome (GOLD analysis project Ga0102951, IMG submission 78507) | Water microbial communities from South San Francisco under conditions of wetland restoration - Salt Pond MetaG R2A_B_H2O_MG | ecosystem: Environmental > Aquatic > Non-marine Saline and...
GACTCGACGGTTGACGTTGCTCTGTTGAACACGGCTGATGATCAGTTCACGGCGAATCTGATCACGCACCTGTTGATAGTCACGCCCTTCGTTAATCAACGCTTTGCGGAAATCACTGAGTGATAGGTTGTTCTGCTGGGCGATGCGGTTCATCGTACTGTTCAGCTCGCTGTCACTGACACGAATGCCTTGACGCTCGGCCAGTTGCAGTTGAATGCTCTCAATGATCAGTTGCTCTTTGACCTGATTCGAAAGCACTTCAGTGGGAGGGAGTTGAGCGTTGCGTGCCGTTAGCTGAGCTGTGATATCACGAATTCGCTGATCCACCTCAGAGCTCATAATGATGCTTTCGTTTACCACCACGGCAACACGGTCCAGTGCAACTGGCTCTGCAAACGCTGAGGTGCCTGAAAGGGCAAGAATCGCCGATGCGATTAAATGTTTAAAAGTTGTCACGGTCATCCTCGTTATAACCCGTTAAATCCTCAAGGAACTGACGACCTTCGCTCTGGCCAAATGCGCCCAGTCCGCGAAGAATGAATTGAATGTAGAACTTGTTCTCACGTTCGAAATCGCTGCTGCCATCAACAATGCTGCGCTGCCCGGTAAAACGGACCTTCCAACAGCAGTTTTCGTACTCGATTCCCGCCAGCGTCTCTAGGTTTTCAGACTCTTTGATGTCTTGAGTGTATCGTGCGACACCACTCCACTCAGTGGTGATTGGCCAACGCGTAGCCAGATCGATCTGGTTGAATGTATTGTTACCGTCACTGCTCTGTGTTTTGCGAAGGTTCGCGTAGAGAAGACGCTCATCATCTGGTCGGTAGTAAGCGCGGTAGTTCTCAGTCAGAAGTGCGGCTGTCTCACGATCAATGCGCGAGTCATGGCTCAGAGTAAGCACTTCAGAAGGCTTCCAACTGGCGTAGACAGCGTAATCCGATTGATCAGCGCTACCTGTTAAGTCCCCTGGTCGAGCATCGTGATCACCGAAGTAGTGAGCTTGAGCAATACCAGCTGAGATCAGTTCACGCCCTGTTAGGCTGTAGACTTTGCTCTGCAAACCCAGTGTTGCTTGATCGGTGTGGCTGACACGGTCGTTACCTGAGAAGCCCAAATTATCAAACAGATTGTTGTAGCTGAATCCAATGGCGCCTGAGTCAAAGTTCAGTGTGTCAGTGTCGTCACCATCCACATGAATCAGCTTGATACGTGGCTCTAATGTCTGAGTGGCAATCTCGCCCTGACGTTCAAAGATCAGACCTGAATCAAGCGAGGCAAAAACGTTGGTTTTAGATGCGTTGCTGTTGTCTGAGAAGTCATAGTTTGAGTGCCAAATTCCGGCTTCTGGTCTTAGGTATCCCCAGGTGGTCTCAGCGTTGTAACCGATCGTTTGTCGTGCATGAAGACGGTTACCGTCGGTTGCACGCTCATTGGTTGAATCAAATTGCGTGTACTGCAGCGAGAGATTCAGTGCTGTGTCATTCAAATTTTGGCTGGTATTGAAGTTCAACTGCGGCATGCGTTTGTAAGTGGTTGAACTGTCCAAAATTTGATAGTCATTGACTAGAGCGGAGGCACTCCAGCTATCACCACTGTAAGCGACTTGAGCACGCTGAGATAATACATCGGCTGCCGGTACCGCAAGGGTCACAGGCGTAAGGTCATCAAAATAGGTGTCATCACTGACGCGAGTAAAGCGAACATCACTCGACCAGTTCGGTGCTGGCGTTCCCGTATGATTGAAGTCGACCAACCAACGCTCACTTCCCTGTAGATCATCATCAGGCAACCAACTGGTATTCAGCGTGTTCATACTGAAATGATTGAGGTAGCGAGCCTCGTTTTCAAACAGAACGCCACGTTGTTCGATGATGCGTGTAGTTAGCGTGTCATCGATATTCTGAGCAATGTTAAAGTAGTAGGGCAACGATAGATCGTAACCATCCTGCTCGCTGGTACTGAGCGAAGGGTAGAGTAGGCCCGTTCTGCGTGTATCATTCAAAGGCCAGTAGAAATAGGGCAGGTAGAAAACCGGTACACCGGCCACTTCAAAACGTGTGTTCCACGCTTCGCCGAACCCCTCCTGAGGGTAAAGCTCCATCTGCGCAGCCCGAATACCCCAATCGTTATTACCCGGTTCACAGTAGGTAATCAGGGTATCTTCGGCTTCAACGCGTTGATCCGCAAAGCGTGTCATTGCTTTTGCATCGCCACGCATGTGTTGTTCATGCATGACGAAGCGCGCTTCATTGGCGATGGCGATCTTGTTATTAAGGTCCGCAGACATAGCATCTGCCGTCATTAATAAGTTGGGTTCACGATAACGCACATCTCCACGCAGCAGAGCCTGACGCGATTGCGATTCAAACTCTGCTAGGTTGGATTTGATTTGTCGGCCAGACTCTTCGATGACAACGTTGCCACGTAAAACAGAGAGACCATCGAGGTCAGCGTCGGATTCATCAGCGTTAAGGACAGTACTGCTCTCCTCGTTACCGGGAGCCAGATCGCCAATCCAGATGTTAGGTTCGTCGTATCGACCCTTGCAGACCAGTCCTTCAGCATCCAGTGGTGCTAAACGTACCCAATCTAAGTTGATGTCGCGTCGATCATCAGGATCGCGAATGATGGCCAGGCCACTGTTTGATTCAGGCGCCTCTAGCTTGACACTGTTTGCAATAACCGGGGTTTCAAGCTCGAGTTCTGATTCCGTTTTGACGGGTTCAGGTTTGGCGACTACTGTTGGCTCTGGTTTAGTCGCTTGCTGAACAGCTGGCTCTTGTGTGGGTTGTTGTTCAGGTTTAGGCAACGGTTTTGTGATTTGTACTTCGATCGCGTCTTGGGTTGCTGAGATGCGCGTTAATGGAACAGGCTCAGGTTTAAAGTCAGCCGAAGCGCCACAGCTCCAGCCTCTTTCAGTCTGTTCACAGTCCCAGGCGCTGGCTGCATTTGCAGCGTTTGAGCTGCCTGCAACAACTAAGCCTAAAATGATTTTTGTAATTGCGTTTTTTTCGAAGGGCATTGAATGCGATCCGCTGGCTACTGAGACGACGTTTAAGTAGCCTCAAAAGTCGAGTAATATTGGGCCGTTATAATAAAGATTCCCGCTCTTCAGTACCAGAGGTTAACGTAAATGGGTTCGCGCCAAGCGCAATTAAAAAACTGGGCTAGACAGGTTTGGCCCTATGCCGATCGCGACCAGCTAGAGATTACCCCGGTCAGTGGTGATGCCAGTTTTCGTCGATACTTCCGTGCATCGACACCCACAGTTAAATTCATCGCAGTTGATGCGCCACCCGAAAAAGAGAATTCAGAGCCTTTTGTTCGAATTGCGAAAGAGTGGTCTGAAAAAGGCATTCGAGTGCCTAAAGTGGTGGCAGACGATTTGGCTTTAGGCTTTATGCTCCTGGAAGATTTTGACGATCAGCAGCTCTTGGATCGTCTGCAATCAGAGTGTGATGACCCTTATATGCAGGCATTAGAGACGTTGTTGGGTATTCAGATGCTACCTGCCGAGGGGCTAGCCAGCTATGACACATCTATCTTTACGCGTGAGATGAATCTGTTCCCCGAGTGGTTCTTAGGTGAGATGCTTGGCATCACTGAAGGTTGGGACAGACTGTTAGAGACAACCTATCAACAGCTGATCGATTCGGCTCTTAATCAGCCACAAGTGTGTGTGCATCGCGACTATCATTCGAGAAATTTGATGCCCTTAGCCGATGGTGGTCTCGGTGTCATCGATTTCCAGGATGCATTGATCGGGCCTGTGTCCTATGACTTGGTCTCACTTTTACGTGATAGCTACATTGAGTGGCCAGAACCAAAGGTTGTTGAGTGGGTAGAGAACTACCGTTTCATGCTCATGGACGTGGGTTTCTCATTGCCAGACTCAGCCGGGTTTAAAAAACAGTTCGACCTTATGGGAATGCAGCGCCAGCTCAAGGTGTTGGGGATTTTCTCAAGACTCTATCTACGTGACGGTAAATCAGGCTATCTGAAAGACATTCCGCTGACGTTTAAATATCTCTACCGATCCGCTTCGTCGCACTCTGAATTTTCTGACCTTAAAGAGGCTCTGTCGGAGCTGATTCCAGTCATGCGGGAGCACACATTGCTCGGTAAATTTATACCTTCAGAGTGGCCAAGGCTATGAAAGCAATGATTCTGGCCGCAGGTTTGGGGGCTCGAATGCGTCCACTGACACTGAGTACTCCAAAGCCTTTGATACCGCTTTTGGGTAAGCCTTTGATCGTCTATCAGATCGAAAATCTCGTTCGCGCGGGTATCACTGATATTGTCATTAATCATGCTTGGCTGGGTGAGCAGATTGAACAAGTGTTGGGAAGCGGTGAACAGTTTGGTTGCAGATTGCGTTATTCAGCTGAACATGAGCCTTTGGAGACTGCAGGAGGTATCCGCAAAGCACTGTCGCTGCTTAGAACAGAAGGTTCAGATCAACCATTCATGTTGGTTAATGGCGATGTCTATCTCTCTCAAGAGTATGCTGAACTGGATTTGACCTTGGAATCAGATGATCTGGCTAAACTATGGTTGGTTGAAAATCCAAGCTGGCACATAGAGGGTGATTTTGTTCTGTCGAATCATCGAGTCTCCTTTCAAGGTGGCTCAAGGTTGACCTTTGCGGGGGTGAGCCTGCAGCGACCTTCTCAGTTTGACTCGTTGGTGCTGAATGAAAAAGCAGCATTAGCGCCACTTTTACGCAGAATGATAGAGCGGTCTAAAGTAGCGGGTGCTAAGCTGTGCGGATATTGGAATGATGTGGGTACGGTTGATCGCCTTGCCGATGTTGAAACCTTTTTGAAAGAGGCGGGTTAATGAATCCTCAAGCGATAGGCGAACAAGTTTTTCGATACCGAACCGGTTTGGTTTTAGGTGCACTGGTCGGTATGTTTACAGGGGGTATCTGGGGGTTAATATTTGGTGGTTTTCTAGGCTTTCAGTTAGAGCGAGGAATTCGCTCTGCCAAGCAGATGGCACCTCAGCTAATTTTCTTCCGCGCGACCTTTGCGGTTATGGGGCGCATCGCCAAAGCGGATGGTCGTGTAACAGAAGATGAGATTGCCTACGCCCGTTCCGTTATGGATCGAATGCAGTTGGATGAGTCCAAGCGCAGAGAAGCTATCGACTACTTTACTGACGGCAAGTCCCCTGACTTTGATCTTGATCCACTATTACGTCCATTGGCGGCGGTATTTAGACATCGTAATGACTTACGGATGATCTTCTTTGAACTGCAAATGGCGGCCGCCTTTGCCGACGGTGAAATCAGCGATGCCGAGCGTTTAGTGATCGTCGATATCTGCCAGCAACTGGGTCTTAAACGTGATGCGATTGATGCGCTCATTCGTCGAATGCAGGCGCAAAGTAGCTTCCACCAACACTGGCAAGGTGGGGCGCCCACTCAGCAGCGTATCGATCAAGCCTATGGTGTGCTCGGAGTGGATTCCAGTGCTTCTGATGCACAGGTAAAAAGGGCATGGCGTAAACTGATGAGTCAACACCACCCCGACAAGCTGGTCTCAAAAGGGTTACCAGAAGAGATGATGCAACTGGCTAAAGAGAAAGCTCAAGAGATTCAGGCGGCCTATGACCTGATTCGCGATGTCCGTAAAGCCAGTTAACAGGCCATTAAAAGAGTCTTCAGTTTTTCTTTCTGTTGTCTCTTTAAGCGGTGTCTTAAACTGTATGAAATTAAACTGTTAGGTTAGACCCATGAAAGATTTTTTGATTGCCCCTTCCATTTTGTCAGCTGACTTCGCTCGCTTAGGTGAAGAGGTTGAAAACGTATTAGAAGCGGGTGCTGATATTGTTCACTTCGATGTTATGGATAATCACTACGTTCCTAATCTAACCATCGGCCCCATGGTCTGCAAAGCACTGGTTAGCCATGGCATTAAAGCCCCAATTGATGTGCATTTGATGGTGAAGCCTGTCGATCGTCTAATCGGTGATTTTATTGAAGCGGGCGCGAGCTATATTACTTTCCACCCTGAGGCGTCTGAACACATTGATCGTTCACTCCAGATGGTGCGTGACGGAGGCTGTAAATCAGGTCTAGTGTTCAACCCAGCGACACCGCTTCACTACTTGGATCATGTCATGGATAAGGTGGATATGATTCTGTTGATGTCGGTAAACCCTGGCTTTGGTGGTCAGAAGTTTATTCCAGGCACACTGGATAAATTACGCGAAGCGCGTCGTCGAATTGATGAGTCCGGTTTGGATATCCGTCTTGAGATCGATGGTGGTGTGACCACCAGCAATATTGCAGAGATCGCTAAGGCGGGTGCAGATACCTTCGTTGCAGGTTCTGCAATCTTCAATACTGAAGATTACAAAGCAACCATCGACATAATGCGCGCGGAGCTTGCGGCAACGCGATGAAACCTAATACGACGATACTCTTTGCGGATAAAGCCCCCAAGCTGATCATGTTAGACCTGGATGGCACCTTAGTCGACTCCGTACCAGATCTGACGGTCGCCGTAGATCAAATGCTGGTCGCCGTGGGTATGCCTGCAGCCGGTGATGCCAAAATCCGAACGTGGGTCGGTAATGGCGCACACGCTCTTGTGGCGAGGGCGCTATCCGATTCCATGCAGTATCCTAAGGATCTTCAAGACAGCGTTGAGTATCAAAATGCTTATCAGTTGTTTCTTGATTACTACGAAGCCTCTAATGGGGGTACGGCTTGTACCTACCCTGGGGTTAAAGAGGCGTTGGCGCGTTGGCGTCACAAAGGCATTCAGTTGGCGGTTGTCACTAATAAGCCGATGCAGTTCACCACCCCATTAATTGAAGGGGTGGGTATTGCCCACTTCTTTGACTTTGTGAGTGGGGGAGATTCACTTCCAAAACGGAAACCAGAGCCCGATCAGTTGCTGGATATTATGGTTAAAGCATCTGTGAGTGCCGAGGAAGCTTTAATGGTGGGTGACTCTTCGAATGACATCAATGCGGCTCACGCTGCAGGTGTGGGTGCTCTAGCAGTACCTTACGGATACAATCATGGTCGCCCTGTTGAAGAGTGTCATCCAGATCAGATTGTTGAGTCCCTGGATCGTTTTCACCACTAATTTCTTACAAGCCCTCAAGGATTGATGGTTAGCGCCTCATGGATAAGCTCTCCTTTTCGCTGTTCATTATTTTTGCCGGTCTTGGCAGTGGATACCTGCTTCGCAGAGCCGTCGAAGCGTCTCTCATTATACTCCCCTTTGCGTTAACCACACTCAGTCGTGTTACACGAGACTTGGGAATCATGGTGATGATTCCCATCGCCTTTCTTTTGGCGATATGGGTGCTTGAATTTACCGATACCAGTCTGCTGTCGCTCCCCCTGATCTGCTTATTTGCTCTCATCGTGGGCGGTCTGTTGGGTTATGGTCTGGGGCTCTTGAATAAGCAAGATCGCCCCGGTCGAGCGGTCATGGGCCTAACCACGAGTTTCACCAATATTGGTGCCATGGGCTCCTTGGTTGTCTACCTTTTTTTGGGTGAGGCGGGCTTTGCTCTGGTCACACTCTATCGCCTGTTTGAGGAGATCTTCTATTTTCTGGTGGGGTATCCTGTTGCGCAGTGGGTTTCGGGCAAAGGCAGTGAAGGGCTGACCCGGACTCAGCGCCTCATTAAAGTGCTTAAGCAGCCTTTTTTAATCGCTATTTTAACAGCGTTTAGTTTAGGGTTTCTGTTTAACCTGAGTGGAATCGATCGCCCTCAGTTACTCGATAGAGCGAATGATTGGGTCATTCCTATCGGCACCTTTAGCATGCTGGTGTCGGTCGGTTTGGGTTTAAAAGTGACCAGCCTCACTCGCTACGCTAAATACTCAGTACAAGTGGCCATTACTCGCGTCACTCTAGTGCCACTGTTGACGCTAACGATGGCGTGGTTAGTGGGTCTTGGTGAATACGCTGGGGGCTTGGCGCTTGGTGTGGTATTGATATTGAGCTCTATGCCACCAGCGGTTAACTCCGTAGTGGCCAGTGCCTATTACGATTTGGATGTTGATTTGGCCAATTCCAATTGGATTGTCTCTACATTCTCGATGGCGCTGGTTGTGCCATGGCTCTACTTTGCACTGCATTTGATGCAATTGGTCTAGTGATCGCTAAAACCAACAGGATTTTCCCTTAAAGTGGTTGCGAACCCGATTGGGATTGGGCATCTTACAGCATCACGAAAATAGAACAGCAACGATCAAATCAGTTGCTCGTGCACTGCAGGCACGCAGAAAGGAAATACCATGGATATTAAAGAGGCATTAGCCCTAGTTGTTGCGGGGCATCACCTATCACGTGATGAGATGACGGCAGCAATGCGCCAAATCATGACAGGCGAGGCGACCGATGCACAGATCGGTGCTTTTCTAACAGCACTTCGTATAAAGGGTGAAACGGTTGAGGAGATTACTGCCGCAGCCGATGTTATGCGTTCTCTGGCCGTGCCGGTGAGTGTTACTGATCCTCAGGCTGTTGATATTGTCGGTACTGGCGGTGATGGCTCAAACCTTTTCAATGTCTCTTCTGCGACCTCTTTTGTTGTTGCGGCAGCGGGCGGCACCGTTGCTAAACATGGTAACCGCTCAGTCTCTTCTAAATCTGGTGCAGCCGATCTTTTAGAGGCAGCAGGTATTCATCTTGCACTTAACCCAGAACAGGTGGCTCGCTGCATTGATGAGGTGGGTGTCGGCTTTATGTTTGCGCCTGCACACCACAGTGCGATGAAGCACGCCATCGGGCCTCGTCGTGAACTCGCTATGCGCACACTGTTTAATGTCTTAGGTCCTCTTACCAATCCAGCGAGTGCCAAGCACTATTTAATGGGAGTGTTTGATGAGACTTTGTGCCGTCCCATGGCCGAAGCGTTGCGCAGTTTGGGTGCCATTCACGCGTTAGTCGTTCACTCTGACGATGGTCTTGATGAGATATCATTGGCGACGACTACCCACGTTGCAGAGCTTAAAAACGGTGAGGTCACTGAGTACGAAATAACGGCTGAAAGTGCTGGTTTAGAATCGCAAACCCTAGAAGGCCTTCAGGTGGCTGATGCGCAGGAGAGTCTTGCTCTAATTCGAGCGGCTATGAGCGGCTCTAACCCTAAAGCCGCTGACATGGTGGCGCTGAATGCGGGTGCTGCTCTCTACGCAGCGGACAAAGTTGAATCACTTAAAGAGGGGGTTCAGTTGGCGATTGAGACGATCGCATCCGGAGCGGCGTTAGCGAAATTGGAAGAGCTGGCACGTTTCAGTCAAGCGTTAAAGGAAGTCTAATGTCAAACATCCCTACAGTACTGACCCGAATTGTTGATCGTAAATTTGAAGAGATTGCAGAGCGTTCAGAACAGGTCTCTATTGATGATTTGAAAGCTCAAATCGAAGCGAATCGAGGTGGAGCAACCGATTCGCGCGGCTTTGTTAAGTCTATGCAGAATGCACTAGCCGAGGGTCGCTCTGCGGTCATTGCAGAGATTAAAAAAGCGAGCCCAAGTAAGGGGGTTTTGCGTGAGCCGTTTTACCCAGCTGAGATAGCGCAATCCTATGCGGCTGGCGGCGCTAGCTGCCTTTCGGTATTAACGGATGTCGATTTCTTTCAAGGCGCTACTGAATATCTACAACAAGCACGTGCAGCCTGTTCGTTACCGGTTATTCGTAAAGATTTTATTGTTGATGAGTATCAGGTCTTCGAAGCGCGTGCGATGGGTGCGGACTGTATCCTATTAATTGTATCGGCACTGGACGATACTAAAATGAGAGAGCTTAACGATTTGGCTATTTCACTGGGTATGGATGTGTTGATCGAAGTGCACGATCGTGAGGAGCTGCTCCGATCTCTGCCATTGGGTAACACCTTGGTGGGCATCAATAACCGTAACCTACATACCTTTGATGTGAGCTTAGATACTACCCTTCAACTCTTGGTCGATATTCCTGATGATCGTATTGTTGTGACAGAGAGCGGCATCCTAGGGCCTGAAGATGTGGCGTTAATGCGTCGGCATCGGGTTAACTCGTTCTTGGTGGGTGAAGCGTTTATGCGCGCCGACGTGCCAGGTGAGCGCTTGGCTGAGCTGTTTAAATAAAAGGATTTTACGATGCATGTTGAAGTGAGCTGGGAAGGGGAAGAGCGTTTTAAAGCAATCACCGACTCGAAGTTTGAAGCCCATATTGACCGTGATTTAGAGAGTGGGCCACGTCCAATGGAGTACATTCTTGTCGGGCTAGGCGGGTGTGCCAGCGTCGATGTGATGAGTATTCTGAAAAAAGCACGCCAAGATGTGGTGAGCTGTGTCGCATCAATTGATGCTGAACGCGCAGACGCTGTGCCAGCAGTGTTTACCAAAATTCACCTGACCTTCAAAGTGACCGGCCATAACTTAAAGCTGGCCGCGGTTGAACGTGCAGCACGTTTGTCGGCTGAACAGTACTGCTCTGTCTCAAAGATGCTAGAAGGCGGGGGAGTGGAGATTACTCACAGCGTTGAGATCAGCGACGCATAATCTCGTATTTACTTGCAAAAGGGCACGTTGGTCAGTATTATCACGCGTCCTTTTTTATATCAACCTCCTTGCTTTTGGAGAGATCGGCTGTAAAGGGGCCGGTCACTGACGATCCAAAGGCTAATAAACCGTAAGGAGCTACAATGCGTCACTACGAAGTACTGTTCATGGTTCACCCGAACCAGAGCGAGCAAGTGCCTGCAATGATCGAGCGTTACACGACTCTGATCGAAGGCGATAACGGCAAGATCCACCGTCTAGAAGACTGGGGTCGTCGTCAATTGGCTTACTCAATTAACAATGTACACAAAGCACACTATGTTCTTATGAACATCGAAGCGACTCAAGCTGTAATGGACGAGCTAGAAAACTTGTTCCGCTACAACGATGCTGTGCTACGTAACATGGTTATTCGCACTAAAGAAGCGATCACAGAGCCATCTCCAATCAAAGCTGCTGAAGCTCGTGAAGAGCGTAAGCCTCGTCGCGAAGAGCGTCCAGCGCCAGCTAAAACTGAAGAAACTGCTCCTGAAGCAGCTTCTGAAGAATAATTTAAGTAGGAGATATTCAGATGGCACGTTTTTTCCGTCGTCGTAAGTTCTGTCGTTTCACTGCAGAAGGCGTTACTGAGATCGATTACAAAGATCTAGACGTTCTAAAAGGTTACATCACTGAAACTGGCAAGATCGTACCTAGCCGTATCACTGGTACTAAAGCTAAATACCAGCGTCAGCTAGCTACTGCTATCAAGCGCGCTCGCTACGTAGCACTTCTTCCATACACTGACGGTCACGACCGTTAATAGTGACGGATAGCTGTTTAGCTATTTTTGGGTGATTGTTTAATTTTTTACTGCAGGTATACCTGCAGCCTAAATGAGGTTTGAGAGATGGAAGTTATCCTCCTCGAGAAGATCGGTAAACTAGGTGCACTAGGCGACAAAGTTAATGTTAAAGCTGGCTTTGGTCGTAATTACCTGATCCCACAAGGTAAAGCAGTTTCTGCAACTGCTGCCAACATTGCACGCTTCGAAGAGCGTCGTGCTGAACTAGAAGCAGCTGCAGCTGAAGCACTGGCTACGGCTAATGCTCGAGCTGAAGCTCTAGAAGGCAAAGAAGTAACGATCACAGCGACTGCTGGTGATGAAGGTAAACTGTTCGGTTCCATCGGCGCGCGTGATATCGCAGAAGCGATCACGGCTACTGGTGCTGAAGTAGAGAAGAGCGAAGTACGTCTTCCAAACGGTGTTCTACGTAACATCGGCGAATACGAAATCGCTGTTCAGCTACACGCAGAAGTATCGGCTACAGTGAACCTAAAGATCGCTGCTGAATAATCAGACGCTTTCTTCAAAAAAAACCGCGCCTTGGCGCGGTTTTTTTATGCCCAAAGAGGTATAGTTACCGGCCAAAGGATTTTAATTTTCTGCAGTAATTAGACCATGCTCGATTTTCAAGACGACGATCTCACTCAGGCCAAGGTACCCCCTCACTCAATCGAGGCAGAGCAGTCAGTACTCGGTGGTTTGATGTTGGACAACAATGCTTGGGACGTTGTGTCCGAAGTCTGTCTGGAGCAACATTTCTATACGGGTGGACATCGCATGATGTTCCGCACCATGCAAAAATTGATCGATCAGGGCCGTCCTATTGATGTTGTGACCCTCTCTGAAGAGCTGGATCGCACCGGTGAGCTTGAGAGAGCAGGCGGCTTAGAGTATTTAGTCGATCTGGCACGTAACACACCAAGTACTTCAAACATTCGCGCCTACTCAGAGATCGTTCGTGATCGCGCCCTTCTGCGTCAGATGATTTCGGTCTCAACAGAGATTTCAGACTCCTCCTTCTTCCCTGATGGCCGCTCGGCTGATGAGGTGTTGAATGAGGCGGAATCTAAGATCTTTCAGATTGCAGAAAACCGTCCTAACCAAAGCGGTCCTCAATCGGTTAATCCGTTATTGAAAGCAGCCGTTGAACGTATTGATGAACTGTTCACAAATGGCGACGCGCTAACCGGTCTTAACACTGGCTTTGATGACCTGAACGAACGGACTGGTGGTTTGCAGCCGTCAGATTTAATCATCGTTGCCGCTAGGCCATCGATGGGTAAAACCACCTTCGCTATGAACCTGGTTGAAAACGCGCTAATGGGTGACGATAAGCCAGTTCTTGTTTTCAGTCTTGAGATGCCGGCCGCTCAGTTGATGACGCGTATGTTGTCATCTCTGGGGCGAATTAATCAGACACGTGTGCGTAACGGTCAGTTGGAAGATGATGATTGGCCTAAACTGACCGCGGCCGTCAATATGTTGAAGAACAAGCCTCTCTACATTGATGACCAGCCGGGTATTAGCCCCAACGAGATGCGTACCCGTGCGCGTCGTATCGTGCGTGAGCATGGCGAGATCGGAATGATCATGGTCGATTACCTGCAGTTGATGCAAATTAAGACCGGTAAAAGTGAGGGGCGTACCGCTGAGATCTCAGAGATCTCTCGCTCATTGAAGGCCCTCGCTAAAGAGATGAGCTGTCCTGTGGTGGCGCTGTCGCAGCTAAACCGCTCGTTGGAGCAGCGTCCTAACAAACGCCCAGTAAACTCTGATCTTCGTGAATCAGGTGCGATCGAGCAGGATGCCGATGTCATCATGTTCATCTATCGAGATGAGGTCTATAACGAAGACTCACCTGAAAAAGGGGTTGCTGAGATCATCATTGGTAAGCAGCGTAATGGCCCGATTGGCACCACCCGTCTTGCCTTTATTGGTAAGTATACGCGTTTCGAAAATCTTGCACACAGTTACGATTACCCACCAGATGAATAACCGCGTTTTAACCGCTGTCTGACCCCCGGTCTGACACCACACTTCCTTATGGCGGATTCAGTCTAATAGAACTCCGTCAGATGAAACGGCTCCAACGCTCTCATCGATTGACTCCAGCGCGCCAGCTCACTGCTGCTGAAAGGTTCAAACTCCGGTAGGCGAAACTCAATATATTCCAGCGCCACTTCCAGACAGAGTTGCCCAAGTCCCACCTGCCCGTTCAGTGCATGTGGCGGCTGCTGAGTGAATTCGTTTAACGTACGTCGAATCGCATTGACTCTTCGCATCGCGAGCTCGTTACCCTCATCGGCACTGCGTCCACCAAATCGCCTGTTAAAGGCAAGCCAGAAGGCGGCATCAATTAACCCCATTGCTTTTCCGGCTAACGCAAGTTCTTGGTAGAGGCGTTTAGCTGGCAACAAACTGGGATCGGGCTTGCGTCGCTCTAAGTAGTGAATGATCAGTTGGGTCTCGGTTAAAGAGGTGCCATCATCCAACACCAGAACGGGTACCCTAGACATTGGATTGGCCTGAATTAGCTCAGGCGTATCGGAAGGAGGGTCGACCCAGTGCATCGCGCACTCATCATCCAACCCCTTTAACATCAACGCTATACGAACGATTCTTGCGTAGGGTGAGGTGGGTGTTAGCATTAACTGCATAGCTAGGCTTCCTTCAATAAGTTGGCACGAAAGGCTTCGGGTAATCCCACTACTTTTCGCGCGTCGTAATCAAAAAATACGATGCCTGTTTTCACGTGCGCGATCTCCACGGCGGTGGCTTTATTGGTCATCAAATAGAATAGGTCGCAACCATACTTGTTGAACTCCCCGACCGTGATATCGATCTGGATTTGGTCACCATGAAACCCCTCTGCTTTATAGACAATCGCACTATCGGTCATGATAATGCCCAACCCCTCGACATCCAGTTCCGTGTACCCATACTGGCGTAAAAAGCGAGTACGCGATTCGTGAACAAAACTCAGAACGCTGTCGTTACTTAGGTGGTTTGCGTAATTGATATCGCTAATACGAACATCCATTACCGTTGAAAATAGGTAGTTATCGGGCATATCAATTTTAATACGTGCCATGGGCTGTAAATCCTTCTTGTAACACTTATCCCTATATGAGAACTTAGCCTGTTATCGCACACAGCACTAGTGCTTTTAAGGAAATCTTATGTCATCTGCCTCAACCAATGTAAAACTCTACCCAGTCGCGCAAGCGCTAGGGGCTTCAACCCCTCCGATCATTATCTCCTTGGGTGGTTTGGTGAGTCTCTCTCTTAATGCACCGCAAGATTTGATTACCATGCCGGTGTTTTTGTTCAATTTAGGGGTTGCGTTAAGCACCTTGCCGGCTGCCTTTATGGTGCGTCAGTATGGGCGAAAAGCGGCTTACCTATTTGCAGCCTTTGTTTGTGTCATAGCGGGAATCGTTGCAGGGACGTCGATCATCAATCAGTCATTTATCTGGTTCTGCAGCGGCACTTTCCTGGCGGGCTTCTATGCCGCGCATGTTCAGAGTTACCGCTTTGCGATCACCGAAGGGTTGGCGAGTGAAGAGCAGGGTAAGGCGATATCGCGTGTGATGATTGGTGGTCTGGCGGCGGCGATTATTGGGCCGCAGGTGGTTGTCTGGACGGAAGGTGCTCTAAATGCACAATATGCCGCCAGCTTCCTGTCTATGTCACTGCTGGGTCTATTTGCCATGCTACTACTGACGCAACTCAAGCCGGTTGAGTCAGTGGCTACAGCTAAGTCTAGTGGTTCTCATTTAGAA
>Ga0102951_1000431_pt1 | contig 15109 bp, 14 predicted proteins | sample SalPonA_B_H2O_MG_FD_78507 | JGI IMG/M metagenome (GOLD analysis project Ga0102951, IMG submission 78507) | Water microbial communities from South San Francisco under conditions of wetland restoration - Salt Pond MetaG R2A_B_H2O_MG | ecosystem: Environmental > Aquatic > Non-marine Saline and...
ATTGAGAGACTCGTATCCCGCGGAACTCCTATCACGGAGCAGAACTCCGGTGAACCATCAAACCGGTCGGCTAGCGGCTGGAATCGCCAACTACCCGTATGCACCACCTGCTGTGCTCTGTGAAGTGCGGCATTGGCGTAGGTCAAACCGCCTCTCGTCATAGAAGAAGCTGAGGTGCTGAACAGGGGCTCATCCTGCACCGGTTCTGAAAGTGATCCACCCTCCACCCAGGTGATCGGCAAGAGTTGCTGTACCGGTCGTTTTCCGTTGCCTCGAGGCGAAAGCTGCAGCAGCAGATGCTCCGCTAGGAGGCGACCGGCTAGCTGCAGATCAAAAGCTACACTGGCGATCTGAGGCTGGCTCTCTGCTCCGGCCTCACTGGCCCCATAACCGACGATAGAGATCTCTCTTCCAGGTCTAAGTCCGAGATCGGCGCAAGCATATAAGGCCCCCATCGCCATCTCGTCGGTAGCACAAACCATTGCAGTGGGCGGTTCATCTCGTTGCAACAGATATCCCGCCATCACACTGCCCATCGCGAATGTCGGCTGGCCGTTTAGAATCAGGTCCGGATCCAAGCTAAGGCCTGCGGTGTGAAGCGCACGACGGTAGCCGTTGGCTCGTTGAACTGCGTAAGAATACTCTGCAGGGCCGTTGAGTAGCGCAATACGCCTGTGGCCACGATCTATACATTTGCGCGTCGTTAGCCAAAGGGCGGCGAGATTGTCGATATCAACCCAGGCATCCCTCTTTGAGCTGGAGTTATGTCCGAAGATTACAAAGGGGATAGCGCGACGTCGCAAGAGGTCGAGAACCGGCTCCTGCTGCAATACTCGTGCAACTATAAAACCAGCCGGCTCCTCCTCGGCGAGATGGGCTTCGAAGGACTCAAAATCGCTTCGGGTCTCATTATCACGCAACCTGACCAGTTTCAGGCTGTACCCTTGAGTGGCAAGCACCTTTTCGATGCTACCGATCAGTTTTGTGCTGTATTGGCTCTTACCCTGCATATCGTCCCAATCCGTAGGGACAAGGAGCGACACACTGGTCGAACGAAGAATATGCGGCATGGGGTGTCTTCGCAGTGGTTGGGTCGCTTCATGGTAACCCAACTATTTCGACGGATACATATCACCTACTCGATGGTAGTGGTCAGTGCTCGAAGGAACCCTAAGGACGAGGCTGCGCTCATCTGTGTCGGATCGAACTTGCCGCTAGCGCTGTATTTGAGGATCAGCTCGCGAGAGATTGCAGTATCAGGCACAAAACCCATCGACCAACTGGAGAAAGATCGCTCATCAATCTCCGAGTAATCGATTATAAACGGATCAGTGTGCCGTGAGTCGCGCGTAATGCGATTGTACAGCTCATTTATTTGAGCCCGATCACCCTCGAGACACTGCAGAAAGTGTTTGTGGCTAAAACAGAGCAGGCCGGTGATCTCAGATCGGGCATTGTTGGAGCGACTCTCCAGCAAAATACCCTCTATGTCATCTCGTGTTAGATCATCGTTTTTGGTGCTGGCATATATAGCTCGTATAAGTCGCATTGTTATTCTCCCGCTTTTTACTAACAGCCTAGGCAGGGGTTGGTATTACACAACCAGCAAACGATTAAATTTATCTATGAATAATTTTGCGTCAATAGTAAATAACTTTATTTGTCGAAGGTTACTTTAAGTACATATGCGACTTTTACAATTTCATTTGGCGGTATTTGAGACATTAACGGCCTTAAACTTTCGACTTTCATGACAAAAGCCACTTGTGACCCCGTCCAGCTAATCTCGCTCCAAAGACAAGCAATTTGCGCAAACTACGATATGTGCATAAACCTATAGCTACAAACACAAAGGAACTTGTCTGGGGTTTATATGAGCAGCATCCCTCTACCAAACACGCTTACGATCCAAAGCGTTGCGACAGATCACGCTGGACTGTGCGAGCTCGTTAAGAGCGCCGAGTCACCGGTGCGGATAGATGCGTCTGCCGTTGAGGAGATTGATACCGCCGGTATGCAGCTGATTTTATCTCTGGTTAATCAGCTTCATTCACAATCTCTTACGACCGAGTGGCACTCCCCCACTGATGTTCTGCTGCAAACGGCTGACATTTTAGGAATGAGTGAAGCACTGGCACTGCCAAGCACGACCTGAGGAGAGCCCGATGGCAACAATATTAGTAGTCGATGATTCAACATCTGTTCGCAACATGGTCGCCTTCACATTGAAAGAAGAGGGTTACGATGTCATCGAAGCGGAGGATGGAAAAGATGCGCTTGGCAAGGCCAACGCGGGAGGGATCGCACTGGTTCTGTCAGATGTGAACATGCCTAACATGGATGGGATCACGCTTTGTGGCGAGCTTCGCAAGCTTCCAGCCTATAAGTTCACACCCATTCTGATGTTAACAACAGAGAGCTCTGATGCGATGAAACAGAAAGGAAAGGATGCTGGGGCCACTGGATGGCTAGTTAAGCCCTTTAATCCCGAGAAGCTAATCAGCACGATTAAGCGGGTCATTAAATAGGTGCCTTATGAGTGTAGACCTTAGTCAATTCGTGGCGGCATTCCTCGAGGAGAGCTACGAAGGTCTGGATATCATGGAGTCTAGCCTTCTCGAGTTAGATTCCACCGATATAGAGACCATCAACTCAATCTTCAGAGCAGCTCACTCCATCAAGGGTGGTGCAGGCACTTTCGGCCTAGATGAGGTCGCGAACTTCACCCATATTGTCGAAACTATTCTCGATGCCCTTCGCAGCGACGGTATGGAAATCACCCCTGACCTTGTCAACCTCCTGCTTGAATCAGTCGACTGTATCCGTGCTCTATTTGCCTCTTCACAGGGTGGCGAACCCGCGGATCAAGCGGTTATTGATGATGTACATCAGCGATTGCTTGCAGTCATGGGACAGGAGGCTGGTAACGAAACCCAAAACACGACGACTAACGCCAAAGATAGTGCTGAAAAGTTGTGGGAAATTCAGTTTATTCCAAACGCTAATATGCTAGTGCAAGGTCATCGCCCTGAGGCGATGTTCTCCGCACTCAGTGATCTGGGTGTAATCGAGGCCAAGCTTCTGACATCTAAAGTTCCGCCCATTAACGAACTCGAGCCCGAAAGCTGCTACCTCTCTTGGGCACTGCACCTGCGCTCATCTCACAATCAGGACGAGATTGAAGAGATTTTTGAGTGGGTGGTGGATGATTGCGATCTCAGCATCAGGCCGGTGAGTGAGTTACCGAGGAGTTCAGAGAGCAAGCGGATCAGCGTTGAATTCAAACCCGATCCTGAACTCTTACATACCGGTAACGACCCCTACTTCATTTTTGATGCCCTTAAACAACTTGGCCAGTTTAACAGCATCTTGAACGCCACAAAGCTGCCGAAGCTTGAAGCGCTCGACCCGGAAAAGCTCTTCCTAAGTTGGACGCTAGAACTGGAAACTCAAGCACCTGAATCAGAAGTGAGAGAGCTGTTTGACTGGGTAGAGACAAGCGCAGAACTCAATTTCACCGTTACCGGTGATGCCCCTGCAGGAGATGCCAAAGTGACAGAGTCAGCGCAACAGCCGAGCCCGGAGACAGCCGCAGCCAAACCTGCGACCGCAGCGGTTGCTAGACCCGCAAAATCGGCCGCACCGGTAGCAAAAACCAAAGCTGCCAGTACAGAGACAAGCTCCATACGGGTTGAGACCAACAAGATAGACGCACTGATTAACCGCGTCGGTGAGCTGGTCATCACCCAAGCAATGCTGGGACAAGTGGGTGCCGAGTTGGCAGACGATGAGCGCGTTGGCCCACTGGCGGAGCGACTCCAAGAGGGACTGACTCAGCTGGAGCGCAACACGCGCGATCTGCAGCAAGATGTTATGCGTGTGCGTATGCTGCCGATCAGCTTCGTGTTCAACCGCTTCCCACGCTTGGTGCACGATGTCAGCTCTAAGCTGGGTAAAAAGGTTGAGCTCAAACTCAGCGGTGAGCAGACAGAGATCGACAAAACCGTCATGGAAAAACTGGGCGACCCTATGGTTCACCTGGTTCGCAACTCTCTTGACCATGGCCTGGAGGCGCCCGACGAGCGCCGGGCTGCTGGCAAAAGTGAGACCGGTACTCTGCTGCTCAAGGCCTTCCATCAGGGCGGTAATGTCATCATCGAAATTATTGATGACGGCCGAGGTCTGAACACTGAGAAAATTCGGTCAAAAGCCCTTGCCAGCGGTTTGATCACAGAAGAGCAGAACCTGGCTGACGAGGATATTCATGATCTGATTTTCCAACCGGGCTTCTCAACTGCAGATCAGGTCAGCGATCTATCTGGTCGAGGCGTCGGCATGGATGTTGTTCGTCGCAACATAGAGTCCCTTGGCGGTAACGTCTCAGTAAAATCCAAAGCCGGCGTTGGTGCCACGATAACGGTCGCCCTACCCCTGACACTGGCAATTATGGATGGTCAGCTAGTGCGCTTGGGTGGGGATACTTACATCATTCCTCTGGTATCGATTGTCGAAACAATCCAAGCCTCAGAAAAGACCATGAGTAGTATTGGCGGCGAGCGACGCTTGCTCCACTACAGAGACGAGTACATCGCTTTGATCGATCTGAAAACACTCTTCAATCTCCCTGTGGACCACAGCGTACAGTCAAACCTGCTAGCCATCGTTGAACATGGTGGCAGCAAGTTAGCGCTGAAAGTTGAAGAGCTTTTAGGACAGCAACAGGTGGTCATAAAGAGTTTGGAGGTCAACTTCAAACGGGTCGAGGGTCTCTCCGGTGCCACCATTCTTGGAGATGGCAGCGTTGCGCTGATTCTGGATATCGCCGGTATCGACAAGCGCAGTCACAATCAACAACTGGTAGCGGATGAGATCTTCTCTTCGCTGTCGACACACTAACCTGGAGGCAGTTATGAACTCCGAACCACAAACCGTCGAGACGAGTAGCTCAAATCATGGCCTGGCCAACTCAGGTCAACGTCAATACTTAAGCTTCTTATTGGATGATGAGGAGTACGGCGTAGATATACTTCGTGTACAGGAGTTACGCGGATGGACACCTGTGACCCGCGTACCTGATATGCCCTCTTATTTGCGCGGCGTACTCAACCTGAGGGGTGCGATCATCCCTGTTGTTGACCTGCGCTGTAAGTTTGGCCTCAAAGAGGTTGCCTATGGACCCACGACAGTCGTCATCGTTGTAAAAGTGGATAGCGGCAAAAGTGAACGCGTAATGGGGATAATCGTCGACGCGGTCGCTGAAACCTACACACTCGATCTGGAAACGATACAGCCGGCCCCCAAGGTGGGAAGCGCTATAAACGCGCGTTTCATTACGGGTCTGGTAGCCCAGAGCGAGCGCATGATTGTACTACTCGATATTGATGAACTGATGAATTCTGATGAGTTAGCAGTGGACTTCCATGGGGAAGAGACTGCCGAAACTCACTAGCGGAGGAAGTACCAATGAAAATAAATGAGCCAGTTACAGATCACGAAGTGAAGCTCCGCAATGGTCAGGAGCTCGTCACTAAGACAGATCTCAAAGGGATTATCACATACACCAACCCAGCTTTTGTTGAAGTCAGCGGTTTTAGCGAGGCAGAACTGGTTGGTAAGAACCACAACGTCGTGCGCCATCCCGACATGCCGGTTGAAGCCTTTAAGGATCTATGGGATACGCTCAAACTGGGGCGTCCATGGAACAAATTGGTTAAAAACCGGTGTAAAAACGGTGACTACTACTGGGTAAAAGCGAATGTTACTCCGGTGTACCGCAACGGCGATATTGTTGAGTATATGTCGGTTCGTACACGCCCTACCCAAGATGAGATTGATGCATCGACTAAGCTTTACGCTGCGCTGAAGAAAAAAGAGGCGAAATTGCCACCCGTTACAAACGTGGTTGCCAAATCACTTAAGAAAGCGATGTTTCAATCCATTTCGATCTCCGCACTGACGGCCATTGCAATCACAGGAATTGTGGTCGCCTCTGGTAATTCAGGTTGGGCGCTCGAAATTGGGCCGATTGTGGGCTTCATCATGCTGGCAACTTTCATGTACCGGATGATGAATCGCGAGGTTATACAGCCACTGCAAACCTCTTTAGGCCACATGCAGGATATATCTGAAGGTCACTACCTCGAGAACATAGATATCGAACGATCCGGCGAAATCGGTGAGGTCCTCAGGTCAATCAAAAAACTGGGTATCAAACTTGGATTTGAGGTCAATGATGCGAAGGAGCAGAACCGCAGCGCGCAACGTATTAAGCAAGCTCTGGATAACGTCAGCTCCAACGTAATGATGGCCGATCCGGATGGAAACATCATCTACTGCAACGAAGCCGTTTTGGAGATGATGCGAAAAGCTCAAAAAGACATCCGAGCACAGTTACCTAACTTCGACGCTGAGAAAATCGTTGGTTCTAACTTCGACATATTCCACAAAAATCCGGATCATCAGCGTCGTATGCTCGAGAGTCTGAAAACGACGCACAGAGGTCAGATTAAAGTGGGTGTTCGCTCTTTTGACCTGATAGCCAATCCGGTACTCGACGATAGCGGAACGAAACTGGGTACCGTTGTTGAGTGGGCGGACGTAACAGACCAACTGATTGCCGAGCGCGAGGTCGAGGAGTTGATCAAGAAAGCCTCTATGGGCGAGCTGGACCAACGCCTGGATATCAGTATCTACTCTGGTTTCATGAAAAACATCGCTACGGGTGTTAACCAGATGCTTGATGCGGTCGTGGTGCCACTGCGTGAAGTGCAACGCGTTTTGAACTCGCTTGCCGAGGGCGACCTAACTGAGAAGATGAGCGGCGACTTCCATGGTGACTTTGCCAAACTGAATGACTCTCTGGATCGCTCGATCACAAACCTAAACAACATGGTGGGTGAGATTCGAGGTGCGGGCTCAAGTATCGCCACTGCCTCCTCGGAAATATCCAGCGGCAACACTACTCTGAGTCAGCGGACTGAGGCGCAGGCCGCAAGTCTGGAAGAGACAGCTGCAAGCATGGAAGAGATGACCTCTACTGTGCGCCAGAATGCAGATAACTCCGAAGAGGCTCGCAAACTGGCCGCAGAAGCGCGAGAACTGGCTGAGCGCGGTGGAGACATCTCTAACCGGGTCGTCGCATCCATGGATGATATCAGCAGTAGTTCAAGCAAAATTGCTGAAATTATCAGTGTCATTGATGAGATTGCCTTCCAAACCAATCTCCTCGCACTTAACGCCGCTGTAGAGGCTGCGCGAGCCGGCGAGCAGGGTCGAGGCTTCGCAGTGGTTGCCTCTGAGGTGCGCAGTTTGGCACAACGCTCAGCGAGCGCTGCTAAAGAGATCAAAGAGCTGATCAACGACAGTGTTGCGAAGGTTGATGATGGAAGCAAACTGGTCAATGAGTCGGGTGATGCCCTCAAAGCGATCATGGATGCCATTAACAACGTCTCCAGCATCATCTCCGAGATTGCCGGCGCCAGCCGTGAGCAGGCAATAGGTATCGAGCAGGTCAATACTGCCGTGACTCAGATGGACGAGGGTACACAGCAGAACGCGGCCTTGGTGGACGAGGTGGCGGCTGCATCCGCTTCCATGGAGGAGCAGGCAGCACAGCTGCAAGAGCTAGTGAACCGTTTCAGAGTCACTGGTGATGTCGGTACTAGCCCATCTAGCGGTGTCGCAAAGAGTGATCGTCTGCGCGCTCTGGCAGCGCAAACAGCACCTGCACCCGTGAAAGCACCCGCTGGCACTGCAAAACCGAAAGCGCCCGCCCCGGCTCCGACCAAAGCCCCAAAACTGGTAGAGCCGAATGGTAGCGGTGATGAGTGGGACGAGTTCTGAGCAGTCCAACCACAACCCGATCTTCCACTTACTCCGGGGTCTCATCTGAGACCCCGGTACGGGATCGCCCCATGTCATCCGAAAAACGTGAATTCGACTTTACCCGTAAGCAGTTTGTCTGGGTAAGGGATAAGCTCTACGAGCATTGCGGCATTGTGCTCTCTGATCACAAAGAGAGCATGGCCTACAACCGACTGGTGAGACGTGTTCGCGACCTTAAGCTGGATGGTTTTGATGCCTACCTAAGCTACATGGATACGCACCCGGCGGAGTTCAATCAGTTCGTTAATGCTCTCACAACCAACCTGACTGCCTTCTTTCGAGAGGGACACCACTTCGAGTTTGTCCGAGACCATATAGTCCCTGAGGTGCGCCAGTCTGGTCGACGTACCCTCAGATGCTGGTCTGCAGGCTGCTCCCTTGGTGAAGAGACCTACTCCCTGGCTATGACTCTTGCTGAGAGCTTCGCCAACATGCCATCCATGGACTGGCGGATACACGCGACTGATATCGACTCGGATGTGTTGGCCCACGGCTCATCGGGAGTATACATGCGTGAGCGAATGACCGCGGTTCCTGATCGTCAACTGCACCGTTGGTTTCTCAAAGGCAGCGGATCACAGGCGGGAAAAGTGAAAATCAAGCCGGAACTGCGTCGTCATATCGATTTTCAACAGGTGAATCTGATGGCTGATTGGCCGATCGACGGACCATTAGACTTCATTTTTTGCCGTAACGTTATGATCTATTTTGACCAACAGACTCAGGCCCGACTCCTCGGGCGTATGGCAGAACTCCTGCGGCCAGATGCCTACCTGTTTATAGGGCACTCAGAATCGATTAACAAATTAACCGACCGATTCCGGCTGGTGGGTAAAACTATCTACCAGAAGGTTAAGTGAGGTAGCGATGCTTGTAGGTTCGGGCAAGTTAGAACGCTACTGGGACGATAGTTGGGAGAAATGGCTCGTCAACCTCGCTCAGGGAGACTACGCTGTTAGTGATGAGCCCCTGCTACTAACCACCGTGCTGGGCTCCTGTGTCTCTGCCTGTATCTACTCGCCAGATCGGAAAATGGGTGGCATCAATCACTTTCTCCTGCCCCACGCAGGCGCAAGTGATGCCGAATCAAAATCATTCAGGTACGGCGTCCATGCGATGGAGGTGCTAATCAACTCACTCTTACGCAAGGGGGCCCAACGCGACGCCCTTCAAGTAAAGGTGTGCGGGGCCGCTGACGTGGTCCGTGGATTATCTAATCATGTCGGTGTTGCCAACGCTACGTTTATTCGTCTGTACGCCAAGCAGGAGAATCTTAATCTGACGGCGGAAGATTTAGGCGGTGACAACCCCCGTCGCGTTGTATTTGATCCGCAAACAGGCAGCATGAAAGTGAAACGCCTGATTAAGCATCTGAGTACTGAAGAGGTACTCAAAGAGACTGCTCGTGCAGAGAAGCTGGAGCAGAAAGTTCTCGACGCCGCCGATGTTGAACTCTTCGGCGGCAATAAGGAGACAACGCGATGAGCAAGCCAAGAGTGTTGATCGTAGATGACTCCACAGTAGTACGGGCTGTACTGCGGGAGATGTTGTCCACCGATCCAGAAATTGAAGTTGTCGGCGAAGCCGCCGACCCCTATGAGGCGCGCGACAAGATCAAAGCAACCAATCCAACGGTGCTGACACTTGATGTTGAGATGCCGCGCATGGACGGAATAACCTTCCTGCGCAATCTAATGAGGCTCAATCCCCTCCCCGTGATCATGCTATCGTCCTTAACCGGCGAGGGAGCCGAAACCACCTTGCAGGCGCTGGAGATCGGCGCCGTGGACTACATGCCAAAACCTACCGCTCATGACGATGAAAGCAAACTCGATGCCTTTCAATTCGAGCTGATCAACAAAGTAAAAAACGCCGCGGCCTCCTATCACAAAGTAAAACATCTCAGTCGCGTTAAGAGTGCTGCAAAGCCCCAACCAAGCGCCCCAAAAGCCCACATAGGCCAACTACGTAAGTTTGCAGTTATTGCGATAGGGTCCTCCACGGGGGGAACCGAAGCCTTGCGAGAAGTTCTGCAATCCCTACCATCCGGACTCCCTCCGATTGTGATCGCCCAACATATTCCGGGATCCTTCAGCGCGCGTTTGGCAGAGCGCCTGAACTCAATCACAAGGGTACGAGTGGTCGAGGCTAAGAATCTGCAGGTAATGGAACCCGGTCACGCCTACCTTGCGCCGGGAGACGCTCATCTTCGAGTCGAAAAGAACGGTGGCCTGTTACGTTGCAGACTCGGACAAGATGCACCCGTTAATCGGCACCGCCCTTCTGTTGAAGCGCTGTTCGACTCGCTCATGCCAATCGCACCGGAGGCTGCCGTAGCGATCATGCTGACAGGTATGGGAGAGGATGGGTCGATGGCTATGAAACGCCTGCGCGATGCGGGCGCCTATACTATTTGTCAGGATGAGCACACCAGTCTGGTCTGGGGTATGCCCGGAGCGGCTGTTCGATATGGTGGCGCCTGCGAGCAGGCACCGCTTAATAGAATTGGCGAGCGTCTGATACGCCGCTTTGCAAATAAGCAGGAGAGCAAAGTATGAAGAACTTCAAGCTACCCTGGTTGCAACTGATTTTGGTTGTGTTAATCGGGTTAGAGGCGGGTCTCGGTGATACAGAGATCATACTCTGGATAGGCTTGGTAGCACTGGCTGCACAGGCCGGATTCCAGGTGGTGTCTCAACGAAAGCATCGGGATACTGCGCCAAAAGATGATGATGGTAAGGGCAAGCCGCAAAACGTTAAAGCTCAGGTTGCCCCATCTACATCGTTACAGGCGAGTGGCACACCGGGATTAAGGGACGCCTTTCATCAGGTATCCAGTAATCTAACATCCGAGGCGGAAATTGTGCACCAAGAGGCAGAACGAGTACGCCAGTTGATCGCGGACGCGGTGAAGCTAATGGACGGCAGCTTCCGCACCATGCACCGCATTTCAAACGAGCAGAGTCACCATACGGCCGAGATTATCGCTCAGGCGCAAGACGGGGAAGGCAACGGCATGAGCATGCAGGCGTTCATAAGCGAGGTTCAAACCTCGGTTGGGCGCTTTTCCCACGTCATGGAAGCTGTTTCCGCTAACTCAGAAACGATCGTGAATCACATTGAGAAGATGCTGGCAAAAATGGACGGCATCTTCAAACTGCTCGAAGAGGTTGAAGGGCTTGCCAGCCAAACTAATTTACTGGCGCTCAATGCTGCAATCGAGGCCGCACGTGCCGGAGATGCCGGGCGCGGATTCGCTGTGGTCGCTAACGAGGTGAGGGCCCTGTCGGTCAACTCCTCCGAGCTAAACGAGCGGATTCGTGATGAAATCGGAGCAACACGCGCCACCATTGATGGACTGAGTAAAACGGTGGAGAAGATTGCGAGTACTGATATCGCTCAGGCAATGGATACCCGTGCAGATGTCGAGAAGATGTTTGAGGGTATGAATGCACTCAACGACTTTCTGGCCGATAAAATTAATGCCGTTTCAAGTCTTGGTGGAGAACTGGGAGTATCGGTCGATGAGGCGATACGCTCATTGCAGTTTGAGGATATCGCCTCGCAGGCGCTGGGCTCACTTAAACACAACGTCGACGCACTTAATGAGATGGCGATGGCAATTGAGCAGCTAGCAAATGAAAAAGATGAAATTGACGAAGCCAAACTTGAGACATTACGCGCTCGGTTATCGGAGATGCTTGATGCGCTCAAGACCCGGAACAGCCAGCGCACCGTCGCTCAAGTTGATATGGACGAGGGTGATATCGAGCTCTTTTGACAAGCTCTCTTTCAATCTAAGAGGGGCCGCCCACTTCAACTAGGGCCCCCTCTAACCAATCCCCTTCTAACCAAAGGGCAGTAACAAGACACTTAATTAGAAGCGGCTATTTTCGACCGAAGTAAGAATCCAACTCGAGATTTACCCGTTTTAACAGATCCTGACGATCAGTGAAGTCGATCAGCATATCGCTCCCAACGACCCGCACTTTAAATACCAAAAAGTCATAAACAAGCTGCTTACGCTTGAGACCCTCGGCGATAAGATGTGATGGCTCCATAAAACGCGCAGCACCGCGACTGGGCTTGCCATTGCTCCACACCAAACGGTCAAACACCATTAACGCATTCCAGAGCTGGTGAAGATGATCGGCAGCCGCTGAATATTCGGCCCAACGGTTGCCATCGAAACAGTTCTGCGCGCGGAGGTATCGACCGATTGCAAAACTGCCTGACCCTACACCCCGACCTTCAAAATAACGCAATGCGAGCACTAATTCACGACGCTGAAGGTCCAGCTGCAGCGGCAGCTCTTTGACATCTGCCAGATCCACCATCCGTCGCTTAGCTTTCTGGGCGGACATCTCCTGTTCGTTGGGATGGATCTCTGCAAGAACCTCGAGGCAACGCTGATCGAGTGCATGGTCAAGAGCGTGCTTAAGCTGCTCAAATCGACCATTGGAGTACCAGAAGTTGTTGGTTAACACCGCTTCAAAGCTCAAGGAAGGCGCTCTCTTAATTGCCTGACTCATCAGATCCAAACCTTGAGCCATTAACGACATAGCCTCATTGCGCTGCCGCTGAAGCTGATCAATTGCCTTGATTGACCACCCATTCCCGAGCTGGCCATTCTCAATCTGAACACCTTGTTCTGACATGCTCACGTCTCTGCTCTCTTGTGACTTAATCCTTGTGACTTTATGGCTTTTGATGTCATTTGTGACTTAAAAGCATGAGTCGAAGAATACATTAGTTACGACAGTTTTCAGTAACTATTACCCAGAAACAATCTTGAAAATTGTTAATACTTAAACCCGGCTCGCAGTAGTCAAAGTACTCACAACTACAGGGAAGGTACGCAGGACACCCTCAACTCGATTGCACGCTTGAGCGCCGCGGAGATGAGCTCGCTGCCAGAGCTCGCCGAGATAGTTAGCCTCCTGAATTCTGGAGGCGTTGAACAGTCGAAGATAAACAGACCATAAGCAAACCATCGCCTCTCCCCTCGCGTAGACGCTCGAGAGTGATAGACGTCCTCCAACAACAGACAAATTTTCTGGATTCGCATGCACAGAATACTGCCAACTCTCATTTTAATGAGCTTAGCTGTCGCTGCGAATGCGCAACCCAGCCTTGGCGTACTGATTAATCAGTCACAATCACAGTTTCCTACTATCTACTTGCCGTCTGTGGGCCGTCTAAGTACGCCCAACCTTCAGTGGAGTGTACCCGATGACCAAGGCCCAACATTGAGAGTTGAGCGCGTCGAGTTTACAGGCAATCACTCAATATCCAATGACAGGCTACAAGAAGTGTTTTCCCCTTTCGTGAATAGGGAGCTGACCCCAAAACAAATTTACTCACTAACCGATCTCGTAAAACAGACTTACCGAGCATCAGATTTAGCCGTAACTGCACAGGTGCCACCTCAGGATGTAGTAGACGGCGTCATCCTGATTGAGATTCGGGAAGCGCGCTTCTCTGGGGTAGAGCTCGATTACGGATTTGAAGAGCAGTTCAATGTCGATCTCCAGCGTGTTGAAGCAGTCGCACAGCACAACATCAGTGCAAATCCGCCTCTGCGCATCAGTGAGATGGAACGTGGACAACTCTTGGCGATAGACCTGCACGGTGTTGCTGTTTCAGGGGGCCACCATCCCGATGACGAGGGTGATCAAGTACTGGAGCTCTGGGTCGAGAATACGCCAAGGTACGCAGGCACTGTAGCGTTTGATAACGCTGGTAACAGGCACACCGGCGAAAATCAATTAGTTTTCACCTCGTTATACGCCAGCCCTCTGAATCGGGGTGGCGCCGCCTATGTCAACGCATCGAAAAGCGAGGGGCTCGACTTTGCCAGTATCGCTTATCGCGGTCCAGTGGGCTTCAGTGGTGCAACGGTAGATATCCAACTGGGGCTACTGCATGCCGAGCGATCAGTGGGTGGCGACAACGCTCGGAGCTACTCACTGGGTTACCGCTATCCGATTCAACGTACAGTCGCTCATAACCTTTTTCTAACGGCATTGGTTGAGCGCCGCGAGCTCGCCTACCCCTTGGATACGTTTGACCTTGTGCTAGATGGTAATCGTGCCATTTTCGGTGGTCGTATGACCTACAGCAGTGAAATTACGCTGGGCCATAACCGCGAAATTAATCACAGCAGTGACTTTCAAAAACTATCCGGTTTTATCGACTTCACTCGTCGTTATGCGTCGGGTTGGCGCTACAGCTTTAAATTGAGCGGACAGCTCGCCAGCACCCAATTAGATGAAGCGGAACAGATACTAGTTGGCGGTCCGAACGGGGTAAGGGGCTATTTACCCGGCGAGCTTCAGGCGGATCAAGGAGCGATGATCAACTTAGACCTGGCTAAGCAGATTAGCAGCAATCTTAGACTGGGCGTTTTTTTTGATCGGGCCAAAATTAAACCCAGCAAAAACACTGATCAGGCGTTAACCATAAGCAGTCTGGGGACCAGCAGCCGCATTCAATTAAGTGAAGAATTCGCTTTGAATCTCTCTTTAGCGCGTGCTCTCAATAACCTACCCGGCCAATCAACAGCCGGAGATATGCGTTTTTTATCATCCATTTCTTATTCATTTTGAGATGCAATTTGCGTTGCATTACGAAATATCAAAGCGATAAACCACGTTGCCAATCTGGCCCCATGGCACTACGCTAAATTTTTTGGGTTCTAAGGATTTGATATGTCAGTCAATACCGACCTGGTCGCAAAAGCCTTTGATCGCAACGGTTTGTGGATAAAACTGGTATCAGTTGCAACAGGGCTATATGGGCTGGGGCTATCATTGACCCTTATCGGTGCTGTGGTTGGAGTACCCATGATCTACTGTGCAGTGATCCTATGGCAGTCAGTTGATCTTGCACGTAGAGGCGAAGCCGAGAGTGCTCTGAACAAAACGATGTTCTTTTTTAAGCTACTGGGCATACTGACTCTTGCAAGGCTCGCACTATCGATACTGGGGGGATTTATGGGTATCGGAATGGTATTGATACACTAACGGCACATCAGAGCTTGAACGGGTCGGTATCGACTGGTGCCTGACCTTTCTCCCGGTATGGGATACCGCTACGAGAAAGCAGTGCCCAAAGTTCCTCAATATCCTGTTTGTTTAAAAACCGACCAACCCGTATCAATTTTCCACGGGATTTTAGGTTAATCGACGCCGCACTCCAAAAGTGTGATGGATAAGTCTTAATG
>Ga0102951_1000434_pt1 | contig 15017 bp, 15 predicted proteins | sample SalPonA_B_H2O_MG_FD_78507 | JGI IMG/M metagenome (GOLD analysis project Ga0102951, IMG submission 78507) | Water microbial communities from South San Francisco under conditions of wetland restoration - Salt Pond MetaG R2A_B_H2O_MG | ecosystem: Environmental > Aquatic > Non-marine Saline and...
CTGGGGATTGCCCTATTTGAATCGATCACCTCTTCGGATCCGAACTCACTTGTTGGATTACCGCTAATAAGGCTGAATAAGATGCTGATTCGATTTGGCGTGAATCCCCTGTTGCTATAACCCAGCGACCTCCATGCTAGCGCGACAAGTACCCACTCAGCTCTCAGACCGTGCAATTTAACATTTGAACTACCGTAGCTGAGAAGAGGCGGAAAACCCAAGCTCGTTGATCACAGCCGTCGCAACGCCTAGCCCGAAGCGCTGGGCCAATTGATCCAATGCATTCGGTTTACGACTGTAATCGACTAGCTTCTCCAGTGCTAACTTGTCGCGTGCCAAAGCAGAAGAGCTAGATAGCCCGTCAACGAGACCAAGTTCCACCGCCTGTTCGCCGGTCCATATAAGACCGGAGAAGATTCTCGGATCGTCACTGAGCCGCTCACCCCGCCCCTGCTTCACCTGATCAATGAACTGCTGATGAGTGGTCGCAAGTACAGACTGCCAGAACGCTTTCTGTTCTGGCTCAAGGGGCTGAAATGGATCCATCAAAGCCTTGCTGTCGCCGGATGTAAGAGCTCGGCGCTCAATGCCCAGCTTATCCATCAAACCCACAAAGCCAAAGCCAGAGGAGATAACACCGATAGAGCCTACAAGCGACGCCTTATCAGCATAGATTTCGTCTGCCGCAGCAGCGATATAATAGGCTCCAGACGCTCCCATATCCGTAATGACGGCATACACCGGCTTGTCTGGGTAAATTATTCGAAGACGCTTAATCTCATCATAAACGTAGCCAGACTGCACAGGTGAGCCACCTGGGCTGTTAATTCGCAAAATAATTGCTTCTGAATTTTCAGCTTCAAAAGCGCGACGCAGTGACCATATCAGACTGTCGGCATTCGCTTCTGAGTCAGCCGCGATAGCTCCCTTCACTTCGATGATGCCAACATGACGAGGCTCAGTGAAACTATCCGCGCCGAAGTTTTGCTGCCATAAAAGATATCCGGCGATCCCGAAGAGGTAGAGAAACGTCAGTGACTTGAAAAAGATTCCCCATCGACGAGTTGCTCGTTGCTCTTTAAGGACTGAGTTAGCCCACTTGTGCAGTACACGCGCTTCGTCACTCTGCGTGGTTGTTCCTGTTGAATTCGCTGAACTACCGATTTGCGGTGTTCGGTTGGAAGGGCCCCAGGGGTCCTGATTCATACCTTTGTCCTCTGTCGAACCTTAATCCACTCAGTCAGTTCTACGAAACTATCCACCTGATGGGTCGGTCGTGACTGCTCCAGCCTCGACACGGAGTGTACACCGTAGGTCACGGCGAGCTTATCCACACCAGCATTAGTGGCCATATCCATATCATAGACCGTATCGCCGACCATCAGCGCTGCGCTCCTGTGAACTCCGGTCTGATCCAATATCTGCTCGAGCATAAGTGGATGCGGTTTGGAGAGCGTCTCATCGGCACAGCGTGTAATCTCAAACATTTCAGCGAGGCCAGATTCTGCTAGCACCCTATCGAAACCACGACGGCTTTTACCGGTCGCCACTGCTAAGCGAAAGCCTTGCTCACGCAGAGTCAAAAGCCCCTCCTCTACGGCGTGGAACAGGGCAGTCGGGGTCTGGTCAACCTCGAGGTAGTGTCTGCTGTAGGTCGTCGCCAGCGCCGCGTTCTGCGCAGAGTTCAATTGAGGCATCACTTCAGAAATTGCCTCAGTCAGCCCCAGACCAATGATGTTACGCACCGCCTCATCTGTGGGTGCAGGGTAGCCCAGCTCAGCCACCGCTCCCTGAAAACTGGAGACAATACGCGCCGCCGAATCAATCAACGTGCCATCCCAATCAAATATGAGTAACTGATAAGACAACCATTTTCTCCCGTCTAAATAGCGTCACTCACCAACTGTGTCGACGAGTTAGAGCCTTTGTGAATGCCAATTATGTGCTATAACTGGGGCATGCCATGGCCCCGTACTTATCTACAGTTTACCGCTTCCGCCGCTCTTCTTGTTGCGACATTAACGCTGAGCGACTCACCTCGTGCAGAGATCGTCAAACGCACACTACCGGACGGGCGCGTCGAGTATACTAACCTCCCTTCGGCAGCTAACAAACCCAGCAGCGACACTATATACAAGTATCGAAACAAACTGGGGGTTTTATCGTTCAGTGATCGCAAACCAGGGGGCAATCTCAACTATGAGGTCATGCGCTTTGACTGCTATGCCTGCAGAGCGCAACCCGGATTAGACTGGCAAACGACCCCGCTCAATTTACAGAGCTACCGGGATCAAACCCGCACCCTTTCGCGACTAACCGGTGTCGATGAGGCTCTGATACGTGCAGTGATTCATGCAGAGTCAGCCTTTAACTCACAGGCAGTTTCTACTAAAGGTGCCACCGGGCTGATGCAACTCATGCCAGCAACAGCGGCTGAACTCGGGGTAGAAAACCGGCTCAACCCAGCCGAAAACATTTCCGGTGGCAGCCGCTATCTGGAACAACTGCTCGCTCTGTATGAGGGTGATGAGCGACTCGCAACCGCAGCTTATAATGCGGGTCCTGGCGCCGTGTCACGTTATTCGGGCATACCACCGTTCAAAGAGACGCAAAACTATGTCAGTCGAGTACAGATTTTACGCCAACGTTATGCTTTGGCACTCGACTGAGATGACTGAACTAGATGCTGATCAATAAAACGCTGAAGTATCTCCATCTGATGTTCGGGCACCGAATTCCAGCGCAACCCCATCAAGCAGGAGTTCTGAGTCTCACGTCGTTTGTAAATCATGCGGCAGAAGGTGTGAATAGGACAGCCTTCAAGTCCAAAGTTGAGACTGAACTCCAAGGGCGCGCCAGAGGCAATTGAGTCGAGCCGAGTCAGGCGCTGATCTCCACGAATCTGGCAGCCCGAGCTCGATAGATCAACGATCTGTACATCAATAGAGTCTCCGAAGAGCATATCGATCTCAGCTGCGATATCGCAGAACACGCGCGGGGTCAGCCGTCTTTCTAGTCGCATGTAACCTCCATTAGAGTGTGCACATACACTATAGACCTAAAAGAGCGGCAGCTTCACTCATCTGCTGGCTAAGGACTGGTTAACTTTGTTGAATAGAGGAAAATAAAAAACCGCAGACCGAATTAAGGGGGAGATTTCGGACTGCGGCTAGCGTAGTTACCGCTAATTTTTTGGAGGCTTCAAGCTGGCAGAAAAACTAAACAGACGTGTGGTATTGCTGCTCAGTTGAATGCTTGCTTGTAAACTATAGACCATCTAAGTGGCCTTAAAGTTCCAAGATGAGCGAAAAAAACTAACAAAACACACTAAGTGTCATCTAAATTCTTGAATTTCAAGCATTAAAAATTTTGATTTTTTTCGAGTCAACAAGCACTCGAAATCTTAAAGCTTTATGCAACCTTAATCAATCGATTTCCAACGGCTTTTGAGATACCAAAACTCCATTATTGTCGGCGTAACAGAACTCGCCGGGGATGAAGTCCACGCCACCGAAACGAACCGGGACATTGAGCTCCCCGATGCCATTTTTTTCCGTCTTCAAAGGGTGAGTACCAAGTGCCTGAACACCAATATCCAAATCTGCAATAGCGTTCACGTCGCGGATACACCCGTAGATGACTATACCGGCCCAACCGTTAACCCGTGCTTTCTCAGCCAACATATCACCGAGCATAGCTCTGCGCATAGAACCTCCCGCATCAACCACCAGTACGCGCCCCTCACCGCGCAAGGCTAGCTGCTCACGCACCAACGAGTTATCTTCGAAAGCCTTGATCGTGACGATCTGACCAAAAAAACGCTCCCTGCCTCCGAAGTTGCCCAACATCGGCTCAAGAATTCTTACATCCTCCGGATAACGGTCGCAGAGTTCGGGTAGTAAATCGTCCATCACTGGTCTCCTAGATTTTTATAATTATGACTCATATGGTTTGAACTAAGCACATCACAGATCACTCGCCCCTTGTCTCTACTCAACTGAACATAGCGAGCAACGCCTGAGCTGGATGCCTGAGCTGCTTGTTATCCAAGCGTTTAACCTGCGAACGGCAAGAGTAACCGGTTGCCAGCAACTCTTCACCCGCCTCTGTAGAGTTGACGATTGGCTGCCAGCTTTGAGAGTAGATCTCCTTCGATCGCTCCACATTAACTGTTTCATGACCAAAGGTACCCGCCATCCCACAGCAGCCAGTCGCGACCAGCTCAAGTTCTACGCCAAGGCTGCCGAAAATAGTTTGCCACTGTTTGATAGACGGTGCAGCGTTGGTCTTCTCAGTACAGTGAGCCATCAAGCGGTGCCTCAGGTTGCTTTGCAATTGGTGCGCCTGCAGCGCTTCGGACTGCTGCGACAGCCACTCCTGTAACAGATGAACATGGGGCAACTCCCCCTCAACCACCTGGGAATACTCCTGCCGATAGGTCAGAGTCATTGAGGGATCGATACCCACCAATGCAACACCTGCTGACTCGAAACGACGGAGCATATCCACATTAGTGCGGGCGACTTTACGAAAGCGCTTCATAAAACCATGCACATGCAGAGGTTTACCATTGGGTGCAAAAGGGGCTATCAACACATTGAAGCCAAGTTTCCTCAAAAGATCCGTCGTATCGAGAACCAGCTCTGTCTCAAAGTAACTGGTAAACGCGTCCTGCACGATGATTACCGTGCGCGACCGCTGCTCATCGGAGAGGGCGCGTAGCTTTTCTTCGCTCGCCTGCTCGACGCCACGTTTCACCATCTCCTGTTTGAGTCCCAGCTTACAAATAGAGGGCGAATCAACCAAACCACCAAAGCGTGCAGTCAGCCCTTTCAGTAGAGAGTTGTTCATCGCCCAATTGTATGGAGCGGGAAACCGCGCCAGTGTCGGAACCACGAATTCGAGACTGGCAACCATGTAATCCTTCACAGGTCGCAGGTAGCGGGTGTAGTAGAGCTCAAGAAACCGAGCTCGAAAGTCGGGCACATTCACTTTAATTGGACACTGTCCCACGCAGGACTTACAGGCCAGGCAGCCCATCATCGCCTCATGTACTTCGTGAGAGAAATCATACTGCCCCTGCTTTCGCTTCAATGTATTGAGTGCGCGCTTGGGCCAGCTAAGCACTGCAGACTGCTGCCGCATCTGCTCGGCATAACCCTGAGCCTCTACCCCATGGGATGAGAGCAGTCGTAACCATTCGCGCACCAGCGATGCACGCCCTTTTGGGGAGTGCACGCGTTCGCGGGTCCCCTTCCAAGAGGGACACATTGCGTCATTTGGGTCATAGTTGTAACAGGCACCGTTACCGTTGCAGTTCATTGCGCTATCAAAAGCCGCTCGAGTCTGCATGGGTATCTGACGATCATGCTGCCCTCGCGTCACCACTTCATCAATTTTAAGAAGCTCTGCCCCATCAATTGCCGGTGTGCAGATCTTTCCGGGATTCATCTGATTGCGCGGATCGAAAGCCGCCTTAATCCTCTGAAGAACAGGGTAGAGAGGCCCGAAAAACTCGGGGGCATACTCAGAACGCACGCCTTTGCCGTGCTCACCCCACAGAAGTCCTTTATATTTTTGCGTTAGCGCGACCACCTCGTCGGTCACTTCGCGGATCAGGCGTTCCTGCTCCGGATCCTTCATATCGATTGCCGGACGCACATGTAAAACACCCGCATCAACATGACCAAACATTCCATAGGTTAGCCCGCGGCTGTCGAGAGCAGCGCGAAACTCCATGATAAAATCAGCAAGGTTCTCTGGCGGTACAGCGGTATCTTCAACAAAGGGGATGGGGCGCTTCTGTCCCTGTGCATTGCCGAGGAGCCCCACAGCGCGCTTGCGCATTCCCCAGATCTTGCCAATCTCAGCCGCACCGCGCGCGACGGTGTAACCGAAGCTTTTACCCGGCTGACCGGCTACTGAATCCAGATGAGCCGATAAACGTTTGAGCTTCTCATCGATCTCCACCTCAGAGTCACCCGTGTATTCGACCAGGTTAATACCCTGAATAGCAGGCTCTCCTTCGTTGGAAGGAAAGTAATTAGCCACCGTATCCCAGGTAATATCCTGCATCGCCAGGTTGAGTACTTTGGAGTCGATCGTCTCGATCGATGTTGCACCCCAGCCCATAAGATCATTTGCATCACGCAGCGAGGCTTCGAAACTGTCATACTTGATGTTGACCAGTACAGAGACCTTTGGAATAGGCAATACATTGAGCTTAGCTTCAGCAATAAAGGCGAGCGAACCCTCAGCTCCACAGAGCACCGAGTTGAGGTTGAAACGACCAGACTCATCACGAATGTGGGCCAGATCATACCCCGTTAGGCAGCGATTGAGTTTGGGGAAACAGGCGTCTATCTCAGCAGCGTGCTGCTGTTGAATCTCGTGCAACAGTCTATGCATGTCGCCAATCCGATCGACGCGCGCACAGTTTGCGGCAAGCTCCTCATCCGAGATCGGTCCCGACACCCAGGTATCACCGCCAATCCACACAGAGGTGAGTTCCAGCACATGATTTCGGGTTTTACCGTACAGTACCGACCCCTGACCACTGGCGTCGGTGTTGATCATTCCACCCAGGGTTGCACGATTCGAGGTGGACAGCTCTGGTGCGAAGAAAAGACCATAGGGTTTTAGCGCTGCGTTGAGCTGATCCTTCACCACGCCAGTCTGGACACGCACCCAACGTTCCTCCGCATTGATCTCCAAAATCTGATTCATATGTTTAGAGATATCGACCACCAATCCATCGGTAAGCGACTGTCCATTAGTGCCCGTGCCACCGCCACGTGCACTTAGCACAACATCCTGGAACTCAGGCTGATCAGCCAGACGCGCCACTAGCTGAAGATCAGCAATTGAACGCGGGTAGATAACACCCTGGGGCAACACCTGATAGATCGAGTTGTCTGTCGCCAGCACGATGCGGTTCGCGTAATCAGGATTGAGATCGCCAGCAAAGCCTTCAGCTTTAAGACGCTCTATAAAATTCAAGTAGCGCTGCTGGGTGGCATTAATTTTATCGAGGCGCGGGATCATCGATCGACTCCAAAAATATTTCCAAACTGTGGCTAATGGTGCAGACTCTGGTTTATTAATTCAAATGAAAAGAAATGATAAATTAATTGATTATTCCAAATAATGTCTCTATCAAGCAGTTGCTCTCATTTGTAACAGTTGCTGAGCAAGGTAGCTTCACTGCGGCAGCAAACGAGTTGCACCTGACTCAATCAACGTTGACGACGCAGATAAAGCAGTTAGAAGCAAACGTCGGACTCGAGCTATTTGATCGCACCACAAGGTCGGTACAGACAACGAGTGCCGGAGAGTCATTTCTTCCTGTGGCAAAACGCTTGCTCAGCGATTTCAAAACCGCGATTGATGACCTGAGCGCACAAGCACAGATCAAGCAAGGTCATATCAAACTAGCCTCGTCCCCTTCGATGTTATCTGGCGTCCTACCCGCGCTGATAAAGTCGTTTCGCACAGAACACGAGGGAATACACTTTTTGGCCCGAGAGGAGTCGGCGGGGCATATTGAAAACCTGGTCCACAATGGCAGCGTAGACTTCGGTATCGGCGGTAACCACTCCAATCTTCCTGACCTGACTTACCATCCGCTGCTAACCGACCAGTACGGTATCGTTAGCTCGCCAGCGGAGCGTTTGACTGACTGGCGGTCGCTGGAGCCACAACAACTTATATGGCTATCATCCGATACCGGTATTCGCAACGAACTGGAGCGACTATGCGAAGTTCACCACCTGCCTCTGGATTTGAGTCGGGTTGAGCTGGAGGTTTCAAGCCCAGCAGCACTCGCCGCCATGGTCAGCGCGGGGCTTGGCGCGTCCATTATTCCGGCTCTCGCGGCAAGTACCGCCGCTTTTGATGGACTCACTTTCCTGCCCTTAGAGAGACCCCGGCTACTGCGCACTGTCTACCTGATTCAGCGACTGGGGCGTTCCCTACCACCCGCAAGCCAGCTTTTTATCGAAAAGATCAAACAACAACTGCAACAGCAAAGGCTTCCCCCGGGGGTCAGCTTGTATAGCAAGGATCTGTTAAACGCACGCTAGAGCACGGACCTTGCACTGATAGTTCTAGCGTCTGACACCCGGAAGTCGCGTCTGTTTATTCAACAAGGTACAGGCCGTCGTTATCCTGATCGATTTTCTCTTTTTTCAGCAGCTGTCCGACTGCCATCTTGAAAGCTTTTTTGCTGCATCCGTAGCGCTCGTTGATCGCTTCGGCCGCACTCTTATCGTTCAGCGGAACAAACCCGCGGTTCTCTCGTAGGTCTTCGAGAATAAGATGCGCTAGCCCTGTCACTCGCTCATATCCTGGGGCCTGCAGCATGAGACCGATGCGACCATCGTCACGAATCTGCTTGATATAGCCCGGCGTGCGGTAGCCAAGTTTAAGTTGCTGAGTCAGATCCTGTTTATGTATCAACCCCTCATAACGGTGATCGACCACACAGAGCATACCCAGATCCGTCATGCGCCAAGGCATCAGCTCAACCCGTTCTCCAACCCTGAGGTCGGTCGGATTCTGCTCAAGGTGGCGATCAGTTTTGGTTGTCGCCGCGATACGACCCGTATTATCGATATAGAGGAAAACGTTGACCCAGAGCCCCGGCCGCAGAGGTTGGCGCTGTTCTGCAAAAGGGAGGAAAAGGTCTTTGGCCAGCCCCCAGTCCAAAAAAGCACCAACATCGTTGACCTCCTTCACTTTTAAGCGCGCAAACTCACCAACCTGCGCCAAGGGGTGCTGCAATGTAGCAACCTCCTGGTCATTAGAGTCGAGGTAGATAAAAACCCTCAGACGATCGCCAATATTGGTATTTTGTGGCACCTCAGCATTCGGTAACAAGATACCGGTGCCGTCACCTGCATCGAGATACAGACCATAGGGGCTAGTGCGCAGCACCTTGAGAAGATTACGTTTACCAAGTTCAAACACAAAAGGATCCGATCGAGTTAAGGGAATCACATTCTAACGATTTACCGAAAAAATGCCGATTATTCTGCTGCGCGGTCGATATCAAATAAGGCGAAAAGCTCTGTTTCCCCCCGGAGGCATTCAAGTTGGAGCGAGTGTGACTATAAACAGCAGTGGCTCTTCTGTAACTACCTCTCACCTTTACAGACGTACACCCTATCTTCGTTCTGAGCCATGCCAGATATGATCCAGACATTTTCCACAAGTTCAGCGTCAGGAGCCGCCTCAATCACAGGAATCAGTGACTCACAGCGTTTACGCGCATCCTCGTCGCTCTGCCAGTAAAGAAGCAGTTCAGCGACCACCAGCGAGCTGTCGTGGTTTACCCGTACAGCAAACTCGCTCTCTGACCCTGCCCTGGTCTGATCGAGGTAGGTCTGCAGCGGTTGAACTGTTGGGCCAGCCGCCTGTCCCTGAGTCACCGCGGCAAGCAGAAACGCTATAAGCCCGATAGCATAGAGCACCTCTTCTATCCGCTTCACTCGCGGATTCTCGCTGCTTTTTCCAACTCGGCCAATCAGGTAACCGAGAGCGGCTATTACAACCGCAACCCCTAGGTAGTTGCTCACATCACAAATCTCCGAAGTTTAGAACCCTAGGTTAAACGCCTGTGGTACCTAAAGTCGATCAAACCGAACTCTTTAGTCAGCCAAATCACCTGTTTGATGTTGCAGATGCCGAAACGCCTGGGTGATTTTTATCCAGTTGACAAAACATCGTATGAAGTGTTGACTGCATTCTGAATTCGGAATGCAGAAAACCAATGCGCATACAGAGAAACGATCTAGTTAATCAGGTCTACGACAGGCTTAAAGAGAACATTATCAACGGGAATCTCGCACCCCACACCCCGTTGCGCCAAGAGGATCTGGCTGACAGCCTAGGTGTCAGCCGACAACCGATTAGCCACGCCCTTGTGCTACTGGAAAGAGAGGGGCTGATTACTGACTTGGGCCGCAAGAGTAAAATGGTGACTCCGGTCGCGCCGCAGCAACTACTCAACCTTTACCAGGTTCGCGCGGAACTGGACGGCCTAGCGGCCTCGCTCTGCGCTGTAAATGTCTCGAGTGTTCTGGAGAATCGATTAGAGACCGTTTTACAGGCGGGCAGAGACGCGGCAGAGGTAGGCTCTGTTGATGCGCTTTTAAAAGCCGATATTGCATTTCACCGCACCCTCTACGAGTTTTCTGGCAATCCTGAAATAGCACGCATGGCAGACAACTCCTGGAGCCATGTGGTGCGCGCAATGCATCAGGTATTAAAGGAGCAGCAGATTCACCGGCCCATTTGGGACGACCATATGCAAATTGCAGCGGCAATATTACGCGGCGATGGCGCCAACGCCAGCGAACTCGCCAGATCTCATGCCAACTCAAGTGGAGAGTTGACTTTCCAACGCCTCAACAGGCTCGAAGAACAATAACACCGGAGAAACTATGAAACTTACCCAAGCACAACTGGAGCAATTTGATCGCGAAGGCTACCTCTTTTTACCGGGGCTTTTCTCACCGGAAGAGGCCGCACTGCTCAAAAAAGAGGCCGATAAGGTCTATCAAATGAATCGCGAAGAGGTCTGGCGCGAGAAAAACGGCGTGGCACGCACGGCGTTCGCAGCACACACCTACAATGAGGCCTTTCGTCGTTTGGGCGCTCACCCGCGATTGCTGGAACCTGTTCAGCAGATTCTCGATGGTCCAGTTTACATGCACCAGTACAAGGTCAATGCCAAAGCCCCATTCGATGGGGAGGTTTGGCAATGGCATCAGGATTATGGAACCTGGGCTCGCGACGATGAGATGCCCGAACCGCGTGCTATGAACATCAGCGTCTTTCTGGATGATGTAACGGCCGCTAATGGACCACTCCTGTTCCTTCCTGGCAGTCACAAACAGGGCGTTGTGGCAGCGGGACACGATTTGGAGACGACAAGCTACCCGCTCTGGACGCTCGACCGTGAGACCGTAACCCAACTGGCCAAACAGGGAGGCTGTGTTGCGCCAACAGGCGCGGCGGGCAGTGTGCTGCTCTTCTCATCCTTACTGGTGCATGCGAGTCCGCCTAACATCTCACCCATGGGCCGAACAATCGTCTACCTATCGCTCTGTCATGTAGATAATCACATCCGAGCATTTAATCGCAAAGAGTGGATAGCTCACCGCGACTTTACCCCTATTGAGGCGCTGCAGGACGATTGCCTCACAGAAATGCTGACTGAATCGGCTTGAGGAAAACCACAGATGTATATTTTTGATGACCTGCTGAAACGACGGGAGAACCCTGTCCGAGTCGGGCTGATCGGTGCTGGTAAATTTGGCTCAATGTTCCTAAGCCAGGTTCCAACCACTGAGGGGTTGTGCGTTCACGGCATCGCCGATCTTAATCCTGAACGGGCAAAACAGGCCTGTCGCAGTGTTGGTTGGAGCGATGACCTGATCGCTCAGACAGCCTTTTACGCAAATACGCAGGAGATGATTGATGCAGGCGGGATTGAAGTACTCGTCGAAGCCACAGGCAATCCAATTGCCGGTATCGCGCACGCTAAGCTGGCGATAGCGAGTAAGATTCACATCGTTATGGTCAATGTCGAGGCTGACGTTCTGGCTGGAGGCATCCTGGCACAGGAGGCACGCGATGCGAGTATCGTCTACTCCATGGCATACGGTGATCAGCCTGCACTGACCATAGAGCTGGTTGACTGGGCACGCGCTAACGGCTTCAAAGTAGTAGCTGCCGGCAAAGGGACAAAATACTTGCCTACGTATCACGACTCCACTCCCGATACAGTGTGGGATCACTATGGTCTCACGCCGCAAGAGGCTGCCGAGGCGGGCATGAACAGCCAGATGTTCAACTCATTTCTAGATGGAACTAAGTCGGCCCTTGAGATGGCTGCTATCTCAAATGGCACAGGCCTCAAGGCACCCGAGGATGGGCTGGCATTTCCGCCGGCTGGGATGGATGATCTTGCTCATATACTGCGTCCGAAAGATGTCGGTGGACAGCTGGAGGAGAGCGGAATGGTGGAGGTCGTTACCTCTATCGAACGGGACGGGCGCCCGGTATATCGAGATCTTCGCTGGGGCGTATACGTCGTAATAGAGGCGCCAAATGACTACGCGGCCGCCTGTTTCAAACAGTATGGTATGAACACAGACTCGACTGGCCGCTACTCGGCCATGTACAAGCCATTTCATCTAATCGGTCTGGAGTTGAACACCTCAATTCTCTCGGCGGCTCTGCTAGGCAAACCGACTGGTTCGACTCAAGCCTTCAATGCAGACGTTGTGGCTACAGCTAAGCGCGACCTCAAGGCGGGAGAGATGCTTGATGGCGAAGGCGGCTTTACCGTCTACGGTAAACTGATGCCCGCCAAACGCTCTCTCGACATCGGCGGATTACCTATTGGCTTGGCTCATCGAGTGAAGCTAGTGAATGATATTGCTAAAGGGCAGTCTGTTCGTTGGGCCGACGTTGATATTGATATGACAAGTCAGGCAGTTCAGGTGCGAAAACAGATGGAGCAAGCTACCCGCTAGGCTAGCGAAAAAGGGCCTGGCATCCAGGCCCCGGAAACCCGCGGCATCAGTGATTGTGCGAATCACGCCCGGGTTTCACCACACTGTTCCAGCAACCAGTCACGAAAGGCAAGAATCTTCGGCTGGTGCAAATCTGCTACCCGTAGCTGCAAAAAGTGGGTCTCGATAAAATGCGGGGTAAACTCACCCGCACCGAGCTCTACCAGTTCACCGCGGGAAATTTCTCGCTCCGCCAAACGTTCGCTCTCCAGTACAACACCCATGCCATCACTGGCTGCTGCAATAGCAAGGGCTGCACGATCGAAGGATGTATGAGGGCGTGTGGGGCGTGTGAGATTCTGCTCTTCAAACCAACGGGCCCATCCTAAAGGACTCAGCTGTGACTCAATTAGATGCAGTCGTCTGAGGGCTTCAGCGCCGCTCTCTTGCGGCAGCAAAAGGTCAGGCGAACAGAGGGGAACCGTACGCTCGGGGCCCAGAGAGAGCGTCTCCACTCCCGCTAGCTGACGCGAATTTACATACCCAATGACTAAATCAATCTCACGAGATCGATTCAGGTCAATCGGTTCTGCCCCTGTACTGAGACGAATATTAATGTCTGGCTGAGCATCAACAAACGAGGGTAAACGAGGTCCGAGCCATTTCGCTGCGAAACTCGGTGCGCAGTAGAGACTCAGCACCTGAGCACTGGGTGTCAAACTGACCTCATCACAAGCAGCCTCGAGTGCTCCAAACACCCTTTGCAAACTTTTTTGAAACCTCAATCCCTCTAGCGTCGGCTCTACTGCACGATTTTTTCGCAAAAAGAACCGTCGATCGAAAAACTCCTCTAGTTCCTTAATTTGATGACTCACGGCCGATTGAGTCAGATGAAGCTCCTCTGCAGCAAGCGTAAAACTGCGCAGACGGGCTGCTGCTTCAAACGCTTTTAACAGCGCGAACTTTGGGACTTTTTTCATACAAAATACCTAAACATTAGCTCTGTTAATGAGTATATGCGAAATCATCGTTTGTCAGCCAAGCTTCTCTGAATAGATACTTAGGCTCATAGCCAATGATGGAGCCTCAGAATGAATGCAATCAACGAACAACTAAAACTAAGTGGCCGTGAGTCAATCTACCAGCCCGAGCAGGCCGGTTTGATATTTCCGGAGAAACCTGAATTCGACTCGTTTGAGCAGGAGCGGCGACATCGCAAAGAGCGTCTCGTTGCTGCGTGCCGCGCTTTTGCACTGCATAATCTCGACTACGGCTTCGCAGGTCACCTCACCATTCGTGATCCTGAACATCCACACCTCTACTGGACTAACCCCATGGCTGTACCATTTAGCGGTGTGAAAATGTCCAACCTGATTCTGGCGGATCACGAAGGTAAAGTGTTGGAGGGTCGCCACGCGATCAATCGCGCCGGTTTTGTACTACATGCCGCTATTCACGATGAGCACCCAGATATACTGGCTATGTGTCACGCCCACACGACCTATGGAACGGCATTTGCGTCTCTGGGTAAGCCACTGAAGATGATCAGCCAGGATGTCTGTGCTTTCTTCGAGGATCATGTGGTTATTCTCGATGAAGCGGGACAGGTGGCGGTTGAGAAAAAAGCGGGTAACCGGGTTGCAGAGGCCTTTAAAGGTGTGAAAGCAGCAATCCATCAGAATCACGGTCTTTTCACTGCGAGCCGACACAGTATCGAGGCTGCCGCCTTTTGGTTTATCGCTCTGGAGCGGTGCTGCCAGCAACAGCTGCTCATCGAAGCAACTGGGCAGGAGCCCATCATTGTTCCCGACGAGCGCGCACGCTACAGCCGTGAGCATGTCGGAAGTGAGTATATTGGCTGGCTCCATTTTCAGCCAATTTGGGAGCAACTGGTCGCGACACAACCAGACATGTTCAGCTAGATATTAGACCGCAGCACGCTTGCGACTTTTGCGGATAACTTGGGAGCCTTCGAGCTCCCATTCTTTTTAGCCTGATAGACGCAGTATCAAGCAAAATACAGCGCAATGAATGGTGGAGAGCAACTTGGATTTTGAGCAATTTCGGGAGCAGAAACTGGCTGAGGGCTTTGACGAAGTCTTAGAGCGCCCATGGCAGCCTAACTTCGCAAACGACCCACATACGCACCCTTTCGACACATCTGCCTATGTTGTTGAGGGTGAGTTTTGGCTCGAACAGGATGGTACCGTACAACATCTGCAAGCCGGTGATAGGTTTGAACTAGGACGCAACATCAGGCATAGCGAGCGCTATGGACCTGAGGGCGCTCTGTTTTGGGCAGCGCGAAAGAACTGAGTTGATCCATTGCTAATAGCATGAAACCACACGCCTCCTGCAGCAAGACTGCAGGAGGCTGGCTAACCCTGGATGTTAAAAGTTCAGGCAGACTGTCCAGGCTTTGCGATTCACACCTGTTCGTTTGCCAGATAGAACCAGGTATCCAACACAGAGTCTGGGTTGAGCGATACACTATCA
>Ga0102951_1000436_pt1 | contig 14952 bp, 10 predicted proteins | sample SalPonA_B_H2O_MG_FD_78507 | JGI IMG/M metagenome (GOLD analysis project Ga0102951, IMG submission 78507) | Water microbial communities from South San Francisco under conditions of wetland restoration - Salt Pond MetaG R2A_B_H2O_MG | ecosystem: Environmental > Aquatic > Non-marine Saline and...
GCTTGTATCTGTTTCTATCAACGGCAACATGGTGTCGCGCTTTTTAGACCAACTGATGGAAACAAGAACCCGTCCTACATCAATTGTTTGTGACAATGGTACAGAATTTACGAGTAAAGCGATGTTCAATTGGTCTAAAGATAGCCAAGTTAAACTAGCATTTATTCAACCAGGAAAGCCGACTCAGAATGCTTTTGTAGAGAGTCTAAATGGTAAGTTTAGAAACGAGTGCTTGAGTCAACATTGGTTTCGGACACTGTCAGAAGCTAAATATGAAATAGAGCAATGGCGAGATCATTATAATAATGTACGTCCACACAGTTCATTGAATTACTTATCGCCAAAAGAGTTCATAGAAAGTGCAGCTTAATTAATAATTTCTCATCGAAGAATTGGTATTAATTAAGGGAGAAGGTCAAGATTTAAATAGTTGTTCCAGCACAAATGAACTCGATGAGTGCTTTGCTGAAGCAGTGATCAGTTTGTTGCTTAATAAGATCACTAACTGCAGCAAAGGAATTTGGATTCATGACGTAATCATTTTTTTAATGGGAATTTTTATACCAAATGACTCAAATAAATTAATTGGTATTAGACGTTTGAGTATCAATTTGGGTTGCAGGATATTTGTCGTTATCCAGTAAAAACCAAGAAATAATTACAAATACAACGACAATAATACCTAATAATTTGTAGGCTTCGGGAAATCCAATTGAGTCGTAAAGCATGCCTACCGCAACAGACAAGAAACTTGCTAGAACCTGTGTGGTAAATTGGAACCCAACGAGATAAAGAGTCGATGAAAGACGTTTGTCAAAGGTTGTAGCTATGTATTTGAATATTGCGATTAGCATTATGGGCAATTCAGCTGCGTGAAGCAGTTTCATGATAGAAATAGTGAGTGAATCCCAGGCATATCCTGATCCCAATATTCGCAAGCTCATTATAACCCCAGCAATAATCAGACCATTTTTTGCCCCCACACGATTAACAATAAAGGGAGCAATAAACATGCCTGAAGCTTCAAGAAAGACTTGCAGGGAATTTAAATACCCAAACATCTCATTTCCTTCAGCTGCTGTTGGAAATAGTGATGCAAAATAAACAGGAAACTGCTGATCGTATACTGAATAGACACAGGTAACACCCATAACATATGTCGTAAATGACCAAAATTTCTTATTGTAAAGTAAGCCGATAATGTCGTTGTAGCCAACTTTTGAATCCATAGGGTCTATGTCAGTTAATAGCTTAGAATCTACAGGTTTTATAAGTGATATGGCTATTAAAAAAACTATTGCGCAGCTCGATGCCAACCAAAAATTGATGTCTGGGTTGATATTAAATAAACGTCCCGTCATAAAAGTAGCTATGGCCCAGCCAATTGAGCCCCACATTCGTGCGCGCCCAAATTCAAAGCCACTGTAGCGGCTAGTTCTTTCTATGTAAGATTCGACGGCACCTACACCCGCTGAGAAAGTAATACTGAAATAAATGGCTCCAAGCGCAGCGCCAAGTAAAAACTGTGACTGCAATAAAGGACCATAGACAAAAATAAAAAAGGGTCCGGAGCCAATCAACATTATTGCAACAATGAATAGAAGGTGCTTTTTTAAGCCTAGTTTATCCTGTATTAAGCCATACAACGGCATGATTATTAGAGCGCCAATGGCATTCATACTGAAAATTAAACCGGTATTTTCGCCATTCAATCCGGCAAACTGACTGAGCCAAATAGGAAAAATTGAAAAGGAAAATGACCATGTAAGAAAAAAACTGAGTAAAGCTAAACTCATTAGCCAATAATTTTTATTAGAATTTGTCATGAGGTTTCCAAGTAATAAGGGGTTTATAGATCTAGGACTGAACTTCGATCAACAAAGTCCCCTGAAATTTTATGTATCATAGGTTTTTTATCTTTTGATAATGCAATTTCCGTTGCAATATGGCCCATCTTGAAATATGGAAGTGATACAGTGCTTAGTTTTGGGAGAAGGTTTTCACATATGAGTTTGTAGTTATCATAACCTACAATAGAAATATCCTCTGGAATACGATATCCCATTGTTCCTCTAAGAATCATGTAGACACGCATCGCCATTTTGTCATTACCACAAATGATAGCAGTAGGTGGATTTGGCAGAGCCATTAACTGCGCTAAGGTTTGAGGTAGCTCTTCTAGCTCATCAGCGGGAGGATACGATACGCCAAGACGAATGTACTGTTCATCAATAGGCAGTTGATGTAATTGCATAGCACGTCTATAGCCATCTAATCGAAGAGCTGACGCAGTCATTTCTGGATATAATCTCAGCATTGCAATACGTCGGTGTCCACGACGAATTAGATGCTGAGTTGCATCAAATCCACCTTGTTCATCATCAGGAATCAGTGTTGGGTGCAATGTTGTTGATTGATAACAATTCACCAGAATCAGAGGTGAGCGTGAGTATTTTTCTGCCAACTCAATTTGACGGTGAAAAACGGTAGCTACAATGATTGCAGTTGATCGATGTCTTCGAAAATCTTCAACTAGACGATCGAAATTTTTCGCGCAGCCAGCCATTTCCCCGATAAGTAAATGTTGACCATGTTTTGTGCATGCATCCTGAATCCCAGCAACAATTTCATAGGAATCTGGTGTAGTTGTCAGATTGTCTGTAATCAAACTTATTATTTCAGTTTGCTCTCCCCTAAGTGCTTGAGCTGCTGCAGATGGATAATAGTCAAGCTGCTGCATTGCTTGCTTGACTTTTTGTCGTGTTTTTTCACTAACGCCATCATAGCCACTCAGAATTCGAGAAACGGTTTTTACTGAAACATTGGCTAGTTCCGCTACGTCTTTAATGGATGTCATACGGCTTCTTACCTATTGAAAATAATGTTGTTTTTGTTGTTTTTTTGGAATTCACTTGACAGTGCATATTACGCTGCTACTATAATGTCTAACGATGGTCATTTCAAGTATAAATATAAATTAACTGGTTTTATATGAATAAAGTATCTGTAGGTAAAGAGCTTCTCGTAAACGATGATGGCGAACATCATGTTCCTGTGGGTGAAAAATGGCGACCAACATTACATTTTACACCTAAACAAAACTGGGTTAATGACCCAAACGGTCTTTTCTACAAGGACGGCATATATCATCTTTACTTTCAGCATAATCCAAAAGGTAATCGTTGGGGTAATATGAGCTGGGGGCATGCAACATCATTAGATTTATTGAGATGGACCGAGCATGAAGTTGCAATTGAACCTGAAGGAGATAGTCTTGGGTATATTTTTAGCGGATCGTGCGTTTTGGGTTTAAAAAACTCCGCTTTGCCATACGAAGATGACGACACTGTTTATGCTTTTTTTACACAGCACTGCGAAAATAATATTCAAACTCAAAGTGCTGCATATAGTTTTGATGGAGGTTTTAATTGGAATAAGTTCAGCGAAAATCCAATTATCGAAAATCCATCATTAAAAGACTTTAGAGATCCAAAGGTCTTTTGGCATCCACAAACATCGAAGTGGATTATGCTGCTTGCAGCAGGCCATGTAATAAAATTTTACCAGTCATGCAACTTATCTTCTTGGGATTGGTTGTCAGACTTTGGCGACGGATATGGATGTCATGCAGGAGAGTGGGAATGTCCAGATCTAATTCCATTTGAATTGGATTCCGGTGAGACTAAGTGGGTATTGCTTGTTAGTTTAAATCCTGGTGGGCCAAATGGCGGTAGTGGTACGCAATATTTTGTCGGCAATTTTGATGGACAGAATTTTTCGAGTGATCATCTAGAAGAGCGATGGTTTGACTATGGTCCCGATAATTACGCGGGAGTAACATTTGCGAACGTTAAACACCGCAAAATATTAATAGGTTGGATGTCTAACTGGTCTTATGCGGCAGATGTTCCAACTCAAAAGTGGTGCGGGGGGATGACATTACCCCGTGAATTGAATCTACTTAGGCATGGTAGCGAGTATCGTATCGCGAATAATCCAGTTCGTGAACTTGGGAGGCTAAAGTCTACTCTGCGATCTGATACTTTCCAGGGAGCATATACCTCAAGCATACCTGTCTATTCTGCACTTGATATCCAGTTAAATTTCCTCTCAGACAAGCCAGTAGATTACAAAGTGTCGTTTTGTAATGCTGAAAATGAAACACTGGATTTATGGATGCAAATCGATCGAAATAAATTATATCTTGATCGCCGAAATTCAGGGTTCGATTTAAAATTGTGGACAACACCATTAATTGAAGCATTTGTTTTACCGGGTAATACATCTAGATCCTTGAGAATTATCTTAGATCAAGGGTCAATAGAAATTTTTATTGGTGATGGTTCAACGTCTATAACTGCTCTTCTTTTTCCTAGTGATCATTTTAGTCAATTGAATGTTTCTGCTGGCATGAGTGAATGTCAGCTAACCATCAGTCATGTTCAAACTACATAGCAGGACGTATCATGAATCGTTTCGTTAAAGAAATAGTGTTTATTGTAGTTATATTCCTTAATTCATCCGTGACAGCATCTGTTCCAATGGCTCAGATTAGTTTTGATGGAGCAAGTCAGGAAGGACTTAAAATTCATAGTCAATTTTCTTCGCCTGATTTTGTGCCTGGTGTATCAAATTTTGCATGGCGCACTGATGGTTTTTCGTCATACGGAGAGTGGGATAGGATGCTGCCATCAGAAGGTAGTTTTTCTCTCGTCTTTTGGGTCGCTTTAGAGAGTTATCCCTCGGATATGGAAGTTACCGTTGATAGGTTATCTCCCTCTGCAATTATAAGCCAATTTATAAATGGTAAAGGTCTCAATATCTATATAGACACTTATGGTCGTTGGGGGGCTCAGATTGGCTCAAGCGAAGGTAAAGCGTATAGATTGACTAGCTCTGCTAGGTTTCCATTGTACCAATGGAATCAAATAGCATTTATATACGATGAGCAAGATAATGGGAATGAATTGCGATTGCTTTTAAATGGTCAGTTAGTCGATAAAACTGAGTTACCTAGAACCTCGCGTTTTATCCCTGCTGATGTGCCTATGTTATTTGCAAGACCTTCTGATGTGTTGGGTCTGCTTAATTTTGAAATTAATCTGTTGAACGGTAGTTTTGATGATTTGAGCCTCTATCAGGGTGCATTAAATAATGAGCAAATTACTGAGCTCTATAACAATTCCGGTGTGGCAGAAAAATTAAGTGAGGTCAGTGTAAACGTTGCTGAGTCAGCTTCGGGAAATGAATTGGTTGTTTCTAAGAATGACATTGAAAAAATACATAGTGACTTGGTTCAAAATTTAACAAGTTTCAACAGTAAGTTAGTTGAGGCGTCATTGGCAGTTCCTGCTTCACGATTTGCCAACGATCATCTTAGACCGACCTTTCACGCAATGCCACCTGCAAATTGGACAAACGAGCCTCACGGCTTGGTAAGAAAGAATGGTCGTTGGCATATGTTCTACCAGCGAACACCAAATGGGCCCTTTAAGACACAAATGCATTGGGGGCATATGGCTAGTGACAATCTCATCGATTGGATTGACTTTCGGGATGCTTTAAGACCTGAGCTTCAAACAGACGATTTTGGATTTGATATGAAAGGCATTTGGTCCGGGGATGTTATTGTTGATGGTGAAGCCGCTTTTGCTTTTTATACAAGTGTTAATCATTTTGACCGCTTACGAGCAGCAAACCCAGGCATCTCTATGGCTGTCAGTATGGATGACAATTTAGTTAATTGGAAAAAGTTTGGGCCAGTTATTGATACACGGCATGTTGCCGATTTTCGAGATCCATACCTTTGGAAAGAAGATGATACTTGGCACATGATTATCGGTGCAGCTTATGAAAATCATGGAGGATTAGATTATTACAAGTTGGAACGTAATGGTGAGGAAGCGACGTGGGTGCACCAAACTAAATTCTCAAGTTTGTCATACCGTGTCTTAGATATAGGTTCAATTATTTGGGAGATGCCCGTTTTTGAAAAAATTGGTCAAGAGGAATACGTACTTGTTGTTAATCCAATTGGAGGGGCTGTAGAAAAGTACGGGGAACTGGCGACACGTGGTATTTATTGGACTGGTGATTGGATTGATGGTCTTTTCATTCCACACTACAAGCAGCCAAAGTTGCTTGATATTCTCCCCGGTCACTTGTCTCCCACGGTGGCGCGTGGTGATGATGGACAATTGAGGGCAATTGGAATTGTCGATGAGCGAAGAACTTCATTGGCGCAAGAACAAGCGGGCTGGGCTCATACTTTTAGTTTACCAAGGGTGTGGTTTTTATCAGATAATAAACGTGCTCTTGGTCAAGCGCCGGCTCCGGAACTTATGGATTTGCGGTTAAGTCCCAGTTTTGTAGCCGAACAGATTCAAATAGACCAAGTATCCTCAGAGGTTCAATCAGGAAGTTGGTCTTATGAGCTGGTAATTGAAAGTGAAAATTTATCAAAATCTGAACTATCTATTGAGTTGTTTGCTTCCGAAAATAATTCTGAGGTCACTCGACTAGTTGTAGATGGTGAAACCGGTTCAATTGTACTCGATAAGCGCCAATCTAATCTTTCAAAGAATGATGAAGGTCCGCTTGTAATTAGCGGTCAGCATTCTTTAGATGATTTTGGTCAAATTTCTACGGTAAGGTTGTTTGTCGATGGCTCGGTCGTAGATGTGTTTATTAATGATTCCTCTGCATTTTCTTTCAGAGCTTATCCTTCGCTGAAGGCTAGTAACAAAACTCGTATTCGAAGCGCTGTGCCAATAGTGCTGGATAAAGTTTCAGTATATCCGCTGAGACCAATGGCTAGAAAACTTAATCTAGAATAGAAATGTCTAACGATTGACAAATTTGGCTTTTTGCATTAGCTTATGTCTATCGTTAGACATAGTATTTAGTTGTACTCTATAAAAAGTAGGAGAAACAGATGAATAAAAATAAATTGGGCTTGTTTATTCCTGCGATACTTGCAATTGCAGTCAGCAATGCCTACTCGCAGGATGATGAATTAGTAGATAGAAGTAATGACGACTTGGAAGAGGTCATTGTTACAGGTGTTGCTGGGGGGGCAGCATTAAAGCAGGATGCAACATTCTCGATCAACACGTTGAACTCAGAGGAGATTGCAAGACTGGCACCCATTAGTACCGCTGATTTATTACAAAACATACCCGGAATTTTTGCGGAAGGCAGTTCGGCTGGTGAGGCTAGTAATAATATTACTGTTCGCGGCTTACCAGTAACGGGTGGTTATCGTTATGCGCCCCAGTTAATAGATGGACTACCTTGGTTTGAAGAGCCTGAAGTTCAATTTATGAACAATGATACTGCTGCGCGTGGTGATTTAATGACTGAGCGAGTTGAGGTCGTTAAAGGCGGTGTCAGTGGAGTCTTATATTCTAATGGACTTGGCGCTACAGTTAACCATATCACGCGCACAGGAACTCAAGATTTTAAAGGGGCATATAAATTAGAGTTAGCCGATTATGGCTTTGTTCGTCATGATGCCTATGTGTCAGGTCCTATCAATAAAAGTCTTACCTATGCAATTGGCGGTTATTATCGAACTTCTGATGGTATTCGCGATGTTGGTTACACTGCTGACAATGGCGGGCAGCTTCGCGGTAATTTGAAGTGGCTTTCCGATGACGATAATACCAGTTTGGAATTCCATTTCCTTACTATAGATGACAAAACGGCGTTTTATCAAAATGTCCCAATTCAGGTTCCTGCATTTGCTACGCGTGGTACACCTGAGAATCCAATTGTCATTGATATGGATACCACTTATGAACTTGGGATTGATTTCGCAGAGGGCACCGTAGCATCTCCTTTTAATCGTAAGTTCACTCAATTAGGTGAATATGGTAGCCGTGAGATTGATTTTGCAGACGGTTTACACGCTGACTTTGACATTTTTACGGTTAAAGCACGTCATAACTTAAATGAACACATCATTTTTAATGCAAACCTACGAAATACCAGTGGTACTAATGACTTCAATGCAATGTTTACCGGTAATGATTCGACTTCAGCCAATCGCTTTCTTGAAGCTAGGTGGCAGAATGATGTCGTAACTCCGGCGTTAGGACATGCATTACGTGGTGAATTTGGAGCAGCTAAATTAGCTGGTTTTTTCAATGTACCTGCAGACGCAGCTACAGCGTTTAACGGTATTTCACGGGATGATTTTGTTGGTGAATATGCTAAAGGTGTTGGAGTTGGTGCATTTTACAGAGACTCTGGGCAGAGTGTATCAGATAGCAGTATTTTAAACTTCTTATTGCCATTTATTGCTAATACCGACGCAAATAGCACTTCGATCGATTTAAATACTCAAATTGCCTTTGATTTTCTTGGTGATCATACACTGACGCTTGGTGTATACGGTGCTGAATACTCTGTCGACCAGAGTTTTCAAGGGTCATTGTTGGCATCTACGATGGAGAAACAATCCAAGTTAGTTGACTTGGCGGTTGTTAATGCCGATGGCGAGCAAGTTGGTCCATTGTTGACGCTAGACGGGGCACTACTTCCCGGATTATTTGGATATGTTTCAAATGTAGAGGCAGACACTAAAGCATTCTATATAAATGACCACTGGGAAACCATGGATGGTCGTTTAAAACTTGATGCTGGTTATCGTTGGCAAGAGCAAAACTCTAAGGTAGCTCGCCTCGAACGGAACATCACTGAAGGATCTAATTTTACTCCTGATGGTGTTGTACCGGGTTCAGTAGATGATGTAACAACTGCTGACAACGAAATATTCTTACCCTCAGGATTGCGTGAGGCTAAAAATACGTTTGATGGATCAGGTTGGTCTATTGGCGCTAATTATTCAATATCCTCGAACTTTGCCGTTTATGGATTGATCTCTGACTCATTCCGACTCCCAAGTATGGAAGATATTAATGAATTCCGAATTAGCGATGCTTCCGATAGAGAGCAAGTTGAACAAATTTCCCAGTATGAAGCAGGCATACGTTACTACGCAGATACATGGGATACCCAAATTGCAGTATTTAAGAATGAGTTCAGTCCTAGAGAAAGCAGTGTTCAGTACAGAGACTTTACTTCGAGTGACTGTGTCGTTAACGAAGGTTTAGCTGACATTAATACTTGCCCACTGGTAACGGACTACTACGAGCGTGGTGTAGAAAACCAAGGTGTTGAGCTTGAGTTCGCTTGGCGTCCAGATATGGTTGAAGGTTTCGAACTGCGAGGCAATTTAGTCATGCAAGACCCTAAAATCGTTGGGGCAAATTACACTGTGGTCAATACAGTCGTTGAAAACGATGTCACTGTTGGCTATGAATTCCGCGAAATAGGAGAGAGCGGACGCAAGCCACGCCGTTTGGCCGATGGTATGTTAAACATTCAAGGCGTGTGGGATATGAAGCCAATTATTGGTTATCCATTCAAGCCATACTTCAAGTACACACAATTCGGCGAGCGCTACTCAGAGTCTTCCGATTTTGACGTAACTTTATATCCTGAGTACTTCCATGTGGATGCTGGCTTCATCTATGACTTCGATGCAGATATGTCCTTGCAATTCCATGTGTCAAATATTACCGATGAGCTCTCATTTACTGAGGGTGATCCGTTAATTGTGGCTCTTAAAGGACCAAATGGTGCAACTAATAGAGGTGTTGCACGTCCCCTATTCGGTCGCACTATGCGCGCAATGTTTAATTATCGTTTCTAACGGGAGACATTCAATGAAGAACTATAAAAAATTATCGGGGCTTATTCCTCTGTCTTTGATTCTGGCTGCATGTGGCGGTAACAACCCTGGTTCAATACCTGAAAATACTCCACCACAGGTGACAGATCCGGGCCCAATCTCGATTCAGGAAAATTCAAGCGAGGTAGCTCAGTTACTTATTTCTGATAAAGAGGGTAATCCACTTGAAATAACTGTGTCTGGAGATGATGCTAAGGCATTTTCTGTAGGTGCGGATGGATCAATTCGTTTTGCTATTTTGGCTGATTATGAAAATCCTGCGGATGCAAACAAAGATAACGTGTATGAGTTTGTTGTCAGTATTTCTGATACTTACACAAACCCAGTTGCCGTGTCTTTGAAAGTAACAGTTACTGATATACCCAATGATGTGGTTGCTACATATGAACCTGTTGTTCCTACTAGTGCTACAGTTGGATTAACCGTAGATCAATTCGCATACATGACTGAGAATATAATCTCGAGCTTCGAAGCACCTGCTAGCATGGCTAACTACCCTGGCGATATAGTGTTGACTGGTGTGTTTGCTGATGCCGCCATTGCGCAAAATGGCTGGAGTAATTTTAATTCAAATGAAGATGCCGCATATGTTGGAGCTACTGCAGTATCAACTTGCGAGATAGGTGGTGTTGCTGGGAATTGCGATCCGAATGTAGGTTCGATCACAATAAAAAATATCGAAATAACACAGCCTTATCTTCAGTTTCTGATGTCGGGGGGTAATGGCAGTAATGATGTTGGTTTGAAAGTACTTTATAGTTCTCTAGCAACGGATAATGAGACTGTCGCGCTTGGTATTTATACGCCATCCACATGTGGAGACCCTTACATAAAAGGTGATCAACATTGGGTACATTTTGATGTAAACAGCTTGATAGGTGAAACAGTATCGATCGAAATTTACGATAATGAAACAACTGGATGTGGTTTCGTAGCTTTTGATCACTTGTATCAGACTCCCGATGCGTTAGGAGCTTTTGCTGGGGTCATCAACAAACCTGCACTAGCTGGTGTTGATAGTGATAATGATGGTGTAGAAGATAACTTAGATGCTTTTCCAAATGATCCTAATGAGTCGGCTGATTCCGATGCTGATGGGGTAGGTGACAATGCTGATGAATTCCCTAATGACGCAACTGAAACCATGGACTCAGATAATGATGGAGTTGGTGATAACAGTGATGCTCGTCCCAATGACGAGACTGTTACTCTCAAAGCAGTTGGTGTGACTTTGAATGACGAAGCCATTGATCCAGCAAACATCATCGCTGATTTTGATGACCCAGAAAGTATTTTTGCAAACAATCAGCGCTACACTTTGACCGGGGTATTTAACGACGCAGATGCTGCTATCGTTGGTTGGAATAACTTCCCGCAAGCTGCTTATGTGGGCTCAGGCTCTGTCGCAACATGTGAGTTTAATAATAATGCACAGGGCTGTGACGCTCCAACCGGCTCTGTTACTGTCAACGATGTATTGATTGAGAAATCTTACTTGTCACTATTACTAGCTGGTTCTAATGGTAGTGCGCCTGTTGGTGTGCGGTTAACAGATTCGGTTAGTGGTGATCTGCTCCAAGACTTTGTGCCTAGTACCTGTGGTGTTACATCTCCATGGATAACTGGCGATGAAAACTGGGTGCAGTTTGATGTCTCGGCGCTCAAAGGTTCAAAAGTGAATATTACTTTGTATGATGATGAATCAGGCGGCTGCGGATTCCTTGCTTTTGACCACCTTTATCAAGGTAATATGTTGATTGAAGGAGCTACCGCTGGTGGTGTTGTTGGATCTCCTTTGGTTGATTCTGATAATGATGGAGTGCCTGATGCTACAGATGCATTCCCTAATGACCCTAATGAGTCTGTAGATACAGATAATGATGGTGTTGGTGATAACGCTGATGTTTTCCCTAATGACCCATCAGAAAGCGCAGACTCTGATAATGATGGTGTTGGTGATAATGCTGATTCTGCACCCAATGACCCTAATGAAACATTGGCTGTAGTTAATTTAACATTAGATCCAGAAGGTGGCGTAACTGCAAATCTTATTGCAGATTTTGATGATCCTGCTTCCATTCAGGCAGATGCAGATAATTATGAACTGACAGGAGTTTTTGCCGATACAAATATTTCAGTTTGGCACGACTTGGCAGGTAATTCTGATGCAGCTCGTGTGGGTTTGGCTGCCGTTACTACTTGTGAAATTGGTGATGGTAATTGTGATGCACCAACTGGAGCCATTCGTATCAAAAATGTCCTTGTTAAATCAGATTTTATTAACTTTCTAATGTCTGGTGGCAATGGTAATAACAATGTTGGTGTTAAAGTATTTAGTTCTGAAGGTGGTACAGAACTAGCTAGTTACACCCCGAATAGTTGTGGGGATGCATATATCAAAGGGGATCAGCACTGGGCAAATTTTGATGTCAGTGCTCTGCGTGGAAACTCTGTTGACATATTAATCTATGACAATGAAGAAGGTGGCTGTGGATTTGTTAGCTTTGATCATTTCTATCAAGCATCGACAGCTAGTGGTTCAACAGTTTCTGAGCTAACTGCGCCTCTGTTGCCAGTTAATGTAACTTTGGATAGCGAGAACGCCATTGGTGGTTTAGTTGCTGGTGCGAGCTTTGAATCTCCACTCGATATGATTAGTAATGGATGGACTGCAACAGGAGTTTTTGCAGAGCCTTCAGATAATTCATATTGGGAAGGAACTGCACGTTCAGTAGATGATGCACCTGCACGCGTTGGTGCTAAGGCGGTAAGTACTTGTGAAATTGCAAATAATATCTCAGGTTGTGATGCACCTACAGGCGACCTTACTTCGCCATCTTTTAAGGTTAGCAAAGACTATCTGCAATTACTGTTAGCGGGTGGCAATGGTAATGCTCCCGTAGGAATAAGATTGCAAGATACATTTGGAAATAACCTATTTGAATTTAAGCCCAATTCATGCGGCCCTTCATTTATTGATGGCGATAACGATTGGACCTTTATTGATACAAGTGCTATTAAAAATGCGACAGTAAAAGTACAAATGTTTGATGAGGAAACTGGTGGCTGCGGTTTTGTAAGTTTTGACCATTTATATCAAACCAATAAAGTACATTTTGCTGATTCTGCTGTAAATGCTGGTTCGGTGTTGCCCGTGTCAACGCTTGGGTTCAATGTTACTCTGGACGAAGGCACATTTGATGAAGTAATTGGTGATTTTGATGAGCCTCTTACTATGATTGCAGATGGTTGGGTTGCTACAGGCGCCTTTATGTCTCCAGTTGATAATGATGCATGGACAGGTACAGCCCGCAGCTCGAACGCATCAGCAGCAAGAGTTGGTTTACGTGCTGTCTCTACATGTGAGATCAATAACAATGCTGATGGTTGTGACGCACCCACTGGTACATTGACTTCTCCAGCTTTCACTATCTCTGAGGAGAGACCATTCTTAACTATGTTATTGGCCGGTGGAAGTGATACAGCTCAAGTTGGCGTTAAAGTACTCAATGCAGCAGACAATACTGAGTTAGCAGTAGTATCGCCAAGTTCATGTGGACCAGCAAATATTGATGGTGATGATGATTGGATTTCTGTTGATCTAAGAGCTGCTATTGGTCAAAGTGTTGTTGTAGAAATTTATGACAACGAGCCGGGTGGATGTGGATTCATTAGTTTTGATCATCTACATATGAGCGGTAGTTCACGCTGATTGACTAGTTCTGAAATAAGTTAATACTCATTTACTTAAAAAGCCCGATACATCCCATCGGGTTTTTTTTAGCATCAATTGAAGCGACCTTTGAATATAATTGGCTACTCATTCAATAACCACTATTCTTGGCTACGCTAAATTATTTGTCTATTGTAGCAAGTGCTCATTTTAAATTATCTTTAGATAAGGCATTTTGGTAGAAATACGATCTTAATGCTTCTTAGGTGTTTGTCGGGTATGCCATTGTCTTTATGGCTTTCAATATGAGTTAGTGCTTTTTGAAAATCCTTGGCTTTAATCAGTTCATCAAGTGTATTAAGGAATGTCTTATCTATCCCATCGAGCTTGATTGGAAAGTTCCTAGCTGTCTGTCCGATATCACCAATATCTAGACCCTGAAATTCTTTGGCATCTGATATGATTGCCGCTCTTAATAACCTATTGATGTTTGTGCTGTATGATAAACCTCCTCTCTCAATGAGGCCGGGAAGCAATGAACAATAGATGGGCAATTTTTTGCAAATGGGTAAGTTCATGACTCCCTGAGCGAGCTTTTATCTCTTTGATTGGGGCACTTTGGGGCTGTTTTTTAAGATCTTCTGCTGCAGTTTCATTTTTTCGAACATTCCTTGAGCTACCAAGGAGATACTCAAAGTCAGCAATTATTTTGACAATCTCATCTGCAATTTTGTGGTTATAGAAGAAAAGTATGCTTTCAGGAGTGGCATGAATAGCTTGTCTGACCTCTTCCAAATTGAAGTCAAGAATTTGCTCAGGTAGCACGACCTTTCCATCATTTAGCAGCATCCATAGATCTCCTCCATGAGTCTTCTTTTTGAAAGTGCCTTACGTCCAATTGGCTTTTGATTAGATTGAGCTAATTTCTGCTTAAGTTGCTCTTTTCGAGCGTAGGCCATAATTCTAAAATTGACCAAAAATTATCTTCAGTTATGTCTCAAGATTCTTGAAAGATTTTAATTATGGTTTTCCATAGATCTACAAAACGTTGTTTTTATAAGAATTTTGATATTAATGAATAATAAAGTATTTTTATAAATAAACCTTTAAATGAGCTTTGGTTTTGTCCCACTCATCGGGAACAATGTTGCCCACCTTGGCTGTTGGCCCAGCAATACCAGCGTTATTAATCAACACATCGAGCCGTCCATAGCGCGACTCGATCTCGTCAAATAAGCGGTCCACATCGGCTACTAATGACACATCGGTGACCGGGGCTGATGCTTGGGGGTAGTCACGCTGGAATTGCTCCACCGCGGCGGGTCAGCATCACAATTATGTACTAGATAGTCGTTGGCCATAAAAGCCTTGGCCATCGCCAAACCGATACCAGAGGCACCGGCGCTAATAATTACAACACGCTGATTCATTATTATTCTCCGCTAATTGTCGTGCCAATTTAATAGTTTGTCTCCTCTGTTGCCTAGCTCCACTATCTCCCAAATGACCCTTCCTAAAAGGA
>Ga0102951_1000447_pt1 | contig 14815 bp, 10 predicted proteins | sample SalPonA_B_H2O_MG_FD_78507 | JGI IMG/M metagenome (GOLD analysis project Ga0102951, IMG submission 78507) | Water microbial communities from South San Francisco under conditions of wetland restoration - Salt Pond MetaG R2A_B_H2O_MG | ecosystem: Environmental > Aquatic > Non-marine Saline and...
AGAGACCGCTTTGGGCGGTGCCATGCGCCTGCTTAAATCAAACCGCACTGAAACTGACCTAGGAAATGGTTTAACGCTGTTTCCGGGCCTTGGCACCTTCTCTGGTGTGAATAACGCCAGTATGCCGGATAACTACGCCAACCTGACCTTCGAGTACATTTTTCAAGCGCCACAGGCTACAGAAAGCGCGTTGATTTTTGTCTGGGCAGGGCGGCGCGATTCAGACGATGCCACTATGTATGGCTACGATGGTTATTATGGCGAGCACATGCGGGCTACTGGCCCAACGCTAGAAGTGAACATTACTGAGATGAATGTGCGTTTTCCACTCAGCGCCCGAAACCGAGCCACGCCGCGAGTCACTGCACCCGTAGTCGCTGGTACGCCATACCACGTTATGATCGCCTATACCGAAAACGCAAGCATACAGCTTTACGTAAATGGCGCATTGGCGGGTGAGGCTGATATCACCGGTGCTGGCCGGTTATGGGGGCATACTCAAGGCAGAAAAAACTTTGAGGACTGGGACAACTCAGTACGCGTTTCCAGCGGCTACTACAAAGAAGCAGCGATTCGACGATTGGATATGCTCTACATCGGCGGTAATGGTTATGGCTATAAGTCCTCCAGCGACGAGCGCTACAACCTCCCTCCAGGGTATGGCGGTGCAGTGGGGCTAGCAGCTATTTACGGAAGGACGTTTACAGCAAGCGATGTGCAGCAGTTTTACGATTCTTACAACAACTGGGATACCCACGCCGTGGTACCGGAGCAATCAGGCTATATGGCCGAAGTAGAAGCTGATAACCCGAGCTTTTATGCCAGACTCAACAATTTGATGCCCCCTCAAAGGATAGAAACTTTGTTAGGCCACCGCGATTACCGCGGCAGCTATGGAGCGGGTACGGTATTTAATGCCGCACCTTTTGTCTCAGGTTCACCAAGCATTACCACCAGTGATGGTGGGGTGTTCTTTGAACGAGTGGACATTGCCGCCACCTTTACCGTGGAGTTTTTTGTTCGGTTTAGCAGCACAGCGGGTACACAACGATTGTTCTTAACCCGAAAATACAACAGCAGCGCGTTTATTTACTTGTCGATGATTGATGGAACCCTGTCGTTATCCATTAATGACCGATCGGGCACCACAACCACACAGCCATTCCCCGTCACGCTAAATCCCAACACCGATTACCATCTGGTGGTGCAATACGATCCGTGGGAGCTCAAAACCACCCAACTGTTTATCAATGGCGCACAGACTGCAGAACTACCAGCTTCGGCCATTCCCAATACTATCGATGTCGATTGGTTAGGTGTAGGCGTGAATGTTTCAAGCACGGGGCCAAGCTACTCCGAACGTGTGCAGGGTGATATGGCTGAGTTTGCGATCTATAACTACATCCTGCCGCCTGAACGCATAGCAGCGCATTACGCCGCCCGAAACGCTTAAACCCACTGAGGATCAATAATGGCCACAGCAAGGCCGGTGGCCGGCGTTGGGCTGGGTGACCAGTCACGCTTTGGTCTGGCAAACACACAAAACGACGCCGCAACCATCGCGCCAGCAGGTTGGAGCGATAGCCGATCATCAATAAGTCATTCGGTATACTACACCGATCAAAACGGCGCGGCCGTTTGGTTCAGCTTTGAGTATGACTCCGACACGCCAATAGGCCAAAATGCGGTGTTCAGTTTTGGTGGGGCGCCTGCAATTGGCGGGGCCTCGCTCGACGAGCAAGCCACCTTCGGCATTCCACGAGCACGGAATGCGGCGCAGCATCTCAACGCCAAGGGCACTGAGCACCAAATTCTATCCATCCCAAGACTATGGGAAAGCAATGATCTAAGCAGCGCCAATAATGGTGGTCGTGTCGATTTTAATCATATCGACCAAACGCCGTTAAACAACGGCAATACCGCCTTCTACTTTGGCGGCACACTCGTAGTGGCGGCTGTATCCCTTGGCGAAATCCTCAATATCGACACTATTGCCGATATTGAGCAACCACTGCAATTAAAGCCCAAGGGCAAAGCACCCCATAACAGTTACGGGCTGGCACGACTTGGGGACCAAGCCGCCGTCGAGTTCAACTTCGATACAGTTCATAACCATCTCGATGGGCGAAACGTCGCTCTCACCTTCGGCGGCAATGCTACCGCGACCTTAGGTGACAACCACTTTACTCAATTTGGCTACAGCCGAATAAGTAATGGCGCACAACAGCTGCACACCAGTGGCAATGTGAATTCAACGTTTGGTCGAGCACTGGTCTTTGATATCGACACCAATGGTACCAACCTCAACCTGAGCTTTACCCAAGACTATAAACCCAAGCCCAGCGCCCTCAACACCCCGTTTTATTTTGCGTGGGAAAGCCGAGCACTGGCCGAAGGTTGGCATAGTCACCAATTTGGCGCAGCCACAACGTGGTTATTTCATAGCTACGGTGATCCAAAAGGCTGGAACGACACCCAGTTTGGGCAACACCACATTGAGAACTGGGCCGAGTTTGCTGCCACACCCTATGGCATTGCACCAGCAGGGTTTGGTGAGACAAAGCTAGTTGTCGCACCGCGGTATCAACTGGCGCTTAACGCAACACTGCCAACAATAACCACGCTCAGCGCCAGTGCCCATTACCAATCGTTAACGGCCAGACCGACTACTAGCCAAACGGTCAATCAGTGGAATGTCACCAAGGGCTTCGAAAACAATACGAGTATTAAGCAGCAAGATACTCAAAAGGCGCCCAAAGGCTGGTGGAACCCATGGCAAAAGTCACTGCCACACACCAACCCACTCAATCACAGATTGCCGCCAGCACTTACGACTATTGATCACGGCAAAGGTCAAAATCAGCAACGAGCAACACCGCTACATCAGCGGCGACATTTTGCCCAACAAGACGCTACAAACCAATGGCTGAATGTCATTGCAGCTCAGCAAAACGGCACAACTCAAGAGCGAGAAACACGATTTAAGCAGCAAGATGGCATCCGCAATATGGGTGGTCAGCGCCAAACCGATTGGCACCTTGCTGCACCAACAACGCGCCGCCATAACAGTGACTTTCAAGCAGCCACACGGTACAGCAATGGCTGGGGCGGATACTTCGAAAGCGCGAGGCGACCGCCACCCGGTATCAGCAGAATACAGCTCTCTAACATCGAACCTGATGAAACAGCGTGTTATGAGCCATCAACGCACTTGATATTTGCCGCCCTGCAAAGCCATGCAACAAACCTACTGTTTGCTTGCGACAGTCAATCACTGCCACCACCCAGCGGTGGCTCAATCATTATTTCCATACAGCGAGTGTATGTTGTGCTGAATGACGTCAATTTAATTCGGGTAAGTGATCAACAAATCATACCCACACTGTCTGCATCACTCAGTCTCGACGCCGGCTCTTGGGTTTGGGGCTTTGAGGCAAGCCTACCAGGCTCAGCGCAAGCCGCAGTCGAGCCAACTAATGACGGCCCGGTAGAACTTTCTGTATGGGTCAACGGTACTGAATTTAGAGTGTTTGCCGAGCAAATCAGCCGTGAGAGAACATTTGGCAACACCCAAATTCGTGTATCAGGACGGGGAATTCATGCGCAACTTGATCAGCCCTATGCGCCGATAAAAACCTTTAACCAAAGCAGTTCAAGGACGCATCAGCAGCTATTGGGTGACGTACTCACGGATAACAGTGTGTCCTTAGGATGGACGATCGAATACGGGCTCGAAGATTGGAATGTGCCAGCAGGTGTCTTCAATCACCAAGGGACCTACATCAGCGCATTGGCGGCACTGACAAAAGCGGCAGGTGCTTATTTGGTACCCCATCCGAGCAACAAAAGTTTTGCGGTCAAACCTCGCTACCCAATAGCCCCTTGGGATTGGGGGGCCATCACATCAGATATCGTGCTGCCCGCCAATGTTGTTTCACGAGAGTCAATTCGTTGGCTAGAAAAGCCCAACTACAATCGCGTGTTTGTCAGCGGTCAACAGCAAGGCATCTTGGGCCAAATTACCAAGGCTGGCACTGCCAGTGACTTAACAGCCCCCATGTTAACCGATGCTTTGATCACTGATGTTATTGCCGCGCGACAACTAGGAATGTCGATACTAGCCGACACCGGCAAGCAAAGAGAGATACAGATCAAACTTCCGGTATTAAGTACCACGGGCATCATACAGCCGGGACTATTTGTGCGGTACCAAGAACCAGATGGCACACAACAACTCGGACTAGTCCGTTCAACAAATATCGAAATTGGCCTGCCCGATGTTTACCAAACCTTAGGACTCGAATGCCATGCGTAATCTTTACCAAGAATTTAATGCGCTCGCTATCGAACACCCGCTTCAAATAGGAACCGTCACCAAGATCAGCAACGGCATTGCGACCATCCAACTCCCAAGTGGTGAAGAAATCACAGCGCGAGGCGCCAGCAGCAATTTGCTAAACAACACTGTATTTGTGAAAGGCGATGTTATTGATGGAAGCGCACCGTCACTCCCAATGAGCATCATCGAAATATAGCCAAAGCAGACACAGGAAAAATTGGAAACAGCTATGAACGACCAAGACAGAACACAAAGCCAAAAAAACGTGCTTCATATACCGCAGGAGGAGTTTGATGAGCTACTAGAAAGAGCCGCCGAACGCGGTGCTGAAAGATGCCTTGCTCACCTAGGGTTGGAGAACGGACACGCTGCCAGAGATATCCGTGAGCTGCGTGATCTATTAGATGCTTGGCGAGACGCTAGGCGAACTGCATGGCAGACCTTGGTGAAGATACTCACCACAGGATTCTTGGCCGCACTACTGGCGGGCATAGCTGTGAAATTTAAACTATTTGGAGGGCAATAATATGCTGACACTTATTGGAAGCTTGCTGGGATTTCTTTCCAGCGCTTTTCCTGAATTGCTAAAAATATGGCAAAACAAACAGGGCCAAACCCATGAGCTTGAAATTTTGGATCGGCGCCTTGAACAATTGCGGCTAGGGCACACACAACTATTAGCAGAGATGGAAGTTAAAGTTACTAATGATCAGTATTTGGGCTTGCTCAAACATGATGCCCAGCCCTCTGGGGTGACCTGGGTAGATGGATTACGCGCATCAGTTCGACCTGTCATTACATACGCTTTTTTTCTGCTATTCACGACAGTAAAAGCCTGCGCGCTCTTTGTGCTGGTCATGCATCAAGGTGTGGACTTTGTGGTTGCATTGCCTCAAATCTGGGACCCAGAAACTCAAGCGTTGTTTGCAGCAGTGATGAGCTTTTGGTTTGGACAACGACATTGGCAAAAAAGACTGCCCCAGGATATCATTTAATTTTTAAAGCGAACGAGTGGCATTTCATGCAATTAAAGCCGTAGTTTGTACTTACTAACCACAATAATTATTCCACCGTTACTGACTTAGCGAGATTGCGTGGATGGTCAACATCCGTCCCTTTCATCAGTGCAACGTAATACGACAATAGCTGTAATGGCAGCGTGTATATGATGGGTGCGATCGCTTCGTTACAATGCGGCACATTCACTACACGCATGGTGTCATCGCTTTGGAAATGTGCATCGCGGTCGGCAAACACATACATAATACCGCCACGGGCGCGCACTTCCTCAACATTCGATTTCAGCTTTTCCAACAATTCATTGTTGGGTGCCACCACAATCACCGGCATCTCATCATCAATAAGCGCCAATGGGCCGTGTTTCAACTCACCCGAGGCGTAGGCTTCAGCGTGAATATAAGAAATTTCTTTCAGCTTCAGTGCCCCCTCCATAGCGATGGGGTACTGCTCACCACGACCTAAGAACAAACTATTGTGTTTGTCGCTGAATTCTTCTGCCATGGCTTCGATGTCGTGCGCCAGTTCCAATGACTCTTCAATTTTACTGGGCAAACTCTGCAGGCCAGTAATGATCAGGGTACGGTCGTCGTCAGACATACCGTTGTGTTCACCCAGTGCCAGAGTCAACATCAAAAAAGCGGTTAATTGCGTGGTAAAGGCTTTGGTGGAGGCAACACCAATTTCAGCGCCGGCACGGGTCATAAACGCCATATCGGATTCGCGTACCAGTGATGAACTCTCAACGTTGCACACCGTTAAACTGGCCATATAACCCAGCTCTTTTGCTAAACGAAGAGCCGCCAAGGTGTCAGCGGTTTCACCCGACTGTGAGATAGTGACCAACAGACTGTTGGGGTGTACCACGGATTTGCGATAGCGGAACTCGGAGGCGATTTCTACATTACAGCTGACATTGGCATACTGCTCTAACCAGTAACGGGCGGTCATCCCCGCGTGATAGCTGGTACCACAGGCAATGATTTGCACGTGTTTCACCTGTGAAAATAACTCGTTTGCACCATTACCAAAAATGCCTTCAACGATGCCCGTACTTTCTAATCGAGCTTGCAAGGCATTGCGCACCACGGTGGGTTGTTCGTAGATTTCTTTCAACATGTAGTGGCGGTAGCCGCCTTTATCGCCGGCCTCGTGACTGACGGTGGATTCAACGACCTCACGGGTTACTGCATTGCCATTCGCGTCATAAATATGCACTTCACGACGAGTAATTTCTGCTACATCGCCTTCTTCTAAGTATATGAAACGGCGGGTAACGGGCAATAATGCTATTTGATCGGAGGCAATGAAGTTTTCACCAATGCCCAAACCAATAACCAGTGGGGTGCCAGAACGAGCGACGATCAATCGGCTAGAATCTTCACGGTCCATGACCACCGTACCGTAGGCCCCGTGAAATTTCTTCACTGACTTTTGTACGGCTTGCAACAAGCTAGCGCTGGTTGAAAGTAAGCTGTGAACAGTGTGGGCAATGGTCTCTGTGTCGGTATCGGTCTCGATTGAATAACCTTGTTCTTTGAGTTCGCTACGCAGTTCTTGGAAGTTTTCAATGATGCCATTGTGCACCACTGAAATACGGTCATTTGAATTGTGCGGGTGGGCATTGTTTTCTGTTACGCCACCATGAGTCGCCCAACGAGTGTGTGCTATACCCACACTGCCCAAACTATTGGATTCATCAATGGCATTGGCCAATTCTTGAACTTTACCAGTACGACGAACACGATGAAAACTGCCGTCATTACTCAACAGTGCTACACCGGCTGAATCATAGCCCCGGTACTCTAGGCGACGAAGACCCTCTAACAAAATTTCTACAACATTGCGCTCGGCGATAGCGCCAACAATTCCACACATAAAATAGCTCGTTATTTTTCCACAACTTCTTCAATGTTCTCTAGCATATTAATTGCTAACCGTTTACGATCGTAATCGCTTGCAGCTTCTTGGCTACTTTTACTCAAAATCTGATACGTTCGACTGTCTTTTAAACTACGAATTGCTTTAGCCAGTGATTCGGGATCTTCAGGCGGTACTACCAAGCCTGAATTCGTATCACTGATAATCTTAGTAGCCTCTCCATTCGGTACAGCAATGATCATTGGAATGCCCATAGCCATGGATTCAAAGATTTTAGATGGGAGAACTGTTCTAAAGAGTGGGGTATTTTTCAAACTTACGAGAGAAACGTCACACAAACTCCATAATTCGGGCATCTTCTCTTTAGGCTGGCGCGGGATCATCACAATATTTTTAGAGCCACGCTCTCTCACCAACTGTTCAATACGCGACCTATCAGCACCGCCACCGGCAAACACAATGCGAATATCGTCGTCATCTTCCAACAGTCCCGCGGCATCCACGATTTTATCAAGCGCGTGCGCTAAACCGTGCGTACCTATATAACCTGCAATAAACTTACCTTCTAAACCAAACTGCTTGGCAAATTCAGGGATTTTTTGCTCAGCTGGCTGGTATTTAGATAAATCAACACCATTAAGTACTACATCAATTTTATTGCCATCCACACCGCGTTCGATTAACTCCTTTTTGAAGCTATGGGTCACCGAGATAATGGAATCCGCTTGGCGGTATAAAAACATTTCAATTTTTTCAAGAACGCTGATGATCTTACTCTTTTTCAACGCGCCAACAGCCGTGATAGACGCAGGCCAAATGTCACGCAACTCAAACACAAAGGGGACGCGTTTCAGTTTTGCTAATGCCCATGCTGAAATCACAGTAAAAAACTGAGGTGAGGTCCCAACAACGACGTCTACTTTGTTACTAAACAGACCAAACATAAAGCTACTCAGCATAAAAGACACAAAGTCGAGCGTACGCTTTAAAAAACCTTCATTCGCAGTGATGTAGGTTTTCACTCGCCATACATCAATACCCTCAATGCGCTCCTTAGTGAGCCATTTGTTTTTATACCCGTCAAACACTTTTCCCTCAGGGAAGTTAGGGGCACAGGTAATCACAGTGACTTTATGGCCTTTTTTTATCCATTCACGAGTATGCTCAAAGGTGCGCGTTGCCGGGGCATTACCTTCAGGCGGAAAATTATCCGTTAAAAATAAAATATGCATACTACTTAGCAATCCATGTAAATTTGATATGGCTTTCACGCTGAGTAAAGGTAATTTCTAAGCATTGATTCTTTACTGACAACCCAAATCCAGGATGCCAATCACTTTGTGATAAAAGTGATTGATGTTTACTTAAGTCAGCGGTCATTTCAAAATATTTGCCCGCAACCCGTAGCTCACCATTGGTAAGCGTTACAGCTAAATCAGGATGTAAGTAAAAGCGTGCAATCGCCTGCGTAAAAGCGCCATCTAAAACATCGCTAATATGTAACGTTGATTTACCCAACTGCACATTACGCTTATGGAGTGGCCCACCATATATTTCACGATAGCCATTATGACTAGCAATTAAAACAGCTCTGTTATCGACCACATTGGCACTGGCTTCGGTAATACGAGCTCTTTTTGCTACCCTAAAGCCACTCCACACTTGCGATGAGTCTAAACCGTCCACTTCCACTGTATTATGTGAAAGGGTTTTGCGCTGTTTTAAGCGTTTTTCGCCCAGTCCATATTGAGAAGTGCCTGTATTAACAAATACTCGTTCACTACCAATTGAGAACTCAAACGCCAAAGTATCTGCATGGGCGTGCCCCGGAATATAATCAGGCCCCACATTACCGGCATCAAAAATCAGTTTATTGCCACTATGGGTTGCTATCATGTAGCCGCTTGGACGTGAGTCTATTACTTGTACTTGCTGTACATCTAATGCTGGCAATTTAAAACCGAGTGATTCGGCATAAGCGTTAATACGCGTCTGGGTAGGGGCAATACCATCAACCGAATCATTAAAGAAACTCACTCCCTGATCGTTATGAGAAACCAACTGCATAAATTTCAACATTAAAGGAATGTAATTTGCAATAAGTTGATTTAGTGGCTGAGGCACTTGATTTGAATAGGCTTGGCTTAGGTTATACATGTCGAGCATGTCTACCAAAATCAGCGAGTGATACATAGGCGTAAGCTCAAAGTTAGCGCCATCGGCCAACGTTTGCTCCGGAATTTCCGCCATCAAACCATCAACTGCAAGTTTTAACCAACGCGCGTTATTAAAAATCACACCAGCAAACAACAGCGCTTTAAGGTTCACAAAATAGTGGTTACCTAAAAGGTGTTTCTCTAAATCATTAGATAGAAAACTTGCCTGAGCATATAAGCTTTCAAAATGCCTCTGTTCAAGTGGTAAACCCGCTTGCCAAGCCTTTAATACATTCGGGATACGCAATGAAATCGGGTATGGCTCCCACGCATTACCTTGCCCTACAGGGTTTTGTGCTTGCCAAGTATCCAGCAAATTAATGTGAAACGCATACTTGGTTTGTGCGTTAGTGGCTAGCAAATCCTCAAAGTAGTGAAGGTTATACACCCATAGCTTACAGTGAGCTTCATCATCCCAATCGTGTGGTAATTCAAGCTGCTTAGTATGGCTTAAAAAGGTCGCCTCCATGTTATGTGTGATTTTTTCATCAAACAAACTTGCACGCACAAAACCTGCATTGCGTTTTGGTATCACACCAGAGAACTGCTCAGTGACTTTGGGTTTCACTAACTTGCGGTAAATGCGAAAGTAAAATTGCGGCCAACGTAAGTACTTTAAGGTATGGAAGAGTAATAAAAGCTTTTTCATAATCACAAAAGGGGGCAAAGCCCCCTTAGTCAATCCTTTGGTGTTTATTAAGTGCGGAGCTGCTCAGCAATATCAACTGACACACGCGCCACCTCAAAAATTTCATCTTGAGGGATTGGGCTTAGACCGCCTTGCTTAACCGCATCCATAAAGGCTTTAGAGCATGCTGCTTGTCCTTTATCTTGAGACCATAAATTCATTTTGCTAAAGCCTTTCCAGCCAAAGCCCCTTAACTTACGGAAATTATCAAGTTGCAGTACCGCGTCGTCACAAAATACTTCAATACGCTCTTTCGGGAAAGACTTGCCGCCGTTCGCAAAATAATGGATAGACCCAACAGAGCCATCGTCGAAGGTTAAAGTGATAATGGCTTTATCTTCGGTGACTTCAACATAGTCATTTTCACCCATTTTCACCGCATTGAATGAGGAAATTTTAGAGCCAGCTAAAAAGCGCATTAAGTCGATGTAATGGCACGCCTCACCAATAATACGGCCGCCACCCACTTCAGGGTCTTGCGTCCAATGATCAGCCGGGATATCACCTGCATTCATCGTCATGATAAATGTTTTAGGTGCGAATTTTTTACCAAGCAAGGCTTTCATTTTTTGCACTTGTGGCGCAAAACGGCGGTTATACCCTACCATCACCATAGTATTTGCAGCTTGCTGTGCTGCCTCAATCGCATCAATATCAGCGTAATTAAGTGCCAAAGGCTTTTCAACAAATACGTGCTTACTCTTTTCAAGGGCAGCGATTGCCTGAGCAGCATGTAAGTTATGTTGCGTAGCAATAACAACCGTATCTGTATTGTTATCAAGCGCTTGTTCCATATCGGTAGAGGCGTTGGCAAAGCCATTTTTCTTACCATGATGAACCGCACTGATTCCGCCACTAGTCACAATTGACGTTAAGTTAGCACCCGCATTTTTAAACGCTGGGATTAAAACACGTGAGGCATAGTTACCACCGCCAATAAACGCCACGTTGCCTTTACTGCCTGCAAAGGTCGCTTGCTCGTTGAGTGCAACGGTTGCTTTAGTCAGATCAGCAGCATTACTTTTGTTGTAATCAAGCACAATACCAAGCGATGCACGATCATCCAGCTTTTCGTAAGCCGCTTTAGCATCGTCAATTGCAAAGCGGTGACTAACAAGCGGTTTTACATCAACAGCACCTGATGCCATTAAATCTAAGATGGCTTCAAAGTTGCGCTGCTCTGTCCAACGAACAAAGGCAAGTGGATAGTCTTTACCTTTATCTTCATATTCTTCGTCGTAACGACCCGGGCCATACGAACAAGACACTTGGAAAGTCAGCTCTTTTTCATAAAAATCAGCACGGCTAAGCTCTAGGCCAACCACACCAACTAACACAATACGACCACGTTTGCGGCACATAGTTGCTGCTTGGTGCATAATGTCGTTACTTTTAGAGCTAGCCGTGATTAATACCGCATCCACACCACGGCCACGCGAAAACGCCTCAGCGGCAACCAAGGTATCTTCACCTTTTGAAAGGTCGACCACCTCAGCACCAAATTGCTTTGCCAGGTCGCATTTAGCTGAATCAAAATCAATACCCAGCACACGGCAACCATTGGCTTTTAAAATTTGAACCGCCAACAAGCCGATTAAACCTAAACCAGTAACAACTACGGTTTCACCCAGAGTTGGTTTAATAAGACGGATGCCCTGCATGGCAATAGCGCCAAGCACAGTAAATGATGCTGATTCGTCATCCACTCCCTCAGGTATCGACGCCACCAAGTTTTTAGGCACGCGCACTACTTCGGCATGATTACCGTTAGAAACAACTCGAGTACCAACCTCAAAGCCCGTATCACTGCCATCAAGCACAGTACCTACGTTGCAATAGCCAAGCGGTAAAGGCTGATCCAATTTCGATTTAACAGCATCGTAAGTTGCAGATAATCCGTCAGTTTTAACTTTCTCTAAAACCATCTTAACTTTATCTGGTTGAGAACGTGCTTTTTCGATCCAACCCGCTTTGCCAAAATCAACCAGCATACGTTCAGTACCAACAGATACTAACGTTTTTCTTGTTTCTATTAATAGGTTGCCATTTCTAGGCTTTGGACACGGTACATCCACTAAAGAGGTTTCACCATTCGAAAGGTTTTGTAAAACTTGTCTCATTTTATATTTACTTTTCTGATTTTAACGATCTGCGGTATCGAATAAATTTGGCAGGGTTCCCGGCAACTATTTCACTCTGCCCCACATCCTTTGTAACTACTGAACCAGCACCGACTACACACCCTTTGGCCAAGTGAACACCATGCATAATGATCGCTCCATGGCCGATCCATACGTCATCTTCAACAACAATATGTTTTATTTGGTCACGACCAGAGTGGATAATATAACTCTCTATATCGTCAATTTTATGGTCGCCTCCCACGAAAGCGACATTTGACGCTACAAGAACATAATCTCCAATATCAACATGGCAGGACAGAGATACATTTCTTCCAATGTAACTATTCTGGCCAATTTTTATCTCTCTTGATCTAGAAAAAAAAACGCCACTTGCTATATAAGTTCCTTGGCACAAGCTTACCTTAGCTCCCTGAACGCGTCCTTTTATACACCGTATAAATACTAACGCTTTTTTAATTTGTGATTTAATCATATGCTCTTAACACAATAATCTATTGCTTGTGATATCGAATTGACATAAGTGTGGATATTGTATTTATCAATAGTCTTCGCTGCATTGACTTTCATATTATCTAATAATTCTGGAGACTTGATAAGTTCGTCAAGCACATCAACTATTTTAACTTCATCTAACTGCTCGATTATCATACCATTTGTGCCATCAATGAGATCTGCTTCACACCCGTCACCTATCCCACAGAATACGGGTAGCCCATGGCATAACATATCTGAAACAGCCAACCCACCTAAACCTGGCATAACAAATACATCCATATTACATGCTATTGGCGCCAATGCCCCACTAATTGATCCGTGAAAGATAACAGATGAAGTTATCCCAAGATCTGAACATAAATGCTTGAGATCTCCGATACTGCTACCCGTTCCCACTATGTGCAGCTCAATATTAGAGTGTTTTTGGGATAATTCGGAAAAAGCGGCGATTAGAATGTCGACTCTCTTATTTGGTTCGAGTGCTCCTACAAATAGAATTCTGAATTTGTTATCATTTCTGCATTCAGAAGTTGAAAGGTATGATTTGACCTCTTGGATTCTCTTATCTGTGTCAACAACATTGACAGCCACAAAGATTTTATCTTCGCTGATACCTAAGGAGCGGTAGTAAAGTCCCCCATATGTGCTATAACTAATAATAGCATCAGCTCTGCGCTCAATTGGCTGAATGATTGAATTAAGTGCTTTCCGTATTGCACTAACTTTTTTTCCTTTTATTTCCCCCAAACCCCACTGTATCATTGGCTTATCGAATATCTTACAGTAAGCAAATACAAACAAGTTGTTCAAAAAATTTGATGCTCCTTCACATACAACGACATCTGGGTTTCCTCTAACTAAATCGAAGAAGATACCTGGAGATAAAGGCAATAACATGTTTCCCGCTTCTCTCTTGATAGCTATAGGAATTGAAAACATTTTTTTTGATTTGAAGCTGTGAGGTCTGGGCTTACTTACAACTTTCGTACCAGGAAAGTCACATCCATAAAAAACAGTTAATTGATACTTCTCTGCCAGCCTCTCAAAAACAGGCACCCTCCAGCTCTGTACTACACGATAAACTATAGCAACGCTTAACTTATCACTTTTCAACGTTTCTCACCTTTGCCAGAGAAGTAATTAGTAACGACCAAAACCAGCCCCAATATATTGTACTGTCAACAAATCCTAAGTTAACTCTAGCTATTTGCATTGCAGTTGAAAGCAATAACAACATAAACAAGACCCTGACTTTATTAGTAACCATAAAAAAAATCATTAACATACTAAATGAATAAACAGAGAAAGCTACCATTCCACCATCGACAATTAGGTTAATCCATGCGCTCTCAGCGCCATTTCCAACAAATTTTACTGATGCGCCTGGATAGCCAAAGATCAACTGCAAAATGGCAAATTGATCATAAACATTAAGATGTTCAACCCAAAAGTATATTCTTTCCGAATTACTCGAGTGCTCTGTGTTAAATGACTCGTATAGCCTTGATACGATCAAACTTGACTGCTCTAGGCTCAAATAGTAAATGATTAGTATTACAAATAATAAAAAAACACTTAAATTTCTGACAACTGTTTTTTTTTCCACCCCGAAAAGCATCGGATAAACAATTTCAAACATGATAACTGCGCAACAAATTAATATAGCCAATCTAGAACCAGTCAAAAATGCAAAGGCGATAATAGGCAAATACCACTTCATCCCTAATTTTTTTACAAACACTATGGAAAAAAGTATTACAAAATTAGCAGCTTCTTTAGAATAAGCTAGAAGCCCTTTCGCTCTCCCAACGAAGTGTGGTAAATCTACCTCTGGTTCGAATAAGAAAGAAAATGTGTAAAACTCATATAGCATGGCTATTAAGTTTATTATAAAAAAAACCTTAGCCACGTTAAAGAATGAATCAAATGATCTACAAATAAAGACACCCAAAACAATAGGCACATAGAAAGAAACACTAGACAAGTTTGAACTTACTTGACCATACCCAATAATTGCACCGATGAGAACAAGGAT
>Ga0102951_1000454_pt1 | contig 14657 bp, 14 predicted proteins | sample SalPonA_B_H2O_MG_FD_78507 | JGI IMG/M metagenome (GOLD analysis project Ga0102951, IMG submission 78507) | Water microbial communities from South San Francisco under conditions of wetland restoration - Salt Pond MetaG R2A_B_H2O_MG | ecosystem: Environmental > Aquatic > Non-marine Saline and...
CGTATAGGCAAAGCGGGCAATACCCAGCGTCAGCAACAGACTGGCTATACCCGCGATTAATACGCGAGCACGTTCACTCAAGATTTAGGGCTCACTGCGCTGCGCTACTAGCTCTCGGCCCCGCCCGATCGCTGCTCTAACCTGTTCCGGTGCGGTACCCCCAATATGATCTCGCGCACTAACGGAACCCTCAAGCGTTAAAACTTCAAATACATCGGCTTGAATCTGATCACTGAATTGGCGCAGTTCATCCAAGGTCATCTCGGAGAGATCTTTTTTAGTTTTAATACCATAGGCCACTGATAGACCCACGATCTCGTGCGCATCTCGGAACGCGACTCCAGCACGCACCAGATAATCGGCGAGATCAGTCGCCGTAGAGAAGCCGCGACGCGCGGCCTCGCGCATCTCGTCTTTGCGTGCCTCGATTGCCGGCACCATGTCAGCAAACGCCCTCAGACACCCACGCACGGTATCAACGGTATCAAAGAGAGGCTCCTTATCCTCCTGGTTATCCTTGTTATAGGCCAGGGGCTGAGACTTCATCAGCGTCAAAAGCGATACCAGGTGACCATAGACTCGGCCGGACTTGCCGCGCACCAACTCGGGTACGTCAGGATTCTTCTTCTGCGGCATAATGGATGAGCCAGTGCAGAATCGATCAGGCAGGTGGATGAAGTTGAACTGAGAAGAGGTCCACAGTACCAACTCTTCGGACATACGCGTTAAGTGCATCAGGAGCAGACTAGACGCTGCACAAAACTCAATACCGAAGTCGCGATCCGAAACCGCATCGAGCGAGTTATTCGCAGGCGCGGAGAAGCTCAACAGCTCAGCCGTGTAGAAGCGGTCAATCGGATAGGTTGTACCGGCGAGTGCGGCAGCACCCAGTGGCATCACATTAATACGCTTGCGACAGTCACTGAATCGCTCATAGTCGCGCGAAAGCATCTCAAACCAAGCCAGAAGATGATGTCCAAAGGTGACTGGTTGAGCAGTCTGCAGATGGGTAAAGCCCGGCATAATGGTATCAGCATTACGCTCGGCCAGATCAAGCAGTCCCTGCTGCAGGCGGCTAATCTCGGTCAGAATAAAGTCGACTTCATCGCGCATGTAAAGGCGGATATCGGTCGCAACTTGGTCGTTACGCGAGCGCCCCGTGTGCAGCTTTTTACCCGTAATGCCAATGCGTTTAGTCAAGGCTGCTTCAATGTTCATATGGACATCTTCGAGAGCAACAGACCACTCAAATTTACCGCTTTCGATCTCGGCCTGGATTTCAGCCAATCCTGCGATAATCGCATCGCGCTCTTCATCAGTGAGTACGCCGACCTTAGCTAGCATCTTTGCGTGAGCGACAGAGCCTTGAATATCTTGACGGTAGAGCCGCTTATCAAAATCGACAGACGCGGTAAATCGAGCGACAAACTCATCTGTCGCCTCAGAAAAACGGCCGCCCCACTGTTGATTAGTTGTGTTGCTCATCTCTACCCCAAGTTAGCTACTAAATTTATATCGGTCACCTAAAAGCGGCGCGATTATAGCATCCGCGTAGCCTATAGTAGAACCGCATCTGTACTAAGGTCTGTTACAATAGCGGCAAAGGTTTTAAGAGCTAACCATCTACACAACTTGGAGCACGAATGTCTCGCACTCTTCGCATCGCGACCCGCCAATCTCTGCTAGCACTCTGGCAAGCTGAATATGTCAAAGCTCGACTAGAGGCGCTACACACGGATCTCAGTGTAGAGTTGGTCACCATGGTTACCAAAGGCGACAAGATACTCGATACGCCATTGGCAAAAATTGGCGGTAAAGGGCTGTTCGTAAAAGAGCTTGAAAGCGCCATGCTTGAGGGGCGCGCCGACATCGCCGTGCACTCCATGAAGGATGTACCGATGGAGTTCCCAGAAGGACTTGGGCTGGCAGTCATCTGCGAACGAGAGAATCCGACCGATGCTTTCGTTAGCAACACCTTCGCGCATCTGGACGATCTACCTGAGGGTGCAGTCGTAGGTACCTCCTCGTTACGCCGGGAGGTGCAGTTGCGCGAAAGACGCCCCGACTTGATCATAAAAAGTCTACGCGGCAACGTTCAGACGCGTTTAGGAAAGCTCGATGCCGGTGACTACGACGCCATTATTCTGGCCTCGGCCGGTCTAATCCGATTGGAACTTGAAGAGCGAATTCGCTACCGCATCCCGGCTGAGGAGTCTCTTCCCGCAGGTGGACAAGGCGCTGTGGGTATCGAGTGCCGCATGGATGACGAGGCGACGCGAGCTCTAATTGAGCCACTCAACCACGGCGACACTGCGACGCGCGTTCTAGCAGAGCGAGCACTAAACCGACGCCTCGAAGGCGGCTGCCAAGTCCCGATCGGCTGCTATGCCGAGCTCGAGGGTGATCAGATCTGGCTGCGAGGACTCGTGGGACGTCCCGATGGTACTCGCGTTCTGCGCGATGAGATCCGCGGTGCGTCGAGCGAGGCTGAGTCTCTGGGAATACGATTAGCTGAACGCCTCTTGGCTGCAGGTGCAGATACGATTCTTGCTGAGGTGTACGCCGAGCGTGGCTAAGGCGCGTATTCTAGCCACCCGCCCCGAACCATTGATTGGCGGTTTAGTCAGAAAGCTTACAGCAGCAAACTTTGAGGCGGTGCCCCTGCCTCTGCTCGAGATTCGACCGATCGATATTCACGCCGAAGCGGCGGGAGTAGCGCGTCAGCTAATCCTGAACTTGGATCTCTTCACTAAGGTTATCTTCATAAGCCGTAATGCAGCGCGAATCGGATCGGATCTCATTGATCAGTACTGGCCGCAGTTTCCAGTGGGAGTTGATTGGTTCGCAATCGGCGCAGGTACCGCTGCCGAGCTGGCGAAATTTGGAATCGAAGCTCAGGTCAATACCGGGCTAGATTCAGAATCGCTATTGGCCGCACCTCAATTGCAGGATTTAGCTGAGCAACGCATACTGATAGTCAAAGGTGTGGGCGGTCGAGATCTACTCGCACAGACACTTGAGGCTCGGGGCGCTAAGGTTGACAGCCTGGAGGTCTACGATCGCGTACCATGTCGCTACACCAACGATGAGTTGCTAACACGGTTAAACGGACCAATCGATGCGGCGCTGATATCCAGCGGTGAGGCCTTGTTGGCTTACACCCAACTAGAGCGACCTGTCAGCGATTTAATCCTCGTCCCCAGCGAGCGTGTCGCCGACCAAGCGAGAGCACTGGACTTAACCGATATTATCGTCGCCCAAGGCGCCAGCGACGAGGCGATGATAGCAACGCTAGAGCAACGTTTTAATCAAATTCCGTAACAAGGAATCTCATAATGAGTGATGTGAAAAAACCGGAAGATCAGAGCTCAAATACCGCCGAGGCCGAACCGACTGATGATAACCAGTTGCGTGAGGAGAGTCCGGCGCTGGAGGCCGATTCAGTTTCACAGCAGCACGATAACAAACCCAGTAAGATTCCACCTCTACTGGCCCTGGTTGCGCTTATCTGCGTTGGCGCTCTGGGGTATTGGAGTTACACCGAATTCCAGACGCTGCGGGATAGACAGGCGGCCGCCAGTGCTCAGTTGGCTGATGAGATCGCCAGTAAGAATAGTTCCATGCGCAGTCAGATTACCAAGTTAGAGGCCGAGCTTGCCCGCCTTGATGATGAACGCGAAGCTCAGAATCTACTGCTGGAGAGAACTCAAACTCGCCTAAGTGACGCTATAAAGCAGGTCGAAGCGGGTCGAAGCACCAGTGAAACGGACTGGCGCCTGGCTGAAGCTCAGTATCTCTTGCGACTCGCAAACCAGCGCGTGCTGATGGAACGGCGCCCAGAGGGAGCCCTCACCCTACTGCGCAGTGCCGATAAAGTGATCGCAGACTTGGACGATCTAAGCCTATACAGCTTGCGTCAATCAATAGCTCAGGATATCGCTAAACTTGAGGCGCTCCCTAAACTCGATGTTGAAGGCACATATCTGCGCTTGGCTGCACTCATTGAACAGGCACGCGAGCTACCGACACTCTCCTTGGAGCAACAACGCCAACTACCTGAACTGCTGCAAGAGATTACGCCCGCTGCTCTAGATGAGACATTGAAGCAAGATGTTCAGAGTGCGCTAGGGCGAGCTTTATCAAGCCTTGAGAATCTGGTCGTGATCCAGCGCCATGATCGCGCGGTTGAACCCTTACTCTCACCTGAGCAGGGGCACTACTTGCGCCAAAACCTACAACTCTTGTTGGAGCAGGCACAGCTTGCCTTGCTCCGCCAGCAACAGACAATATTTACAACGAGTATAGATAGAACCACGGATCTACTGACACGCTACTTTGACGCAGAAAACAGCACCTACCAGGCGATGAGTCAGGCGCTAGGGCAGTTACAAACGCTCCAGGTTTCGCCGCAGATGCCAAATATCAGTGGATCATTAGAGACACTGCAACAGCACATAGCAGATCTCACTCGCCTGGGGTCGGAGGCACAGCGATGAGACGCTTCCTAGTATTACTTGTTGCTCTACTCATTGCTGGTGCGTGGCTGGGGCAAGCCATGGTTGAGGATACCGGATATGTACTCCTGGCCTATAAGCAGACCAGTATTGAGACCAGCATCTGGGTACTGGTGATTGCGTTAATACTACTCTTCGCGCTGGTGCATTTGTCACTCAATCTAATCACTCATGTACGCTCGCCTCTGATACGGGTCAGAGAGTGGAATCAAGCTCGGATCGAGCGCAAAGCTGACAGCAAAGCGCACCTTGGCCTCATCGCGCGTGCCGAGGGCGATTGGTGGCGCGCACGCCGGCATTTTTTGCAGGCGGCTAAAACGAGCCACGTACCTACCATCTATTATCTTGAAGCTGCCCAGATGGCCGCTAAAAGCAAGGATGAAAAAGAGGCCGGTCGCATACTGGATGAAGCCGTGAAAACTGCACCTGACGCTACACCAGCGATTCAACTCGCGCGCGCTGAGATAGAGCTGCAGCTAGGGCACGACGGCAAAGCGGATGCACTCATTCAGCAACTGATCAAGCAACAGCCCAACAACTCTCAACTCAAGGCTTTGCAGGCTCGGCTGCTCGCTAACCAACATGATTGGCAGACCCTCTATCCATTGCTTTCTGAGCTTTCAAAGATCGGAGCGCTTAGCGATAAAGCCATCCAGAGCTATCGACGCCAAGCGGGTATCGCTCTGTTGGAGATGCGTGCCCAAGAGCACGCTGCGTTAAAACCCGAGCAACTGGCCACGGAACTTCGCAAGTGCTGGGGTGGTTTAGGATTCGAGACACAACAGGATCCGGCAGTACGGATCCAGTACATCGACCTACTACTCAAGACCGGTGAGGCGAATGAAGTTGAGCAACTGCTGAGTAGCTGGCTGAGCAAAGATCTCAATGAAACACTTTTGCTGCGCTATTCGGAACTTTGCGGTTCCGATGCGAATGTGCAACTGACTCGCGCCAAAGCTTGGCTGAAGCAACATCCGAGTAATGCAGCATTGGAACTCTGTCTTGCTCGACTATCTCAACGCGCACAGCTCTGGGGGGCCGCGATACAACACTACAATCGTAGTCTCGAACTCGAACCACATGCGCAAACTATTGTGGAACTGAGCAGCCTTTACTTGCAGTTGGGTGAGCAGCAGAAAGCGAGCGCACTGGTTAGCGGCTACAATCGCCCGCTGAATCTACCAGCGCCTTCAGAGCAAGATCGGCAGACGCGTAAGTCGCTGGTGTGAGAGAAGATACTGACTAGGTCTTGCGGCTGACCTAAATTGTTTAACCTAGGCTTAGCCGCATGAGCACTGTTGCAATAACCAGTTTTTAAAAGCTAACACTTTAGGTTGCCTAACCTCAGCCGAGCGCAGTTGAAGAAAGTGCGTCTCGATCGAGTGCACCTTCAACTGATCTGATGCAAGCTCAACCAGCTCCCCTTGCGCGATCTCACGCTCGGCAAGGCGTTCACTTTCGAGCACTATCCCCATTCCATCACTCGCTGCCGCGATCGCCAACGCAGCGCGATCAAAGGATGTGCGCAGACGCTTTGGCAGCTCTAAACCCTGCTCTTCAAACCATCGACTCCAGCCGATTGGACTGAGTTGGGACTCAATAAGTTGCACCCGCTTTAGCGCATCAACCGCAGTCTCTCCCTCATTCAAAAGCTTGGGAGCACAAAGGGGGATCGTGCGTTCAGGGCCCAACGATAGCGTCTCCACGCCCGCGGCCGGCGATACATTCACATAGGTTATTAGCGCATCAACCTCACGCATCCGATTGAGATCTAAGGGCTCTGCACCCGTACTTAAACGAATTGCGATGTCGGGGTGGGCCTCCATAAACTGGGGTAAGCGAGGTCCGAGCCACTTAGCCGCAAAGCTTGGGGCACAATAAAGGTTCAATGTTTGGGCACTGGGTCGCATACGGACCTCATCACAGGCCGCCTCCAAAGAGGCAAACACTCGCTGCAAGCTTCTTTGAAACCGAATCCCCTCCAATGTCGGTTCAACCGTGCGGCTCTTGCGCGTGAACAATTGCCGATCAAAGTAGAACTCTAACTCTTTGATTTGGTGACTGATCGCTGACTGAGTTAAATGAAGCTCCTCAGCTGCCAGCGTGAAACTCTTTAATCGGGCTGCCGCCTCAAAGGCCTTCAACAATCCAAACTTTGGAGTCTTACTCATCAATTAAACCCACTCATTAGCCTGACTAATGAATCTATGCTGAAAAATCGTTTGTCAGTCAAGTTTATCTGCACGGATACTGAAGAGAATCAGAGGTCAACGGAGGTCAATATGAATGCTATCAACGAACAGCTAAAACTCAGCGGGCGCGAGTCGATCTATCAACCAGAGCAAGAGGGGCTAATCTTTCCTGAAATGCCGAAGTTTAGTTCGGTTGAACAGGAGCGGCGTCATCGGCAGGAACGTTTAGTCGCTGCTTGCCGAGCCTTTGCTCTGCACAATCTCGATTATGGATTTGCTGGGCATCTAACTATTCGTGATCCAGAACATCCCCACCTCTATTGGACTAACCCTATGGCCGTGCCCTTCAGCGGCGTAAGGATCTCCAATCTAATTCTGGCTGACCATGAGGGGAAGGTTATTGAAGGGCGCCATGCCATCAACCGAGCAGGTTTTGTTCTGCACGCTGCGGTACATGACGAGCACCCTGATATCCTGGCAATGTGTCATGCCCATAGTGTCTACGGCACTGCCTTCGCATCACTCGGAAAGCCACTTAAGATGATCAGCCAAGACGCTTGCGCCTTTTTTGAAGATCACATTGTGATCCTAGACGAAGCCGGACAGGTTGCAGTAGAGAAAAAAGCGGGCAATCGGGTCGCTGAAGCCTTTCGGGGAGTCAAAGCTGCAATCCATCAAAATCATGGGCTATTCAGCGCCAGCCGACACAGTATTGAAGCCGCGGCGTTTTGGTTCATCGCACTAGAGCGCGTCTGCCAGCAACAACTCCTCATCGAGGCTACCGGGCAACAACCGATTATTATTCCAGATGAGCGTGCCCGCTACAGCCGCGAACATGTCGGTAGCGAGTATATCGGCTGGCTCCATTTCCAACCCATCTGGGAGCAACTGGTCGCAACACAACCCGATATGTTTAGCTAAACTGCTCAAAAGCCTTGTGCCATTCAGACAACTAAAAGTAGGCGTTAAACACCTAACCCTAAGTTGATACCCCGTAAGCGGTAACGTCGACGGGGTAAAAACAAAAAAGCGCCAACAGGCGCTTTTTTCAACTCAATCTCAGAATTAGAGGCCCTGGCGCATCAACTCACGCTGGCGACGCTCGATCTCTTCCAGTGACTGTGCACTTGCAAGGTAACGTTCAGCTGCTGATAGACGCTGACCGCCAAAACGGCTTTTGAAAAGATCTTTTACTGTGCGCTTAAGTTTAGTCATTTCCTGACTCCTACAACTTTGGTCTAAGTGATGGCGCGAATTATATAGACCTTGATGAGGAGGTGTTACTGATCAAAATTCAGTCGATAGATGAAAAAAACTTAGCCTTTAGTCTAACTAGGAGAGCACTACTGTTTTTAAGCCATTCAAAAACACCCGGTGCTCTGAGTGCGCTTTAACCGCTTTGGAGAGCGCAAGGTTCTCCATGTTCCGTCCCATGTCCCGCAGATCATCAGGTTCGAAACTGTGGTCTACTCGTCCAACCTCCTGCTCAATAATCGGCCCCTCATCTAGGTCAGAGGTAACATAGTGAGCTGTGGCACCGATCTGTTTCACACCTCGGTCATAGGCTTGATAGTAAGGTCGAGCCCCTTTAAACCCGGGCAGGAACGAGTGATGTATATTGATGCACTGCCCCGCCAGAGCTGTGCATAACTCGGGCGATAGAATCTGCATGTAGCGAGCAAGAATAACCAACTCCGAGCCGCTCTCTTTGAAGGCGTTGAGGATCCGCTTCTCACGAGCCGCTTTAGTCTCAAGCTGCGTCTCAAGTTTGGGTAGTAGCTCAAAACCTAGACCGTAGAACTGAGCAATGGGTTCAAGATCGGGGTGATTAGAGAGAATACCCGTCACCTCAATATTCAGCTCACCACGTTTTTGGCGATAGAGCAGCTCCATTAAACAGTGGTCATGCTGGGATACAAGTATCAGCGTCTTCATCGGCGCAGCCTTGTCGGCGAAATGCGCTGTCATCTCGAGCGCATCGGCAACCTCCTCATTGAATTGCGCACTGACTGTTTGCAGATCAAGCGCCACTTCATGGGTAAATTCGATGCGACAGAAAAAACGACCCGAATTCTGATCATCAAACTGCTTCATCTCAGTAATAAAGTAACCGCGTCCCGCCAAAAATCCTGACACAGCTGCAACGAGACCGGTACGACCCGGACACTCAACTTTAAGGATGTATGCGTTTGCGTTACTCATTATTCACAACTCTCTTGGAAGTAGATTCACCGCGATCATTAGCAGACGGTATTTGGCAAAGGCGCTAATGATAAAACATTATTGGCTTCGACGCGTACTGGTTTGATTAATGACATAAACCAGCGACTTTGGGGCCTGATCCGAGCCACATAGACTAGTCTGCGAGTTCTTAGACGAGGAATGAAAAGAGATAGGCACTACAGAGCCTAGTTAAGCTAGTGGTGCAGGGCTCAGATAATCAGCCAACTTGCTACATCAGCAAATCGAGAGACTGCGTATCTGATCCCCGCTCCCGGGAAATTAGCCAAGAATTTCTGACACTTTGATTGTGCGACCCTCAGCAACCGAGCGCAAAGCGGCTTCGGCCAAAACCAAGGCCATCAGTCCATCTTCGCCTGTGGTTGGCGGTGTAACACCCTGCTCGACAGCTGCAACAAAAGCACGAATCTCAGCTTGGTAGGCTGGCATGTAGCGCTCCATGAAGAAGTTCATCAATGGACGGCGTTTGTAGCCATCGGCTGTCGCGATCTGTACGGTGTTCTCATGGTGATTCTCAGCCTGAGCCATACCCTCGGAACCCAAGACCTCGATACGCTGATCGTAACCGTAAGTTGCACGTCGAGTATTGGTAATAACCGCCTGGCGGCCCGACGCTGTCTTCATCAGGACGTTAACAGAGTCGTAGTCACCCGCTTTGCCGATCTCTGCATCTACCAACACAGAACCCATTGCATGCACTTCGGTTACCTCCTCTCCAAGTAACCAGCGAGCAACATCAAAGTCGTGGATAGTCATATCACGGAAGATACCACCCGAGCGCTTGATGTACTCAATTGGCGGCGCACCCGGGTCGCGACTGGTGATATTCACCATCTCAACTTTACCTATAGCTCCGGCATCAATCGCCTCTTTGACTCCGTTAAAGTCGGGGTCAAAACGACGGTTGAAACCAACCATAAGCGTCCCGTTGGTCTCTTCAACCACCTGCAGACAGTGCTGCACACGCTCGATGCTGAGATCCACCGGCTTCTCACAGAACACAGCTTTTCCAGCGCTACAAAACTGCTCTATCAGGTCGGCATGGGTATCAGTTGGAGTGCAGATGATCACCCCATCAATATCCGAGGCAGCCGCGATCTCGTCGATAGTGCGTATCTCGCAACCATAGTGTTCAGCCATCGCGTTCGCGGCCTCCGCAAAGGGTTCCGCGACCGCAACCAAGGTAGCTCCAGCAGTTGACGCTATCGCCGCTGCGTGGGCTTTACCAATGCGACCTGCGCCTAAAATTCCGATACGAACTGTCATTTATCATCTCCCAAAAACGGCACGTGCGTTGAGCCAAAAGCTGGGAAATAGACCCAGATCTTTAGTTTCAGCGACTCTAGCAATCTAATTTTTTTCGAGCAACAGAATTAGAATATTTATTCCAAGAAAACTTTGGTTGAAAAAATAACGCCCTCAATAATGAGGGCGTTTTTTAGCGGTCGTTAAAGCCTTTGGCTTAAACGAAATCCGCATACTCAGGTGCAGTCTTGGCCCCTGTAATGTAAGCAACCACATCCTCACCCGAGGTATCCTCTTTGCGTAAGTTCGCAACAATTCGACCTCGACGGAAGACAACAATTCGGTCCACCAAGTCAAACACCTGACGCATATTGTGACTGATCAAGATGAGTGGCTCACCCGCCTCTTTTAGAGTTCGGATAATGTTCTCAACTTGCGCAGTCTCTTGCACGCCGAGTGCCGCCGTGGGCTCGTCCATGATGGTCAGTTTAGAGTGAAAAGTCGCCGTACGCGCGATCGCCACACACTGACGCTGACCACCAGACATGTTGCTGATCGGGTTGTTAACGTTTGGTATCTTTACACCGGTCTTCTCGAGAGACGCCAGAGTCGCATCGCGCATCGCTTTGTAGTCCAGAATAGAGAAGGGACCCAATTTGAACTTAAAGATCTCACGCCCTAAGAAAAGGTTGTCAGGAACGTTCAAGGCGTCAGCCAGTGCCAAGTTCTGGAACACCGTCTCGATCCCAGCTTCACGTGCCTCAAGAGGGCCAGCGAAATCGACGTCCCGACCATCAAACCAAATTTTCCCAGACGTACGCTGCTCGACTGCAGTTATCTGACGAACGAAGGTCGATTTACCCGCTCCGTTGTCACCCATGATGGCAACATGCTCGCCTTTACGAATCTCAAAATCGGCCCCCTCAAGTGCATGGACACCGCCGTAGTGCTTAGTGAGACCTTCAGTTTTTAGAATGATATCGCTCATATGAAAGTCTCCTTAAGCCTTCGCTGCCTGCTTCTGTGCACGCCACTGATCCAAGATAACAGCCGCAACAATAATGATGCCTTTCGCCATCTCTTGATAGAACGCATCTAGGCGCATGAAGGTAAAGCCTGAAATGATTACTCCGAAAATCAGTGCACCCAGACAGGTTCCCAGGATCGAGCCTCGACCACCAGCTAGAGATGTACCACCGATTACCGCCATCGCAATCGCGTCCAGCTCGTACATCAAACCCATACCCGCCTGACCGGTCAGCGCCTTTGAGCTCATAACGATAGCGGCAAGCGCCGAGAGCAAGCCGGCGATCGAGTAGATCAACACTTTGAGGCGGTCTACCTTGATACCCGACATTCGGGCAGCCTGCTCATTCGAACCTATAGCGTAGGTATGTTTGCCGTAACGGGTGTACTTCAGCAAGAAGTGCATGACCACAGCCAAACCGAGGAAGATCAGAACCGGGTTCATACCAGCACCAATCGCCGTGTAGTCCTCCTGCAAGAAGGAGATAGGACGGCCCTTCGTAACGAAGGTCGCCACACCACGCATGAATAGCATCATGCCCAGTGTCACAATAAATGGTGGAATCTTAAATTTTGCAATGAGTAGACCGTTCACAATACCGGCCAATAGCCCGACTCCCAGCCCTACAGCCAGCGGCACGATAATAGGTAGATCAAGCCATTCAGCTCCGAGTATTGGCTTAACGTTCTCCATGCCATACTCATTCATAGCAGATTGAGCGAAGGCGGTTGTGATCATCGCGGCGCCGCCAACGATCGAACCGGAGCTAAGGTCGATGCCACCAGAGATAATCACCTGTGTCACTCCAAGCGCGATAATGCCTATGATCGACACCTGAAGGATGATTATTTTTAGCCTCTGTTCGTTAAAAAGCGTATCGACGCGATCTTTGGTGTTGAACAGAAAGCTGTCGCCGATAATAAGTCGGCCCAAAATTTCGAATAACGCGACTATTGCTACGAGCGCAATAAAAACATTGAGTTCGGGGGGACGTTCCCGTTTTTTCGGATCGTACTTTAATCCACCGATCCCATGCGTTGAGCTGGACATACTTGCGTTCCCGTGATGTTTACTGCTTGTACTGGTGAGAGCCTAAAATCAAACAAAGCAGGGCCCGCTAGGGGCCCTGTGAATATTAAGACTTGCTGAGTTCTGGATGAGTTTCCAGGATTTCAGGAGTGATCAGTTCGAATGGGATGTAGTACTCACGTGGTACCTCTTCACCGTTGATCAGCTTCAGAAGCGCGTCAATTGCACCTTCACCCTGAGCTTTAGCATTCTGGAATACAGTTACATCCAGATCGCCACCGCGCATTGCTGCCAACGCATCGTCAGTCGCGTCTACACCGCCTACAACAACATCTTTCATGTCGATGCCAGCCGCTTTCATCGCCTGGATAGCACCCAGTGCCATCTCATCGTTGTTAGCGATCACGAAGTCGAAATCTTCGCCAGTAGACAACCAGTTGGTCATCAAATCCTGTGCTTCGTTGCGCTGCCACATAGCAGTCTCTTTACCGATGATCTCCATGAAGTTACACATGTCGAGCTGGACAACCTGCTCTGCATCGATAGTACGCTGTACAGCCGCTTCAGAAGCGAGGTCACCTACCAGCAGGTAACCGCGAGCGCCGCCGCTCTTACCTTCGGCACGAAGCTGCAGACACATCTGGTAGGTTTGGTAAGTACCAGACTCTACTTCGTTAGAGGCAACATAAGCCTGACCTTCGGCCATACTTGCCAGTGGAGTGGGTTTGCGGTTAACGAATACAGCTGGGATACCCGCTTCAGCAGCCGCACGAGACATAGGCGCCGCTGCAGTAGAATCAACTGACTGAATGATCAGACCGTCAACGCCGTTCGCGATGAAGTTGTTCACCTGGTCAAGCTGCTTACCTACGTCAAGCTGAGCGTCTACTTGGATCATTTCATGACCCAGTGACTCTGCATATGCCTGCGAACCATTACGCAGGATAGTAGAGAACTTGTCATCGAAATGGTGAGTTGCATAGCCGATGGTGAGTGCGTGCGCAGCAGGGATCTGAGCGAGTACTGCAGTCGCAAGGCTTGCAGCCAAGATAGTCTTTTTCATTTTCTTCTCCTTGTGGTGTCTGGCACACCCTTTATTGTTGTTGAACCAGAAATCCCCGAAGGGAAATTTTCATGCCGAGTTAGCTACCCTACGCAGCTAACTCACGTGCAATGAAATCGAACGATTGAGCAATCTCTGACGCAGGATCAATTAGATTGTGCACCTGCGGCGAGAAAGGCTCAAAGGAGACGGGCCCAGCGAAGCCCGCCTCAATTAATTCGCGTATTTGACCAACATTACCGATACGGTCACGCGCGTCAACCAAAACTCGATGTTTGTCTTCCATCTCTAGTGGCGTTAATTCCGGCTCCACTACACCTGAGATCTCTACAATAGCCGTGTACTCGGGAAATATAGGCGCTCCGAGCGCTTGTTCGTTTGCCAAGTAATGATGGAAGGTATCATGGACCAACATAAAAGTACCACGTCCTTCCACGGCCTCAATCGCCGCTACCGCATCAGACTTATGCCGCAGCGAGCACCCCGAAAAACCTAAGGGCTCAATATAACCCTGCAAGCCTGCAGCGTCTAACATGGGTTTAAGCTGCGTCAGTGCAAACTCAAGTTCGGAGGCCTGCTCTGTATCGCTTTGGACGATACCGTCGTTAACCGGGATCAGACCAATCCCAGCCGCTCCGATGGCTTTCGCCAGCTCAATCAAAATCTTCCCCTCTTCTGCCCGCTCGGAGTTCCAGTCATTAAAACGCTCAAGTTGCGCCAAACCTGTGATGCGCATCCCCTCGTCTAGTGCCAACTTAGCCACTGACTCCGGGGAGGCTCCATCAAAAAGCGGGGGTACAAGGTCGTTCCGATAGTGTACTCCGATACAACCGATGCGCTTCGCCATACGCAAAAAATCATCATGTCGCATTCTTGGACAGCACATGTGGTTCAGCACTTTGGGCAGCATTAAGACACTCATTCAATAAAAGTATCAATTAGTTTCCGGAAAACTCTAGCAACGTTCCTTCCCAAAAACAATATTTCGCAACAAACATTCCATTAAACCACTCTAATCCTTTGAAAGCGCTATGTGTAGGTCATCAGAACCCCTGTTGACCTGGGCTTTTAAACCGCTTTTAACACTAGAGCCCGGCTAACACTTCACGCGCGCTCTTCACCAAATCCTGCTCAAGCTCAGTAAAAATCTGCACCCGATCATAGCGCTCTGGGTGCGCTGCCAGCTGTGCCCGAAGCGATTGGCCAAAGGCTAAACGCAGCTCAGTGCCAATATTGTATTTGCAGATAGCACTCGAGCGCCCCAGACGCTTGCGTTGTTCACCAGGAACACCGGTGCCCCCATGAATCACCAAGGGTATTTTGGTCGACGCTTCAATCTGGGACAG
>Ga0102951_1000469_pt1 | contig 14440 bp, 9 predicted proteins | sample SalPonA_B_H2O_MG_FD_78507 | JGI IMG/M metagenome (GOLD analysis project Ga0102951, IMG submission 78507) | Water microbial communities from South San Francisco under conditions of wetland restoration - Salt Pond MetaG R2A_B_H2O_MG | ecosystem: Environmental > Aquatic > Non-marine Saline and...
GAGCTTATCCGGCATCCAGATATCATCTTGGTCCGCGAGCGCAACAAAGTCATACCCGCCAAGATCGCCAGCGAGTTGTTTAAAGAGATAAAAAAAGTTGCGACCCGCGCTACCGAGTCGTTCCGGGGGGCGGATCAAAGTGATCGATTTGTACTTGGATCGGTAGCTTTGCAGCGTCTCATAGCAGCCATCATGGCTCTGGTCATCGCTGATAAATAGATCAACTTCGACCTGCTGTTGAACCATAATCGAGCTGATCTGCTCCTCAATCCACGGTGCACCATTGTAAGTCGTCATTAACACGGCGACTTTCGTTGGGCCGGTCATGCTGGGACTAAGATCTTTCCGATCCATTAGCTCTGGCGAGCAGCTGCCGAACCGTTCTGAGTTAGCAGAGCGTCGATGGTTTTAATGGTCTCAGCAGAGAGTTCATTGCGCAGTGATAACAACGTGATGTAACTGTTGATGAAGTCATACTTTGCTTGGTTAAGTTCGGATTTGGACTCAAATAGGTCGCTCTCGCGATTCACTACATCTACGACATTTGCAATACCGTAATTGAAACTGTTCTTTGCCGCTGCAAGGGCTTGTTCAGCGGATTCGATGGCACGCCCGCTGGCCTTCATTCGCGCACGTGAACTGCTCAAGTTGGACAGGCCAATGCGGACTTCCCGCTGAATACGACGCTGAGTAAGCTCAAGCTCTTGTTCAGCAATCGCGAGGTCCTCAAGTGCCGCTTGCACACGTGCACTAGCACTGCCGCCGCTGTATATCGGAATAGATAGAGTTATTCCTAGGGTTCCAGAGCGGGTATTACTGCTGGGGGCGTTACCATAGCCAATATTAGAGTAATCGGCAGTTGCTTGAGCCGCTAACCTAGGTTTGTGCCCAGCTTGAGCCTCATCCAATGCAGCGCGCTGTACCTGCACTGCCGCACGCTTAGCCCCAATATCTGGATTGAACTGTAAAGCATCCTCGAGTAGCTGCTCGAAACTCACGTCAGGTATCAGCTCCAGCAGACTTGAATCAGATTTTAAGCCAGCAAAGCGGTTAGTGGGCGCGTAGCCAACTAGCTCAGCGAGTGTTTCTCGTGCAATTAGCGAGTCGTTCTCGGCTGCTGTATGCTGAGCTTTCAACAGGGCAAGATTCGCCTCTAAGGCAAGCCGGTCAGTTAATCTAGCCAACTGACGCTCAAGTAGCGAACTCACTCGCTCTAGGTTTAGCTCAGTGGCCGATATTTGCTCAGCTAAGAGTGCAGTTCGCTCCTCGGAGGCGAGAACTTCGAAGTAGCGTTCAACCAATGCAACAGCGGTCCGATGGTGAGACGCTAGCTCCTCGCTTTGCGCTTGCTCCACGGTATTTTCTGCTCTGGATACACTTGCAGCTACCGCAGGATCATACAAGGCTTGTGACAGGGTTAATCCGGCCCGCTTGCCGTCATAGGCGGCGCTATCTCGATCATTACGGTAGTAAGTTCTGGATAGGGATGATTGCAAGGAGAGCTGGGGCAGCAGGCGCCCGGCAGCAGCCTCTTTGAGTGCCTCGCTTCGGCGTGTATTGGCCTCAGCGGCGAGCAGTGAGGGTGCCTGTGATTTTGCCTCTTGGTACAAGCTCGCCAGTGAGACGCGATATTCGCTTAACGCAACGTCCTGAGCCGATGCTGTATCGCCGACTGCTGCGGCGAGTAATGCAGCAAAAGCCAATGTGCTTAGACTGCGCATTCTTAATCCTCAATCAGTGATCGCGCGAAGGCGTTGGTCGCTGGTGCTGCCAAGTATTCAAACAGCGTTCGTTCTCCGGTCTTTATCAACACTTCCGCGGGCATGCCCGGCAGCAGTTGGAGATCACCTAATCGGTCCAGCTCATCTTGCGGAATCTCAATCTTTGCAAGGTAATACGGCACACCTGTATCCCGATTAACGAGGCGGTCAGGGGATAGATTTTTAACGATACCCTTTATAACCGGAGTCGTGGCTGATTTGAAGGCACTAAAACGGATATCGGCCTCTTGATCCAAGCTGATCCGGTCGATGTCCATTGGGGATACCTGCGCTTCAATGATTAGCTCAGACGAATCAGGAACAATCTCCAAAATAGGTTCACCTGGGCGGATAACGCCACCGATAGTGTGTGCTGTCAACCCTAGAACCATACCGCTCTCAGGTGCTCGAATAGTGCTGCGAGCAAAGCGAGACTTTATTGCCATCTCGCGCTCCTTGAGGTCAAACAGTTGAGTCTCAACCTGGCGCAACTGATCGACGACTTCGGTCTGGAAGTTCTTGGTCAATTGGAGGATTTGTAACTCAACTTCGCTATATCTGACCCGGGCTTGAGCAATCGCCGATTTTAGATCGTTGACCTCACTCTCAACCTGAGCGACCTGCCGCTCAAGCTCTCGTATCCTTTGAATATCAACGTAGCCGTCTGTCAGTAGAGCGCGTAGGTCACTAATCTCACTCGTGTAGGAGGCAACCAGGCGACTTCTAGAGTCGATCCGCGCACGTGACGCTGAAATCTCCTCGTTCACTTGCTCCAGACGTTGGGTCAGCACAGCAACCTCACCATCTCGGGAATTCGTTCTAGCAGTGAAGACGGATGTCTCATTCTGCATCGCATCGGTAAGGCGAGGATCGCCGCTGTAAGACTGTTGTAGTAGGTCTGGGAATTGGATGCTCCTCTTGAGGTCGCGCTCGGCTTCCAGTCGTGCTTTGGTAGTCTCCAATGCAATGAGTTTGCCTTGAGTTATTCCGAGCTCGGCTTTGAGTTGGGTGTCGTCCAGTACGATAAGTGGTTGACCCTCTAGCACCCGGTCACCATCTGATACCAACAAATCAGCAACGATGCCTCCCTCTAGGTGCTGCACCGTTTTGCGGTAATTCTTTACGGTCACCTGCCCGGGTGCCAACGAAGCGCTATCCAATGGCGCAATGAAGGACCAAGTGCCAAACAGTCCAAAAGTGACCGCAAGAATTAAAAGGCCGGTTAGTTTAGGTGTTTTGTCTGAAACCTGAAGTTCGAACTGGCCGCGTCTAATCGTATCGAGTGTGGCGTCCGTCATGTTACTGTCCTTGTACCTGGTTGGCGGGCTTAACCGGTTGTAGATGGGCTGCAGCGCTTTGTGCTTTATTCACTTTATTGAGCTCCGCTAGAACTTGGTCTCTCGGGCCAAACATCACTTGAGCCCCATCTCGCAGCACAAGTAAGCTGTCTACATTACTCAAAACGGATCCTCTATGGGTGATAATGAAGACGGTAGCGCCGGCCTGTTTGATTGCACGCAGTGCGCTGGCTAGGGCCGCTTCGCCAGTATCATCAAGATTGGAGTTGGGCTCGTCCAGTACGATCAGTTTTGGGTTACCGTACACGGCTCGTGCCAACCCGATACGCTGTCGCTGCCCACCAGACAAACTACCGCCAACAACATCAATTTGGGTGTCGTAGCCGTTAGGTAATTTCAGAATCATTTCGTGAACGCCTGCGAGTTGCGCCGCCTGCACAACTTGCTCCGGGTCAATTTCTCCGAATCGCGCAATGTTTTCGCTAACTGTGCCCTCAAATAACTCGATATCCTGAGGTAGGTATCCGACATGAGGGCCCAGCTCCTCGCGCACCCAAGAGAATATATCTGCACCGTCGAGCCGCACCTTGCCGCTCATGGTTGGCCAAATGCCCAAAAGGGCGCGGGCGAAGGTGGATTTCCCTGCAGCACTGGGTCCTATTATGCCTACCATGGTTCCGGCAGGTACCGCAAAATTAACCCCTTTCACAATTGGAGTTCTGCTACCCGGTGCCGCCACCATCACTTGCTCTACGCTAATTGCACCAGAGGGCGCAGGCAGAGACATCCGCTCAGGTTCCTCACCAATTTTGCCCAAAAGATCGTTCAATCGCTGATACTGGCTGCGCGCCTGTACGAACTGTTTCCAAACGCCAATCATCTGATCGATCGGAGCTAGCGCACGCCCTAATAGAATCGACCCGGCTATCATCAGTCCCGGGGTAATCTCTTGTTGAACGGCCAGGTAGGCACCCAGTCCTAGCACTAATGACTGCACGATAAGTCGCAGAGTTTTGGAAAGAGAGGTTAGAATCCCCGCACGGTCACTCGCGATCGCTTGTATAGCCAGTACACTGCGGTTCTTGGCGTACCAACGGCTCTTTATATTCTCCAACATGCCCATAGAATCAACAACTTCAGCGTTACGGAGATTCTTAGTGGTAAGTTGCGTGGCACCCATATTCTCTTTGTTAGCCTCTTTTAACAGCGGGCTTGTCGCTCGCTCGTTGATCAGTGCAAGTATGGCGAGCACGATGACAGAGGCGAGACCTACCGCTCCGAATAGTGGGTGGAAGGCGTACATAATGAAAATGTAGATCGGTACCCAAGGCGCATCGAAAAAGGCAAAGAGCCCATTGCCCGTCAGGAATTGGCGCAAACCCGTCAGATCGCTTAACGGCTGAGCCGAGGTGTTAGCGCCACCAGAATAGAGTGCTTGTTTAAAGCTCGCATTAAAAAGACGCCCGCCTAAGAAAGTGTCTAGCCGTGTGCTAACCCTGACCATGATCCGCGAGCGCACCCACTCCAAACCACCCATGGTGATCATCAAAAACAGCATGAGGAGGGTCAACATCATAAGCGTCGGAATGCTGCCGCTTGCTACAACGCGGTCGTACACTTGTAGCATGTAGAAGGCAGGAACCAGCATTAGAAAGTTAATGAACAAGCTAAAAAAAGCGACGCTAGTAAAGCTGGATCGACAGTGTTTTAAAGCGATCTCAAGATCGGTTTTGGGTTTGGTGCTCAAAATAAAACTCCGGTTGCCTGTACTGGGACGAATGTGAGGCAGAATGAAAGCGGACCATAATACCACGGAGTTTGGGTCTATTTCTAAAATTTCAAGGCGCTGCTGTGTAATCCTTAGCAGCAAAGGCGATGCGACAAATCTATTTCTTAAGGTTAGGCGGGTGGATTCTCAGCTAAGCTGGCTACTCCGGCGTTGTATCAACTCAGATTGTAGGTGCGCAATAGCGCGTATGATTTGAGAGCTTTCAACCATCAACTGTATGCACCAATGTTGATCAGTAGAGCGGTTCGCATTCGGCTTTTAGCCAACTCTGGGGCTGACTGTAGGTATTCGATAGAGTATGATGCGCGCGATTGGGACTACGTCGTTTACGGGCCTATCAAGGTTTTCCACTTTTGTGCACTAGGTTACTACTGAGGTTGGAGTTTGTTTGAGATTTTATCTAAACGCTATCGTTATCTGCTGTTTCAGTTGGTAAAGAGAGAGATCACGACCCGCTACAAAACATCAGCTTTGGGTTTGGTCTGGGCAGTTATCCTTCCGCTCGCTATGCTAGCAGTGTACACCTTTGTTTTTCAGGGTGTTTTCAAAGCGCGTTGGCCTGGGCAGGAGATGAGTGCTGATTTTCCGTTAAATGTTTTCTGCGGTTTGATTGTATTTACGTTATTTTCAGAGACCATAGGACGAGCACCAGGGTTGGTGGCTGAACAGCCGAATCTTGTAAAAAAGGTGGTTTTTCCCATTGAGTTGTTGGTTTGGGTTAACGTGCTCAACGCTCTTTTTTACGCGTTGATAAGTCTCACCGTCCTCGTGTTAGGCGTACTCTTTATCAAGCACACAATAAGCTTTGAAATACTCCTGCTCATTCCGATTTTGGCGGTATTTTCGATCTTTCTTGCAGGCGCAACGCTCTTGCTGTCTGCGCTTGGAGTCTACTTTCCAGATCTGAGGCATTTGGTGATAGTTATTATGACCCCGCTACTCTTTTTGTCTCCTGTATTTTACCCGGTTTCAGCTATGCCAGAGTTGGTTCAGCCCGTGATTGCGTTCAATCCGCTGACTCATGTTATCGAATCCGTTAGGTTGGCCGTTATATCCGAGATGCCCGTAGATTTCTCGCCTCTGGTTTACTATTCGATCGCTTCTGTTGGGTTGTGGTTTGTTGGCTCGAAGGTTTTCCGGGCACTTAAGAAAGGGTTTGCTGATGTCATCTGAGACAGTGATTGTAGCAAAAGGGCTAACCAAAACTTATGAGGTCTACAATAGCCCACTCGACCGCTTCAAACAGTTGCTTTTTGGGCCAAGACGCAGGTACTTCGACTCTTACACGGCTCTGAGAAATATTGATATCGAGGTTAAGCAAGGTGAAGTTGTTGGGTTCGTTGGGCGCAATGGCGCAGGTAAATCCACCTTGCTGCAACTGCTGTGCGGAACATTGAACCCCTCTGGTGGGCAGCTTGAGGTACGAGGCAAAGTGTCTGCGCTGCTAGAGCTGGGTGCGGGTTTTAATCCAGAGTTTACCGGTCGGGAAAACATCTTTTTAGCTGCGTCTCTCGTCGGGCTTGGTCGTGATGAGGTTGTCGCCTTGGAAGACGAAATCATCGACTTCGCCGGTATTAGAGCGTTTATTGATCAACCGGTAAAAACCTACTCCAGTGGTATGTTTGTTCGATTAGCATTTTCTGTGGCCACATCGGTTAACCCAGATATTCTGGTAATCGATGAAGCGCTCTCTGTTGGTGATGGTGAGTTCTCTAAGAAGTCCTTTGATCGAATAATGAAAATGCGCGATGCGGGCAAGACCATTCTTTTCTGCTCGCATTCGCTCTATCAAGTCGAGCAGCTTTGCGATCGAGTGTTTTGGATCGACCGCGGCAGGGTGGCGGCCGAGGGCAGCCCAGAAACGGTGATCAAAGAGTACCAGGGCTACTTGGACAGCCTTGATATGAGCAGCATCGAAGAACTTCAGCTTGCGGTCCAGGAGGAAAATCCCCAGCCTACGGTTAGCGAAGCTAAGATACGGCGTATTAACGTCTACAAGGTCGGTAGTTTAGATAGCCGTGACCTGGTCTTCACTACAGGTCAAGATGATCTTGTGATCGATGTCAGTGTGACTGTAAAAGAGCAAGGCCCCCCTCCCGGTGTGGCAATCGTCATCAATAATGAAAACGGTTTCTTGGTAACCAGTTGTGGAAGCTGGGAAGATGGCTTTACGCTAGAGCGAGCAGGTCCTAATGATTATCGAGGGGTGGTTACTTTTCCCAAGCTGTCTCTGCTCAAAGGCCGGTATAAAGTATCGGTAATGCTCTTTTGTGATAGAGGGCTCTATGTGTACGACGACATTAACGAAGCTGCGTACTTGACCGTTGTACAGAAAGGCAGTGCGTTTGGTGTTGTAAGCTTGCAGCGGTCTTGGCACGGCGGGGCTGGAATGCCTGAGATTTCTAGTCCAATCGAATCCGCTCCGGCAATACAAGAGAACCAGACTGAGCCCCTAACTATTCGATTTTATACATCCGCTGATGAAACGCAGGTGCTCTCGCTATTCAAAGTATGTTTTGGTGAGAGCATGGGGCGCGATCTTTGGCGTTGGAAGTATCAGCAACAGGCAGAGTTATCGACAGTCGCATTTCAGGGTAATCGCGCAGTAGGCTTTTTTGGCGTCAGGTCGACCGTAACAAATGTGTTTGGTTCAAGCACGCGCGTTGCTCAGATCTGCGATGTCATGGTACACCCCAGTTACTCGGCGGGTCTGGCTCGAGCGAGCTTATTCAGAAAGCTTAAAGAGTGTTTCACTAAAACTTATGTAGGCGAAAATCTACGCTACCCCTACGCCTTTGGTTTCCCAACACAGCGCGCGTATGCCCTAGGTGAGCGGTTGCGCGTCTACACCAAGGTGGGGGAGATATTTAGGCTGAGTTGGAAGCCCAAGCCGGTGAAGCGCCGCAAGCTGGGTTTTAGGGCTTTCGACCGTGCAGATGCATCAAGCCTGTCTAAAATATGGCAGACCGCGCAGCTCGACTTCGCCGATCTGGCAATCAATGAGCGCACAGCAGGCTGGGTCTTTAATCGATTTCTAGACCGGCCCAATTGCCATTACGATTGCACACTCTATTACGGCCGACTGACAGGTCGCATCATTGGATACACCGTGGTTCGAAAGGAGTCCGAGGGTCGTGTGGAGCTGATGGATATTTTAGCGCCGCGGGCCCACATGCCCGAGGTGCTTCAGCATCTCCTTCACCAACTTCACTACGAGGGCTCAAGCGAGCTTTTCGCAATGGTCACACCGGCCGTTGAGGAGTTTTTGCGGGGCAGTGGGTACGATAAAGCCTTAACTGAAACATACATTGCGGGTGATGAAGAGAAAGCCAATTCCGCCCCGTATAAATTGCAGGGCCGTTGGTGGCTCATAGGCGGGGATACTGATTCAAGATGACAAAGCCGTCCACTAAAAAGGCATCGTTTGCGGGCCAGCCGCACAGCAGTCATTCCAAAGTTGCTATATTAATTCGTAGCATGGGTCGGCCATGCATTGCTGAAGCGCTAGCCGCCGTCGCCGAGCAAACCTATATTGATACGCAAGTTTTTGTCCTTAATGCGAGTGGCAGTGAACATCACTCTTTAGGTAACACAGCGCCGAATGTTCAGCTTATTGAGCCGGGTAGATCACTCTCAAGGAGCCAGGCGGCTAACCTATTACTTGAGTCGGCGCTCCAGAGCGACGCTCAATTCGGGCTTTTTTTGGATGAAGATGATCTCATCAAACCTGACCATCTGAGAAACTTGGTAGCGTGCTTCGCTGAGCAAGAGCTGAATGCTGGTTGCGTAGTCGCTTACTCAAATACCGAGATGGTTTTGGCTGAAGACGAGGGGGCAGCAGGGCGCCTCGTGTTATCGGAGGATTGGTCCGCTGATCTGCTGCATCTCGCAAACTTCATACCGATACACAGCGCCCTTTTCAATTTGGAAGTAGTGCGTCAGCACCAGTTGGCCTTTGATGAGAACTTAAGCCTGCTAGAGGATTGGGATTTCTGGTTGCAACTAGCGTCCTGTGGGCCGTTTCGAAAGGTTGATGAAGTGACCGCGGTTTATCGAGTCTACCTCGGACAATCCGAGCTCTCCGCTGAGCGCGACCATGAGCAATTTAACCAGATTCGTAAATATATTTTCAAAAAGCATCTGCTGGTCGGTCAATCAGAGACATTGATCCGTGTGCTAGGACTAGCGGCCGATCTGAGAGCGGGTTTAAGGCATGAGTTACAGATTCTTGCGAACGACCATGAAGGACTGCAGGCCAGCGTTGCGCGGCTAAATGACGCCTTAAAGCTGTCAGAGGCTGAAATGGAGCAATCAAAGGCCGAGCTAGCACAATCAAAGGCCGAGCTGATGCAATCAAAGGCCGAAACGGAGCAATCAAAGGTCGAACTGGTGCAATCAAAGGCCGAAACGGAGCAATCAAAGGTCGAGCTGGCGCAATCAAGGGCCGAGCTAGCGCAGTTGCAGGCTCAGTTGGATTCCTATCAGAGCTACGTAAAAGCATGGGAAAACTCAAAATCATACAGAATCACGGCACCTTTGCGGAGGCTCTCATCGTTTGTAAAGAATAAGGTAAATTGGATTAGCGAAGTTGCACGAAAAAAGAGGCAGCGGGCAGTGAGAATGGGTAACAAACCGAATCAGGTAGATGTGATTATACCGGTCTATAGAGGCTTGGATGAGACGCGAGCCTGCATTGAAAGCGTATTGCATAGCCGCAAACATTGTCGAGTAAAGATAGGCCTATTGGTTATCAATGACGCCAGCCCGGAGCCGGAGTTGACACGTTGGTTGCGTGACCATGCGCGTGATAACGAGTACCGCTTAATCGAAAACGAGGAGAATCTCGGCTTCGTACTGACCGTTAACAAAGGGATGCGAGAGTCGAAGGGTGATGTCGTTCTGCTTAATTCAGATACCGAAGTGGCAAACGACTGGTTAGATCGCCTAACAGCCGCAGCCTACGGTGCGGGTCGCCCGGTTAGCTCGGTAACACCTTTTTCGAACAACGCAACGATATGCAGCTTTCCCAAATTCTGTGAAGATAATGAACTTCCTCAAAACTACTCGCTTGAGCAACTGGATAAACACTTCGCGGCTACCAACCCAGGGGCAGTAATAGAGGTTCCAACAGCCGTTGGCTTCTGTATGTACATCACGCGTGCCAGTTTGGATGACATCGGTCTCTTTGATGAGGAAAAGTTTGGCAAAGGGTACGGTGAGGAAAATGAATTCTGCCTGCGCGCTAGCGATGTAGGCTGGGTCCATCTTCACTGTTTAGACACCTTTGTATGGCACAAGGGAAGTGTGAGTTTCGGCACTGACGTACAGCGGGAAAGAGTTCAAGAAGCGATTAAAGTCATTGATCGGCTCTACCCAAGCTATCAATCCGACATACAGCAGTTTGTAGCGTTGGATCCTGCCCGAACTGCGCGCCTTTTAGTCGAGTATAAATTGGCGATATCGGGGTCTAAACGCAAGGGATTATTGATTACACACGATAGAGCCGGCGGAGTGCAGCGTAGTGTCGATGAGACGGTCGCCTCCTTCCCTGATATTGCTTGGTTTATTCTGCGTCCATCGCAGGCGGGCACAGTCACGCTCGAGCTTGCCGGTTATTCAGGTACGAATAGCCTTAGATTCAACGATGACAATGATTTTGAGAATCTGGTCAGCTTTTTGAGCCTGTTAGAGCTCTCGTTTGTGCATTGGCACCACGCCCTGGGCTTGCCGGCACGTCTACGCTCGTTGCATAAACGGCTGGAGATTCCCGCTTTCGCGACTTTGCACGATTTCTATTCGGTCTGTCCGCAGATCAGCGTTACTGATAAGCAGGGTCGCTACTGCGGCGAACCAGATCTACAGGGCTGTGAGAGCTGTTTGGCGTCTCGACCTGTTCTAGGAGCCGCTTCGGTGGCTCAATGGCGCACCGATATGCATGATTGGTTGGCCGGCTGCGCTGTGTTGGCGGCCCCCAGTCAGGATTGTGCAATGCGTATACGCAACTATTTCCCGGATCTGGAGATATCCGTTGTGTCGCATTTGGAAGAGGTTGATTGCAAATTAGCCCCTGTGCGCACCCTAGCTACGAATGGCCCTCTGAAGGTCGCGATACTGGGTGGCCTTTCCAAAATCAAAGGGGCAGATCAGGTTGATGAGGTAGTAGCTTTAGCTCAGCAGGCGGGAGCTGAGATAAGTTTCCGGCTATTCGGACACGCTTATCGCGCTTTGCATCCAGCGCTCGAAGTGACGGGCCCCTATGAAGAGTCACAGCTTGAAGGTATGTTGGAAGAGTGGCAGCCAGACATCGTGTGGTTCCCTGCAGTCTGCCCGGAGACTTACTCCTACACGCTGAGTACCTGTCTGCGCAACGGATTGCCAGTGGTAACTACCAATCTGGGTGCCTTCCCGGAGCGTCTTGCGGGTGTTGCTCAGGCTTGGGTGCTGGCTTGGGATACTAGCCCGCAAGAGTGGTTGCGTTGGTTCTTAGATTACCGAATAGGTGTGCCGCCACAGGGCAGCGCCCAGGCGCTTCCAGTGGTTGAATCTGAGCGGGGTTTGGAGTTTTATGCCGACCTCTATCACAGTGCGCCGCTGACCGAAACCAATGCTGATTTGACTCTGCAAGCGCTGCGCGCCTTTGATGAGACCCTCTTGGCGGCTCCGTCCCCTAGTTGGCGGACTAGGTTAGTTAATTACCTCTACAGACTCAAAGGACATGTACTACTGCGCGGCATCGTGCGTCGAGTGCCTACCAATGTTCAAACGGCTATAAAAAATTGGATCATGGGGTATCGCCCCTGAGTCCTAACCAACGCAGGAGCCGGCTTCCAACGGTGTACCTGCGCTCTTCAAGGGGCGGTGATGAGGGCGTGTCACTTTCAGGGCTCTGAGCTAACTCAAGGATATAGGCCTCGGCATACTGCGGTCGTTTGGGGTCAAACGGCAGTAGCAGACTGCGGTAGGCGGCGAGCCCTGTCATAGCATGCACATAATCGCCGTAAAGCAGGGCTGTTTTGTGTAGTTTCAATGCGCCCAGCTTCATTGGCCATACATCGGTCGCATCTATAAACGCATTAGCGGACAAGGGATTCCAAACTTCGTAGTAGACTCTATGGGCTTTAAGCGCGCTCGATATACTAGCAACGGCGGCCCCCAGCGCGCGATGGTCGGGATGAATGTCCCCCTCCCATGGTGCAACGATTAGATCGGGTGCTGTCCTTTCTATACTCAGGCGAACTCTCTCTGCAAGTTGGGGCTGTGACGATAAAAAACCATCGCTGAGCAACCAATACTCTGGCACCCCCTTAACCCCTAGGCGTGCCAGTGATTGCTCAAACTCCGCCAAACGCAGCTGCGAGGTCCCCTCGGGAAGCTCACCTGCGCCATCTCCGTTAGTCGCAAGAATAATGGATACCTTGATCGATCGAGCTGCCAGCTTTGCCAGCAGAGCACCGCAACCAATGGCTTCATCATCGGGGTGAGGAATCAGTACGACAGCGTGGCGTATTTCCGGTAAGAGTGTCTCAAGGTTGATCATCAGGCCTGCTCAAAATGGATTTAAAGAGGGTGTCATACTCTAGGCTAACACTGTGCCAGCTCGCTTTCTCAGTTGCATTTTTAAGAGCGAGACTGTGCCAAAAATCTCGTATAGTCGGCTCTGTGCAGAGGATGCGCAGGGCCTGCGTTAGGTGGGAATGTTGCATGGGAATAAGCCATGCGCCAGTCCCTCCGATCTCCTGGGACGCGCCACTAGAGGCAAAAATTGATGGTACCCCGGCCGCTAGTGCCTCAATATTTGCAAGCCCAAAAGACTCCTTTTCGCAGCAGCTGACATACACATCGCAAGCGGCGAGTAAGTCTGCAGTATCGGATCGATGTCCTAGTATCGGTTGGGGTGAGAGACGAGCGAGGTCCATCTGTTGATAGAAGTGAGGGATATCACCTGCACCGGCGATAACGAGCTGTAAATTCAAACCTTCACGTTGCAACGTCGCGACAGCATCCACTAACACTCGATAGTTTTTAACAGGCGCAAGGCGACCCATAGCGAGCACCATGATTTGGTTGCTATCAATATTCAGTGCCTGGCGTGCTCCGTCTCGATCCATGACCTTTGGTATATCGACGCCATGTTCAATAACGGTCCAGGCAGGCGGTGGTTGGGTCAGGTTGAAATCTCGCGTAGCTGCGTCACGGGCGGCCTTGGATGGAAATACAATCTGCTTTGCCCAGCTCAGTTGTTGACCCTCCCAGTCCAAGAGTCGTCGGTAATGGCGATTACTAAGCTCTATCCCATCCTGAGATACCGCCCAGGTGTAACTGCCGAGTCCGTGTTGTGTCACGATAATAGGAGAGGGCGATCTCAGTCGGCCATGAGCCAGCAAACACAATCTAAAACCGGCGACCATCAGAGGATCTTGTAGCCAGATTAAATCTGGCTTCGCTTGCAATGCTACACGGCAGGCAGCGGCGCCCTGAGTGAGGGTCTGGCCAACCAATCCTCTTGCGCCACCAAAATAGAACAAAAAGGGCTGAATAAAACGCTGCCAGCGTCGGTGAAATCCTCGGGTCTCGTCAAGGCTTAAGTAGTCAACAGCATAGCCTGCCGTCTTCAGCTCTTCACAGATTCTGCCAATGGATCGCCCCAGGCCGTAAAGTCGATCGAGGCCATGTTCGCGAGTAACAACGAGGATGCGAATGGTTGGTTGAATCATTGCAGTTTCTCATGACCCTGTGCAATCAACTGTAGCAGGTCGGGCTTAAGTATCTCCAGAAGATGCGTTCCCTCCTTCCGGCAGACCTCGCTACTCTGTAGTCGTTGTAGTACCCGCGTGACGGTCTCCCGGCTGGTGTTCAGCATGATGGCAAGCTCTTGATGAGTGGGTGGGTTGGCAATACTCAGACCGGTTGAGTCAGCTTCAACTTCGCCACAGAGTAGCAGGAGTTGGGCGCAAATCCGTTGTGGTATGTCGGGTATCGCTAAAAGAGAACGTTGGGCGGTAAGTGCGCGAACCCGCCCTGCGACGCGGGTGCATGCATCTTGAAGAGTCGCGCTGTTGCTGAAGATAAGGGTGCGTAAACGCTCTGTGGGTATGCGGACCACACGTGACTGCACTATAGCAATTACACTCTCGCTATGGTTGCCTTGGTCGAATAGAGGCAGTTCTCCACAAAAGCTCTTTGGATCCACAAAAAACAGCCCAACTTCACGGCCGTCCAGCGTAAAGTCGATACCCTGTAGACGTCCTTCGAACAGAAAATAGACAGCGTCACCGGGTTGTCCGGCTTCGTAGAGCATTTGTCGGCGATTTAACGTCAGGAGCTCAGCGCTCTGGGCAAGTGTTTCAAGATGCTCGGGTGTCAGCGGCTGCAGTAGCGAGAATGTACTGAGTAACTCCAGTGTAACGCTACCCTTCAATGGAGAGTCCTGTATGCCACGCTAGTAGCAAAGCGCTGAGTTGATCTGGGGTCATTGAACGACGAAGTAATTGGCTTACACTTAAATTGTGACAATGATCACATAATAACCGATACAAAAGCGTTATACTACACGACCTAATAGAAGGATTGCGCGTTTTGTGACGTGCCAAGAA
>Ga0102951_1000470_pt1 | contig 14435 bp, 21 predicted proteins | sample SalPonA_B_H2O_MG_FD_78507 | JGI IMG/M metagenome (GOLD analysis project Ga0102951, IMG submission 78507) | Water microbial communities from South San Francisco under conditions of wetland restoration - Salt Pond MetaG R2A_B_H2O_MG | ecosystem: Environmental > Aquatic > Non-marine Saline and...
AGTTCTCCTTGTAGTTGAAAAAGCATTTGTTCCTTCCTTAATATCATTAAATATACGTTTGAAAATTTCGTAGTACATTTCCTGATTATAACGGTTATGCTTGTGCAGAGGAATCATGCTTAAAAACAAACTTGCCGTAATCATAAAAATATACTCTTGTTCTTGTTTAGAGTAATATTTATCCAGATACGACATGAACGTTTCTTTAACTTCTTCTTTACCTTTGTTGTACAAATAGCTTTTTCCTGAAACAATATAATAAAGCTCAGCGTCAACAAAGTCATAGTCAAATAAAACAGAATGAGCAATTTTGGCAACTTCATAGTAATGGTCACCAAACAGTTCACCACGTGGGTCAATCATAATAACCTTATTGCTTTGGAAATCATAAAGTAAATTACTAAAGCAAAAATCACCATGCATAAGAGCAGGACGAGAGAAGTCATTTATTGTATTTTCCATGTATGCAACAAACTCCTTGATAAGTTTATTCTCAACAGGAATATCAATATCATTTACACGAGCAACTGTTTTTTCAACAACAGTTTTCATAAACGAGTTCTTTTGGCCGTGAAATTCCATCTTTTTCAATAAATCGAACATTGAGTTAAAAATGTTATCCCATGTTTCTTTTGAACTATCCATGAATAGATAAACTTCACGTAAAGATGGACATAGAACCTTTTCCATGTTGTACCAAGTTCTTGGTAAAAAGAACTCACGTTCAAAGATTCTAGGAGTATGAATTTTAATATCAGTTGGTAAATTATTGAACCAGTTGTACTCTTTAATAATTTTTTCACGTTCAAGTTCAGAAGACTTATTAACAATATTACCATTTATGGTGATGTCGTTAAAAGACCTGGAGATTTTCACTGAACGGTTATCAAGGTATTCTTCAAGAGTACCGAAGTCAATCAACTCAGTTTCGATAATTAAAAAGTCATCGTCATTAGCAATTTCCTGAAGAACCGTGCTAAGTTGGAACTCATTGTTAATTTTGTTTGATTCGTTTTTAAGTTGTTCTTTTAGTAAATTACGAAGCAAAGATGAACTTGTAAAATGATAAATTCCTGAAACCGCAAGGTTTGTTGGCGGTCTTTCGCTAACCTTGTCATAAAACTTAACAGGTGAAACATCTGCATCAACCATACACCAACGTGAATAGTCAGGAACCTTTTGAACCGAAATAAAGTTATGATCCTTGAGGTCATTTGAAATATTTGTTTTTGCAACCAAGTCACCCAAAAGTACCAAAACATTATCATTATAGTTTTTTTCTAGTGCGCAAAACACAGCACCAGATAAACCATTCTGTTCTTCTTGGCGAACAATTTTAATGCCTGTTTTATTGTACATGTAAAGGATGTTTTTGATTGATTCTTCTTGGTGGTTAACAACAACACGAATGTCATTACAACCATTATTTTCCAACCATTCAATTTGATGAATAAGAATAGGTTTTTCTTTGTACGGCAAAATAGTTTTGCTGTACTGTTTACCTAGTTCTTTAAAACGTGTACCTTTTCCTGCTGCTGGGATAATTCCGATCATTGTCTTTCCTACTATTTTCTACTCGTACATTAAACTATCTAAACGTGATAATTCGTCAGGGCGAACCGCTTTATCATCTATGTATATTATACCATAAGGTTTATTAAAACTTAGGTTATCGTAAGGAACTTTATGTTCTTTTAACCAGTTTTCCATGATATTTTTATATTTACGAGATGCTTCATTTCTATTTTTTGCACTGAAATGACCACGAGCCGTAAAAATTTCAATATTGAAACCTACTTGGTGTAATTCTTGAAGTTTTCTAATTAGTTCATGGTTAGGTGTTCCATCACAAACACCCGTTGAGTTCAAATCATAAATGCACAGAGTATCATCAAAGTCAACAATAACTCTTTTCTTTAAATATTCTTTATATTCGTCTTTTTTAGTCATTAGTTTGTCCTATGTAAACTTCCAAAGGTTAAAGTCATATTAACAGGTTTATTTATGATTTTCTCAAGGGCTTCTTCTGTACACTCGTCGTATCCTTTACACTTTTGCATTTTTTCAAGATGGTCTACCAAAAGAACAGGCAAACAAGATAAAAATTCAATATCAGCAGGTAAAGCACCATCAAAGTCAGAACTCCTAAAGTGAACAATAACTTCTATGTTATCACGTACCAATATCTGTATCATTGAAATACAATCACAAGATACAGCTACTAAACGCCGAGTATCAAAAATATTAACTTCGCTATAGTACTTTATTTCCTGGAGTTTTGAAAATAATTGGTGCATTAGATAATTATAGAAATGGTGTTCGTTTTGTTTCCGCTCCTCAAGTACTTTATTTTTTCTAATTTCAAAAACTTCTTCACCATTCTTTAGGCACGTGAATGGGTCAGTAAATGAAAATTTAAAAGAACAAGAAACGAATTCACGCTCTTTCTTTTTATCAATATCGTTAAAAAATTTGAGGAACTGATTCATGTTATTCATTTAAAGGTTTTTCCTTACATTTATCAAAGTGGTATCTAGTCATATTTGGTCCTTTACCTTCCTTCCCACAATGCGGACACACAACCTTTTTTAATTTGTGCTTTTTCCCTTTTAGTGCTGATGATAGTTTTTTCTTAATATTTTTAGCTCTCCCTTCCCCATAAATTTCATCATAAGTTTTTCCTGAAAGAACATCTTCGGCTCTCTTTTTTAACCCATGCGCGTGGTCAGATTTTCCATACATTGGATTATTCTCTCCAGACATTATGATAGAATGATCTGGTCTTTTCTTACCTCTAAATGCATTACCACATTTATAAGCGTTTTCTTCAGTATGTTTCTTCCCATACATACCATTACATTCACCAAAAAGTGCGCCACCATTAATACCATTTTCAATAATTTTATTAGCCCATTCTTCAGACTCAACAATATTATTCTCAATTGAAAAAAACCTCGCTGATTCTTTACAAACTTCACGGTCAATATAATACCCGTATATTTCTGTTGTGAAATCATAACCATGTTCTTTTAAATGGTTAACCCATATTATACCAGACCCCGTATAATTATTAACATCTTCAATTGTTTTCATTGTTGATTTACCAAAGTATTTCAACCCAGTTTTATTGTGAGTTTTTATATAAAGAAAAGTTGGCTTAAACATTGTGTTCGGCTCCTAAATAAAAATATTTATAAAACCAAACACAATATCATTACACTATCACATAATTTTTTCTAAATGTTGAAAGTGTCTAGAGTATACGTGTATATTACTAGATGTCCAGATTAGATTACCTAGTTTCAAATTAGGATATACTAATTTTAAATCTTTAAGTAATTTTTCTTGAACATGTTTAGCCCACCCTCTATCATTATTATAGCCGAAAATCGCGTCTGTACTTCTCATTACAAAGTGACTGTGTAAATACCCATTGCGAATAAAGAATGTGTTAGCAAACGTACACATAAAATCATTCATACCATTTTTATTAAAATCAGTATGCATTGATGGGCGGTTATATATCATTGTAGCACGACGAGAATCAGGGTTATTTTTTAGTTCTTCGAGTACATATTCATATTGAGAACCATTCTCGTTTGAATAAATGCACCAACCATAGTTACTATTAATAGTACCATTTTCACATGAAACCTGTTTCCAAATAGTTGGTGTATCTCCAGGAATATCTTCAACATAAAGAGAACATGATTCATACCATGCCAATTCTCGCTCTATGTAATCATAATTGGGTGCACGCAAAATATTATCTTCATCAGCTAGAAATGTTGCACCGATAATTTCAATAGTTTTAGCACCAGTGCGGTCAGTTGTAAATTCTTTATTACGATATGCCTCAATAAACATTTGTCGAATATCATTAACTTTTAGTGTTGTATTAATCATAAAACTCCTTATACAAAAAATGGTGGCTACTGCCACCATTTTATCAAACTTTTATTAAATATTATCTACTTGTGATTCTTGTTTAGGTTGAAGTTCTTCTGGTGCAACCTCAAAATTTCCTGCTTCTTTAGCCAATTCCGTCACAAATGCTTCCCGAGCAGTTTGCGCAATGCCTAGATCAACTTGGTGGCGATGAATTGCATTATCAGTAATTTGAACTTGTTGGACGAGACGTTCACCTGCTTCAGTTACTGAATCAATTAAGTATGCAGTTCCGTTTATTACTAGCGTCTTTGGTTGTTCCTGTTGGTTTTCGGTAGTCATTAGATTCTCCTTCTATTTAATATTGACTTGAGATATATTGTAACACATGTTTAATTAATTTTTCTTCGTTATATGAAGAAACATCAACTAAAAGTTTATTTTTAATTTGGCTCTTTTCATGAGCTTCTTTAAATGCGTAAATTTCAGCATCTTTTTCGTCAACATCAACTGAAAATGATAAACCGTCATCACGAGCAATTACATTTTCAGCTTTATCAACTAATGTAATTAAGAAAAGATTATCCCAGAGTGAACGGCTACACATAAACTGTTTTTCAATATCTAAAACATATGTACCTGGGTGCTTACGATAAATTGGGCCATAAACCATTTCACCTAAATGAGAACGGTCACATATAATACCAGACTTATCGAAACGTTGTTGATTTAGCATCATTGAAAACATTTGCATGTACAATTCTGTGCTATATTTTATATTTAATTCAAGAGTAGGTTGTTTAACTGAACTGTAGTGTAAAGTTTGAAAAACATAGTCATTTAGAGCATTCTTTAAATTTTTGATAAGGGTACTCTTACCAACATTATCTATTCCTTCTATAATAAAGAATAGGTTTCTTGGTTCTTGTGTAAACATAATAATTCCTTCGTTAATCTTTCAAAAAGTAAATGTACGGTGTCCATAGATAATCGTCAATAGATTCTTCTATAGTTGAAATTTCTTTTTTTGTAAATCTTTCTGTTTCTTCACCTAAATTATAAATCAAATATATAAAAATTCCATCATTAAATGCGTGAATTTTTTCTTTTCGATTTGTTTCGGTAAAGCCACAATAGTTTGGAGAGTTAATATTGAATTGATTCATAAATAGTCCTTGGTTAATTAAATTATAACACAAGGACTATAAATTTTTTTCTTTATTACTTAAAAATTATGCATAAAGTTGAGCAAGTTGAGCCCAACGAGTTAAGCCACTTTCTTTAAGAATGTATGCTAAGTCCATAGAACGAACTGTGAATGGTTTTGTTTTGCGGGCGAATTCTGGAGTCATATATTGGACTTCGACTTCAGGTCCTGCGCTTGCTTGACCTAAACCTTCCATTAGTTCAACGGCGATATCAGCACCATATTTAGCGGTTGCGATAGACTTAATTCGCTTAAGAACATCTTGTTGAGCCAAATAAACATCAATGAATATTGAACGAGACATGATAGCACCTTCAATTTGTTTTGCTCTCATGTTACTGATGAATATCATACCACCTGTAAATTTGAATTTTGATGGTAGCATAACATCATCTTTACCTATTCCGATTGGTACACCACCGGCTATTTGGTCATCAACATCACGAGCATACGCTTCGATTTCGGCATCGCTCATACCAACCATATTAGCAGTTCCTGACATGTACTCTGCCATGTTTTTACCACTAGTGTCAAGAATAGGTTTAAGCATCATGATAATATCTGGATTTTTAAGGATAGAATCAGCTTCATCAAAAACAATGATTTTATCACGTTCTTGGAATAGTGTTTTATAGAAAGAATATGGTGCAGCTTTTGTACCACTGTGATATGTCCACTTACCACCTTCTGGTCCAAGTAATGCTTCTAATGAACGAGGTCCTTCTGTAATATGATACGTATTGTGGTGAACAAAACCATCAGCATCTAAATATAAATGGTCTTCAGTTCCTATTGAAATATCATATACTCTAACCAAATCAGTTACTTTGATTTCTTTTATTTCAACATCACCATTTACGTTTTCTAATTTATCACCAACATTTAATTCATTTACATATTTCAAACCATTGGTTGTCATTATTCTATGTTTAGCCGAAACTTTAACAACACCTACATCTGTAGTTAAATCAAAACCCATGTCGTCTTTAATAATCATAGAACCAACTTTCTCATAACCATTTTTGGTTTCTATACTAAATTTTGTTTTTGGAACATAAGGTACATTAACCTCAAATGTATGACCTTCTTTTTCTGAAATTTTTTCAAAAAGATCTTTAATACTAAGCTTTTTCATTTTTTAAGTCTTCCCTTTATAAAACCGTTATTAATGTATTTATTTATATATTCATCTTCGTGAACCATTTTAGTTATTTTTGTTTCTGGATTATGAATAATAATTTTACCTTTATTTAATTTTGATAGATATTGTTTTTGTTCTTCACTTAATGGTACACCTTTATTACCAGGCTCCCAGTTATGGTCTGCTCTACCTTCTTTCCAACCCTCAGACAAATATTTTTCAATATCCTTTACGTTAATTCTAATTGTTTTACCATCTTTATTAATCCAACGATGTTGTTTTGATGTGTTGGAAAGTTTTTCTTTATGGTCTTCTGACTTTTCGTATTTTCCGCAATTTCCTTTATTCTTTTTTGGTTTACCTTTTTGTGCTAACGATAATTTTTTTCTATGTTCTTCAGAGTTTGTCATACCCGTTCTTATAGCTCCACCATCGCCACCCATAGTAGAATTTAATCCATTATTATATGTATCGAATTTTTCAATATAATACTTTTCTCTTTCTGCTAATAATTCATTAGGACATTCTTCAAGAACTTCTGAAACAATACTATCTACACCATGTTTTCTAATCTTATTATAAAAGTGAGACTTTGTTCCTTTCATTACATGTTGAATATGCTGTTTTAATCTAAATTCAAGTGTGTACTTAGTATAACCAATATATGAATCATTACCTATTGTATGACGATATATAATTCCCATTGTTAACTCCTTTTATTTTTATTTATAAATCAGTACCACATAATAGAGAAAAATATACATAAAAAATGAAAAATAAATGAAAATAAATATAAAAAATATTATTTTAAGAGGTTAAAATGAAGTCGTTTATTTTAGATAGAGAACATTTACATCAGCATTCTTTACCGGTTATTTTTAAACACATTGGTAAAGATAATATAAAGCTTTATGATAACTATATTGTTTTATCATTTAATGATAATAATGAAAGAATAGTACAGGCATTAATAGATATAGAAATATATCCATTTCTAAAAGAAAACAAATTTCAATTTTGAAATAGTGTTCCTTCTTTTCTCTATTAATTTATTTTTAATTTATTTCTGATTTATTTTCATTTTTTAATCATTTATACTTAATTTATTTCTATTATGTGGTACTACTTTTATAAATAAAAATAAAAGGAGTTACGATGTTATTTGAAAACCTATTAAAACAAAAACTTGAAAAGAACATTTCTGAAAAAGTATCTGGAAAAATTCACAAGAGTTCATTAGATGGTTTAGTTAAAATTTTAGTTCGTGTTTTATCATATGCTGAAGCTAACAAACATTTCGATGAACATGGCAGAAACGATGGTAACCACATTATGTACAGTGAGTTTAAATTATTAAAGAGAAACAAACTTGCTCAAAAATTCATATATGAAAATGTTGATGGTTATGGGAATAGTAAAGGCGAATCATTACCATTTTTTCTACGTTCTCCTAATAGTACTTATCATGCAAATAATGCTCGTTTTGGTTCAAACGGTTATTCACACTGGTACTTGTACAGTGATATTATTACAAAATCTTTATCAGAAACGTATGCTCATTTTTCTAAAGCATTTGGAATTTACACCAAATTTTCAAACTCAGTAAACCAACTTGAAGAGAATACTAATAAAATAACAAGCGTTCCTGATGATTTAGATATTTCAAAATATTTGGTTATTCCTAAAGAAAGATTTGAGTTTATTGTTAATAAATTTATCGATGGTATATATGAAGGTGGTTCTTTACTTATTAATCGTGCTATGTATGCTGATGAAAAGTTCATTTATGTTTTAAACGAAGTTAATGTATCTAATCGTTTGGGCGGTAAATGCAGACAATATACAACTATTGGTTCTTTAAGAAAAGATGTTAGAAATTACATACTATCTGGTTATAAAGAAATAGATTTAAGTGCTAGTGTTCAAACATTATTTTTAAATGCATATTATGATAATAATTTAAACTTAGAATCTGTTAAGTTAGAATTTCCAAAACATCATGAGTTAATTACACAAAAGAAACTATTTAGAAGTAAATTAGCAAGTATATTTAAAGTTAATGAAGATGATGCTAAAGCTATTATTACTTCTATAACATATAGCCCAAACAGTAGAATAATTTATAAGTTTTGTAGCAAACGTGGTTTCAGTGCTAAAAGAACAAATCAGTGTAAACAGTTTATTAACCCATTTATTGAAGAAACTAAAATTATTCGTGAAAAAATACTTAATAAGTTTTACAACGAAAATAATAAAGTTAAATTAATGATTGATGAAGACATATCATTAGCAAATGAAAAACTATCGGGTAAAGGTAAAGGCAAATCTTTAGACGACCGAAGAATTTTCAGAATATATGAAATGTTTGAATACGTAGTAAGAACAGCAATGGTTAATTATGTTGGTTTAAATAATGATATTGTTTATCAAATCCATGATTGCGTAATATTTAAAAATGATGTAGAATGTAGAAAGATGCTTGTCTATATAAATGAAAGAACTAAGTTTAACGTTGGATGTTCCCTATCAATTATGAGATAGGGAATTCATCTTTTTCACACACGGAGTCTAATTCGTCTATGTTTTCAGAGTGATCCTGGCGTCCTATCTCTTCCTTTATCTCAGAGGAAACGTCGTTTTGAAGTTTAAGAAATTCTCTAAATGATTGCATAAAATTATTCTCCGTGTTTTAACTATTTATAGACCTTGAACATTAAGTAATGTTTCACCTTGAACGCATTTTCCGATTCCACCCTGGCCACAAACAACTAATGTTCTCCATTTACCAGCAGCTACAACAGAAAGCAAATCTTCTATGTCTTCAAATACCGTCTCAGGATCTGCAAATACTTCACTAGAAAGTTTCTTTTCAGATTTTTTCAATTCACCTTCAAAGGTATTATTCTCAGACTGACCTAAGAACACTTCAAGTTCATCAGATAGACCTTCTTTTTCAGCTCTTGCTCGCATACCTTTCTCTGAACCTGCTAGTGACTTCGGAAGACCTTTAGAAACCAACCAATCTTGTTTTTCTTTACCTGAGCGCTTTTCATCTAAAACATACAATGCTTCATTAATATGTTCTTGAGCTTCATTAATAGAACCAGATAGTAATGCATCACCGATTTGTTCCATAACTTGAACAACATTTAATGTTGGACTAAATACTACAGTTCTTGTTGGTTTTTGGAAGTCTGTATTTAATGGCGTCCAATAATCAACAGAAGTCAAATCATATTTTGTACTTTTTGCTAATTTAGAATCCCAATTAAAACGAAGTTGGTGGCCATCATTATTCATTAAACGAAGACCACGACCTTTACCCATTTTACGATTATAATCTTCAAACCCAATTTGCTTAAATTGTCCACCCATTTTACGAGAAAGTATTTTGGCATATAAACCAACTACTTTTTCGATTTTTGAAGCAGAAAAAGAAGCTTCATCGATTTGTATAAAATCTTCGGATGAATCTACATCTGGTTTCCCTGTGGAAAGTAATTTTCTGAATGTCATTTTTTTTCCTTTATTTACATGTAAATATTCAGTGTATAAGTGTTTAACATGTATTATTTATAAGGAGATTAAAATTATTTTTTAAATTTGTTATGTTTACAAATACGATCTAATTCTCTGTTAGCTTTATCAAAATCATTAAAACGTCTCATACCCAATTGTTCAAGTCGGTTTTGTTGGTATTCATCAAGACCATACGACTTAACGATTTGCATACATTGTTCTACAGCTTTAGTTAATTCTTGAACATTTTTAGATGACTGAATAAGATCGTAAGCTTTGTTAAAACCATCACGTGAATCGTTATTTTGTTTGAAAGCTGGCATAAATTTTCCTTTATTTTATAGTTAGGTATCAAATGATTTTGACATTTCAATTAAGTTTATGAGAGTATATATTAAACAAATTACTATCACGTTTTTCAAAATATTCATTATGTAACCTCATTTGATAGAACTATTATATCAAAGGTTTACATCCATGTAAACCATTATTTAATAAAAAAACTTAATTATTTTCACTATTATCTATATTTTTTATAAGTACAGCCAGTTCTTCTATTCTTTGAACAGTTTCTTTAACCAAGTTATCTATTTCTTGTGATGACTCTTTAGAGTTTCCTGCAAGGTTTCTTACTTCATCAGCAACAACCGCAAAACCTCGCCCAACATCCCCTGCGCGCGCAGCTTCAATTGCAGCATTTAATGCTAATAGATTTGTCTGTTCAGATATTGAATTTATTGTACTTACTATTGAACTTATCATTTGCGTTGTGTTAAGTAAAGCAGTCATTGCTTCTTGTGTATCATTAACAGCGCCCTTAGTTCTTGTAACATTAATAGCAAAGAAAACATATCTTTCAAGTTCCCCATTGAATTTCCTTAATGCACATAAATGAGCATCTAATGCAAGATATTTTCCATCCTTTGATATTTCAATTGTTTTTGCTGTAGTATTATTCGTTGAAATTTCTTTAAGGTCATCCTGATTTAATTTTCCTAAAACATAGTTAGATAAATCACCTAAAGAAATAACATCATTGGTCGCCTTTTTCATTAATGAATTAGCATTAAAAACTTTTCCTGATGGTGAAAACTCCATTAATAACAAAGCACTATCAATAGCTTTTAGTTTGTTTGTGAAGTCTAATGCCATTTGTTTAACTCGTGTAATGTCCGCCTGAACAGCAATAAAGTTTTTTAGTTCATGACCTTCGAATACTGGGTTTATTGAAAGTGAGGTCCAATACGGTGTACCATCTTTTCTATAGTTTAATATTTCATCATAAAATGGTTGCCTATTTTTTATTTTTTGTCGAATTACATCAACTGTTCTTTTATCCGTTTCTTCACCTTGAAGGAATGACCCTGGTTTTTTACCTTTGACTTCATTAAGGGTCCATCCGGTTAAACCATAAAAACCATTATTAACATATTGAATTAAACCTTCACTACACGTTATAATCACTGCATTGTCAGTTTCATTTGCAACAAGTGATAGCATTCTTTGTTCTTCTCGGGTTTGTACTTCTTTGGTGACATCCTTAATGAATGCTGTATAAAGCTGCCTACCGTCATCTAAACGGACCTTAGATAAAGATAAACTACCCCATAATGTATTACCATCCTTTCGTTCAATTTTAACTTCTCGGTTGGTGCCAACGATTTTATCTTGACCAGTCGTTCTGTTAGCATTTACATAGTTATCATGATTATGTTGGATAGCTTTAGGAACAAGCATTTTAACGTTTTGGCCTATTACCTCTGACCGCGAATAACCCCAAAGTTTTTCAGCAGCGGCGTTGAAGAGAGTAACATTATTATTTTCATCAATACATATAACAGCATCCAAAGCTTGTTCAAGTGTTTGTTCTATAATTTGGCGTTGTTCACGTTCTTTTGAAATATCACGAACAAATGCGGTGTAATATTTTTTCTTACCAACTTTAACTTGTGAAAGCGCAAGAGATACCCAAATCTTTATACCATCTTTTGTTGTTAGTTCAACATCCCTAGAACTGCCAACTATTTTATCTTGTCCGGATGTTCTATGTCCATTAACGTAGCTATCATGTTTAGATTGATGTTCCATTGGAACTAACATAGCAACATTTTTACCCATAACATCATCGCGTTGATGACCCCATAAGTTTTGTGCTGCATCATTATAAAATATGATGTTATTTTTATCGTCTATTGTTACAACAGCCAGTATAGACTGTTCTAGTGCTTGTTTCGATTGGTTTTGAAAAGAAAACATGTACACTCCTTTTTTATTATTTATTCACTTGCATAAAAAAAGGTTAGGAATAAAACCCTAACCTTATTAAACATAAGTATATATTTTTCAAACAACTTTATCAATTAATCCTAATGTCAGTGCTTGTTTAGACGACATATAATAATCCCTTTCACATAGTCTATTCATTTCACTATAATCTGTTTTACCTTTTGTGAAATGTGCAATCTCTTGAATTATTTCATCTTGCAAGTATTCAGTTTCTTTAAAGTTAACTTTTAAATCATGGTAAGTCCCTTCATGCCCTGAGCTTACCGAGTGTACCATAATTCTGCAACGTTTTGTGGCTTTGCGATTTCCTGTACCGCTAGCTAACAGATAAGCTCCCATACTTGCACACATACCAGTACCAATAGTGTCTACTTTTGCATCAATATAATCAATGACGTCTTTAATACTTCTTCCTGAATATACACAACCACCTGGGCTATTAATCCAAAGCTGAATGCGTGAACTAGGATCATCGTTATTTAACCATACTAATTGCATTTTAACAATATCTGCTAACTCAGGTGTAATAGGTCCAGAAATATGTACAATCCTATCCTGAAGTAAACGAGAAGGAAGGTCCATTGGTTTTTGTGAGCGGCCAGTTTTTTCAATAACATAAGGCATGAACATATAAAGCTCCTTAATAATCTTTATTTTTGTGTTTGGTTTTGCGGGAATATTTAGTGCGGTCTTTTTCGACTTTTGTCTTTAAATCAATTTCACCTTTAAAGGCTTGGACTATGAATGGGTTGCGGTAGGTTTTACTTGGGCGTTTTGATTCCTTCATCTTCTGAACCTTCATAATAATTTTTGTATTGTTCTATAATAACACGTTGTTGGTAAATAAAATTCCTTAACTCTAAAAGATTTAAAGAAAGTTTTTCGTAATCATCATCACTTAAACCGAATAGAACTTGGTCTTGGCCGTTATCTTTCATTTCATTAAACACTTCTTCATAGTTATCTGCCGTGATGACTACGAAGTTAATATCTCTAGGTTTTACTGGTTCAGGTTGTTCTAACTCCAATTTAACCTTTTCATTAGCAATGGTTTGTATTTCTACAGGCCTATCAAACAATGCGCATCCAGTTAACCCACTTAGAAAAAGAGTAAATACTATATAATAAAAGTAGTACTTAATCACGTTCCAATACTTAAAACAACTCTTTACATTCATTATTAGTCTCGTTTTGTTTTGGTTGTGATCCTGTTGCAATTTCGAAGCATCTGTTGACATTTGATGTTGCCCTATTAACTATGTTTTCTATAAGCTTTGGTTTAACTCTTGTGATAGCACCTAAGTCTCTTGATTGCCCATTTGCCTGGACATTGAATTTTTCCTGTAAACTTCTTATGGTTTTTTCATGTATTGAGACTACTTCCATTAAAGATAAATTTGCATTTTTTATTTGTTCAATCTCACTAGATCTTTGTACAATCAATTTACTCTGTTCTTGTACTGCTATTTCATATCTTTGAATTTCTTGTTCTTTAATTTCCAAATCTTTTTGGATATTCTGAATATACATATAAAGAAACCCAGCACCAATAATGCAACTGTATATTATGATACCTTTAACGCTTGTTACTATTGATGCTGGTGAAATCATTAAGCTAGTACTTCCTTAAGTTGATTTTCACTTTGTGAGCCAGATAGTGTATTAACAATTTCGCCATCTTTAACTACAAATGTAGTGGGTACTCCACGAACTCTAAGTTGCATGGAAATTTCTTCATTTTCATCAACATCCAAAACGTGGACATCGTAACCATTTTGTTTCATGGTTTCAAGAACTGGTGAATAAGATTTACACGGACCACACCATGATGCTTTAAAAGCAACAACTCCGTTTTTGATATTTTTAAGTGTTTCCATTGTGAATTGTTCTGTTTGTGACATTTTTCTCTCCTGTTTAATTTTATTTATTATATATTTTATCAATTAAATAAATTCTTCTGGTCGTTTTTCTTTTGCGATTTGTTTTAAGATACTCAACATTGTTTTTATTTCATCATAAGTGTATTTTTCATCGCCAACAATTAATTCCATATCTTGTTGCAAATTAATAGTATTGGAACGAACAGTTGCATCAATAGAATAATGACCTACATTTGTAGTATGAAATATTTTATTCGGGTTTTTACCATTTAAAACAGTTGTCGTTAAACTGTCGGTTTGTTCTTGTATCTTCTTTTTTGCCCATTTTTTTAAATCTGTTTCATCGTTCATATAAAGTACTCCGGATAATTTGATGAATATGTTGGGAAAAGTTCTTTGTGAATATAATCATATATTTTTGTTCTCTGTTGATCTTCAATCAATAACGACGACGTTCCTTTATTATTGTTAGTGGAATCTTTAAAAAATAAAACAAACAGTAAGTCATGATTTA
>Ga0102951_1000471_pt1 | contig 14430 bp, 19 predicted proteins | sample SalPonA_B_H2O_MG_FD_78507 | JGI IMG/M metagenome (GOLD analysis project Ga0102951, IMG submission 78507) | Water microbial communities from South San Francisco under conditions of wetland restoration - Salt Pond MetaG R2A_B_H2O_MG | ecosystem: Environmental > Aquatic > Non-marine Saline and...
ACAGATGAGACAGATGAGACTATTAGACCAAGGTATAGTATACTAATAGACTAAAACTAAGAAAAATTCTTAGTAATAAATAGATATAATTTCTTCTCCATTGCCTATAAATAGCAGTATAACAATAATAAGTTAAATAGGGGAGACTATTATGGACATGATGATTAGATTTTGGTATGAGTTGATGCCAGTCATTATTGCGGTTGTAGCATGTGTATTATGTGCTATACGAGCATCAAGCGAAGTTGGAAGACTGCGCTTATTTTTTACGATGGCTACTGTGTCGTGTGTGCTTCTAATACTAGCACAGACTTCGTGGTGGTCAGTACTCGTATTTGAGCTAAAAGAAGTAACAGCGTACATTGATGACGATGCGGCTAATATGGTATGGACATTATTCAATACAATAACAATGCTTGCGTTTATTGTATCTGCTGTGGATAGTAAAAAATTTAGAACGACACTTAAAAGAACATGAGAACTTTTCTGCCACAAGATGCTAGATGTATAGATATTGTATCTGCGTTTTCGCTAATGGCGTTAGCGGTTAAAGCCGGTTTGGTAGGAAGTATTGAATCTAATCTGATGGAAGTACGACAAGCACCATTCTGGGTAATGATATTTTTGTTGTTGGGTTTATTACATCTTATATCAATATATTTACATCCATTTGCTGAAACCTTACGGGCTATTATTTCGGGAATATCTGGATTGTTCTGGATATATTTATTTCTTAATTCAATTGCTGACCATACTCATACGCCTATTCAAATATTTTTAGGAATAGGGTGCTTGTACTCAGCGATTATCACAACTCTGTATATAAAACAATCATGGAAGAGTTAATATTCATACAGCAATATGCTGGCGCAATAACTGTGGTTGTAGGTGGGATATCTGGCGTTATAGTCTGGATTATGTCTAAGCGTAAGACTGACCTTGATGCTAAAACTTCTGTGTTTGAACAGCAACGATTGAACATGGCTCAACTCCTACAACAAAACAGAGACATGGCAGAAGACCTTGCTGTATTAAGACAGCGACTGGCAGTAATGCACGAAGAGCAACTGGGACTAATGGATGAAGTCAGAGCAATGAAGACTTGGTATTTCATGAGGGTACAGTTTTGTGACTCTTGTGGATTAGTTGATGACGCACAAAGAATATTCGGCACTGACAAAAGAAAAAAAGATAGGTCATTCCCTACGATTGATGACCGCAGAGGCGAAGGCGAAGAGGCAGTTAAGAAATTCGTCCCAGATGAATAATACATATATTTCGTATAAATACATACATTAGGAGATAATGTATGAGCGTTAAAAGCGACTTAATAAAAGAAATGGAACTCCGTCTTGGCGGAGGCATGGTAGATGTAGAGCTTGACCCAGAGCACTACGAGTTAGCAATCAAAAAAGCATTACAGAAATATCGTCAACGAGCCGAGAATGCTGTAGAAGAAAGCTTTGTACATCTTAATCTTATTGAAGATGTGAGTGAGTATACACTACCAGACGAAATCATTGAAGTAAAAGATATCTATCGTAGAACCACGGGTGTATCATCTGGTACTGGTAACGATATTGAACCATTTCAAGCAGCTTTTATGAATACCTATTTACTAGGCAGTCAAAAACAAGGCGGTTTAGCATCATTTGATTTTCTACAACAAAACAGAGAGACAATGGGTCGTTTGTTTGGTGCTGAGATGATGTTCACTTGGCGGCCACAAGACCATAAACTTCTAATTCATCGCAAAGTTAAAGCCAACGATTCTGCTTATCTGCATGTATATAACTATCGTCCTGATGATAATCTTTTAACTGATACATACGCTGGTCCATGGTTGCGTGATTATGCATTTGCTCATGTTAAATTAATGCTAGCTGAAGCACGTGGCAAATTTGCGCAAATCGCTGGACCACAAGGTGGTACAAGTTTGAATGGTGACCAGCTCCGTGCTGATGCTCAGACAGAATTAGAAAAATTAGATATAGAGCTTACATTGTATAATGATGGTTCAACTGGACTAAGTTTTGTAATAGGCTAATGGAATCTATAAATATTAATATTCTGTATTTTGGATTACCTAGAAAAATAAGTGACTTGTTAGACCATCATATTGAATATTTCACAATTGTTCGCAACATGGCAAAGGAGTTTCACAGCGTCCATGTAAATGTACGAGTTATATATAGTGTAATAGATTATGTCGGTGACATTAATGGTATTAAACAAAAATGGAATGACGCTGACATGGAATTTGTGTATGCTCCCGTGTCAGAAAGACACCGCCAGCGTGAGATTTTAAAAACTTCTCTACTTCTTGAAAAATATAATGTCAATTCGGTTAATATTTCATGGGATCATCCTACTCGTGATTTGATGATTTATTTCAAACAGATATATGCGAGAGCGCTGGCTTGTGAAATAGGATTAAAAAATATATCGCCGAATGAAATGGTGATTATTACCAGAACCGATGTAACGTTTAATAATAAAGGCGGTTCAAACATACATGTCACAAGTCCAACTATAACTAAAGATTTTGCTATTGGTCATATTTCTCAGAGAGTTTCTGAATTGTTATATGCAAACGAGATATTAACATTTGCCCGTGATAACATAGTTGATGATCATGCAATGCATAATATTTTTGTTGAAAGTTTGAAATACAGAATGATAACAAAAGAAAAAATTACAATTGGAGTACACGTCCAAGATACATCGTTTGTCACAGACGTTAAAACAGCTTTGCTATATTTTGGAAACAATGTGGCCGAGCAAGTGGCTATATATCTCCGAGAGCCAAATAAAGAGCATTTGCAAGGTAAAAAATATGATCAGCATAGAACATGTATTGACTATTTAAATAATTCTTATATGCGTTCATATAAGAAAGGAAGCTTGATGATATCAGAAAAGCCTATTATAGTGGCTAGAGTGTATAAATTATGAACTGGCAACGAACCGCAGCATACACATATATAGCGATATGTATATTTGATTTCATGTTAGTACCAATGTGGTTCGGTATTGTACGAGCATATCTAGACCCATTTGATTTAATACAAAAAATGCTTGAATTGGACACGGCAGTACAGGTACAACTGATTCAAGCATATACATTTCAACACGAGCCATTCACATTAAAAGGTGGTGGTTTATTTCACTTAGCATTTGGTGCGCTATTGACAGGCACTACAATATTTTCAAATAAACCTTAAAAAACTATTGACAAGTAATACATCTTACTCTATGATCATAAAGTAAGTTAATGAGTGAGAGAAAAGACATGTTCAAAGTTTATCTAACAAATTTCGGTTACTTTCTTCAGGACACCTTTGCTACTCGTGCGGAAGCCGAGCGAGAAGGTCGTAGAAATGGTTTTGCTTATTCTGTTGTGGAGATGAACTAAGATGGCTAACGAAAATTTTATGTTTAACGCATACGGTAACACTCTAGTTGTTTACGCTAGTGATATTTCCATTGAGCGTGGCGAGTCTAATTTAAACGAGGATATTAGTGACCTTTATGTAGCAATGACCAAAGCCAATCGTGAGATGCTTTGGTGTAATCCAGATGCTTGTGAAGGTACTTGGGAACTTGATTGTGAGATTATGAATGCTTACAAATGGGTAGAAACGAATACATACAAACTACTAGATGGTGGTTATGTAGATTAAAGAGGTAAAAATTATGATTAAGAAACTATTAGCGATTACAGCAATCGCGGTGACTATGACAGGTTGTGCTACACAGCAACAAAATGGACAAATGTTAGGCGCAATGGTAGGCTATGCGGTTGGTAATCAGATTGGTGGTGGCATGGGTAATGTTGCGGCAACAGCAATCGGCACAATGGTTGGTATGAATGCGGGTGGAGCCGTAGGTGCTAACATGGACCGCCCACCGCAGGTAGTATATGTTCAAGATAATAACCAGCCACAATACGCACCGCAACAGCAATATGTGCCTACTCGGTCTGCGAGACAACAATGTTGGGATTATCCTTCTATTGGCGAGCGCGAAGCGTGTGTTCGTGGTGTAGAGCAAGCAGAAAGACGATTACAGCGCCAGCGTGAAGACGCTGCTTATCGTGCTGGTCAAACATACGCTAACTAAGGATTTCACATGGATGATATTTCACGGTTAATAGAGATTGTGTTATCGAGCATATTGGTGTATACTATTATTGTAGGCACACATGAATATTATGAGAGAAAAAACAAGTGACTAAAAAAATAATAGGTATTTGTGGTTTAATAGGACACGGTAAAGACACGGCAGCTGGATTTCTTATAGAGGAAGGATATGAACGTATTAGTTTTGCTGGAGTACTCAAAGATGTATGTGCCAGTTTATTTGGTTGGGATAGAATATTACTTGAAGGCAACACTCCGGAATCTCGTATATTCCGTGAAACAGTAGACCCATGGTGGGAGAAGCGATTAGGTATAAAAGGATTCACGCCTAGATATGCGCTTCAGAATATAGGTACTGATGTATTTCGCAATCATTTTCATAAGGATATTTGGGTAGCGGCATGTGAGCGCCGTGTGATGAACACTGACAAGAATGTTGTTATTTCAGATTGTCGGTTTTTCAACGAGTTGCAATCTATAAAAGATTTAGGTGGCGAAATCGCTGTGGTTTGGAGAGACGAATATCCAGAATGGTGGACAAATGCGGTACTCACTAATACTACTACTGAAGATGAAGAGTATGTGATACACGACAAAGGATTCCACATGGAAGTATCGTATCCTGATGTACATCCAAGTGAATGGAGCTGGGCAGGCTGGCAATTTGATTACACATTGTACAACCATACGACATTAGATGATTTTAGACAAAATGTTAGGGATAATCTACTAAGATAACTCTATTTAAGCGGTTTTCCTTGAATATGCTATAAATACGCTTAGGAATATATAAATTCTTAATTACGTAATTATAGAAAAAAGGAGAACTCCGAAAATGGCAAATCTTGTTTCGCCTGGCGTACAGGTAACAGTTATAGATGAGTCCATCTATGGTCCGTCTGGTTCTGGTACAGTTCCAGTTCTTTTCATCGCAACCGGTGAAAATAAAGTAGACCCTACTGGCACTTACTCTGATGGCATTGCAAACTACACAAAACCAGAAAATTCTGGTAAACCAGTTCTCGTGACTTCACAGCGCGAACTAACCCAATACTTCGGTAACGTAGACTTCCGTTCAGTAGCAGGTACAGTTCAACAAGGTGACGAGACAAATGAATACGGTCTATTGGCCGCTTACTCTTTCTTAGGACAATCTTCGGCAGCATACGTTGTCCGTGCAGATGTTGATGTAACTCAGCTTCGTCCTAATACAGCTATGCCTGTTGGTAATCCAACATTTGGCGTATATTGGCTAAATCCAGAAACATCTAACTTTGGTATCTTTGAATACGATGGTTCTGAGTGGGTTGCTAAAACACCTTACGTAGAAGTTGTTTCTGCGGCAGGCACAGCGACAACTGCTTATGATGAAGGTGAATACCTAGTTGAAGTTGTTAACAGTGCTGGCAGCACTATGTTGGCATACTACAAAGGTATCGGTGGTATTTGGACTGAGGTAACAACTACAATTGCTCCTCACTACTCAATTCCAGGCGCTCCTCTAGTGGGAGATACTTGGATTAAGTCTACACAACCTGGCGGCGGTATCAACCTAGATGTATCTCTATTTGACGGCAAAACATTTGTTGAGCAACAAGTTTTATATGTAGGCACAAATACTCCTACTGGTACAACATCTGATACATTCCAAGATGGTACATTGGCTACAAGTCGTACACTTCTAGATGGTGACTTATGGTTAGAAGTTGTCGGCAACGAAGTATCAATCAAACGCTGGGATGATACTCCAGCTGGCCAAGAATGGGACGATATTACTACTGACCCTACATTTGCTACAGGTGGCTACACTGCTGATGTTTCATCTGAACAACCAGTTGGCGCACCAAATGATGGTACACTATGGTTCTCTCCAGCAGTTAATCAGTACGCAGTTTACGAAGTTAAAACTGACGGCGGTGTTCAAAAATGGTTCCGTGTAGAAGACGTACAGTACTCTACAGTTGCTCCACTCACTGACACTCAAGGCGGCGCACTATCTAACGGTGATTACTGGATTGACACAAGCGAGCAAGACAACCTTGTTATATATCGTCACAATGGCACATCATGGAAACTAAAAGATGTATCTGACCAATCTACATCTGATGGTGTTATTTTCTCTGATATCACAGCCAATGATACTGCTCCTGGCGCATTTGAGACTGACCTATTGGATGATGCCCCAAGTGCTCTAGTAATGCCAGTTGGCATGACAGCAATCAACATGTGTCGTTCTGCTAACACAGTACGAGTATATGATGCTAGTCTAGAAACTGATTGGAAATGGCGTAACTTTGCTGGTAACCAAGCTGATGGTTCTGGCTCATTTGGTTCTAAAGCACAGCGTAAAGTAATTGTTTCTGCTATGCAAGAAGCTACATTTGCTGAAGAGCTTCGCGAAGAGACTGTTTTCTTCCGTCTAATTGCTGCTCCTGGTTACCCAGAGTTGTATGACGAAATGGTTACTCTAAACAGTGACCGTAACGAGACAGCATTCATCATTGTAGATGCTCCGATGAAACTTACACCAAATGATGCTATCAAGTGGATTCAAGGTGCTGATGCTAATGAAAATGGTGTGGATGGTCTAGTTGGTCGTAACACTTACACAGCGGCTTACTACCCAAGTGTTCTAACTACTAACCCATCAACTGGTGATTCAGTAGTTGCTCCAGCGTCTCACTCTGTACTATACACATACGCTTACAACGACAATGTTAGTTACCAATGGTTCGCTCCAGCAGGTCTAACTCGTGGTGTTGTTCAAAACGCATCTAACGTTGGTTATGTGAATGACGAAGGTGAGTTTGTAGCAGTAGCACTTAACCAAGGTTATCGTGACGCTATGTACGAAAACAAACTAAACCCAATCGCACGTTTTGTTGCTGACGGTATCGTTGTTTTTGGTCAGAAGACATTGAATCCAGTAGCTTCGGCGCTAGACCGTGTCAACGTAGCACGACTAACTTGTTACTTGCGTGAGCGTTTTGCTGTTATTGCTCGTCCATACTTGTTTGAGCCTAACGACAAAAACACTCGTGTCAACGCAAAAGCTACATTTGATGGCTTTATGGGTAATATGATGGCGCTTCGTGCGGTATATGATTACTTGACAGTGTGTGATGAATCAAATAACACACCTGCGCGTATAGATGCTAATGAGCTATGGATAGATGTAGCAATTGAGCCTACTAAAGCGGCTGAATTCATCTACATACCAATTCGTCTGGTTAATACTGGCGAGCTATAATAGACTATATTCAAGTCAACAATACAAAGCGGACTAAATGTCCGCTTTTTTTATGAGTGTTTTGTATAAATACAATATATAGTAATGTCTTTATAGGAGAATAAAATGGCTGTTACAATTAATAACTTCAATGTACCTACTGATACAGAAAGCGGTGCAACACTAATGCCTAAATTGGCATACCGTTTCCGTGTAGACTTTAATGGTCTAGGCGGCAATACATCTTCAACTCGTGTAACACGCAACGTGATTAGCGTTGGTCGTCCTTCGTTGACGCATGAAGAAATCACAGTAGATGCATACAACTCAAGAATTTATCTAGCAGGTAAACACAACTGGGAACCAATTACACTTGTCCTTCGTGACGATGTTGATTCTAACGTTATTCGTCAATTAGGCGAGCAAATGAACCTTCAAGTTGACCACAATGAACAATCTTCGGCATTTACAGGTGCACAATACAAATTTAACTTGTCTATTGCTACATTAGACGGTTCAAATGAAGATAATGGTACTGAAGCTGAGCTAGACCGCTGGGACCTTGCTGGTTGTTTTATCACTAATATTCAATACGGTGAGCTAAACTACGCATCTGGTTCGGAAATGGTACAGGTAACTATTACTGTTCGTTACGATAACGCTGCACATGTTATTGTTAACGGTGCCAATCAAAGCGAAGATGCTCTATCTGGTAAAGCATCTGGCCGTTTCGGCGACGGACTTTTGGCTTCTACTAAAAACTAAGTTTATTAGAGGCATTAAATGGGTCTTAAAAAGTTAGGCGACCTGGCGGCTGAAATCTATGGACAAAAAAATGTTCCTAGTAAAGAAATTCAGTCGCTAATACCTAGATTTAGATTTCAGTTCAATGTGAGTATCCACTACATGGGGCCAAACGGTGAAGAAAAATTCATTAGTACTTGGTCAGCAGATAGTGGTTCTAAACCTGCGTTCAGAATATCTGGTATTACATTGCCTACTCATGCCGCCAAAATGTCAACGCTTAATCAATATAATAAAAAGCGTGTGATTCAAACAGGAGTGGAATACAATCCTGTAGTTTTGTCGGCATATGACACCAGAGATGGCGCCCTTGAAGACTTTTTGTTAGCGTATCATCAACACTATTATAATGGTGTAATGTATGGCGATGACGCAAAGTATATCAATGATATCAACATAGGTGAGAGATTTGCTTTTGGAAACTCAATTTATGGCGATAATAGCTCATTGACTGGCTATTCGGCTCCCAAAGATAGAAACTTTATTAAAAAAATAGTTATTGAACGGGTATCTAGTCCTAAAGACACTATAATCACAGTCATACATAATCCGTTCATCCAGTCTTTAGAAGCAGACCCATTATCGTATGATGATAATCAAACGATGCAATATAGAATAACCTTTATGTATGAAGGTTATTCTATTGGCTCACCTCCAGACCTTACAGATTCAGGCAGTCCAACTCCTTTAGATAAACAATATCTAGATAGAGATGAAGCATATCCTGTCACCGAATCTGGAAATCCTACACCAATGTGGGCACAAGGTCCTAGAGATAGATATCCTGTTACTGAATCTGGTAGCCCGACTCCGATGTATGCGCAGAGTCCGAGTCAACCATATCCTGTTACTGAATCCGGCAGTCCAACGCCATCATTCTTGCCGACTCCAGTACCTGAATCGGATGAAGTAAAGTTAGGCAGAGTAGCAACCGCATTGTACTTTGGCAGACAAACAGCATTGCCGTTCGGAAAGACCGTTCAAACAGAATTGGGTACAGGTAAAAAATTCATATATCTAGGCAATAATGCAGAAGCAAATGTTCTTGGAGCTAAGACCGTGGCTGGCGAATCAATGTCTCGTTTATATGCCGATGACATACCTGCTAACTATAAAGAAGTATATAGCAACAAGCCGTCTTCCACTAATTAGGAATAACTTATGGCTAAGTTTCAACAAGGACAATACGAACCAAACAATCCAGGCAAATACTTAGGCAAAGGCTTGCCTAGGTATCGCAGTGGATGGGAACTAGCTGTATTCAGAATGTTTGATAATCACCCATCTGTATTAGGATGGGGCAGTGAAACACATAGAATACCATACAAAAATCCACTGACAGGCAAACAAACAACATATGTTCCTGATATACTAGTGGTATATAATGATAGAGATGGCAAAAAGCATGCCGAAATGATAGAAATAAAACCAAGCAAGCAAACATTAGGTGAAGCACGAAGTCAGGCAGATAAAGCCGCGGCAGTAGTGAATCATGCGAAATGGACTGCGGCAAGAGCATGGTGTAAGCAACAAGGCATTGGATTTAGAGTTATTACAGAACACGAAATCTTTAATAAACCTTCAGGTTCTAAGAAGAGAAAACGATAATGAGTAATAGAAAATTAGAAGAAACATTCAATCTACCACCAATTGAAGACATTGATATGGACTTTGAGGCTGATGACGAATCAGAAGAAGAATTGTCCTTGGACGAAATAAAACACCAAATACAAGAATATGAAGGTCAAATGAATGTCGCACAACGAGCCGATGCCGCTATGCCAGTCGTCACTGGCTTTGAGCAACTTGAACGGGAAATGGACGAATATGCCGCACAAGCAATGGGTTCATTCAAAGATTTAATTGACCTAGGTCATAATGTAGAAGACAGACATGCCGCTCCTATCTTTGATTCAGCAAGTAAAATGCTAACAGCGGCACTACAAGCTAAACAAGCAAAGATGGACAAGAAACTTAAAATGCTTGACTTACAACAAAAGCAAGCTAAACTTGAGCTAGAGCAAGCCAAGTTTGAGTTTCAGAAACAAAAAGAAGAAGCCAAGAATGAAGACCGTGCTGAGACAATTGAAGGCAGAATTGTTGGTGACCGAGCGACTATGCTGGCTGAAATCATGAGCCAAATGAACAAGAAGTAATAAATACTACTATATAATATTTCCGGAGATATTTAATGAAATCGTTCAAACAGTATTTGGCAGAAAGTAAGCAGACCTATCAATATCGCATTAAGTTGGCGAAAGAACTAACAAACGAGGAGTTGGACCGTATTGAGCGCCACCTTGTGAAGTATGATGTTCAGAAATTCTCTGCTCCAAAAAAACTAATGCTACAATCTACGCCATATGATTTCCCACAATTACGTGGTTATGAAATCTATGTTGCGGAATTTACAACAACTATTCCAGCAAGTGCTTACCAGATTCAAACTGAAATTCAGAATCTAATCGGCATTTCTGATGGTTTTATGAAAGTGCGTTCAGATATGGAACCACTAGAAAAACAAGAACAAGAATCGTTGGCAGGCGAAGACGAAGCAACGAGTCTGTTGGCTGATGACAAATATAGCGAAGCAGAAAAAGTAAATGCTGAAGACTACTACGGCGACAAATACAATACTAAGTTTGTACAAGAGTTGCTAAAACTACGCAAAGACAAGGAAAAAGAATAATGGATACATTAAGTAGACTTAAAACACTTGCGGGACTAGGTAACACGCAAGTTAACGAAGGCACATATACGTGTGTCCACGCAAAAAAAGGTAAAACAGAAGTAGAAGCAGATAGCTCATATGCCGCGGCTAAAAAAGCTGCTGAAAAATGGGGTCTAAAGTCTACTGCTGGTATTGATGCTCATAAACACACTGCCGAGCCAGTAGCATTCACAGAACAAGAAGTAACAGAAGCAAGTAACATTATGGGTGAATTCAATGATGTGATTAGAGATGCTATTAGCAGTGCTGAAGAAGCAGGCGCATATGGCGATGTTCGTGATGAAACAGTAATACAAGCATACGAGGCTTTCAGTAGAGGCGACTTCACTGGCGCGGCTGAAATGATTCTTGCTGATTTTGCTGACCAAGATGGCGGCGAAGTTAGTGCTATTGAAGATATCTACCATGACTTGGTGTCGGATTTAAAATACATTGCCACTAAAACTAACGAAGCAATCCTATCACCAGAAGAGTTCATGAAACGCGCTCCAAAAGATGATAGACGCCCATCTAACATGGAAATCTATTCTGATTACAAAGAAATGGAAGCAACTGGTGACGCTGACCCTTATCAGTTTGTCCTAGACAAATATCCGTTCCTTACTCCAGAAAAACTAGACATGATTCTAGGAGATTTGGATGAGTCAGTTGAATCAGATTTCGGTCCTGATGACCCACGTTATGCGCCAGAAAAACCTCGTTGGCATTTCTCTTCAGGCATATACGCTGTTGGCTCGGCATCATACGATGACAAAGAAGAAGTAACAATGACTGATGAGCAAGCAGAAGCACTAAACGCTAAGATTGATTCTGTTGACGAAAAAACAAAATCCTCTATATGGAAACGTATATGGGCATCTGAAGACCAACAAGAATTTGACGATAACATTGCTGATATCATCAATGGCGGTGGTTCACAAGCAGATATGTTTGGTGAAGAAAAAATCACTGAAGCGCCAACAATGGATACAACACAACTAGTAAATATGATGCGTAATGCTGGTCTGTCAGAAGACACTATTACACAGAAACTTGAAGAGTGGGCTAACACTCCGGAAGGTGTTGGTGAAGTTGAGCCAACTGCTCACGGCGATGCTTATGATTTCGCACAATCAGTAAATCTATCACTTAAGAAATACCTTGATGCTCAAGATATGAAAGTTAGCGTTAATGAAAGCCACACAGGCGAATCACTGATGGAAGCATACAAAGCATACAAAGGTGAAGTAGTTGAATCTGAAGAAGAGATTAACGAATCTGAAGAAGACGGCAAGTGTCCAAGCTGTAAAGGCACTGGATTTGAACGCCGTGGTGATGAAAAAGAGATTTGTGATGATTGTGATGGCAGTGGCAAGTATGCTGATTACAAGTCCAGAGGAGAAAAAAAGGCCGCTAATGATAAAAAGATGGACGAATCTTCTGACATTGAACGCCTAAAAAGACTTTCGGGTCTATAAAAGAACACTTGCTTTAGGACCGTTATAGTTACCGGCTTTGCCGTTATTCATCCTAAGCGTGTCAGTTTTGCCCACACTGTTGAACCACGATTCGCTACCGTGACTTCATAAAGTGGGCTTTTTATTGCCTACTAAATAAGATTATGAATAGACCTATATTAGAATTCACAGATTCAGTTGGACAGATAGTAACATTTTGTATTCCTTCGCCTCATACTAAAATATGTTGTAATTTAAGCGGTGGCGCAGATAGTGCTATATTGGCATATATGGTCGTTGATTATTGTGAAAAATATATACCAGAAGCAGAAATTAATTTTATAACAATAGCTAATCCAATAAAAGGATGGTATCACGGCGCATGGGCAAATAAAGTAGTTGATAAAATATTACATATGACAAACACCATGATGATAAAATCGCATACAATCTTTTATAGGGATGACCAGCGGCGAGAAGAAATTTCACAAATAGAGAATGACTATTTTGATAAGAATATAGCAACTTACTTTCTAAATGCTGTTAATCAGAATCCTCCCTTGGAAATAGAAGATTTGTTAGAAGGCAGATTTGAAGCACGAGATCCGGATAAAATAAAAATAGAAGATGAAATTTATGAATCTGGATTTACAAGACGCAGACCATTCTTTAATTGCGATAAACGAATGATAAAATATTTATATGAAAGCTATCAAATTTTAGATGAATTATTCCCTTACACTAGAAGTTGTGAATTGCCCGCCGATAAAGGCAGTGATGGTATAACACATTGCGGAGAATGTTGGTGGTGTAGGGAACGTATGTGGGCATTCGGGAGATTGTGTTAAATGAACGTACCAGAAACAGACACCCTTAAACAAATAAACCAAGACACCAATATTACTGTTGTCCATGAACCTGCGTTGGCTGAATTTGCCGATAAATTTGATATGGCAAATTCAATGTTTGAAAAAATAGACAGCGATATTTCGCCCCATTTTTATACGCTAAACACCAATGAGCATCCGCGTGATACATTGAATGATAGATTGTCTAAATGGTTTTTCTTTGAAAAATATATGAGTGTATTTCCTGTAACATGTGATATCGCATTTATGGGCAATTCATACAGAGAAGTAACAACGTGGCAAAAATTAGATGAAATTGTTAGCGAAATGAGCGATGAATTATTGGCACAAAATCATTGGAATAGATTTGACTCTTTTTACACAGAACGAAGAAAAGTAAATATTAACGATAAGTTTATGCGTATATACGAAGAGTATTCCGCTGAAGGAGATACTATTCCTGAGTTTGAATTCTTTATAGAATTACGAAAAAAAGCCGTGGCAATAGCCGAAGAATTTTGGAACAAATATAACAAAAGTGAGTTTGATTCTACACAATATAACATGGTTGTCATAGAGTATAGAACACCGTTTGCTTTCGTGGATTCCGAGAATTTCAAACAACAACGATTTAACAACGCTATATGGGCAAGGCCGCATTGTGATGAAAACTATGGAGGTCTACATCTCGGAGAATCTGAAGCAGATAACTTTTATGTAATTAATCCTAATACTGGTGAATATCAGTATGTGAAAGAATTCGCTGACCCAGCAAATGCTGTATGGATGTGGGGGGCATATGAATCCGACCACGGATTTATACCCACCGAGCATGGCGTATATACAGAAAAAGAAAACGAAAAATATAATGGCAATCGTTACAGTATTATTCTTGATGTGTTAAGACCAGAGGATTTATAATGAGTACAGCAGATACCAGTCTTGTAAAAACTCCTTATAAAAAAGAAACATATACACAAGAGCAATTGTTGGAAATGGCTCGTTGTGCGGCTGACCCAAAATACTTCATAAGAAATCATTGTTGGATTCAGCACCCTACAAAAGGTCGTATGCGATTTGAATTATTCCCGTATCAGGAAGAGCTACTTGACGCATATCACGATTATCGTTATAGTATCGCATTGATATCACGGCAAATGGGTAAATCAACAGCCGCTGCCGCATATCTATTGTGGTACTCCATGTATGTGCCTGACCAAACGATTCTTATCGCTGCCCA
>Ga0102951_1000477_pt1 | contig 14317 bp, 17 predicted proteins | sample SalPonA_B_H2O_MG_FD_78507 | JGI IMG/M metagenome (GOLD analysis project Ga0102951, IMG submission 78507) | Water microbial communities from South San Francisco under conditions of wetland restoration - Salt Pond MetaG R2A_B_H2O_MG | ecosystem: Environmental > Aquatic > Non-marine Saline and...
AGAACGGGTATTATTAAACGGTGCCGTGATTGAAAACGGCGATAAACGGATCAGATTTTCGGTGGTTTCGCCCGATGCGCGGATATTGCGCCTGCGCGATGCGCTACACCCTGAACAGGCAGTCACGCCAGTCACCCGCGCCTGCTATGCCGCGCAATTGGTGCTAAGCGGGGATGCCGATGCAGAACTAATTAAACGCAAATTGTTACCTCGGATCGAAGAGCTAAGCCAGATTTTCACGGACCCTGACAGTCGGCAACAAATTGCAGCCGCAACAGATGCGTTGATCCATGATCACCATTATCAATGTCTAAAAGCGTTGCGCAGTTTGATGCCACGTGAACAGCGGTTGTTTGCGACCGGGGCATTGTGATGTTTACGCCGGTTGTTCCCATGTCTGGATTGGCTGGGTGGAATTTTTTGCAATCCACCCAGCAACGCCAGCAAGATATATTTAACCAAAGCCCACAGCTGGCCCGCGATTTGGACAAGGCCGCGCAGGATTTGCCCAACATTCGATCGGTTGATGCGCTGCTCGATAACAGATCTGCGCTGCGGGTCGTGCTGGGTGCGTTTGATTTGGAAAGCGATATCAACAACCGGTATTTTTTGAAAAAAATGATGACCAGCGATAGCGCTGATCCCAAATCCTTGGCCAATCGCATGTCGGATCAGCGGTACAAAGATTTGGCCAAGGCGATGTCATCTTTGGTGCAATTTGGTCAGTTGCGCCAATCCACCATCGCCGAAATCACGCGCGATTTTTCCACCACGTCTTTCGAGGTAGCAGTGGGCCAGCAGGACAACACATTGCGTCTGGCCATGAATGCAACGCGCGAATTACAGGAATTGGCGCAATCCGAAAAATCAGACAAGGCGATGTGGTATACCGTTTTGGGGATGCCCCCCTTGCGCAAAGTATTTGAAACATATTTGCGACTGCCCAGCGGGTTTGCGAAAATTGATTTGGAAAAACAGGTCGATATGATGCAGGACAAATTGCAAGCCCGCACAGGATCGGCAAAGATTTCGCAATTTTCCGATCCTGCCAAAACGGACAAATTTGTCCAAATGTTCATTGTTCAGTCGCAGGTAAATACTGGCCCGACTTTATCGGGCGGCTCTACCGCGTTGATGTTGCTGCAGCAGGGCTAGGGGGCTGCCTGCGAAACAGTAGGGATAGTTTTTGAAAACTGTCCTGCACCGTTCCCGTTTCAGATTGCGCCATAAATGTTTCGATTTCGGGATACATTTGCACGGCCTCATCTAAGGATTTGTCGGCACCTGCCGTGTAAAACCCAGCGCGGATCATCGATTGTGCGGATTCGTATGTTGCGGTGATTTGGCGTGCTTTCTGTATCAACTGATTTTCTGATGCCGATGCCGCATGGGGCAACGCCCGTGAAACCGAGCGTGTCAAATCAATTGCCGGAAATCGGCCACGTTCGGCGATTGTACGGTCCAAAATGATATGCCCATCCAATACGCCGCGCATAATATCGGCCACGGGTTCGTCCATATCTGACCCTGCCACCAGCACACTGAAAACAGCCGTGATGTCGCCTTGGTTCGGGCCACCAGGTCCGGCACGTTCGGCCAATTCGGTGATTTTTGCGGTCAGCGATGGGGGATATCCGCGCAACACGGGCAATTCACCACAATGGGCCGCAATTTCACGATGCGCCTCGGCCAGTCGGGTGATGCTGTCGGCGAATAACACCACATGGTGACCTTGGTCGCGGAAATATTCGGCGACTGTCATCGCCGAAAACGCGGCCTGCGCACGATAGGTTGCGGGCATATCAGATGTTGCGGCAATGATGACGCAGCGTTGCATCGCCTCGGGGCCCAATATGTTCTGGGCGAAATCATAAACTTCGCGGCTGCGTTCCCCGATCAGGGCAAGCACAATGACATCGGCCGCGATATGTTGGGCCAAATGCCCCAATAACGTGGATTTTCCCACGCCGGATCCTGCAAACACACCAACGCGCTGCCCTTGGACCAAGGGTAAAAATGTATTCAGCGCGGCGTATCCTGTGGCAATACGTTGGCCCAATCCGCGTCGCGCAGTGGGCGGCGAATTCGCGGTGTCACGGGGGGTTGGGCCCATGGCCAGCGGACGTTTGTCCAGCGCCTGACCATAGGGATCAACAACGCGCCCCAGCCACGCGTCGCACGGAAACAGCCGCAGCCGCGGTAAATGCCGCACGCGTTGTCCCAGCTGCATCCCCGTTGTTGCTTCATCACAAAATACGGTCGCACATTCATCGCTCAGCGCGATGATATGGCCATGGCGTTCTGGTTCATGGTCTGGGCCATCCGCACCATAAATGCGAACCCGATCCCCCAGCTTGGCGGCGTTGGCGATGCCTTGGACATGTATAACGGGACCCATTATTTTTGAAATGCGCCCAATTTGGCCGGTAAATAACCGCTTTGGCGTTGCGGGGGGGGATAAATTTTCGCCCATTTTCGATTCCTTTCATCGCTGCAAACCCTTTGTAAAGGAATCAGGGTTAATCCTTGGTTGAAACACCCAAGGGAGAATCCCGATGTTCCAAAATTTAGATGTTTTTCGTCTGTCCGCGCACAAGGCGCAGTATGCCGCACACCGTCAAAGTGTGATTGCGCGAAATATCGCAAATGCCGATACCCCCAATTACAAGGCGCAAGATACCCCAGAATTTCAGCCAAATATGCAGGCGGGTACAGTGGCCCCACGCAGGTCCCATGCCAAACATTTGGTCGATTCCGGGGCGATGCGTGCCACCATTATGACGCGCGATACCACCTACCAAGAGCCCAACGGAAATACCGTCGCCCTAGAAACCGAGGTGTTATTTGCCGACCAAGCGCGCCGCGATCACAATCGCGCGCTGTCGGTATATCGCAGTTCAATGGAAATTTTGCGGCGCGTTGTGGGGTGATGTCATGAGCGATTTTCAAAACACCCTGTCCATTTTGTCCAGCGGTCTGCAGTCACAGGCTGAACGCCTGCGCCGGATATCGGAAAACATCGCCAATGTGGATACGTCAGGTTACCGCCGCAAGACGGTGACCATGTTCAGCGACGATATTGGTCGCGTGCAAACCAGCCCCACCCAATTGGATCAGGCGGATTTGGAACGCGTCTATGATCCGGCGCATCCCTTGGCCGATGGGACGGGTCATTATTTGGGGTCAAACGTCAATGTTTTGTTCGAAATCGCCGACGCGCGCGAAGCGCAGCGCAGCTATGAGGCAAACCTAAAGCTGTTCGATCAGGCCAAACAAATGTCCACCGATTTATTCGATCTATTACGCAAATAAGGAGTTCTAGTATGGAAGTTTCCGCACAATTCGCCGCCAAAGAATATTCCGCCCTACGCCCCGCGACCCAAGCGGGCCAAGATGCAGCACAGGGCGCCTTTGCCCAAGTGATGCAGGGGGTCAATGCCTTGGCTAATACGTTGCACACCAGTGAACACCTGTCCAAACAGGCCATGACAGGATCGGTTGATCCCCATGAATTGGTAACGGCCCTGACCCAATCGCAACTGGCGGTTGATACGGCTGTGGCAGTGCGCAACAAGGTGGTCGAGGCCTATCAAGAAATTTTGCGGATGCCGGTGTAACGGATGCCCCAATCCCTGTTGTTTGACCTGATGCGTGACGCGATGATGCTGGCCACGCGGGTATCAATCCCGATTTTGGCAACCGCCTTGGTGGTTGGGTTGGGTATTGGATTGATCCAAGCCCTGACATCGGTGCAGGAAATGACGCTGACCTTTGTTCCCAAATTGGGGGCCATCGTGATCGTTTTTTGGATCAGTATGGATTTCATGACACAAGGGTTGGTCGATTTCTTTACCATTCGAATTATTCCAATCATTGCAGGTGCTTAATGGATATCTCAGCCTATACAACATTGACGCGGCAATCAGGTTTGATGCGCGAAATGCATATCATTGCCAACAATATCGCCAATGCCGCCACAACGGGGTATCGCCAACAACAGGTGTTGTTTAGCGAATATTTGTCGGATGTTGGGTCCGAAAATTTATCTATGGCCCATGCAAATATTGCCAACACCGATTTCAGCCCAGGCGTGTTTTCGCAAACGGGCAACCCATTCGATCTGGCGATCGAGGGGGCAGGGTTTTTCATGTTGGAAACGGATCAGGGCCCCGTTTACACCCGCAATGGCAATTTTACCATATCGGCTGATAACATGCTGGTGGCCCATGATGGCGCCCCCGTTTTGGATGTTGCAGGTGCCCCCGTTTTTATTCCCGTCAGCGGGTCAGAAATGGCCATCGGCCAAGATGGGACACTGTCGTTTGATGGGCAAATCTTGGGTCAAATTGCGGTTGTGGAACCACAGCAAGGCACAGATATCGTCCGCCAAGACGGTGTCCGGTTCCTGTTCGATGGTGATGCACAACCGGCCCAAAACGCACGGCTGTTGCAGGGCAGTTTGGAAAAATCGAACGCCGATCCTGTTGGGCAAATGGCGCGTATGATCGATGTGCAACGTGCCTATGAAATGGCCCAAAGTTTTATCGAAAACGAAGATAAACGAATCCGATCCGTCACAAATAATATTTTATCTTAGAAAGGGATAGCTATGCGCGCTCTTCAAATCGCAGCCACGGGCATGTCCGCACAACAAATGCGGGTCGAAGTGATTTCAAACAATCTGTCCAATATGTCCACTACGGGGTATAACGCGCGTCGTGCGGAATTTGCGGATCTACACTATCAACAGATCGCACGCGCCGGTGCGGTCAATGCATCGGATGGAACGGTCTTGCCCACAGGCATTCAGTTGGGCATGGGCGTGCGGCCGGCGGCGATTAACATTCATCTGGCCCAAGGGTCGTTGGAAACAACCGGTGGCGATCTGGATCTAGCTATCGAAGGTACCGGTTTTTTTGAGGTGTCCTTGCCATCTGGACAGGCTGGATTTACCCGCGATGGGGCGTTCAAACGCAATGCCGATGGGGTTATTGTGACATCTGACGGTCACCCCGTGCAGCCCGAAATTGTGATCCCCCAAGACGCACGCAGCATTTCTATCAACGCGAATGGCGATGTCTTTGCCTATTTCGCAGATAGCGTCGAGGCACAGCAATTGGGCCAAATCACACTGACCAGTTTCACAAATGCCAAAGGGCTAGAGGCGATAGGAAACAACCTGTTTTTGCAGACAGAAGCGTCTGGCGCACCCTTTGTGGCGTCACCTGGAACGCAGGGCGCGGGGACATTGATCCAAGGGTATTTGGAATCCAGCAGCGTCGATCCTGTTCGCGAAATCACCGAATTGATCGAGGCACAGCGCGGGTATGAGTTAAATTCCAAAGTGATATCCGCAGCTGATCAAATGCTGGGGGCGACGTCGCAAATCCGATGATCCGTGTTTTCCTGATATCGATTCTGTGCGCAATCCCCGCCATGGCCGAGGTGTATTCCGTGACCCATGTTATCCGCCCGGGTCAGGTGATTATGGCAGGCGATTTAACCGTTCTTGCAGGACAGGCGGGGCCAGATTTACAGCCGACCGATATCATCGGACGCGAAGCCGGTATGGTGTTATACCCCGGCCGCGCCATTTCTGCCGATGCCCTACGCGCCCCTGCGATGGTGGATCGAAACGCTCTGGTTGATTTGATTTTTTATCAGGGAACATTGAAAATTTCCGTGGCGGGGCGGTCGCTGGGCCGCGCTGCGCAGGGGGAATTGGTGCAGGTCATGAACCTTGCATCACGCAAAATCGTTGTGGGTGTGGCCCACAAACATTCCCAAGTGGTTGTCAGCAGGTAAGCTATTATGAAATCGTATCTTTCCCCCATTCTTGTGTTCTGTACGTTCATCGTGTCGGCCTGTAATCAGCTGTCGCACATAGGTGTTGAACCCCCTATGACGCAGCCCATCGATACACCAGAATATGATGCAATGGTGCATGCCCCGATGCTGACGGCGCAGCCGCAACCGCGCACAACTGCATCGCTGTGGCGGGCAAACCGCAGTTCGCTGCTGGGTGATCGCCGCGCCATGGGCGTTGGCGATATTTTGACCGTGCATATCGAAATCGATGATCGTGCCGAAATATCCAATTCATCCAGCCGCCGCCGCAGTGCTGCCCAAGATGTGTCAATGCCGGATCTGTTTGGCATTCCTCAACGGCTTGCGGGCAAATTGCCCGAGGGCGCCAGTTTCGAAAATGCCGTTGATTTGGGATCAACGTCCAAATCATCAGGCGATGGTTCGGTCAAACGCAATGAAAAACTGACGCTAAAAATTGCAGCAACCGTGACACGCGTGATGCCCAACGGCATTTTGTCGATCCAAGGCAGCCAAGAGGTCCGCGTCAACCATGAATTGCGTGAATTGCTGGTCAGTGGGTTTGTGCGACCTGCCGATATATCCCGTCAAAATTCAATAACATACGACAAAATTGCATCAGCGCGTGTTTCATATGGTGGCCGTGGGGATATCAGTGACATGCAGCAACCGCGCTATGGTTACCAGATTTTGGACGCGATAAGCCCATTTTAGGATACGGATATGCAGAAAATCTTGGTCTTGGTCATTATTTTGTTGGGGGCAACGGGGGGTATTGCCGCGGGCTTTGCCTATAATGTGTATTTGGCACCAAACAGCTCGTCCTCTGACACACAAACCGCGGCGCCTGATCAGCAAGAGACGACAGAATTTGAATATCTTAAGCTGAACAATCAGTTTTTGGTGCCTTTGGTGCGCGACAATGCCCTGACCGGTATGATTGCCCTAACCATGAGCCTAGAGCTGACGCCAGGACATATGGATGTGGTCTATGCGCAAGAACCTAAAATCCGTGACGCATTTTTGCAGGTTTTGTTTGATCACGCAAATATGGGCGGGTTTGTCGGACAGTTCACGAAATCCAGCAATCTAGAATCGCTGAAACGCCAATTGTATGACGTGGGGCGCAAAATCAGTGGTGACAGTGTTCAGGGTGTGCTGATCACCGATATTGCGCGTCAGGATTTGTAACCTGATTGGATGACAACTGTTTCAATCGCCTGATCTTGGCCCCTGCGCTGGCGTTTTCTTCGCTGCGCGGTCTGTTCTGCATCGTGCATTTTTTGGATGGCATCCAACCGTGCAGCAGATGACCGGTGGCGTGATTTTTGATGTTCTTGGGCTGCCAGACACTGCGCCAAATGTTGTTTTAGCTGCCTCGATTTATCTAGCGCCCACATGCGCCATACCCCATCGCGCTGGGCCAATCGCATGGTTGCATCGATGGTTTGGGCTGTCGAATCCAACGTTGTGATCGCCCGCTGTAAATCGTTTTGGCGTTGCTGTAATTTCAGCAACACAGACTGATCACGATCATGTTTCAACTGTGCCAATAAAACTAGGTGACCTAGATCCATTTACTGTGCCCTCAGGCTGTCGGCAAAACGGATGGCCGCGGCGACCGCGGCGTAATGTTCGGGGTTGATCGGATCACCCAAATCAACGGTGGCATACAATGCGCGCGCCGTTGGGGGATCGGAATGAATGGCCACATTTGCGTCCCGCGCCAACTGTCGCATGTGCAGCGCCAAATGATCGGTGCCCTTGGCGGTGCAAATCGGGGCCGATTGTGACGACCGATCCCATTTTAGTGCAACGGCGAAATGGGTCGGGTTTACAATAATCACATCCGCATTTTTAACTTGGGTCGCGATGTCAGATTGGGCAAATTGGATGGCACGTTGGCGGCGTGTCTGTTTCAGGTGTGGATCGCCTTCGGCCTCTTTCATTTCGTCTTTGACCTCTTGCTGGGTCATTCGCATTTTGCCCATGAATTTGCGCCATTGCACATAATAATCCAATGCTGCGAACAGGGCGAATACGGCCGCGAACCACGCCAAGATTTCCCATGAATGATATGTCATCTGGACCAGGCCACTGCCCAGTGACATACGGGGCAACTGGATCAGATCGTCCATCCAGAATCGTGATACCGCGGCAGCGATGGTCAATACCAACAGAATTTTCCCAATGTTTTTGCAAAAATCAATCAGCCCATGCGGCCCAAATTTTTGTTTGGCGTTGGACAGCATGGATAGGCGTTTCCAATCGGGGGCGATATTTTTAGGGGTCAAAACCCACGATTTTTGAACTGTCACGAATAACAAGATCGCAATCACGGGCAGCAGCGCGCCGATCAAGATCGGGGTCACACTGGTAATCACAAATCCGGCGCCCACAGATTTGTCAGCCCCAAGTTGCGCCAAAATCATCATCCAGCGCGTGGCAGCCGTTTCCAGCACATAAGGCCCACCTGTGATCAACGCGAAAACGACAGTGACAAAGGCGATGGCGGCATTTGCTTCGTTTGATCGAACAATCTCGCCTTTGGCGCGCGCATCGGTCAGTTTTTTAGCGCTAGGTTCATGGTTTTTTTCCTGGCCGTCGTTTTGCGTCATGGCAAACCGCCTTGGCTGAATCGCATCACGCTAGAGACCCAACTGTCAATGATGATCGGCGATGCGGCTGTCAGAATTCCCAACATGGCCAACATACCTGCAGGCGCGCCGACCAGCATAACCATCAGCTGTGGCATGACCCGATTGGCGGCCCCTAAAATCAAATTATAAAGCAAGGCCGCTGTGCAAAAGGGCAGCGCCAATTTCAATGCCATATCGAATATAAAATCGCTAAGGTACAAGATATGGTCAATCAACCAAGCAGGTGTCGGTAAAACCCCCAATGGTACAGTACGATAGCTGTTTTTCAAAATCACGATCACCTGCGTCGCAAACCCGCTATGCAGCAATAACGCCAGTGCGCCCATTAACAAAAATTGCCCCAAGGCTGGCATAGGCGCATCCGCCATCATGGAATTGGTTTGTGCGATTGAAAAACTTTGTGCGGCGATTGTGCCCGCTGTTTGCAGCCCTAGTACAAAATACCGAAACAGGGTGCCGATCAGGATTCCGTTCAAGACTTCGATAATAATCAGGCTGTAAATATGTTGGTCAGGCACAGATACCTCATCGCCCATAACGCCGGCCAAACTGAACCCTGTGACCAGTCCCATCACCAGCTTTACCCGCGGTGGGATGGATTGGTCTCCAAACACGGGCAGGACCATCATGATCGCCGATGTCCGCAATATGATCAGACCGACGGGCAGCCCAAGCATTGTGATCAGCTGCGATATCGTCATGTCAAAGGTCATTTTTCTACGACGCCCACGATAGCGGCCGCAGTGTCGTATCCCAGTTCTTCGAATGAAATGACGGGGGTGCGCAGCCCCTTGGCGCGGATCAGGGTTGCCAAAAATCGTCGTCGGTTGGCTGATGTGATCACCGCTAATTGTCCCCACGACTTTTCCAATGCTTGAATTTTATCTGCAACCGATTGGGTAAGTGCGGCAAAAATATCAGGAGGCAGGGCCACATCTTGGACCCCGTTTGGTAAATCAATCTGATACGTTTCAAATTCACTTTCCCAATCATTTGACAGTTGGACCAAAGGCAATTGATCCTGTTCACCCTTTAATTCAGAAATGATTTGATGACCCAGCTTTTGGCGGACAAATTCGGTTGCGATGTCAGGCTGTGTTGTGCCGCAGCTGGCCAGTGTTTCGACAATCAGGGGTAAATTACGCACGGAAATATGTTCGGCCACAAGGTTGCGCAACACGGCTACGATCAATTCCATCGTAACTTTGTCAGGGATTAAATCGTTGAACAGGGATTGGTTGGACTGTGCTTTTTGTTGGTCACTAAGCTGGGTTTGTTCATCAATCAGCTGTTTGACCATACGCAATGTAATCAGTTTGGGGAAATTTTTGCGTAGCACCTCTAGCAAATGTGTGGCCAGCACTTCGGTCGGGGCAACCTGCGTCAGGCCCGCCATTTCCGCCTGATCCTGTTCGGCCGCCTTGATCCAACGCGCAGGCGCGCCATAGACAGGTTCGGTCGCATCAATGCCCTGAAAACGCACAGTTTGGTGTTCGGGCAGCAAAATCATCACGCGATCTGGGATCAGATCACCCTTGGCCGCGGGAACATCCATGACGCGAATTTGATATTGTCCCGCCCCTAGGGACGGTTCATCCGTTAAACGGATCCTAGGCAGCAGCAACCCAAACCGCTGCGCCAAGAATTTGCGCATATTTGCAATTCGAACGTCCAAACCGGTTCCGGGATCCAAAACCATGGGGATCAGATCCGGTGCGAATTCGATGTGTATATCATCGACGTCCAACAAATCCCCCAAGGGGGCCTGTTCGGCGGGTGCCGTATCGTCCGTATCGGTGGGCTCATCGGTCAAGTCATGGCGATAGGTGGCCACAGACAGCGCAATCAATATCGCCGCCCCAATGACAAAGGGCACAAATGGCAGGCCTGGGACAATCGCGAACACCAACATCAGCCCACCAACAGCGGCCAGAGCGGCGGGGTATTTGCGGATTTGTGCAATGACGGCCAAGTCTGTGGATCCCGTTGTGCCGCCACGGGCCAACAGCAACGCTGCTGCAATGGAAATAATCAGCGCAGGGATCTGGGATACCAATCCATCCCCGACCGTTAAAATAGCATAAGTTTCAAAGGCCTGCGCGATGGGCATTTCATGGGCGATAATGCCCATCGCCAGCCCCATGATTAGATTTAGCAGTGTGATTAACAATCCCGCGACAGCATCGCCCTTTACGAATTTGGACGCGCCATCAAGGGACCCGAAAAATGTAGTTTCGGCCTGTTCGTCGGCGCGACGGGCCTTGGCCTGTTCGTGTGTGATTGCGCCCGATGACAGATCAGCATCGATTGATAATTGTTTGCCCGGCATCGCATCCAGGGCAAAGCGCGCGCCAACCTCGGCCATACGGCCGGCACCTTTGGTGATGACCGCGAAATTTACGATCATCAATATCCCGAATACAACCAACCCCAGAAATACGGACCCACCCATGATGAACTCGGCGAATCCTTCGATCACTTGGCCCGCGGCTTGGGTGCCGGAATGACCCTGACCGATGATCAATTTTGTGGACGACACATTTAACGACAGCCGCAACATCAATGATGCCAACAGCAGTGTGGGAAAGGATGAAAATTCCAATGGTCGTTCAACAAACAAGGTAATTGTGAAAATCAATATGGCTAAACCAAAGGAAAACGCCAAACCAACATCCAATACCCACGCGGGCATGGGCAAGATCATCATCAAAATGATCGCCATCAGGGCAAATGCCAATAATAATGTGGGGTTCAACAGGGTCCGCTGCATTAATTTAACCCAATAAATGTGGTCGTCGCCCGGTCCGAGTTGATGGGGACCAGCGACCCCAGCCGAGTGGTACCGCCAAATATCTGGGCGCGAGGTTTGTTGGGTTTCATTTGCGGTTTTGTGGCAACATTGCTGCCAAGTGATGCATAGATGCGTTGAAACCGTGATTGGTATTTTTGCGCATAGTGTTTGGTACGCGAATGATAAAATCCAGCCGCTTTGGCCCAGTCCCCCGTTTCTGCGTATAAACTATCCAGAAATTTTGCAGCATAGTTTGCGTTATGTGTGGGGTGCGCCATATCATCAAGCGATGAAAATCCGGTATGATGCCAACGATAATTCAGTTGAAAACATCCGACATCAAATGATGTCACGCCCTGGGCGCGCAGCGTTTTTATGAATTGTTTCATTTTGGATTCTGTGTCGAACCAGTATCCTTTCCCGCGGTCATTCACGGTCCAGGGCCACGGCTGCAATTTGCCGTTTTTGGCACGCCCTGTTTCTGTACGGGTAATGGCCAACAGCACATTTACAGGCACATTGTATTTCCGCGCCGCGTTATGGGCCGCCTGATCGCATAGGGTTGGTCCTGCCCATACGGGTGAAACCCAGCATAGGATAATTGAGATATAGATGATACTGCGTGCGAACATTCTGTTGCCTATCTAAAACTTAAATCAGCGGATTTATGATGCGTCGGAACCCGCTGCTAGGTTTTCTAAAATACCCCCAAGCGATTGGCGCAGGGCGCGGCTGGTTTCAATCTGGGTCTGTGTGTTTCCCAATACGGCGTCGGTTTCGGGGGCTGGCGCCGATTGCACGGCGTTGATCAAAGATTGAATCGGTTGCGACACTTCGGGTTTTATGACGGTGGTTTTGGCCAAAGCAGTTGCATTCAGTAATGCCTGACTATCTTGGGTGTCAGCCAGTGTTGTTGCTGTGTCCCAATCTTGGGACAGGCCTGCAATTTTTGCCCGAAGCGAAAGGGATTGTGGGCTGTCCAAATCGCGCAGCAGCGCGGCTGCCTGATCGTAATCTTGGCGATCTGCCAAAATACGGGCCTGCAACACTGCCTGCGCGTTGCGAATGTCCCCGAGGGGACGTTGTGAAAAATATTGGGTTGCGGCATCGTGCAGTCCATAATCAATCAATCGCTGCGCAATTTTCAATGAAACAGACTGCGTGATTTTGGATTTTACAGCCACTGGCGGTGCAATGGTGGTTTTCAAAAACTGTTCAGCGGGCAGGGATTCGACCGCCAAATCCAAAAATTGGGATGCAAAGTTTTGGTCCATGGGGGCGGTGAAAAATTTCTGCACTGCTCTGTCAAAATCAGCCGCCAACAAGTGGGCGATCGCATCGGTTTGTTGCAACTTCGGGGCTAATTCCGTATCGGCATTTTCCCATGCTAGCGCTTCGGCCACCAATGCTAATTTGGGGGGGGCAGGCTGGTTTTGTTTGGCCTTTAGGTCAATCAATGCAATCAAAGCTTTGGGCGAAATCGTCGTGAAATTTTGCGCCAGGTTTTCCAATGTTGCCGTCGCTTCTTGAACTTGTCCTTGGTCCGCTAAAATTTCCGAATGCGCCAATTCAAGGTCGGGTGTGATTTGATCACTGCGTTGTTTGATCTGCAAGCTTAGGTTTTCGGCCAGGTCGATAAAATCAGCGTCGACCAGTTTTTCAATGATCTTGGGGCCGAAATAATCGCGGATTTCGCGCGGCAAGGCATTGATTGCCAGTTGGATTGCAGCCGTATCCAATCGCTGTCCGGCTAGGTCATGCCCAGCCAGTATACCCCAAATGGCAGCATGCGATCCGCAACTGGCCGAGGATGCAAACATATTGTTGGGTTCGATTTTGCCCATGAAAATCAGGGCAAGGTCATGGTGCAATTGTTGCTCTGGATGCGTCAGGTCATATGTGTTCAATATTTCCATCGCTTCGACCCCTAGGCCAAAGGATAGATAGAGGCGGACCAGATCAATTGCGGTTTGCGTGTTGACGCGACCCGTTTCGGAAATCAAATCTTGGCGCAATTTGGCTAGCGCAGTTGTGAAATCATCGTGGGCGCGCCATTGGGAAAATTCCAAGTCAGGGTTTTCGACGCACGCTGAACCATTTTGTGTCATCGCTTGGTTTTTGTCGATCTGCAGACCAGTGAATTCTGTGACAACAGGTGACGATATGGCCGCAGCTTGCGTGGTGTCTGTTGCTGGTTTGTGGGCGCGGTTCGGGGTCAGAATGTTGCGATCCGCCGCCCGTTGTAGTGCCGCCGAAATTTGTAAATGGGCGCCGCCCAAATCGAATGCAGGTGTTGATTTTTGTGCAGGCAACAGCGGCAGGTTTGGCAGGGTCGATGTGGCCGCGGTTTGGCCGGCGTCGCCGGCATCAGCCACTGGATCAGGCAAGGGATTGGCTGTGTCAGGGGCTGCATCGCTGATGTCAAAAATGATCATGTCCTGACCTTCGGCGAATGTTTTAATGTCACAGTCGCAATTTTTGGCCAAACGTACCATTTGTGCGCCCGTTTCCAATCGAACGGCGCCTACGCGGTCCGCATAAAGCCGGCTGAACAAGCCTTGGGTATCCAGTATGATTTTGCGATCAAATTGCAATTCTGCCCCGCGCGCCGTAATGGCAAATTCGGCGGTGCGATTTGTAGGCATGTGAAACACAACGCGGGTAAACCCATCATGTTCAGCGGCCTTGACATGTACTGTTTGCGCCACAATGGGGCTGCCCAGCAGTGCGGCCAAACATCCCAAAATCATCCAGAATTTCATGCCGCCGCCTGCTTGATTGTCTTTAACTGCTGTTCCAGATCATCAAAATTTGGCCGATGCGCCCCTGGCATATTTTGTCGCCCAACTTCGATACAGATGTTCATGGGGTGTTTGTGCAGGTTGGCAATCATCACCTCTCGGATCAGGTTATAAAATTGCGCGTCTTCTTCTACGACCGCCTTGATTTTCGCGGCAAAGGGGCCAACGAAACCATAGGCTAGGAACACGCCTAAAAACGTACCGACCAAGGCACCGCCAATCATTTTCCCCAAAATTTC
>Ga0102951_1000478_pt1 | contig 14302 bp, 34 predicted proteins | sample SalPonA_B_H2O_MG_FD_78507 | JGI IMG/M metagenome (GOLD analysis project Ga0102951, IMG submission 78507) | Water microbial communities from South San Francisco under conditions of wetland restoration - Salt Pond MetaG R2A_B_H2O_MG | ecosystem: Environmental > Aquatic > Non-marine Saline and...
CACACGGTGAAACTGATAACTTTAGTATTATTAATTACTTCAATCTATCTACAAAGATATTCAATTCAAGTATAATGAAATTTAATAATGAAACGGCCACAAATATAATTTGGAGACCGTGGCTTGCAGATAGAAATACATTACAAAGAGAAGCTGGTGACCAAGATGTGGTATCTAAACTAGCATCAAACAATCCAAAATTTAGAATATTTCCAGACGAATGGACTTTCTCAGCAAAGTGGTTTTCCAGACAGAATCCAAGATATAGTAAGTCAGATTGGACATTTGAAAGAGGTGTCGGTAAGGTGGCTGTGTTCCACGGTAAGCCAGACCCACACGAATGTGAGCAGGAATGGGTTAAAAACCACTGGAAATAGCGAAAAATTACTAAAAATCACCCTTCCCTCAGCTGTGCATTTTGACGCAGCCTAAAAACCCTTGATTTATAAGGGTTTTTTTATTAAAAAAAATGAAAAAAAGTTAAAAAAACGCTTGCCTATGGTATCCACCTATGATAGGATATGTGTATAAATTGATTAATAACGAAAGGAAAACACTATGAGTAAAGTAAAAAACTGGCTTTGGGACGAAGCTGAGAAGTTTGTTGACAATATCGCTTGCCAAATCAAAAACAATGTGATAACCTTTGACCAAGGTGTCAAAGAGATTATGAACTCTAATCAATCATTAGAACTAATTGGTATCTATGATGAGAACAGTTGTGAAGAATGTTTACACTATGCAGTTGAGGACTTAAAATAATGAAAACACTACTAGAACATATCAAACAAATCAACGCTGAATCCAAAAAGTGGATGGATGAGAATCCAGGCAGTTGGGCTGGTATGGTACCAGAGGATATTAAATTCTGGAACGACCAAGGTATATTCACAGTAGAAGATTATGAGAGAGATAGCCTTATTACAAGTGTATATGAAATGCACAAAGATGCTTACGGTGTAAAAGGCAGACACTATAACTTTGATAAAATGTCAAACGAAGATTTAGAAAAAGAATTAGACCACCTATGTAAGGTGGCAAAAGCAGAGCGTGAAGCTGAAGAGAAAGCCGAAGAAAAGGCATATCAAAATTTTGAAAACCAAATCACTGAGTATATGAAACTTGGTGCAGGTAACCGTGATATTGCTATTAAATGGTTACTTCAAGCTGAGGGGCTTGACAAAGAACAAGATTTAGGGTATATTTGTTATAATCTAGGTCTTGGTTATGACAAAGAATACTTATTTGAAACTAAACACTAACAAAAGGACTACATTATGAACGATACAAATGTTACATTTACAGATAAAGATATAGGTAAAAACCTATACAGAAAAAAAACTTATTACACCCTTGTTGTCGAACAAGAGGTTCTAGCAAACAATAAAGATGAAGCTGACCAAATGTTTATCGACAATGGTGGTATTGACCATTCAGAAATCAATTACAAAATTACAGAAGCAAAAAACGGTGTAGAAACATTTTATGTTGATGCAAGTTATTCAGATAGTGCTGAAACTGAGTATGTTGGTAAAGTTGCATATGAAGATGATGAGTATGCAAAAGAAGATGGTATGGTAGAAATTAATACCTATGCAGATGAAGTTGAAATACCTGGAGATGTGGATACTACATTAGATATGGAAATAGAAACAGAAAGAGGTAGATAATGATGAAATACAACGAAGATAAAATCTTAAAAGAAATTGGTGACTATATCAAATCAACATATGGTCAACATTACGCTCAAGTAAAAGAAGGCGTACAAGTGCAAGACTTGTTAAGGTCTTGTGGTATTGACAAAGATTTCTGTCAAGCCAATGCAATTAAATATCTTGCAAGGTTTGGTAAGAAAGATGGTCGTAATCGTAAAGACCTTTTAAAGGCTGTACATTACATTGTATTATTAATGAACTCGGAGGACCAATAATGGTTACAGAATTTGCAACACTAGAAGCTCTTAATGAAATTGATGATGCTTTTGATAGTGGAGATATGGCTACCGCCAAAGATAAATTGATGGTATTGAAAGACAAATACCAGACAATGTGTGATGAATTTGACAAATGGGCTGAAGAAGAATCCAAACGACAATATGAGTTGGATTTTGTGGATCCTTCTAAAACCGTTACGGATTGCGTTTAATGTCAAAAAACGAGGCGCCAGGATGCGCCAGGAACGACTTTAAGAGCTGCTCGAAGGTCGGACTATGGTCGAAAAACCGTCATTTATGTCGAAAAGTGCGACATTTTTGACCAGCAATAAGACTTGACAATATCCACCAATTTTGATAGGATATAGTTATTATTAATTATGAAAGGACTTATGAATACAAACAATACATCATTTAGATACGACAAAGAAATGCTTTTCAAAGAATTTGCAGATGCAAAAGCAAAAGACACTAAACTAGGCAAAGGTGATGACAACAAAGTACACACCAATAGAATTGCCCTTTTAAAAGAATACATCAAACTAGAGGCCGAGATGCCTGTTGTTTTCAGTGATGTAAATATCAACTTCAATAGATTGTTAACTGCTTATCAATCTGTAAATCCTAGAGACCATTTTTACAAATCAGTATTTGGTAAAACTTTTGAACAAGTACAAGCCGAAAGAGAAGCTGATGATTGGAATGAGTCCGCTGAATTAAAAGGAATTAAAATATAATAATGGCTATCATTTATACAAATACCAGTAGTGGCACATTGAGAAAGAACGCAAAGAAGATGAACAATCTATCTGCTAATCAACTTTCTCAATACAAAGAAGATTGTCGTTTGTATAATAAACATATGAAACAAATTGGTTTACCAAATCATCAACTTAATTTAGAAGATTATATCAAGTACAGATTTGGCAAACTAAAAGTCAAAACTGTACACATTGTAGGTACATATGAGCCTGATAAAGTTTACCGAAGAGAAACACCTGATTATCCTAGTGCAGTTACAAAACTAGGTAATGGTGGTACTATTGACCACAAAGAAAGACAGGAGCGATTAGAGATTTCAAAACAATATTCAATCGTACCTGCTTATAACAAAGGTCCTTATATGGTCGTTGGTAAAGAGGACTTAAAAACAGCTGGGAGAAAAGTATGAACAAATCAACTATTGTTGCAATTGTAGGTATTGTTTTTGTTTTTGCCTTTATGATTAATGATGCAAAAGCAGACACAAGTAAAGTTACTAATTGGTTTCAAAATGAGTGGAACGAAATAGTTACTTTTCAAAAAACTAATTGGTCAAAAGGCCAAGAACAGTTAGCACAAAACAAATTACAGGTACAAGACTTGTTTAATAAGGTTAAAGAGTATGTTACACAAGATTAGTCAATTCTGTGATAAAATAGATTCCGTCAAAAAGATGGCAGATGATTTAAGGGTGTTGAAATACGACACCCCTAAGTCACACGAAAGAGATATACAAATTAATTCGTTAATAGATATTATACAGGCAGATTGTTTACTATTAGCACACGACAAAGGTAATTATGAAAAAGTTGATACCAGCGATACTGGTCCTACTCCTACTGAATGGTTGTAGTACAAACAGGTCACAATTTGGTGCAGTAATGGGTGGTGCAACAACAGCGGCTACTTGTGCTCAGTTTACCACAGACCCAGCCGCCATTGCAATTTGTACAATGGGTGGTTCGTTTGCAGGTGCAGAAATTATGTATAACTCAGATTATGATGTTCACAATGCAGTATTCGTAGACCACTTAAACAACGGTCCTGCCGGTTCAAGTTACACAAACTGGTACAATCAGAAAACAGGAAATTCAGGTATTATTAAGACTACTAGGTCATATATGGTAGAAACAATCAAATGTAAAGACTATGACGCAACAATTGATATTACTAACCAGTGGCCGTTAGTTGGTCTTGGTGGTGTAAACAGACGAATGGTGTTTGGTACGGCTTGTCAGTTACCAGACGGAAAGTGGGTAGAAAAAAATGACGGATAATGATGTAAGAACAAAAATAGAACAATTAGAGAACGAAATCAAAGAGTTAGAAGACGAAAAAGATTTAACAAACAATCAATCCAGGCTTGCCTTTATTGAAGATACAATATATAATACAAAGGATAGTATAAAGAAATTAAAAGGTTATGTGGGATCCTAAACAAATAATGATTAGAAAATATTTGACTTGGTCATTTATATTGATTATATTTTTATTGATTACAGGTGTTGCTGTAAGCGCTGAAAAAGAATATTACAGTAAAATTAAACCAGTTAATCCTGCTGAGGTTAATGGTCAATTTTGTTATATAAAAGTCGTTATCAGACAAAAAGGTGACGAGATTATTAAAGAAGAAATTTTGGAGTGTGCTGACGGTAGAAACAGATTTGATGGTCCTAGTTATTGGGAACTGTTTGCTCAGTTTTATTACCGAGATGTGAGTACGCCAGAATATTGCAGGTACTACAGTAGACCTGGACACGCTTTTAAGTCGTTCGGAAAAGTGTGTATGAATAAGGACGGTGAATGGGAGGCTCAATAATATGATTAAGAACATTATTATTATCACTCTGGTAATCTTTGTATTTACAAGAATGGATGTGTCTATGGCAGATGTTTTAAATGCTATGCAATCTGGACTTGACAAAGTGCAAGAATTACTGTATATTATGAAGGAGAAAGTATAATATGAAAAAATATGTGAAAACGATTGGTGCTTTGAGTATGGTTGCCTTGTTAGGTGCCTGTTCAAGTACAAGTTACACAATCAAAAAAGAAAATGCAGATAGCCTTAATGTTGTACCAAAATGGTATATGGCAGACATTAATGAAACAGATGCTTGTAACTTAGATACAAACATTATCGGTCAAGTTAAAGAAAAAGACAAAGATAGACAATGTATATATGGTGTTGCAACAGCTGTATCGCCAGACTTACAACTTGCTATAGAGAAAGCAAAGATGTATGCTAAGTCTGAAATGGCTGATATAATTATGGGTAAAATGAACAAAGAATCCAAACAGTTTATTACTGAACTTGGTAAGACAGAAAAGAAAACAGTTGTTTCTGAGGTTGAGAGTACATTAGTTAACTCAATCAAAAATACACCAGTGCGAGGATATGAAATCTTTGCTCAGGATGTAACACTTACTAAATCTGGTTATTACAGAGCTTGGATTGGTTTGAGATTGCCTTTAGGTGAGTACAATAAAATGTACAACTATAATATCGAACAGGCTGTTGATGCATATAACTTAAAAGATAAGGCTCAAACTGCCTTTAAGAAAGTTATGGAAAGTGCAAACAATGACAATCCAGATATACAGTAAACCTAATTGTGTGTATTGCACCAAAGCGAAAGCTTTGTTGAATGGTCTTAATGAACCTTTTGAAGAAAAAATGTTTGGTAAAGATTTCAATACACCTGAAGAATTGTTTGAGGCAATTGGTAAGAAAGTTAGAACAATGCCACAGATAGTTATTGATGGTGTTAGTATTGGTGGTTATAACCAATTAGTAGAATACTTTACTGATAAAGGTAAAGTTAACTTCAAAGGTGAAATTATAGATGGCTGATGATAAGATTATTTTGTTTCCACAGAACAAGATTGTAAACCAGAATAGAGTTGGTAACAATGTTAGTCCTGAGGAACATCAACGAATTGTAGAAGAACAAACAAAAGAATTCGTTGAAAGTACAGTTGATGATATTGCATATACTTTATTAGATAAGTTTATTAATGCAGGTATCAGAACTAAAGAAGACACTTTTACAGTTGACCTTGCATTGGCCATTGATTGTATTAGAGGTTTGATTTATAGAGATTTTAAAAAATATCATCCTGCTCAGGCATTATCTGACAAGATGGTACAAGTAAAAGTACACAGAAACGGACAAAAGAGTGCTAAGTTAGACTATAGTATGGTTATTGATGAGAAACATAAACCACATAGACCATTGTCTGCTGATGTACAAAAAGAAGTTAAAGATATATCGGATATGGAAGGCGTGGAATTTATTCCAGACTTTGACCCCGATAACTAAAAAAGAATTCAGACAAGCCAACTACATATGTACGCTTGCCTTGTCGAATAGTGGCGACTTAACGCAATTTGAAAGGAGTAACAATAATGTTACAATATATTATGAACAAGCTAACATCTAAAGGAGAAAACGATATGGCTAGAACAAAGCAAACTAAAACTGAAAAGGTACTAAACCTTTTAACAAAAGGTCAACCAGTATCTTGGAAAACTCTAAGAACTAAGTTTGATTTAACTTCACCAGCTTCAATGATTGGTAAGTTGAGAAACGAAGGCTTGATGATTTATGAAAATAGAACATCAGCAGGCGTTTCATATAGAGTGGGTACACCATCAAAAGCTGTTATTGCAGCTGGTCAAGCCGCTTTATTTGGTAAACAAGGTTACGCTGCCTAATTATAGGTAGAACCTAGTGTTGAGGGGACCAGACCGTTAGGCAGGTCCCCTCTCACAATTTAAATGTATATGACAGAATTTAAAAACGGTATCTTTAACCTACTAAAAAAACTTGGTACAACAAGTGTAGGCAGAGCTATCGTTTATACTATTGGTCACATTATCATTGCTATGACTTGTAACAGATTAATAACTGGTGCAGAATGGAAATTAGCTGGCGTTGATGCAATAGTAGAACCAATGATTAACGGTGTATGGTATTACCTATTAGATAGATTGTGGACAAAAAAATGACAAAGTTTTATAAAGTATCACCAAAGTTTAAGAAATCAATTTACGAATATCAAACTTATAGAGATGATGACAAAGGCGTTTCTTGTGAAACGGAAGAGATGTACCGTTGGGGTCATTGTGTGATTAAAGTAGAAAGTGATGAAGAGCTAACAGAAATTATTGGCGACAAAGATGATGACTACAATGAATTTGAATTTGACCATACAGTGACCGAAGACCAAGAGGTAGATGACCAATGTTCTTTCTATTTCAATGATGTTAAAGGTATGAGTGTAGAAGAACTAGAAGAAAAATATGATGAAAATGGTTATGATTATTTACACGAAACTTTTGGCGAACCACAAGATTTTTATACCGTTTATCACGGTACACTTAATGTAGAGGATGTTACAGATGAGTGGCAAGGGAAGTAAACCAAGGCCTATACCTGACCCTAAGAAGTATGAGGAGAATTGGGATAGAATATTTGGTAATAAGAAGTCAACAAAAAAGAAGGATAAATAGTTTATACTGAATGAACTTAAAGGAGAAATCATGGTTACACAAAACCCAAATCTAATGTCTAAGGCCTCTATGGCTGCTATGTCTAGCACATCAGGCTCACAAGGCATATTACTTTCAGAAATTTTAACTAAAGTTAATAACGCAAAAGATAAACCAAAGAAGATGGCCGTATTGCAACAATACGATAGTCCGTCATTAAGAATGATACTTAAAGGTGCATTTGACCCTAATATCAAATGGGCATTACCAAGTGGTACACCACCATATATTGCTAATGAAGCACCAAAAGGTACAGAACACAGCTTACTAAAAAACGAGAGTAAACGACTATGGCATTTTGTAGAAGGTGCAGATGCAGAAACTACAAAGACACAAAAAGAAACTATGTTTATTCAAATGTTAGAAGGTTTACACGCCGAAGAGGCAGAACTGTTACTTGGTGTTAAGGACAAAAACCTTAATAAAAAATACAAAGGTTTAACAGCGTCTTTAGTTAAGGAAGCGTTCAACTGGAACGATAATTTTCTAAAAATAGAGAACAAATAGAGAACTAAAGTGTTGTATTTTTGCAACACTTATTCTCTTTCTTAATAAATCGTTGATTTTACTTGCTTTTTTATTTAAAAAAAAGTGAAAAAAAGCGAAAAAAGTGCTTGCCAGTAGCCCCCTTTTAGTGTATTATATAAATATAAACAAAAGGATATACTATGAAAAAAGTGATAATTGGTTTGTTAGTGTTTTGGGTTGGTTTCAACCTGACTTACAACCATGTAAATGCTGGTGAGTATGACAAAGCCGTTCTTGGCCATGTCATTACAAACTCATCCGAAATAGATAAAGAAAAACTGTTTGAAGCAGAACTGGCTAGAATTGGTCACAAGTATGCTTTGGAAATGGTTTCTATTATGCAACAATACTTACCTAGCATCATTGATGGTGCTATGGCTGATTTAAGATTAAAACTTGACGAACAACATAAGTGCTTATTGTTAAAAGACACGAAAATTGCCGATAAGCAGTGTCAGTAATTGAGTTTTTTGAATTCGTACACGCTATCATACCATATGAAGTGAGAATGGTAGTGTATGTGGGTTTATTATTCTACTTGTATGTTACACTAAAGGAGAAGAGAAGTGCAAAGCAAGAAAGCAAAAATAAAGCGAATGATAAAGTCTGAGTGCGAGGCTACGGCCAATAGGAAGTATAAAACTACCTATAAAGATATCAAAACATATTTTGATTTAATCAATAAAAGTATGTTCTATGGCCAGTTGTCGCCATTCAATGATATCAATATTCGTAATTTGATTAGACAGAAATGTTATGGTCAAGTATGGATTAAAGACAATAAAAAGAAAGGTACTCGTTGGTACCTTTTAGAGATGAGTGACTATTACAAAAACAAAGAAGAGTTTTTGAATACACTTGGCCACGAAATGATACACTTGTGGCAAATGCAGAATTGCGGTGATACAGGCAATCACAATGCCTTGTTTTATTACCACAAGAACCAACTCAAACAAATTGGTTTGGGTAACATTTAATAACTGAGAGAGGACTATATAATGCGTAAAGTGAAAGAACTAGACCACCACCTAAAGTCGATTATCGACAATGTGCCAACTAAAATCATGGATTTCCGTGATAAGAAACTAGAAAGTAAGATGACTTACTATACTGGTAATTGGGCAACAGATGTAATGAACAATTACACTGAGAAGCAATCAGAAAAAATCTTTAAGAAGATGTCAAAAATTATGGATGACCCCAATTTGGCTTTCTTTCAAAAGAGAAACAAAGACATTAAGATTGGTACTTGGTCAGAATATGGTGAACAATCACCAGAAACCATTACAAGTTTCGAATACATTGTAATGAGGAAGAGAGGTGCCTAGTGGCACAATTCGTACACAACTTAAAGATTGTTATTAAAACAATCATAGTAATCAGTGTCATTGGTTTTATCAGTGGCACTTTTTACTTGTACAAAGACCAAGGTGAAAAGATGGCTGCTAATGCAGAAAGTGTACCAACTAAACCAGATTTTGACCATTCAACACACCAACAATTTATAGATAACATTAGAGAATGTGTTAACTATATCTACGACACAACTACAGACATAACACCAGTTAATTTAGAATTATTAGTAGCACAGGCGGCCTTAGAAAGTGCCTGGGGTACAAGTAGATTTGCTGTAGAAGGAAATAATTACTTTGGTATTCGTACATATGATTTAAGAGAACCACATATGTTGCCTTCAAATAAACCTAAAAAATGGGGTGTTAAAGTGTATAAACACGGTTGTGATAGTGTACAACATTATATGGACATACTAAATAATGGTAGTGCTTTTGAAAAATATAGAGAATTGAAATACAGCGGTGAAAACAATCCATTTAAATTAGTCGAAACATTAGATGCTTATGCTACAGATGTACATTATTTTTCTAAAGTAAAAAGTATTATTAAGAAAATTAGAAAAGAGTATAGTTAATGTTTGGAATTTTAATTACATTTTTAAGTGCCATTTCTATATCAGCAATTGCAGCTGGTTATAGTATCATTGGTCTAGCCACCCTATTCGCAGGTGCAACCCTACCAATTATTGCTATGGGTAGTGCATTAGAAGTAGGTAAACTTGTGGCCGCCTCCTGGTTGTACAACAACTGGCGTAATGCATTAGTACCTAAAACTATAAAGGCATACTTGACAGGTGCAGTTGTAGTTTTAATCTTTATTACATCTATGGGTATCTTTGGTTTCTTATCAAAGGCGCACCTTGACCAAGTTAAACCACAATCAAGTAACAATATTAAGATTGAATTACTTGATACACAAATCAAACAACAACAAATCATTATAGACAGGTCACAAAAGACATTAACTCTATTAGACCAGACACTTGAAAAGTATATTGATATGGAATATGTCACAAGAGGTCTAAAAGAAAGAGATAAACAAAAACCTGAACGAGATGCTTTAACGCTTGCCATTAATCAGGCAAGTGATACAATAGCAAAACTATCAAACGAAAAAGGTAGTTTACAATTAGAACAAGATAAGATTGAAGCCGAAGTAGGACCAATCAAGTATATTGCAGAATTAATTTATGGTGATGAGGCAAAAGACCACTTTGATGAGGCTGTAAGGTGGGTAATCATTATGTTGATATTTGTCTTTGACCCTTTAGCGGTGTTGCTATTGATAGCGGCTAATATATCATTGAGGAGTAGAAAACTTGAACGACAATCTCAAAGAGAAAAAGATGAAGAGGATAGACTTGAGCAAGCAAGTAAGGAAAAAGAGAAAGCTTACAAAGAGGCTGCTAACGCAAAAACTAGAGCGAAGAGAGTCCGAGATAGAGAAAAAGTTTATAAAGATTTTTTTAGAAAATTAGGTCAAAGAGATTTAAAAAACCGTGACTATGAGGCCTTCTTTAGACAAATGGGTACTGAGGAATTGAAGAAATTAGGCTTGGATCCAGACGAAATTCGCATAAAACTTGACCAAATAATGGAATGGAATGACCAACCAAAGGTTGACAATATCAATAAAAAGTGATAGGATAAGATATTATGATTACAGATATTGACTTAAAAAGACTAAACTTGCCTAAGTTAAATGAACAACAGGCAAGACGAGTAACAGCCGCTGAGAAAGCTTGTAGAGAAGCTAAAACAGATTGGGCTAAAAACTATTGGTTTGAAGTTTTTAGAAAACTATGTACGCTATATGGTGCGACAGAATACTTTAGGAGGACTATACACTAATGAATATATTTTATTTAGATAAAGACCCTAAAGTTGCAGCTCAAATGTCCTGTGATAAGCATGTTTCTAAAATGATTGTAGAGAGTTGTCAGATGTTATCGACAGCACACCGTATCTTAGATGGTACAGACTACTATGATAAAACTAAGAATGGTAGAAAGATTAAAAGATGGAAACATCCTAATTCTAACTTAGAACCAGTTTTATACAAAGCGAGCCATGTAAATCACCCTAGTACAAAGTGGGTTATGGATTCTGGTTTTAATTATGTTTGGTTATACAATCATATGTTAGAGTTGAATGAAGAGTTTAAGAAAAGATATGGTCACACACAAGACCATAAGTCTGTAAGATTGTTAGGTAGTATTTTATCTCATACACCAATCAATATAAACTGGAAGAAACAAGGTTATGATGCAACGCCAGCTATGCCAGATTACTGTAAAGTACCAGGTGATAGTGTAGCAAGTTATCGTAAATACTATATAAATGAAAAAAAGAGATTTGCAACCTGGAAGGCACCTGCCGTGCCACCAAGTTGGTATACACAAGGAGTGAAAAATGGCAAACGAATATAATAGAGAAAATATGATTGAAGCAATTGTTGACCACGCAAAAGGTCACATTGCAAAACACAGAATGAATGTTGAAGTATATCTTTCAAATGCAGCTGGTGTCGGTGAACATCCTGATATTTTAGAGGCAGTTGAAAAAGAACTAAAGGTTATTGCAGAATACCATGACCAACTTGAAGTAATTAATAAATACTTTAAGAAGAAAGACCCATTCAAACCGAATGAATAAAATTATATCGAAGATAGGTTTGTGGCACAGTAAGATATTTTCTAAAGTGTCAGAAAAGGCTAGAACATCTAAGATATGGGCAATTGTATTATCATTATTGGTAGTATATGAATTAATAGAACATATAGTTTACCCAATACTGGTGCCTTATTTGTTATATTTAAATTTTTGGAGTAAGTAGTGCCAACATATAATTTTAGGAATAAAAAAACAGGTAAAGAAACCGAGGAGTTTATGTCTATTGCAGATTTAGATAAATTTAAAAAAGACAATCCTCATTTAGAACAATTTATAGCACAAGCACCTGCTATTAGTGGCGGTATTGTTGGTATTGGTAGAATGAAAAATGATGATGGTTGGAGGGAGATGCAAAGTAGAATTGCTGAAGCACACCCTCAATCAGAATTTGCTAGTCAATACGGTAAACGAAGTATTAAAGAAGTAAAGACACAACAAGTTTTAGATAAACATAGAAAACGACAATCACAACAAAAGAGAGGTAAGTAATGGCAGATATACCTGATTATATGCGTGGTTTTGACCTTGATGAAGATTGGGGTATGACACCTGTTGCAAAACCAGCAGAAACGGTGCCATCTATTGACCCTACAGTAATAGAAAATTCAAATTTAGAACTATCTAAGTTGAATTCAGATGTATCATCAATCAAAAGTATGATGAATGAAATTATGCAGATTGTGGCCGAGAAAGAAACTATTACCGAAGAGGTCAACAACGAGGCATATGAAACACGATTTAAAGATTTAGAAAAGGTAATTTTACCGTTTCTATACAATTTGATGAAGAGTGATGAGCCATATATTCATTGGCCAAATAGAGCACCAATCATCAAAGCACAAATTGAAAAGATACTAAAACTAACCAGGGGGTAGTATGAATATAAAGGCACAACACAAAGAGTTGAAAAAAGAAGTTAACGAACTTGAAAAGCAACGACATGTGAACAGGTCTTCTACATTATGGACTAAAATAAAAGAGATGAAGAAACTCAAATTAAAAGTAAAGGAAAAACTCCATGCAACTAAGTAAGAACTTTAGTTTAAAAGAAATGACTGCTTCACAAACGGCAGCTAGACATGGGATTAATAATAATCCAAGCGAAGACCATATGAATAATATGAAAGCTCTTTGCGAGAATGTATTACAAAAGGTCCGTGACCATTATGGTAAGGTTGTAACCATATCTAGTGGCTATCGTAGTCCTGAATTGTGTGTTAAGATTGGCTCAAGTGTCAATTCACAGCACGCTAAAGGGGAGGCGGCTGATTTCGAAATCTATGGAGTGAGCAATGCTGAACTATGCAAGTACATTGCTGATAATTTAGAATTTGACCAATTGATTTTGGAATTTCATAACATTGATGAACCAAACAGTGGTTGGATCCATTGTTCGTATAAATCTGAAGACAATAGAAAACAGATTTTAAGAGCATATAGAGATGAAAGTGGTAAAACCAAATATGAAAGTTACAATCCTAGCTGAAAAGAGAAACGGGAAGAGTTGAGAAACAGTCCCGAATTAATTAATGACCATTTGCAGTTATACAGGTCAATATAAGGCTTGCCAAAATACGAATACAATGATATATTAAACAATACAAATACGGAGAATATTATGAAAAATTTTGTAACACTAGACGAAACCAAACTGCCACAAACCAAAGGCAAAAGAATTAATGGTATGCGATTTTATGAGGTTGATGGCCAGGCGTTTCCGTCTGTCACTTCCGTATTAGGATTCAGACCAAAACCAGGCCTGTTGGCGTGGCGTAAAAATGTAGGTGAAGAGGCCGCTAAATGGGAGATGGCTCGTGCCGCTCGTAGAGGTAAAGCAACTCACACACTTATTGAAGAGTATCTAAAAGGTGAAACACCTTCTACAAGAGATGTATTACCACTTGGCCTCTTTACTATTATGAAGCCATATCTTGCACAAGTTGATAATGTACATTGTTTAGAAACTATTTTGTATAGTAAACAATTGACACTGGCTGGTCAAGTAGATTGTATTGCTGAATACAATGGTAAACTTTCTGTTATTGACTTTAAGACAGCCAATAAAGAGCGTACAGATGCTTGGAATGAAAGTTACTATATGCAATGTACTGCTTATGCAGTTATGTATGAAGAACTATTTGGTACACCAATTGACCAGATTGTTATTCTTATGGCAAGTGAAGATGGTTCTGCTAAGGCTTTCGTAAAAGAAAAGAAAGACTATATAGAGAAATTGAAAACTGAGATTAAGTATTTTTACGACAATTACAATAGTGAAAATGCTTCATAGAATTACTTGTTGACGATAAATGCAATAGGTATACTGGACGAGGGTGCAACTCCCTCCACCTCCACCATAAACACATTTATTGAGTGTGCTTATGGGGGGTGTGGTAGGTTCGACAGGCGCTGAAAGACTTATAAGAGAGTAATAGTTGGCGAACTTAAACGCATTTTTAAATGGCAACGAAAACTTTGCCCTTGCAGCCTAAAAAC
>Ga0102951_1000480_pt1 | contig 14294 bp, 20 predicted proteins | sample SalPonA_B_H2O_MG_FD_78507 | JGI IMG/M metagenome (GOLD analysis project Ga0102951, IMG submission 78507) | Water microbial communities from South San Francisco under conditions of wetland restoration - Salt Pond MetaG R2A_B_H2O_MG | ecosystem: Environmental > Aquatic > Non-marine Saline and...
CCAAATGAAATCTTCCATGTCCTCATCCACGAGTTGGCTCACTGTACAGTTGAAGAGTATTCCCACTCAGATCAATTTTGGAACAATTACCTTGAACTCCGTGACATGTGTGTAAATTTGGGTATCTATGAAAAGATTCCAGAGAGAACTAAGTTTTGCGGACAGCACATTCAGGATAAATAATCTTCTTCCCACATATTAAATGAAGACCCCCTTTAGTGTCTTATTGACTGTAATCGCGTATTATCTAGTGATATATGGTATTACAGTCATACCTCATATGAGTAGTAACTATTACTTGAACTTAACTCTGATGACATTCATTATTCCAAATATTTTCCGTCATATTGTGGGAAGTGTGCCAAGACTTGCCGTTGATAGATTGTTTGTATTGTCGACAACAGTTATCGCGTTTTTGATTACATTTTTAACAAATAAACTTATGAGTGATACAAAGGAGGCGGTTGAGGAATATGGGAGTGACAGAAGCAAGACGCTTAAATTGAGTGCCTTGCTCATGACAGCATTCACTGTTGGTGCTTTAATTACCTATTATTCAGGTATTGATAATTCAATCTATTCAAATATGGGTTGGGAATCAAATCAGGGTTTCACAATGTAATTTTTTGCGATGTAGAAAGCCAATGCCGCAACCAAACCGGTTGAAGCCAAGCCAACCATACTTCGGTTTCCTTGTTCATTGAGAAACTTCGGAATTGAAGTAACGAGCTTGTCTTGAACTGGCTTAGACACAGCGATAGCTGCAGCTAACCCCGCGACGAGGGAAATCAACTGATCGTCTGTAAGGTTGAAAGGATTCTTACTTTCTGGCTCTTTTTCCTTGGTTTGGGGCATTGGAGCAAATCCACCCTGGGGGTTTGGCGCTGTCATCTGTGGCATCATACCCTGCATTCTGGGCTCATCCGTCATCATTGGGGGTTCCATCATGATATCATTAATTGGAGTAGAGTCCATCGTCTGTTTACTTTGACTCATATTTTTTTCAGGTTCGGAATTATCCACAAATGTCGTAGATTTATTGTCACCAAGTGGAACCATTCCATCCCCATTATCCGATAAATTCATGGTATTTATATTCGTAGCCATTTGATATATTCATATGTTTTTGAATTATATGAGTGACGCAGCCGTGCTATTTTGTCTTGGTAATTTTAAGATTTGTCTTTTTAGTTGCCTTTTTAGCATCATCCTCCTTCTGCTGGAGATACTTTGGATTGTACATTTTATGGTGAAGTCTCCAGAGGTCTGGACTCCCAACTCTAAAGTTTTTGCGTAAAGTTGCCTTGTACCAAAAGACACAATCTGTTATTTTATTGGATTTAACGGTGTTATCTAAAACTAAACACTCGTAGTTTTCAGTACAGGCGTCCATCACTTTACAAAACATATCAAAAGAAGGAAATATACCAAAAAAAGATTTATAGAGCTTTTCCCTGTTCTGTATGATGTTTTCCCTGAGAACAAACACGTAATCCACATTGGCACGCAGGGCTGGTGGGAGGTCCATCACATATTGCATCGTCAACATAAAAAAGATCTTCCAGTGTCGTCCGTTCATAAAACACTGACGAATACATGTATCCTTTAAGAACTTACTATCGTACATACAATCATCGAGAAGCATAAAAGCTCCACAATTGTTTTTACCTCCACCTATCAATTTTCTCTGTCTAGCCATTACCCTCTCTATTGCATCTCTGTCGTAATCACCGTACACGAAGAGATCGGGAATAAACTCCGAATAAAAATGATTTCCCTCTTCTGTACCAGACAATACAATTCCTGCTGGTAAATGTTTCTTATAGTACATGATATCTTTTACCAGTGTTGACTTCCCAGTATTACGCTTACCTACAAAGACACACACCCGATCGTCCGACATAGTCTCGGGTTTGAATTTCCTCAATTGAAGATTCATTCTACAGTAGTGTCCCGTTTTATTTAGCAAAATTTTACTCACATAATGTAGGAATGTCGGGTCGTTTAAGACTTGCCGCCACTGGAGTCCAAGACCAATGGCTCACAGGCGATCCACAGTTTTCGTATTTCCTGATGAATTTCAAGAGACACACGAAATTTGCAATTGATTATTTTGAGAACCAATTTGATGGTGACATAAATTTTGATAGTATAATAACTTGTCGTGTTCCGAGTGACAAGGGGGATCTCATTAAAAATATGAACCTGAAAATTACACTCAGCGATCCCACACCAGACACACCTGGCTTTAACGACTATTATTGGACACCCTCTATATTTTCACATCTTGTCGAATATGCTGAACTCATCATTGGTGGACAGATTATACAACGAATTACAGGTGAATACATTTATATGCATCAACAGTTACACAATACAAACGATGACACAACACAGTCGTTGTATTTTTTAAATGGGCATGGAAACTTTCTCACATACACAGGCGACTACACATATTACATTGATCTTCCGTTCTATTTTTATAGACACCCGAGTCTCTCTATACCAACGTGTGCACTCAGTAAACAAGAAGTTGAAGTTCGTATCAAAACAAGACCTTTATCCAAACTTGTATATGGTGGTGCAGCTGCAAATACAACTGCACGTATTAAAAAGATGTCCCTAGATGCAGAGTTTATCTATATTGAAAAAGACGAAAAGAACTTCATAATGTCGAGACCTGTCGAGTATGTCATTACACAACTTCAAATGTCACAATTCATGATGAAGCCTGGTGAAACAAAGCGTGCAGTTATGCTTAATTTTAAACACCCTGTACGAGAGCTTCTTTTTAGTTGTACCCCCAATGCCTTTTCCGAAACTGGAAATGCACCGAATGAGTACACAACAATAAAGAATGTGGAATTGCGCTTTAATAATGAAGTTGTTTTTAACGATTCCACAAAGTTTTTGGTATACGAACAAGCACTCCGTCACCACACAAATTCACCACTCGTTCTAAGCAGTTTCGCACCCGCATTTGGCGCAACTGTGTTAAAATCTGATTTTGGGGTGTATAGTTTTTCACAAAATCCAGAACTACACTATCCCACTGGACAGGTAAATATGAGTCGTATAATACATAAACTATTTACCATTGAAATAGAACCACGTCTATCAACATATGAAAATGAAGTTCATGTATACGCCATAAATTATAATGTACTTCGTTTTGAAAGTGGATTAGCCGGGTTAAAATTTTAGATTGTTATATTAGTAATGGCTGGTCGTGTTCAGCTTGAAACATCTGGACCCCAAGACAGGTATTTTACCGTCGATCCAGATTACACACACTTTCTCCAGAGTTTCAAAAAGCATTCGAACTATTCAACAGAGCATGCCTACTTAGATCCCGAGAATGTGGCAGATTTTGGAAAAAAGGTAAAGTTTATAATTCCCCAAAACCAGGGCGATCTTTTAAAGACCCTGAGTGTTAAAGTAACATTGCCAGCACTTAACTCTGGTAACATTGGATATATAGAATCAATCGGTCACGGACTCATTGAATATGCTGATATCATGATAGGTGGCGAAGTCATACAGAGAATTCCAAGTGATTATTTACAAATATATTCAGAACACAATGTAACACAAACCAAACAAAAAGCACTTGAAAAGTTGATAGGTAAATATTCACTTAGAACATCTGCGGTTCCGGTGGCTAATCCAACCATTATTGGTTTTTTGGGTCCATCAACTTCAGAACAAGAATATTTCATTGATATTCCATTTTATTTTTATAATAATCCAAAACTTGCGATACCACTATGTGCGATTACAAAACAGGAAATTGAAGTCGAAATAAAATTAAGAGATTATACCCAAGTCATTGTTGACACATCCACTGGAAGTTATGCACCACTGACGTATGTACCAAAAATAGTAGATTTTCAATTATGTGCCGAAATTGTTTTTGTTGATATTTGTGAACGAGTAAAAATAAAAACAACAAAACGTGATTATATAGTCACACAAATTCAACAAAATACATTTGATGTTGAAAAGAATGTAAACACTGGTAAATTTAAATTGAGTTTTATAAATCCTGTAAAAGAACTTTACTTTGTTATTCAGCGTCAGGGTGTTACACCATTTGACTATGATAACACCCTCTCAATTTCAAATGACAAATTAGTTCTCTATGAAAACCTGGATTACCTCAAGTTGTCATTCGACGGGGAAGATATAATTACAAACGAGACGGGGAATGTTATCATGCTAAAGGCGGTTCAGGGGGCTATTCATCATTCAAAGACACAACTCATTCGCCGATTTTATTCGTATAGTTTTGCTTGTGAACCCGAAAAATGGTATCCAACTGGACAAATCAATATGAGTATAGTGAAAGAACAGATTCTTAACCTAAGTATGACACCATGTGTAAACTTTGCAAGACAAATACGAGTTTACGCACTCAGTTATAACATTCTTCGCGTGTACAAGGGAATCGCCGAAACACTTTTTAATTCGTAATAGTAAAGATGAAGACAGGATTTGGAGAATCATCCGGTGCATATGAAGATGCTCAGGCAAATGCTTTAATTGGTATATTGACACCTGTACTTGAAAAAAGTATGATTTTCGCATGTGAATATTCCAAGGCGTGTGGACGCACCGCAGTTACGGGCGAGGATATGGAATATGCCATCAAATATTGCGCTATGTATAAAGTCGGTGAAAGTATCGGTACTCTCTTCCCAGAAATTTACAATGATGAGACTTCTTCGGACGAAGAAAGTATCGAAGAGTTGGAATCAGAAGATTGCCCCCCTTTCGAGAGATACACAGGAGATGAACAAGTTTTCAAAGATATGAATGACGCCTATGATCGTTGGGACTCCTGGCAACCACAAAGTCCGGTAGAAGAGATGTTAAAAAATGCTATTAATAGTAATGAGTACATCGGATCCGGAGGGGTGGACAATTTCTGAATACAGGTCATTCAGGGCACTTGGTGACGATGACACTGATTCAAGTACCGATGGAGATTCTTCAGACGATGAACAACTTTTTTCAAAAACAAAAACAAAGACAATAAGGAAGAAAAAATTTAAACGTATCCAGGAAGAAGAACTCCTACCAGAATAATTTTCTCGGGGTAATTTAAAATACTCATCATGGACGCTGCGATTGAAACCGTCAATCTCGTGACACAAGAACTCGAAACGCAATCACTCAATGCGATTGTCGCCGGCTTCTCCTTTGCCGCGGCCCTCAGCTGGAACGACCTTGTTCGTTGGACCATCCAACAACTCATCCGCGTGCCAAAGAATGGCGGTACCCAGTACACTCTCACTGCTATTTTGACCACTTTGTTGTCCATCGCGGTTTACATGGTTATCTCGCGTATCTCCACTCGTGTCAGCAAGCCAGCGCAACCAGTCTTCGCGATTACTCGCTAAGTCTCGGTTTACGTCTTGTCAACATAAGAAATACTATACCGATGAACGAAACTATCATTATAGGTAGTATTTGATTCCATCTATAAGGATTCTCAAATTCAGGAATGCTTACAGGTGGTGGCAGAGCCTTTTTAACAACGTCAGGTGAAACTTTTGGTAACCCCTCGAGTTTATCAGTAGAACACGTAATTTCAAATTTTAATATATGATCTTGATTTCTAAAATCATATGGAATAAGTCTCCCATGACTCATGTAGAAAAACTCGACCTGAATGTCTCGTATAAACTTTTGTGGTCCTCTGTGAAATTCATGTGAAAGTGTGTCATCTGAACTGTGGTGATTTATCACATCTGTACCATTCAATAATATGTGACCTGTATAAAATGGCGTTGACGAATATACAGTTTTCGTAAATTCATCTGATCCAGCGGTCAAACGTAAAATAAGTGAATTTGGACCTTCAAGATTTATATACCCAGATGTTAAGACATTACTCGTAGAAGATGCATCTTCAGATGAAAATCCCAAAATTTGATGAGGCGTTGTCACAGAAGATATATTACTTGTGTAACCATTTGTCCCCGAATAAAATTGAAATGTAAAATCGTGCGCACCCGCTGAAGTATTTGAAAACACGAGTGCATTAGTGTCACTGTCAAAAACGACTGAATCTACATTAGATGTGGGTGGTTGCAACTTTAGATCCAGATCGGATGCGAGATCTGTACCGTTTGAATAATTCGTTTCATCGAGTGTGACATTAACATCGTCAATACTAAATGTCTTATTTGAAGTATTCACCAAAAGTTGGGGTGTTGGGATACGCGCGGATACGAGAGTGATTTTTGATATATCATAAATTGGGTTCTTAAGACTCACAATGTAATTATTAGCATGAGGGTATATAGCCGTGTCGCGCTCACTACTGTCTATATCAAGAGTATGAACCTTCATTAAAATATAGGTACAATATTTTAATGATTGTTTTTGTCTATAAATTGCTTTATACTCCCAATTAACCAATGTGGTGAGCCAATGGATTGTTCTGAAGTTGTCTCTTCGCAATATCGAGAGAACGTGTGTTGGGATTTTCGTTACCCTTGTAGGCATTAAATTGGTGGTATGGTTTTTGCTGGTATTGTTGCGTCCAACCACCATTCGCAGCGTTTATTCGTCCGTCGATGCGTGTTGTGTCGGATCGAACCGCAGTAAGATGTCCTCGTGTCTGTGTCACATTCATACGGCCTGGGTTACCCATACGATTCGCCTTACCACGTCGGTCTTCTGGGCGGAAGCCGTACTTCATCAATTCCTCATTAGTCTTCGAAGTAACCTGGCTCGCGGCACTATTCGTGTAAGCACCGTGGAAGCTGTGAATACCAGGTGTTGGTTGGTTGTTGTAAATGTATTGCTCATCATTGCGATCATTCTTGAATCGAGTTGGATCTTGAGCGATACTCAAAGCTGATGTAAAACGCTTCGCTCCATTGAAACCCAAACCATCGCTGCGTAGACCAGTTTCCGAACGATTCGTTGTTCGCATCGTCTTTTGGTGACTCGCACGTGGCACCTGACCAGTCACACCCTGTGCACGACCAGCCATAGTTGGTAACCGAGAAGGCAAGTAAGCGGTCTTTTCGGGCATATTATGTGTAAGCTGTCCAACAACCGCCGATCTACCACCTGTGATATCCATAGCTGGACCGGAACGGCCTGGGAGTGTTGTCAACCTGTACTCACCGACATTAATGGGATTCACCCTAAACATTTGCTGATAACCACCAACCGCGGGGGTTTCGGCACCAACACCTAAACCGGGACCAACCATCTGCTTCTCAATTGGGGATAAGTTATTCATAATACCACGATCATACATACGATCCCGCATGGTAAGCAGTTCCTGACCACCAGTCCGTGATTGTCGCCCAATATCAGCAAAACTCTCGACTTCCTGTTTAGCTGGTACTTCGACACGTGGTTCAAACTCTGTACGTTCTTCATATATAAATTCTCTATCGACTGGAGTATCTTCCTTAAGTTCTTCATTAACATTCCGTTGAACAACCTTAGCTGGTTCAGTTTTATCACTCAGTGCCCGACCCGCGAAGATCAAACCGGCGACAGCTGCGAGCGAAATGGGATCGGCCATTCTTATTTGTTATTAACATTTTTATTAGCGTATCTTTGATCAAAGAGTTCGTTCTGAAGTTCCGCACGGGTACTTGATGGTTCATAGTTCATAGTACGAAGTGGAACTTTGCATTCCATATTTGTAAGTGGGAACAGACGTCGTTCGTATGTTGGAACAACCACCTTGTTAAATCGTGACGTTGTTTGAGGTCTGAGTTGATCACTTGTGTCAATAAGACTGGAGGGAGCACCTTTACCAGCCATGTATGGCGCCGTACCATACAACATTGTGTTTGGACGGCAACCACCACAGTTCAATGAACTGGGCTGAGGATAGACGAAAACTTCGTCTGTCGCTTTTACAGGAGCTATCGCGCCGGCGTTTTGGACAATTGATAAACCAGGCTGAAGCTGATATGCCATTTATTATTACATAAGATTTATTTATCGTCTAAGCGGAACCGTTTCCACCACCAAACATACCAGATCTCTTATCACCATCGTAACCGATTCCACCAAACGCTTCAAGTTGAACACCTCTGGCATTTGGATTGCAGTATTTGGAAGCACTCTTGCACATGGGTCCATTCTTGGGACCGTAGAGCCACTCGGCGAAAGCTGTTTGATCCCCTGGGATACGTGAAACGGGGGTCGTTACAAATTGTCTCGCAGACGCGTTTTGCTGATATATAGGCAATGGCGATCTGGATCTACCCGAATCATATGGAATACGGTCGTCAAGGTAACGCTTCACATACGGCTTGACTGTTGGATAATAACACGCTGATAACCTATTTGGAGCATCTGTATAATCAGTAATCAAAACATTGCCCATTGGATTATCTTTCGTTGGAAGATGGCATCCGTCATTTGATACACTCAATCTATAAGTTTCCTTGACCATATTCGATTTATGCATAACATAAAGAACACCCAAGATAGTGCCACCCAAAATGAAAATCCGTGGATCACGGCGAATTAAATAAATTGCACATGTCGTGTAAATGATAAAACGGGACGCGGCATTGATGCGTTGTTCTGGTGTTTGATTCTTATTTGGCCAAAATTGATTAATCTCACCACTGTCAATCAATTGCTTTGGATCTTCGAACCAAGCCTTCATTTAATATAAGTTAAGGTTTATTTTTTTGGAAGTCCGCCAAGCATGCTACCCATCATCTTCATAAGCGCGGCCTGATCAAGATCACCACCCTCGGTCTCCATTTTATCGGCGCAATCCTTTGCTATGCCTTCGATGAGATTGAGTGTTTCCGCTGGAATGGATGTAATTGTCGTGCCAAGCATGTAAAGTGTCTGAAGGTATTGCCAGGTTGCAGCCTTTGTATTGGGACTCATACGATCCCAATAACTTTTGATGTTGAGATCTTTGAGCATATCGATCTTTTCAATCTCTTCGAGGATAAATTTTTCATCCTTCGCGGAGATCTTGTCAGCATATGGTGTCGCACCTTTCATAAAACCGTCAACTACTAAACGCGGGTTTGTCGTTCGCAAAACCTCAAAAGAGGTCATCATCTTCTTAATGTCCTTTTCGTCTGGAAAAGTCTTATGCAATTCCACAAGAAATTGACCAAGCATATCGTTGAATGCGTTGACGGAAGTCATTTTCTGGTTAATGTATGAGGTAAATCTTTAAGTTTAGAAAGGGTCTGTGGATATAGCTTCTTTCTGACCAAGGCCATTAGAGACTATGAAATAAACGAGAATCGCGTTAAGAACCGCTGGCTTTGTATATTTATTGAGTTCCAATTTTCCTTCGTTATTGAGGTGCGCCTTAAGGTGAATGTAACCAGCAGTGATGACCGCGGCGATGAGTGCGGCGCTCACTGGATCTCGAAGATATTCGGACAGGTCTTCCATTTAATTATACGCAGCTTTTTTTGTGTGATGTTCTGGTGCATCACCGAAAAATACATCGTCATCTTCTTGTGGTAGAGACTCAACCCCCTGTGGTTCTGGTTCTGGTTCTGGTTCTGGTTCTGGTTCTGGGTTCTGGACACCCGGCACCGTCTTAAATTCATTTTCGAGGCCTGTGGGTTGAACAGGTTGCTCTTCGAATGATGGTTCTTGTTCTGGAATTGGTTCTTGTTCCGGTTCTGGAAGTTCATCAACACCCTCAAACACATCCGGGTCTTCTGAATCATGTACTTCCCCATCGAGGTCGATGTCGCGCGTTTCTTGGGACATGTATGTTTGGAGGATTTCCTGAACTGGGATGAGTTCTTTTACAGACGCTTCTATACACATGGTAAATCGCCTCGTGAGCTTTTCATCGCGTATATATTCGCTCTGTTCATCGTGAAAAATGTAAGGATCTTTGTAGAGGTCCTTCGCAGCATTATTGTAACATGTCTGGATGAAAACTTCGTTGGTTGGAAGACGCAAACTGATTTTCTTGTTATCAGATTTAAGGCGAACAGCTGAAAGAATTTTCGTACACGCGACGAAAACGGCCGCTAATAAATCATTAAACCAAGCGCATCGATTCGCAATATTATCCGAGTGTTGTTTGGACATCGCATTCGACCAGTTTGGAACTTCCTTAAGAAGCTTCTGGAACATGATAAGGGTCTTTCGCCCCTTTGAAAGTTTTGTCGCTTCGTCATACATATCTTGAAAAACTTCAATCATTGGTGGGCACATAATCATACACAGTTGACCCATGTATTCATTACGGGCTTCTACCATAATATTAAGTGGATCAGACATGTTATATACTATTTTTACATTTTTTAACTTTAAGTGTCACGCACACACGAATTCTATTTCCTGTATTTGTTTGCCATTTTCTTGAGGTTCATTAAATCTGGGAATTCGGATTCATCTACAATATCCTGACGAGGCTTGTCTTTTTTAGGTTTTTCTATAATCCAATTGATATAAATTTCATATTCACCCACAATACTCACATTGAAACCGCCATTTTTAAATTGTCTTGCGATGTACTGCGCCGCCACAGCTCTATCAAACACGGGAAAACCAACCAAAAACGCCGGTATTGTGAGGAATATTTGCTTGTTTCCAAGTTCAACCGATTTTTTGATTTTTCGAGAAAACTGTTCATAAATCTTTTTATAGATTTCCTTTTTGATGTGTTTTCTCTTTTCATCAATCTTCGTTACATCATTGATGCTGAGCATTACAATTACTGTAATTTATTTTTAACCGAATCAAACTCACTCGAAGTGGGGGAAGCCCTCTCCTTGACAAGTTTGTAATCGACAAATTCTTTGCCACTTTTATCACCTGTATATGGGGTGATGTCCTGTGGTGTTTCAACGTCAAGTGGCTGCGATCTTAGGGATACTATGCGAATATTGTCACCCTCAACTTCGAACATCACAGAAACAGAGAATCCAAATGCAAATCCACTATTTTTAACAGTCATGAACACACATTCATACATAGTCTTTGGACCGGTATATTTCTTCACCGCGGTAGTCTCAATGATATACGTACAAAGACCGGTACGCTTGGAAATTTCGTTGTTTGTCAACATGACAAATTTCTGCATCATATCGTTGCTAATTTTGGCTTCGGCCTGAGTATACGCAGACATGTCCGGTCTGGGGTCATCAAAGCGGATAGTACCAACTGGTTTTGTGTACCCTGAAAACCCAAAAGCCTCTGTGAAAGGCTCTCGACGAGTGAGCAGGAGAACAATCACAAGTAATGTGACAATCAAAAGTACTTTCATCTTTACTAGTATGCGTTAATTTTTTTTTAGAAAATCCGATATACATATTAGATGTCACTCCTGATTTATAGTCCGAGATGCAAGTACTCAATGGAAATTATTGATTACATCAGCAGTAAACCGCAATTAAAACAACTTGTAAATTACCATAATGTAAATACACAGGGTGTACCTCCTGCGTATCAAAATAAAATTAGACGGGTACCCACAATGTTGACAAAAAATGGAAAAATTTTAGTTGGAAACGAAATTAAAAATTGGTTAGAATCACTTCTTCCAAACAAACAGATCGAACACTGCGGCGTAGGGGGTGGATGGTGTTCAATGACATCTATTGACAACAATGAAAATGGGGATGACATATTCTCATTAGACAATTACGGTCAGTCTCTCCAACCCGCAATGACACGCGAACTCGAAGAAAAGATCAATCGTGACGTGTCAAAGGGAATCGCTTACTCGGAACAGATTTAAAGATCTAACGCACAATATTTAGTAGATATGAAATTGGTGACAATCCAGGCCTCCGCTGTAAAGTCGATTTTTGAGGTATTAAAAGATATCCTAAATGATGTAAACATATACTTTAAACCAGATGGAATGTACATCGTAACACTGGATACAGCCAGAACATCACTCGTAGATATGTACCTGGCGGCCGACAACTTTGAAGAATATTCATGTGAACAGGAGATTATTGCTGGTATCAACATTTCAAATACTTTTAAACTTTTGAAAACTATTACAAATAGTGATGTTCTTAAGATTGAAATAAATTCAAAGGAATTTATGGATATTGAAATTATCAGTGAATCCAAGAAAACCAATACACATTTCCAATTAAAACTCCTTGACATCAATGAGAGTCGTATTGAAGTTCCAGACGTAAATATGACTAGTGTGACTATTCTCCCGTCAGCGGATTTTCAACGTCTGTGCCGTGATATGTCAAATATAGGTCAAGACATTGAAATTACAAGGTGTGGTACACAATTCAAACTCAAATGTGATGGCGATTTTGCATGCCAGGAAACATGTATAGAGTGTCCAGATGAAAGTCCGGAAATTGGTGGTCTCTATTCACTGCGGTACTTAAATATATTTACAAAGGCCACGAGTATGTGTGCGTCTGTGCAAATAATGCAAGAAGATGGGAACAGGTTTTTGATTCTTAAATATAACGTCGCCAATTTAGGCGATCTCAAATTTTATCTGGCAACTAAGGTATCCGAAGATTAGATGTAAAGTCTTCAGTGGTCAACAGAATCTTTTTCATACCCAGTGAATTTGAAATGATTATCTTTGGATACTTTTTTTCGAGCATTTTTTTTGTGTAGTACAAAAAACTTTGTAATGGCACACGTTCCCCATGAAAGTCGTTTCTCGGTCCCGCGTACCTTTTCACCTTTTCAGTAATGTCTACACGTGGTTTATCATCGTGATCCACCAACACTGCATTACTGATTGGAATCGTAAAATTCATACCATTGTAATCTTTTTCACCCGGTTTAAATTTAATGTCTGTAGAAATAGCCTTGTAAATTTTACCACCGTACCAATATTTGACACGAAGAACAAGGTTTTTGACGTTCTGTGGAATAATGGTATTCCTGAAATTTTTACCAGTCGCTAAAACATAAAATTCTTCGAGAACCCCATCCCAATCTTTACTCTCTTGTAACCAGAAATCGTCTTCAATGTAGTATTTAATTCTATAGTCAATCTTATACTCTAATTCTTCAGAAATGATGTGATAGTCTGGGTATGTAGTAAACTTTTTATACCAGAAAATAACGGTACTTAAAAATTTAAACAACATTCTTAATTATAATGGAGGGAAACTTTTTAAGTAGGTACAACAATAAGATTGAAAATTGGAATAATCTTATAGATACCGACCCCCATAACAAAAGCAGGTATGAAGCGGAAATGTCCGATTATCTAATCAGATGTATGCCTTATATGAATCAATATACGGATGATATAGATGTAGAAACAAATACAAATAATGTATTTAAAGTGAAAGAAACCGTAGGGCTGAAACGAAAAGACATTTTCATAGACTATCTAGCTGAAGTTGAAAATCAAAATGTATCTAGGCCTAGGCAACGTAAAATAGAACAATGTGAACAGTGTTCGTCGAGTAACATTTTACATTTTCATGACACAAGCGAACTTGTGTGTGATTCATGTGGACTAGTCATAGCACACCTCATTAGTGAAGAGTTGACGTATAGAGAAGAACAAGAAACGTCTGAGAAAATCGTCAACTATAGTTATAAGCGGGAAAATCATTTCAATGAATGGCTTAGTCAGTTTCAGGCGCAAGAGATGACTACAATACCAGATGAAGTCATGGATCAGTTGAGGGGAGAACTCAAAAAGATAAAGATCAAAAAGTTAGACGAAATTACACACGCGAAAATACGAGGACTTCTCAAGAAGTTGAGACTCAATAAATACTATGAGCATGTCCCGTATATTACGAATATCCTTAATGGTATTAGGGCGCCGAATATGCCCCAAGAGTTGGAAGAGCGGTTAAGGATTATGTTTAAGGATATCCAAAAACCTTTTGATGACAACTGTCCGTCAGAGAGGAAAAACTTTTTGAGTTATTCCTACGTCCTCTACAAGTTTTGTGAACTCTTAGGGGAGGATGAGTACCTGCAGTACTTCCCTCTTCTCAAGTCCAAGGAGAAGCTTTATCAACAGGATGTAATCTGGAAGAAGATCTGTCGCGATTTGCAGTGGGAATTTATACCAACTATATAGCATGAAGACGAAGTGTCCTAATTTTGATATATGTTATAAATTGAGGGACTCTCGTCTGAAGGTATGTTCAAATTGTTTCTGGAGATTTGAGAATGAAGTTCTAGAAACAATTGAGTACATGGAATGTCCCGTGTGTCTCAACAAGGGGAAATGTTTCAAGTTTAGGAAATGTGATCACTTTGTGTGTACCCTGTGCTTTCCACGGTTACATGAATGTCCCATGTGTTCCCATGCTTAAAGAAGCTGGTAGTACATACACTAATGGATA
>Ga0102951_1000488_pt1 | contig 14175 bp, 13 predicted proteins | sample SalPonA_B_H2O_MG_FD_78507 | JGI IMG/M metagenome (GOLD analysis project Ga0102951, IMG submission 78507) | Water microbial communities from South San Francisco under conditions of wetland restoration - Salt Pond MetaG R2A_B_H2O_MG | ecosystem: Environmental > Aquatic > Non-marine Saline and...
AACTGGGAGCAGACGGCGAAGATCATCGTTTCATTGCCTCAAAAGAGGACGAGCACTGGTCTTAGGCCACCCGCCACACATCCAAGCAGCCACAGCAGCCACAGCAGCCACAGCAGCCACAGCAGTATGAAAAAGCGACTCTGTGGCATCTGTTCTACAAATTGATTTTTATAGACGACCGGTCTAATATTTCGAAATGCTAATTCAAATGCCCAAGAAAACAGGTCGAGGCCGTCCGCCAAAGTCCCCTGAACATCATCAAGCTGTTCGCTCAACCCTGATACGTAGCGGTATGGAGTTGCTCACCGAGCAGGGATACTCAGCCACGGGGATTGATGCAATACTCAAATCTGTCGGCGTCCCTAAAGGCTCCTTCTACTACTATTTCGACAGCAAAGATGAATTCGTCCGCCAAGTCATTGACGGCTACGCCGACTACTTCGCCAAATTGCTCGACAAACATCTAGCCGACGAGACCCGGCCACCGCTGCAGCGAATACTCGATTTTGTGGCCACCGCATCAGATGGCATGGCGCGATTTGACTTCAGGCGCGGGTGCCTGCTCGGGAACCTGGGCCAAGAGATGAGCAACCTCCCCAATCAATTCAGGTCACAGATCGAAACAGTTTTCACCGATTGGGAAAAACGCGTCAGCAACTGTTTGGAAGCGGCCAAAGAGCGACATGAGATCTCAGCCTCTGCCGATACAAAAAAGCTCGCCTATCTATTTTGGATTGGCTGGGAGGGTGCTGTTTTACGCGCAAAATTAGAGCGTTCAGATCGCCCACTCAAGATCTTCGCAAGCGAATTTATATCCACCTATCAACGTTCAACTCAAGCCTAATGGAGAGCATGATGTTCAAAGGCATTCTGATCGACAAAGTCGACGGCACATTAACCGCTGCAGTATCCGATATTGAAGAGGCGTCGCTGCCAGAGGGCGACGTCACTATTGCAGTTGAGTACTCTACGCTCAACTACAAAGATGCTCTCGCGATTCAACGGGGCGCACCGGTGGTTCGCTCATTTCCTATGGTTCCCGGCATTGATCTTGTCGGCACCGTTACTGACTCGACCAGCTCTGAGTACAACGTGGGCGATCGCGTATTACTCAACGGTTGGGGCGTAGGTGAGGGGCACTGGGGTGGCCTGGCCGAAAAAGCACGTCTGAAAGGCGAGTGGTTGGTTCCCCTTCCCGCCGCTTTCGACGCTAAGACTGCCATGGCGATTGGTACTGCAGGGTACACGGCCATGCTTTGCGTTATGGCCTTGGAGCGCCAGGGCGTGAAACCTGAGGACGGCGAGATCCTTGTGACCGGAGCAGCCGGCGGTGTCGGCAGCGTTGCGATCGCGGTACTCGCGAAGCTGGGCTACCAAGTAGTCGCACTCACTGGTCGTCCTGAGGAGCGCCCCTACCTTGAGTCTCTGGGAGCAATCGACATTCTTGCGCGTGAGGAGATGTCCGAGCCGGGCAGACCCCTGGCACGAGAGCGTTGGGCCGGTGTTGTAGATGTCGTCGGTTCTCATGTTCTAGCCAACGCCTGCGCTAGTACAAAATATGGTGGCACCGTTACAGCCTGCGGACTCGCAGGCGGAATGGATCTGCCCTCGACAGTCGCGCCGTTCATCTTACGCGGTGTTACTCTGGTGGGTGTAGATTCTGTCATGGCTCCGCGCGATTTACGTCTGGAAGCCTGGCGCCGTTTAGCGCAAGACTTGGATCCAGCAAAACTCGGTGCGATCGCTGAAGAGATCAGTCTCAACGAGGCAATCGACGCGTCTGCACGGATACTCGAGGGCAAGATGCGCGGTCGAGTGGTCGTCAAAGTGCGCTAATCGCCAGATACCGCTACAAAGACGAAAAACCCAACTCAGCTGGCTGAGTCGCCACCCAAGCCGAGGCGCTCAGTCAACTGCAGCAATGCGTTGTTTAATTCATCCAACTTAATCGGCTTGCTCAAAACAAGGTCTGCCCCCGCTTTTAACAGGCTATCTGTCTCTTCACCTACCACCGCAGCGGAAACACCAATAATTGGACCTTTGAATTTTTGCTCTCGCAGCGCTCGAGTCAGGTCGTATCCATCCATAGTTGGCATAAATATATCGGTTAGAACTAAGTTGATATCATTACCGTCAAACCGATCCAGTGCCAGCTGGCCATCTGCTCCAGAAAACACCAAGGCCCCCTTCGTCTCGAGTATTTTTTCAGTCAGCATCCGAATCGTTGGATTGTCTTCCGCTACCAAGACTCTTAGTCTGTTCCAAGGGATTTGAGAGATGACCTCCTCACGCACAGCTTCGGCATCAATGATCAAATTTTCATCTATCGCCGGATTGAGCACAAACTCAACCACAAAGGTGGCGCCACCACCAGGAGTATCTTCATACCGGATAGAACCGTGGAAGCGCTTTACAAGGGTCTGGCAGATTGACAGCCCTAAACCCATACCCTGTGACTCTTTGTCCTCACGATGAAACGGGACGAATAGACTAGGCTGAAAGTCCTTGGGTACACCGCGACCGTTATCCTCTACGCGAAGAACAACCTTAGTACTCAGGTCATCTATTTCCAGCGTCCGCAATGTCAAATTCAGAATGGATGCCCCCGAATGGAAACAGGCGTTACGGATAAGGTTCAACGTCAACTGACGCAATATTTGGGGGTTAAAACGATACTCTTTATCAGCTCCCTCATCCGCCGCCAGGCGAACATGAATCTTGGCATCTTGTGACAGAGGTGCAAGTGAATCTATCGCTCGTGCTATCAGAGGCCGCAGGGCTAAAACTCGCGCTTCACTCTGATAGACCCGATCCGGATTGACGAGCATCCGAACATCATCAAGCACATCCAACAGATGCTCTACCTGATCCATCAGGATCTGCGTCTCCTTAGAGGTAGGATCTAGCTCAATCTCGTCCAACAACATTTTGATGCTCGCCGCTGGGGTGCGCAACTCATGCCCAATCACTGCAAACATTTGGTGTTCTCTCTCAGCGCGCGTCTGCAACTGCAGGCGAACTTGCTCCATATCGCTGAGCGAACGCTGCAGCTCTTCACGCTGAGAAGCCAGATCTGAGACGTCCTGAATTACCAAGGTTCTACCTCTGGAGTGTGCGGCAGTTTCGGCAGTAGATACGGAGTAACGTAGCCAAACAGCAGCGCCACTGTCGGTAAAAAAGGGAAATTCAGCACTGGTACCCGGATTGTCACGCGCCTCTTTTATGGCTGAGTGATAATCACTCGGAACGTGGAGAAACAAACTCTGCCCAGCAGTAAACTCGTATCCCTGAGCAGGATCTTCATAGACGGTTTGGATCTCGCCCGTCTCAATATCCTCAATGTAGATCGATATCTTGGCGAGTTTCGAAGCGGTCTCCAGTTGCGCCAGCAGATAACGCTGTTCGAACTCAATCTCTTTCTGTTCGCTCAGATCAACGAAGGTCATATTCAGCCGTGTGCCACTCTCTGGGTTTGCAGTAAATCGTATCCATCTACGCTTATCAGATGCCCCTTTGATAGAGTAGATCGCTTCGAAGGGCTCACGCTTATCAAGACGCAGTTGGAGATCCGCTTGATATTCAGAATCCACACTCCGAACCAAGGCTCGCAAATCACTGCCAGCATCGATACCTAGAAGCACCCGAGCCGCCGCAGGAGCACTTATCTGGCCAGATTCAAAATCGAGTTCAACACGTGAAGCTCTGGCGGCTATCAGCGCCTCCTGCAAGCGAGCCTCATTTAACCCAGCAATGCGACGCGCCTCATATTCATCGTCCACATCGACTAGGGATATCGCAATGGAGCCGTCACCCAAGCGATAGGCATAGTATCGAACTCGAACGAACCCCTCCTTCGGCATACCTAAACGCAATACCCCCGAAACTGGAGAGCTTCCGTCCAGAGCCGCACTAGCCACCGCTTTGGCCTGAAGCAGATCATCAGGATGCACATGCGGCATGAGCTCCTCGGCTGTAGCCACAAACTCAGGCGTGGAACGGTAGAGCAGTGCCTGCGCGACATGATTGGCAACCCAGCGACCGGACTTGGGATAGAAATGTAGGTGCCCTACTCCAGAGAGGTTTGTGGCGTGATCCAGCGCACTTCCAAGCGATACGGCTCTGTCACGCTCAGAACGATGCAGAGCAAGCGCCGTCAAACCGAGCGCTGATGCGAACAGCGTTAACAAATGCCACCACGAGACACTTGGGCTGCTCCCTTCGACCAAAACTAGAGACCAGCTGATAAGCTCAACTGCACAAACTAGCCCGAGCATGGCGATGGCAAAATTCAGCAGTCTTCGGCGGAACAGCTTCTTGATCATTCAGAGCGGTCTCTTTATCTCGCAATAGGAGTCTTAGTTTACAGTGCGGATATCAAAATAGGACTATTTCTTAGTAAAGACGGTATCAAACCTCAATCCCATACTTAGGTGACCGCTCATCCAAGTCTAGTACATATTTTTTTACTATCTGAAAAACGAATTGGAAGTCTGGTTTCTCAAGATCCGACGTGCGATACCAAAGTGCCACATCACGCCGAGGACCCGCTGGCGCAAGCACATTCAGCAGCTGGTTGCGGGCGATCTGCGCGGTCATTAGAGTAAGTCTTACCGGCATTCGGACTAAATACTGGCCGGTATTAAGAAGATGAAGAACGGTAAATATACTCCCGGTAAACGCCATCTTTGCAGCACTTGGACCGGCAATTTCACCTTGCCCATCTAAGAATCCTGCACGAGCGCCCGCGGTAATCCATGGCTGACTTCTCAACTCGTCGAGAGAAATTGGTTCAGCTCTGGCTAAAAGTGGCGAAGCGGCGCCAGCGAAGATACCCGCTCTATCCCGGAAAAGAATCTCTCGCTGCAGATCGCCCTGTGCCAAGGTAAGGTGCGCTGGCGCGAGTATAAAATCGAGCTCTCCCTCCTGTAATAGTCGCATCTGCGCCGAGGCCGAGCCTGTGCGTAGGTGGAAGACATAGTCCTGTTCACAGAGCAGTGACTCGGCAAACCCTTGAGCCGTCGCAAATTCCCACAACGGATCTATACCTATCGCAAACTCGCGCTGATAACCGGAATGAAACTGCCGAATCACCTCATCGCCTTGATCGGAGTCCGCTAAAATTCGTTCACCGATCTGAGCGAGTCGGGACCCTACCTCAGTCGGCATCACGCCATAACGCGTCCGCTTCAACACCGCAGCACCTACCCGCGATTCAAGCTGCTGAATGGCTCGGGTTAATGTCGGCTGAGTCAGATAAAGCTGTTCAGCAGCACGGCTAATCGAGCCTTGTTTGACGACCACAGCCAACTGTTTCAATAAGTTAGGATTCATGTATGCGATTATTTTTTATCTAAAGCCAAAATGTAATTTTAGTTTATATCTTAGCTTCGCTAGAGTGTCCAAAAAAGGAGTGCACCATGCAGTTTCATCTCAACGGATATAACCCTGGCGATCCACGATTCTCAGATCCACAAGACGCAGTTATCCCGCCGCCGATCAAGCGCCCTATGCCTGAAACTGTTGATGTACTGATCGTCGGTTGCGGACCGGCCGGGCTCAATTTAGCCGCGCAGCTCGCCCAATTTGGCGAGATTCAAACTGCAATAATTGATATGAAAGATGACCGCTTACTTGTGGGTCAAGCCGATGGTATCGCCTGTCGCACCGTTGAGATGTTTCAAGCTTACGGGTTCGCTGATCAGATCATCCAAGAGGGTTATCAAGTCAACGAAGCCGCATTTTGGAAACCCGATCCCAAGGATTCGCGAAAAATTGCGCGGGCTGACAAGGTAGCTGACGTTGAGGAGGATCTCTCCGAGATGCCGCATCTAATCATCAACCAAGCTCGTGTCCACGATCATTTTCTTAGCGTTATGCGGCAGGGTCCCGGAAAAATCGAACCCTACTATCAGCGCCGACTGCTCAATCTAGAGGTCGACTTCAAGGACCCGGAATATCCAGTCAGCGTTCAACTCGAGCGAGGCGTTAGCCCCTCACCATTTAACCGTTCGATAGAGACAGTTAGAGCCAAGTATGTAGTAGGGTGCGATGGTGCGCGCTCGGGTGTTCGTGCAGCTATCGGCAAAGAGCTAGTTGGCGATCCGCTCAATCAGGCTTGGGGTGTTATGGATGTTCTATTGAATACTGACTTTCCGGATATTCGTCTCAAGGCGCTTATTCAGTCAGATAACGAGGGGAACATGTTGATCATTCCGCGCGAAGGCGGCTACATGGCGCGCATCTATGTTGAGCTCGACAAGCTTAACGAAGATGAACGCATTGCGCGTGATCAGATGTCTGCTCAGACGTTGATTGATGCTGCTAATCGCATCATGAATCCCTACAGCATCGACGTTAAAGAGGTTGCATGGTGGAGTGTTTATGAGATCGGACAGCGCATCACAACGGGATTTGATGACTCTAATGCCGAGCGTGCGGCTCGCGTCTTTCTTGCGGGAGACGCCTGCCACACCCACAGCCCAAAGGCTGGACAGGGATTAAACACCTCAGTTATGGACACCTGGAATCTTGGATGGAAGCTGGCACATGTCCTAACCGGTCGATCAGATGAATCGCTTCTTAGAACCTACTCAGATGAGCGCCACGAGTACGGCAAAGCCCTGATTGATTTTGATAAAGAGTGGTCGGCGATGTTTAGTGCCAAACCAAAGACCATAGAGAACCCAGACGGGGTTGATCCGCAGGAGTTCAAACGCTATTTCCAGTTATTCGGGCGCTACACGGCCGGCGTCTCAATTCAATATCGTCCGTCCATCATGACAAGCGACGATCGATACCAGGACCTCGCCCAGGGACAGACCATCGGCATGCGATTCCACTCAGCCCCAGTGATCCGTCACAGCGATGCCAAACCAGTGCAACTTGGCCACTGTGTTACAGCGAATGCTGCATATCGGGTATTCCTATTCGCCGGCCAAGAGCTCCCGATGGGGCAAGACTGTCGCGTTCGGGCGTTATGCGATCTTCTGCAGAGTGATTCGCGCTCGCCAATCAACCGGTATACCCCCTCAGGTAAGGACACCGATTCAATCATCGATGTTCGCGCTGTCTTCCAGCAGCATCACCACACTTTCGAGACATCCACCGTTCACTCTGTACTCGCTCCACTCAAGGGAAAGTATGGTTTACGTGACCATGAGAAGGTCTTTTGTGTGGACCACCTAAAGGGTCCAGATATTTATGAATTGCGAGGAATAAGCCGCAGCGGCTGCATAGTGATCGTACGGCCCGACCAATATGTTGCAAGTGTCTTACCCTTGGACGACTATGCGGGTCTCTGTGCTTTCTTCGAGCCTCTGCTCAAGGACGCCCACACTGAAACGCCGACCACTGCCTAGCACAGCACTAATCCGTTGAACGCGCTGCCGCCTGCTCGAACTGAGTAACGGCAGCAAGCGTCATAGGGTCCTCTAGAAGGTCATCGAGTAGCGCACCCGGCAGAGTAAAACATCGATGGCCTTGAGTCAGCAGGTACTCAAATTGCTGAATATTACGCAGACTGGCTACTAAAATACCTGTGTTTCTACAGACTGACCGAAGCCCGGCGAACACCGCGTCTGCGTCGCGATCTGACTCAACCAGTCGCGCATAATAGGGGGCAACATATCTGAGACCGAGGCGCTCAGCCATTGCCCCCATGCGAATGGCATAGACACCGGTCAGAGTCGTACGCTGTGGACAGTTCAACTGTTTGGCCAGAGCTAAACCGGCCTCAGTCGCGGGGATCTTCACCAAGGTGTGTTCGGAGATCTGTAGAATTTTCTCCGCAGTTTGACGCCAATCATCGCCGAAAACCTGCAGTTGTATATGTTCAAAGCCCAACTCTAGCGCCAAATCTGTAAGTTTTGAGTACCGCTCCAAACTCACGTCCATGCCGGCACGCTGAATCAGAAGAGGGTTAGTTGTGACCGCCGAGAACAACCCGGTCGGTGATACTCTTTGCCACTCTTCTAGTTTCGCACTATCTAACAACCACTCCATCAGGGTAAAATCCGCCGCAATTAAAACCTGAGTATAAGTCTTAAAGACTGTTTTAGTAGCACTGATTGGGGAGTTCTAATGTTTCTTGCTTGCGGCGATGCGCTTTACGACGTATTTCCTGGTGACTCAAGCTCATCTGGGCAAATTACACTCGATGCAAATGTAGGGGGGTCGCCTCTGAACGTGGCCATTGGTATGGCACGTTTAGGACTTGAGACAGGCTACCTTACAGCCAACTCCAAGGACGCCCTTGGGCAGAAATTGGCTCGACACCTAGAGCAAAATGGCGTCTCAACCGAGTTCCTGGCGCCTAGTGACCTAAATACCTCCCTGGCGATGATCGCACTGAATGAGGCTGGCCACCCCAGCTACTCTTTCTACCTAGAGGGGTGTGCCGATGTCTCCCTGAGCAAAGAGCAGTGCCCGGATCCTAAACAGTTTAAAGCCATCTCCCTTGGCTCATACAGTACGGTTGTCGAGCCCTGTGCCTCTACGCTGGCATGGTTTGCCGAGCAGGCAAAAGAGTCTGCTCTGATCGCCTACGATCCAAACATCCGCCCTTCGATCCAACCTGACCGCGCAGTGTGGCAGCGGACTGTTGAGAAGCTCGGCTCTATCGCCCACGTAATGAAGCTTTCTGACGAAGACATCGCCTTCCTAGCGCCCGATAGCTCGATCAAAGAGTACGCTGAATCCTGTTTGGCCTTGGGGCCCCGTTGGGCTTACGTCACACAGGGCGGCGAAGGCTCGCAAGTTTTCGGTCAGAAGGGTGAGCACTTCAGCGTAGCAGCACCCAAGATCAGTGTTAAAGATACGGTTGGCGCCGGAGATACTTTTCAGGCGGCCATGATATTTGAGATTTTCCAGCAAGGCGGTCCCGCAAAATTGGCAGAGCTCGATGCAGAGCGCGTCTGCCGCTTCGCATCGCATGCTGCAGCGCTCACCTGTGAGCGGGTCGGTGCAGATCTACCCACGCGTTCAGCCATCGCCGAGCGCTGGAGTCTCTAATGTTTCTGCGCTGCGCCATACTGATCAGCGTGTTCAGTAGCACACTGGCTGCTGGCGCAGCGCAACAACCCTATACCTTTATCAGTGCTGATGATCTATACGACGCACTCGCTCAGGAGTCGATGATCTTGCAGGGCTACACCCTCGGCGTTGCCGACTCACTCAAACATTCGGGTGACCTCAGCGCATGCTTTACCATCCCTCTGCGACCCGATGCCGATCAGGTTATTTTTACCACCTTCATAGAATACTGGGCGAACGCTAAAGAGCGTCCAGCCAGCTCCGTTGATGCCATCACAGAGATGATGGTAGCCCGCTTCCCCTGCGAAGCCGACCCCTCTGCTAAGTCAGATTAAGGGCAGTGCTCGTCACTCGAAGCTAGAGCAGCCAAATAAATTCTGCAGGGTTATAAGGTTATAACACAACCCTCATGATCCAAAGTCGAATATTCGATATCGTAATATCGAGTATCCTCGGTAGAAGGAGACAGTCTAGATTACGGGACTTTTAACTTTGCGATCGAAGAGCCAAACCCCTAGCATAGGGATTACGACAATAGGGAGAGAAGCAATGTTAGTAAGATTTATGTCTGCATTGATCGCCACCGTCGCTTTAATGAGTGGCTTGATCGGCACCAGTGCCTACGCTGCAGACGATGCAGAGAAGAAATCGATTTATTGTGACGACGGGTCACTCTGTGTACCTGATGGCGAACCTGAGCCTGAATGCGACTAGTACCGGCGTTACTTTAAAGCTGAAAAGCAAAAATAAAAGAAAGAAGAATTGAGGAAACAAACCATGATCCGCAAATCACTACTTATCGGTTTAGCCGGTATTCTCGCATCCGGTTTTATGACGGGAGCATCCGCAGAGGACAAGCCCGTCGGTATCACGGGCAGCCTAATGAGCGTCGAGGTGATGCACAACGGCGCAGCAGTAACGATCGAACGCAACGCCGACAATCAGAATACGGTAAACCCAAGCTTCGCGCTGACATCTCGTCCATGTCCGCCGTTCTGTATCCAACCAATGAGTCTGGCTCCGGGTGTTGAAACCATCGGTGAAGTCGAAATGCTGGGCTACCTGGATGCTATGAGCAAAGGTGACGATTCAATTATGGTTATTGACTCGCGTACCCCAGACTGGGCAGAACGCGGTATGATCCCAGGCGCAGTAAACCTGCCTTGGACTAAACTGAACACAGGTAAGGGCGCAGACCCAATATCTATCGGCGAGATCTTCACTGATATGTTTGGTGCAGAGGAGTTCGACGGCCTGTGGAAGTTCGGCGGTGCTAAAACACTCGTCCTCTACTGTAACGGTATGTGGTGTGGCCAGTCTCCAACGAACATCAAATCGCTGCTCGACTTCGGCTACCCAGCGGACAAAATCAAATGGTACCGCGGCGGTATGCAGAACTGGGAAAACCTGGGTCTGACTACTGTTAAGCCTTAAAACAGATCTGTATAGTGAAGCGGCGCTTTCGAGCGCCGTTTTTTGTTGATCAGAATTCCGCACATCTCGTATCTTAGAGGTATGGATACCTTGCTTGAAATTGAATCGTCAGTCCGCCTTACCGCCTTTCTCTCCATTTTTGCCTTTATGGCCCTTTGGGAGATAGTCGCACCCCGTCGAAGTTTGACAGTTCGTAAAAGCGAGAGATGGCTCAATAATCTTGGGCTGGTACTCGTTAACACCCTGGTGATACGCCTGCTCTTTCCTGCAGCGGCCGTTGGTACCGCCGTATGGGCCGAGACCCAGAATATTGGGATCTTGCATTGGTTGGAGTTATCTCACCTTGGCTGGGTCGCACTTGCCTCAGTGGTCCTGCTTGACCTTTTTATCTGGTACCAGCATCTGCTCTTCCACAAGGTGCCCGTGTTATGGCGATTGCATCGAGTACACCACGCCGATCTCGATTTCGACCTGACAACAGGTCTGCGGTTCCACCCTATAGAAGTACTGCTATCGATGCTGATCAAAGCGGCGCTGATTCTGCTGTTCGGGTTCCCAGCGGTGGCTGTATTAGTGTTTGAAGTTATTTTGAACGGCTGCGCGATGATTACTCACTCAAACGTGCGTCTGCCTAGCTCACTCGACCGATTGATTCGCTTCCTGTTTGTGACACCCGATATGCACCGAGTTCACCACTCGTGGCGAATGGATGAAGCCAACTCAAACTACGGCTTTAATCTCGCGGTATGGGATCGACTATTCGGTACCTACAAAGCGGACTCTGTTGACGGCCAAGCAGGAATAACCTTTGGCATCACTCAAACGCCAAATCGAGCGGCGGTACCTCTGCGCAAACTGCTCACCCTACCTTTCCGATCTGGACTTTAGGGCTCGACTGAACCACCACCGGGTTACTTGTAAAAGGCGTTGAGGTTGATGGGCACGCTTCCAATTACCGGCGACATACTTACTCGCCTCGTTCATTGTTGGATAGGCATGCACCACACTCAGCAATTTATTGAGCCCTAACTTGTGCCGCATCGCGACACAGAAAACACCCAGCAGATCACCTGCCTCTGGGGCACAAATTGTTACACCCAAGATTTTGTCCGAGCCCTCAGGGGTCAATACCTCAATGTAACCCTGTGCTGTGCCGTCTGCGATCGCTCTGTCAAGCTCAGCCAGATCAAAACGGGTCACCTCGTAGCTTAGTTGCTGGCTATCAGCTTGCTCACGACTGATACCCACTGCAGCAATTTGCGGCTGGCAAAAAGTAACGCGTGGGATAAGTGAGTAGTCCACTTTGAACTTTTTAAACGCGCCAAAGAGTGCATTGACGCTAGCAAACCAAGCTTGATGAGCCGCCGCGTGAGTAAATTGATGAGGGCCTGCAAGGTCACCCACCGCATAGATATGAGGGAAATGGGTCTGCAGGTACTCGTTCAACTGTACTTCGTTGGTATCAAACCCGAACTGTTCAAGGCCTAAGCCGACCAGATTGGCCTCCCGACCGAGTGCGAACAGCACCCGGTCGACATTGATCTCAGACTGCCCAGAGCGATGTAGCAGACGCAACCGCGCGGTTCCCTCATGGCTGGTGGCGCTACTGAGGCTAGCCTCGAAAACCAGATCTACACCCTCGCTTTGGAGCTGAGCTTGAACCATCAGCGCCGCCTCTGTTGATTCGCGTTTGAGAATCCTCTCACCACGCACCACTAAGGTGATGTGCACGCCTAGACGGTTCAACGCCTGCGCCAGCTCAATAGCGACCGGACCTGATCCTAAAATCGCTAGATGCTCTGGAGCACGACCCAGACTCTCCAGATAACTCCAGAGGGTATCGCTGGTGAGGCACAGCTCGGGGCTCAATCCCTCGACCTCTAACACTCTCGGTTTGGCACCCGTGGCTATAATGATGTTCTGTGCGGTTAAGCGCTGCGAAGCGCCATCGGCTTCAATCTCCAGTGTCCAGGGGTCGACAAACTTCGCCCAGCCTTGGACAACATCTACCCCCAATCCCGTGTATCGAGCGATGCTATCGTGAGGCTCAACCTGGGTGATCACCTGACGCACCCAGCGCATCACGGCTGGAAAATCGACCTCAGCCTGCGCTTTGATACCGTAGTGCTTAGCACCCTCAATCTGCTGTGCAACTGCCGCAGCATGAATCAGCGCCTTACTCGGGACACAACCGCGGTTAAGGCAATCTCCTCCCATCTCGGCGCCCTCGATTAGCGTCACCCGAGCTTTTACAGCTGCGGCGATATAAGCGCTAACTAAGCCGCCGGCCCCGGCACCAACAACCGCAAGATTAGTATCAAAAGCACGAGGCCGGTGATAGGTCGCGTAGACCTTACGGCGCTGTATCAGCGCGAGTGACCACTTCGAGATCCACGGCAAAAGGGCCATGAGCCCAAACGCCAGAAACATCTGCGTCGATAAGATGCCAGCCGGGCTTTCAATCTCAGCGAGAGAGCGCCCGGCATTTACATAAACGAGCGTACCGGGGAGCATGCCAAGTTGGCTTACCCAATAGAACCTTAGCGTTGGTATGCGGGTGAGTCCCATCAAGAGATTGATTAAAAAGAATGGAAATACCGGCACCAGACGCAGTGAAAATAGATAGAGCCCGCCCTCACGCTCTAGCCTGGCATTGAGCTTCTCAAAAGTCGCCGCGAATCGTCTTTCGAGCATTGATCTCAACAGATAGCGAGCAGCTAGGAAGGCACAGGTCGCACCGATCGTTGAGGCAAAAGAGACAATGAGAGCACCCCAAGCCAGTCCAAAGATGGCACCCGTCAACAGGGTCAACGGCACAGCACCCGGTATAGAGAGCGCAGTTACCGCTGTGTAGATCAGGAAGAGTAATAGCGCGACAATTACCGGCTCCCGACTCGACTGCTCTTTGAATCCCTCTAACTGAGCACGCAGAGCATCGAAGCTCAGATAGGTATCCAGATCAAAGAGAAATACGCCCAAGAGCGCTGCCAACAGACCCAGTGCTAAAAGTTTCTTCATGAGTTATCCAAGGTCTCGATTCCAGCTTTGATGCGCATGCCGGTAGTTACTAAACAGAGTAACGCGAAGAGCGTCCCCAGAAGTGGAAACAATAGAGGGAATAGACAACAGACCAGAAAAAAGCCCACTGTTTCACTCGCTTCGGTCAATCCGCCAAGGTAGTAGAACCCCTTTCGAGGAAACTCGAGACTCTTGAGCTTACGCCGCTCCGCCATGATTGCGAAGGCTAAAAAACTACTCGCGGTCCCCATAAAGCTGAAAAGTAGCAGTGCCGCTGTGATGGCGTTCTGCTGCGGATTTTGCAGAGCAAACCCCAATACAACCGCAGCGTAAAAGATAAAATCGAGGACAATATCTAAAAATGCGCCTCGGTCAGTCGGCCCCTGTCTGCGTGCCAATGCACCGTCGACTCCATCAGCAACACGATTAACGATAATTGCGCTCAGAGCTAAAAGCTCAGCACCGAGTGCCAATAGGGGCAGAGCCGACAAACCGATAGCAAAGCCGGCCCAAGTCACTTGATCTGCCGTAAGGCCGCGGCGCTCCAATTTATCTGCAAAAGCCTCAATCTGACCACGAGTGGCGTCCAAGATTCGTGCATCAAACATTTATGCTCTCTCCGTTTAAATGTATAACACGGCTGCAATCGCGCAGATCATCACGATCATGACTGACAACAAGTGCAGGCATATC
>Ga0102951_1000494_pt1 | contig 14126 bp, 18 predicted proteins | sample SalPonA_B_H2O_MG_FD_78507 | JGI IMG/M metagenome (GOLD analysis project Ga0102951, IMG submission 78507) | Water microbial communities from South San Francisco under conditions of wetland restoration - Salt Pond MetaG R2A_B_H2O_MG | ecosystem: Environmental > Aquatic > Non-marine Saline and...
CGCCATGCTGAACGACGCAACGGCAGCCTGCCTTGCAGAACTAACCTTCGGCAACCCACAAAGCTGGGAAAACTTGCTCTACTTCTACGTAGGTACCTTTATCGGTGGTGGTGTCGTTATCAACGGTCAGATCCTTCCAGGCAGCCATGCCAACGCCGGTGCGCTGGGTTCTGTACCCAGTGCTAGCGGAAAGCAACTGATTCACTATGCGTCACTGCACCAACTGGATAAGCGATTAAAATCAGAATCGATCGTTGCAGATTTTGCCAATCTTTCGGAAACCCTAGAACAGGATGCCTGGACACTGTTCACAGAGTGGGCCGACAACGCAGCGCCCTATATAGCCCAGACGATTGCGGCAGGCTCTGCTTTTATTGATCCAGATGGCGTCATCATTGATGGACGACTCCCAGCCGTTGCAACACAGTATTTAGTACTCGCCGTTAACCGCGCTTCAAGTGATGTGAACTGGGAAGGTATAAACAAACCCCCCGTGATCGCAGGCAAACTGGGGTTCGAAGCCCGCGCTTTAGGGGGCGCGCTGCTACCGATCTACTCTAACTTTGGTTTAGATAACCAAGCCTTCTTAAAAGCGTCTCAGTAGCTTCTAGACTGGAAGGAGTCTAGTTCATACAAACACCATTGTATGAGCTGATCTGACTCTATTTTATCGTTTGCGCATCGAGATCAGTAATAGAAGGACGCTGGCCGTCATGGCTAGGAAAACATGCGCCAGCACGTCCAAACCAACGTTGGATACTAAGAGTCCCAAAGAGAGTGGCATAACGACCAGCCCCATACCGGCTGCCGAAATCTGCATGCCGATTAGGTTAGTCACATGCGCTTTGGCAACTCGCTCTGATGTGGTTGATAGAAGTGCTGGAAAAGTGGGTGCAAACCCTAGACCAATGAGCGCAAGCCCATAGACCCCGCCTGGGCCGCCCATTTGAAGGGTAAAAAATACCAATCCAATCAGTGATATAAACAAGCCATAGAGTGTCAGCCTCATCTCACCCAATTTGGGAGCAAGCACGCCAGCAACCACTCGCCCCACCGTAAAAGACCCCCAGTAGATCGTGACCCAAAGCCCTGCAGTGGCAAGCACCACATCACGCGATTCCGTCAGCAAAGTGAATGCCCAAAAGCCCAAACCAATCTCTGCAGAGGTGTAGAGAAAAAATGCCAGCATACTCAACCATGCCGAGGGTAGTTTTAAAGTGGCCAGCATGCTGGCGCTACCCTGTGTGTCGTTCTCACCGGTGTCAGACTGATCACTCCATAAACCACGGTAATAAATAAAAGCCGAGAGCATTAACAGCATCAAAAATGCGACCAAAAGATAACCGGGTCGCCATAGACCTGTCATGGCGAGTGACAACGTCATGATGGCGGGACCTAAAGTCACTCCCACACCGAAACTGGCGTGCAACCACTGCATAATGCGGCTTGAGTAGTGTTTCTCAACATAGGCGTTCAGGCCAGCATCGATTCCACCGCCTCCCAAACCAGCAATCAAAGCAACTAAGGGCATCCAATACCAATTCGGCACGAAGACAAATAAGACCAAAGCGATAACAGTGAGCGAAGCACTTTGAATCAACAGACCAGCAAGACCAATACGACTAACAATCGCACCAATCATAAAGCTACTTAGAGCATAGCCGATGGTGCCGCCCGTCATAATGATGCCGAGACGATCCAGAGTGGTTGAGAACTCATCGGCCATAGTCGGCCATGCCACCCCGAGCAAAGCGTCTGGCAAACCTAATGAGATAAAGGCAGTAAAGCAGAGAAGTAAAAGAAGCTTGGATCGGTTCACGATAAAACCACTCCAGCAATCAACTTGATAGAGACCAAAAGAAGACCTATCTCAACCAACTTAAAGAACCAGGCATCTTTCAAAACTTTCGTTAAATAGGCGCCCATAAAGGTTCCTAAAAGCGCACTAGGCACCATCCACAGCGTTAAGGCCATATCGTCTAACGAGTATGGGCGTATCATCATATAAGGCGGCAACTTTGCTAGGTTCACAATCGCAAAGAAGATAGTAGACGTACCTGCAAAGACCAATTTATCCAGCTTCTGAGGTATCACATACATTTGAAATGGCGGCCCGCCCGTGTGTGAGATAAAACTGGTAAAGCCTGCGATCCCACCCCAAAACACCCCTCGCCCAACCGAAGCCGGCTTTGCTGCTTTAAGATGCTGCTTACCAAACCAGTTATACGCGACAAAAATCAAACCCATGGTGCCAACTAGGAGCGCGACCAAGGCATCAGAAACCACTGAAGCCGTCGCCCAGCCCACAAAGATGCCCACAAAAGCTGCCGGTAACAGTCGCTTTAAATTGATTAAAGAGTATTGCTTGCGATAGAGCCAAACCCCGACTGCATCAGAGATGATATAAATAGGAAGCAGCAGAATGGCCCCAGTCATGGGTGACATCACTAAAGATAGGATTGGCACCGACAACATGGCAATAATGGGAAGACCACCTTTGGATAAACCAACAAACCAGGCTGCAATCAGTGCAATCACGAAGCCTGTACTTCCAAATTCAATCAATTGATCAAACCTACTCAGAATAAAAAGAGCTAAAAGTATACGGCTCTTTTTCAAACTATGTGCAAAAGAAGTTGCACTCGTTCGGCAGGATCTTAGACTAGGCATTAATGGTCAGTTTCTCTGGCAAGTATGTAAGGAAAAAATCATGGCAAAAATACTTCTGCTTCACGGCATCAACCACGCAATGTTCGGCAAACGTGATCCGAAACATTACGGCACCTTTACGTTGCAAGATATCGAATCGGCTGCCGCACAGTGGGCTGCTGAGCAGGGGTGTGAGCTTGAGTGTTACCAGACAGATATCGAAGGCGAATTAGCCCGAAAGATTCATCAGGCCTTTTTGGAAGATGTTGATGCGATCGTTATCAACGCAGGCGCGTGGACTCACTACAGCTATGGACTGACCGATGCGTTGGCGATCTTTAAAGATAAAGGGCCCATCGTAGAGGTGCACATGTCAAACGTTCACGCGCGTGAAGAGTTCCGCCACACATCGGTATTCTCACAGGTCGTGATTGGTCAGATATCTGGCTTTGGTTTAACCAGCTACAAGCTGGGTATTACCGCAGCAGCGGATGCTTTGAAAGGAGCCAAATAACATGAAAGGTTGGTGCCCTGTTTGCGAAACACGACGCCCTATTCAACGTGAAGAGGGTATGGGCACTGACTACATTTGTACCCAATGCAAAACGAAACTGTCTCTCAGCGGTAAGAATCAGATTCTCATTTTACCGTTTTTCATAGCCGTTCTCTGGTTAATCATTACCACCGTCTTTACGGAACGCGAGGCATTTAGTGCCATTGAGATTGCCGCCCTGTTGATCTCTATTCCGCCGTTTGCGCTCTATGCTTTGCGCTACATAACGTTTGAAAAAGTTAAAGATGAGTAGCCTCTGCCGATAGGATTCTTGTTTTTAAAGACAGTCCCCAACGATAGCCCCCTAATGAGCCGTCGCCCCTCACTGCACGATGGCAGGGTATCCAGTAAGCGATATTATTAGCACCTAAAGCGGATCCAACTGCACGAGCTGCTTTGGGATTTTTGATGGCTAAGGCGATGTCTGAATAACTGACCGTTTTTCCCTTAGGAACATTGCTGATGGCTTCCCAGACTGATCTTTGAAACGCGGTTCCGCATACCCAAACAGATCGATTGGATTGTTGGCCTAACGCCTGATATAGCTCAGTCGCTCGGTGATCGATGTCGCGCCATTTAGCGTCAACCAGTTGCTTTGTGAAAGCGTCCCAGCCACTCACCTCATCACCCTCGTAAAAACCCAAAAACAGAAGACGGCCCTCTAACCACGCTGAGCGAGCCAAACCAAATTCTGTCTTAACATCTCCAAACACGATATCAAGTTGATCACCAGAATGACGAAAATAGGCTTGGGGTAATTGAACGAGTTCTATTGTGCTCATGGCTGACCTATGGGTTTCTAAGGACTCTTTTGAAGCCGAACATCAATTGATTATACGACATTCACCTAACTGTCATGTTCAAGGTGTTTAATGTCCATTCAAAATAGATAAATGACATAAAGGTAGCTGCATAATGAATCATAGTGATGCGCTAGTAAAAATACACCATCGTGGCTTTAAAGTTTCTAAGCTAAAAAACCAACCGCACAATGACCGTTCCGACCTTGATGGGACTTTAAAAAAGATCGAAAGCGAATCAAACACATCCAAAAGAAGTCTCGCTTTACACTCACAAGCCAGCTTTGCGATGCGACTTTAGGCTTTTATTGCTCCAATAAGTCCTTATCCGCGTAGATAAATTGGACTTACACGAAACTTTGGTTATAAACTTATTCGATCGGGCGCTCTAAGCTAAATTTAGCTCCATAAGAGCAAACGAAAGTTCATGAATTAAGGTGGATATAATGAAAAAGACTCTACTTGGCCTAACCGCCGCTGCTCTTATGGTTCCTGCAACAGCAATGGCTGAACGCGATGGCGCAACTGTATACAACACTTACTGTCTAGCTTGCCACATGGTTGGCGTTGCTGGCGCTCCAAAGATGGGTGACGCTGCTGCTTGGGCTCCACGTGCCGCTAAAGGTATCGATGCTCTACTAGTAACGGCTAAATCAGGTATCAACGCAATGCCTCCTATGGGTACTTGCATGGATTGTTCTGATGCTGAACTTCAGGGCGCTATCCAGCACATGCTAGACGCTTCTAAATAAGTTTTAGACGTCTCTACAAATAACCGGCCCAGTGCCGGTTTTTTGTTTTCTGGCATACAATAGTGCACTCATAAACTCTTGGAGAGATCCTTGTCTGACTTACTCTGGTGGGAATACCTTTTTATTGCGCTCATCTTTGTATGGAGTGGCTTTGTTAGAACCGGACTTGGCTTTGGTGGTGCTGTACTCGCACTGCCGTTCTTACTGTTAATCGTAGATGATCCACTCATTTTTCTGCCCATAATTGCGGTGCACCTGCTGATTTTTTCAGGTGCCATTACATTGGGGAACCACTTCAAAGCAAAGCGAATAGGCACCAGCGGGCTCAAAGAGAATGTAGATTGGCCCTATCTAAAGAGAACGTTAAAAGTGATGATCATCCCGAAACTTATTGGGGTGTTTGGACTGTTAACACTGCCCAATGAGGTGATGTCTGGGCTGATCTTTGTCATCGTGATCGTCTATTCGATTGGCTACATTCTCAATAAGCCGTTTAAAAGTAACTCGGCCTGGATCGATAACCTCTTCTTGATGCTGGGCGGTTATGTCAGTGGCACCTCTCTGATAGCTGCACCACTGGTTATGGCCGTTTACGCCAGTCATGTTGCTAAGGAGCAGCTTCGCGATACTCTGTTTGTCCTCTGGTTCATTTTAGTGGTTATCAAAATGGGTTCGTTCTTTGTCGTGGGTGTCGATCTGCAACTGATTCACCACCTCTGGTTGCTGCCCTGCGCGTTCATCGGACACTTGCTTGGGCAAAAACTGCACCGTTATCTCGTAAAGACAGATTCAGCGCGTTTCTTCAAAATCATTGGCACGGTACTGATCATTACCAGCACCGTCGGTATTGCACGGACGTTTGGTTAAGGACAAGGTATACTTTACAACGGTTAGATTTAAGGACTCAGTAATCATGGCAGCAAGTAAACAGACAACGGACTTCGAAGGCTCTCTAAAACGCTTAGAAACTCTCGTTTCAGAAATGGAGAAAGGTGACCTTTCTATTGAAGAGGCGCTGAAATCCTTTGAAGAGGGGATCAGCCTGACCCGTGAGTGCCAAAACATCCTGCAGGCAGCCGAGCAGAAAGTCGTCATGCTGACCGAGCAATCCGGTGAGTTGGTTGAGCAACCCTTTAACGAATCCGATCAAGCCTGAAGCCGCATCCGATGTTAGATGTATACCACCAAAGAGTTGAATCAGAACTCAGTCGACGCCTAGCTGAGCGCAAAGGCATTGACGCAAATCTGCATCAAGCAATGCACTACAGCCTAATGAATGGTGGCAAGCGACTTCGTCCAACTCTGGTCTACTTGGCCAATGATCTATTAGGGGGGCAGCCGGAACAGGCAGACAGCGCAGCTTGTGCGCTTGAGTGCGTGCATAGCTATTCACTGGTCCATGACGATCTACCGGCAATGGATAATGATGAATTGCGCCGTGGCAAACCAACCTGTCACATCCAATTCAATGAAGCGACCGCCATTTTAACCGGTGATGCATTATTGACCTGGGCATTTGAACTGCTCAGCCAGCCAAGTGAGACACTGGCGCCAGCAACACAGTTACAGATGGTCCATGATCTTGCCAGATGCAGTGGTGATTTAGGCATGGTCGATGGCCAAGCCTTTGATCTTGGCTCGGAAGGTAAAAGATTGAGTCTAGAGCAGTTAAACAACATGCATGCCGCTAAAACAGGCGAGTTAATTCGTGCCTCACTCCGCCTTGGGGCACTAGCAAGCGGCAACGCAACCGATGCTGATTTAGCCGCACTGGATCGTTATGCACAAAAAATTGGTCTGGCGTTTCAAATTCAGGATGACATCTTAGACATCGAAAGCACCACAGAACAACTGGGTAAACCACAGGGTTCCGATGAAGAGAGAGACAAAGCCACCTACCCGGCACTTGTGGGACTTGCTCAGAGTAAACGTTGGCTGCATCAACTGCACCAAGAGGCGATTGAAGCTCTAGAACCGTTCGGTTCACGTAACCGTTCATTAATAGCTCTTGCTGACTTCATTATCGCCCGTAACCATTAATGATTACTCAAATCCCCACACATCGTCCTGCGTGCCCTCTGTTGGACCAAATTGACTCTCCCGACGATTTAAAGGGATTGAGTCTGGTTCAACTGCAGCAGCTAGCCGATGAGTTGCGTCTCTATCTGCTCTTCTGTGTTGGTCAGACTGGCGGGCATCTTGGCGGTGGACTGGGCGTAGTCGAATTGACTATAGCGCTTCACTACCTTTTAAATACGCCAGAGGATCATCTGGTCTGGGATGTTGGCCATCAGGCCTACCCACACAAGATTCTGACGGGGCGTCGCGATAGGATGCTCAAGATCAGACAACGAGAAGGGCTAACCCCTTTCCCTGATCGAGCTGAAAGTATTTACGACTGCTTTGGTACTGGGCACTCCAGTACCTCGATCAGCGCTGTTTTGGGTATGGCGATTGCCGACAAACTACAGGGTATCAATCGCAAATCGGTAGCGGTTATTGGTGATGGTGCCCTTACCGCTGGACAAGCCTTTGAGGCACTGAACCACGCGGCACATACCCATGCCAATCTGCTCGTTATTCTTAACGATAACGATATGTCGATCTCTCCCAACCAGGGGGGGTTAGCCACCTACCTGGCCAAGAATCTTCGTGAGCGAGCACCCACAAATCCTGTAATGCCACTCTTTGAAGCCCTTAATTTTGAGTACTCTGGGCCTATCGATGGTCATGATCTGACTCAACTGATTCCGGCACTTAAACAATCACTGAACCAGACCGGTCCACAGTTCTTACATGTTAGAACTCGCAAGGGGTTCGGGTTTAAGCCCGCAGAAGAGGATCCTGTCGGTTATCACGCCATTACGAAGTTAGAGAAGCCGTCAGAGATCAGCACCCCTAATCTGAAATACAGCGATCAATTTGGCCAATGGATCTGTGACGCAGCAGCCAATGACCCTCGCGTGGTTGCTGTTACTCCTGCCATGCGGGAGGGTTCAGGCCTGGTTCAATTCGCTAACCAATACCCGACTCGCTACTTTGATGTCGCGATTGCTGAACAGCACGCAGCGACTTTTACTGCCGGCTTAGCCGCAGGGGGGATGAAGCCGGTACTAGCAATCTACTCGACTTTTTTGCAGCGCGCTTTAGATCAGGTGATCCACGACATCGCACTGCAAAATTTGGACTGCATGATCGCATTGGATCGTGCGGGATTAGTTGGGGAAGATGGTCCTACTCACTCAGGTATCTTCGATATTCCAATGCTGCGCACACTTCCTGAGGTCGTTATTATGACGCCCTCTTCGCTGAATGAGCAGCAGCTCATGCTCACCCTTGGTCATCATTACAAAGGCTGTGCCGTCGTCCGCTACCCAAGGGGTAGAGGGATTCAAAACGAGTCTCCGTTAGAAAACTTCGTGATAGGTCAAAGCCGAACCGTTAGAGTAGGAAAACGAGCTGTTATCCTTAACTTTGGCCCACTTCTGCACACAGCTGAGCAGGTCGCTAATGAGTTGGATCTGGGCGTAATCGATATGCGCTTCGTCAAACCTATTGATGAAACAACGCTTAATAAGTTAGTAAATACTTACTCTTGCTTTATAACCCTGGAAGATGGCGTTGTAGCCGGCGGTGCTGGCAGTGCGGTTAATGAGTGGCTGACTAAACATCAAAAAAACACCGCGTGTCTTAATTTAGGCATTCCCGATCGTTGGATTGAGCATGCGACGCGTGACGAACAGCTACAGGATGTTGGACTGGATACCGACTCCATCCGAGAGCAAATAGAGCGTTTATTACAGGTATAAAAAAACCTCAGTACTGCTACTGAGGTTTTCATTTCTACAAACCTTATTAAGCATCCGGTTTGAAGTGTACTTCACTCATCATATGGCCGAGTTTACCCATCTTCGTCTCTAGGTAGTGTTCGTTGTAGCGATTCTTACCCACTTGCAGTGGCACGCGTGAAGAGACATTGACACCGTACTCTTCCAGAGCAGCGACCTTACGAGGATTATTGGTCATAAGATTAACGCTTTTGACACCGATCGCATCCAGCATTGGCTGACACATTGAGTAGTTCCGCATATCGGCTGCAAAGCCCAAACGTTCGTTTGCCTCAACCGTATCACAACCAGAATCCTGAAGGTTGTAGGCTCTCACCTTATTAAGAAGACCGATACCGCGACCCTCTTGTCGCAAGTAGAGCAGTACGCCTTTACCCTCTTCGGTGATGCGCTTTAGAGCCTCTTGCAGTTGAAAACCACAGTCGCAACGCAAACTGAAAAGGGCATCACCCGTTAGACACTCAGAGTGCATACGAGCTAAAACCGGCTCGTCACCCGCCACATCACCATAAACCAGTGCAATGTGCTCTTTACCGCTGTCGACCTCTTCAAAACCAACCATACGGAATACACCCATGGGCATTGGTAATTTACATTCCGCTATCAGTTTAATATCCACAATCTTATCCTCAATTCGATGCATCCTTGCATCTTTAATTCTATACATAATGGATCTTACGATCAGATCAGCAAAGCAGATTGCTATACAGCATAGTTTACTGCTTGCACGACACCGAGCGCCATTAGTCCGGCCAACAGATCATCCAGCATTATGCCAAACCCACCCGAAACACGTTGGTCGGCCCAACCTATCGGCCAAGGTTTCCAGATATCGAACAGACGAAACATAACAAACCCAAACAGGACCCACTCCCAGCCAACTGGCAGTGCAATAAAGGTTATCCAGAGACCAACAAACTCATCCCAGACAATGCCGCCGTGATCATGTACACCCAAATCATCTGAGGTTTTACCGCACAACCAGCAACCCAACACAAAAGTCGCCACCATCAGTAACAGATAAGGGATCAGTGTCCAGTCGTTAAATAAGTACCAGATTGGAATAGCGGCTAATGTACCGAAGGTACCCGGTGCTCTGGGCGCGGCACCACTGCCCAGACCAAAGGCCAAAAAATGAATGGGATTTCGCCAAATACTGGCCGGCGCTCTATTCATGCTCATTTCCAAAGTGATTAAAACCCAGCGAAGTGGGCAGTGATACTGGTTGGCCCGATCGCAACAGCCTGATTCCTTGTTGTTGAGTGATCTCTCCTACAACGGTCAACGGTGTAGCAAGGCGCTCACTTATGTGTTGCAGTTCAAACACTCGAGCTTGAGGCAATGTAAAACAGAGCTCAAAATCTTCACCACCGGTCAGCGCCCAATGCTCTGCAAACTCAGGAGCAATCTCCTTAATGGCGGTTGAAAGAGGCAGGTTCTCAACATGGACCTCCGCTCCGACGTCTGAAGCTGTTAAAACATGCCCAAGATCTGCCAGTAGGCCATCTGAAATATCCACTGCGGCGTTCGCTACGCCACGCAGCCCCTCGCCCAAAGCAAGGCGAGCCGTTGGTCGATAATAGCGCCCCAATAGATATTCAGAATTACCCTCTAACTCAGCTGTCAGCAACGCTAAACCTGCTCGAGAATCACCCAAGGTGCCACTGACTATAATGGCATCACCCACTTTGGCACTGCTGCGTTTCAGTGCCATACCTACCGGCACTTCACCATGAACCTGAGCCGTAAATACCGGGTGTTTACCCGAGGTGGTATCGCCACCGATTAGCATCAGAGAATACGCGTGACAGGCTTCTGTTAAGCCTTTTGAAAACGCTGCCAACCATTCATGTGAGGGTTCATTCAGTGTGCAGGCAAGAGTCAGCCATTTAGCGGAGGCCCCCATGGCGGCCAAATCACTGACGCTACTGGCAATCAATCGCCAGGCTAAATGTTCAGGATCAATATCGGGTAGAAAATGGATTCCTTCAACCAGCGTATCAACTGAGATCGCAAGTTCGGTATTGGGCGAAGTAGATAACAGCGCGCAATCATCACCGATACCGAGTTGGACACTGGGATGATTGCCACTGATAGAGTCAAAATAGCGGCGAATCAGATCGAATTCGCCTGGCATTACTTACCGCGGTTGGCTTTGATCTCGACAGCACGGACTTTTTGCGCGAGCTTATCGAGGATACCGTTTACGTATTTGTGGCTCTCGGTTGCACCGAAAATTTTAGCCAACTCAACGCTTTCGTTAATGGCCACCTTGTAAGGCACTTCGATACGGTTGATTAGCTCGTACGCGCCGATACGCAAAACGCTGACTTCCACTGGATCTAACTCTTCAACATTACGATCCAGATAGAGATTAAACGACTGATCAAGCTCTGCTTTTTGCGCATTAACACCTTGCAAAAGTTCAGAGAAGAGCGGCACATCGGTCTCACTCATGTCGTTATCGACTCGAAAGTGAGCCTCTACCTCATTCGTCGGGTTTTTGGTCAGCTCTTGAGAGTAGAGTGCTTGAAGCACAAAGCTGCGAGCGTTACGACGCATCTCCGTTTTGGAGACTTTTTTGCGCTTAGGAGCCTGTTCTTCGCTCATCTTAAACCTCAAGTTGGCGAAGAAGACTCACCATCTCAACTGCAGAGAGAGCCGCTTCAGCGCCTTTGTTGCCTGCCTTCGTGCCAGAGCGCTCGATGGCCTGCTCAATAGAGTTCACTGTCAAAACGCCGTTTGCGACTGGGATATCAAAGTCGAGTGAAACCTGAGCAACACCTTTAGACGCTTCATTAGAGACGTACTCAAAGTGTGGAGTACCACCACGGATAACCGCACCCAGTGCGATGATTGCATCATCTTGTTTCTGTTGTGCAACGCGTTTAACCGCCAATGGGATCTCAAACGCACCCGGTACACGAACGATACGGATGTTATCTTCAGAAACACCGTGGCGTTTAAGAACATCGATAGCGCCTTCGAGTAGGCTTTCTACGACAAATGAATTGAAACGGCCAACAACAATTGTGTAGCGACCATTTGCGGCGACGAAATCGCCCTCAACTACTTTTACACTCATGATCTTTTACTCTGCAAAAGGGATGTATTCATCAATCTCAAGATCAAAGCCTGAGATTGCATTAAATTTCATTGGTGAACTGAGAAGGCGCATTTTGCCTACCCCAAGATCACGCAGAATCTGTGAGCCTGTACCGACAGTGAGGTAAGCGCCCGACGCGCTGACGTTCACTTTAGACGGTTTAGAGCCGCTGGTAATTTGACTAATAGAATCACCAAGGTCGATTCGACTACCACTGTCGAGAAGCAGTGCAACACCCTTACCATCAGCAGCAATGCGCTCTAATGCACGACGCAGTGTCCACTTAGCTTCGCTCTCTTCTGCGACACCGACAACATCACGCAGAACTTCAGAGCGATTGTGGACGCGAACCATGGTTGGCTCTTCGGCACTGATCTCACCGATATGAAGTGCTAAGTGGGTACAGCCCAGGATTTCATCGTTGTAAGTTGTGTAGTTAAACTGACCATAATCGGTCTCTAGCGACCCTGTGTCAGCAACCGTCACTGTTTTCTCGTTAGTCGTGCGGTAGTGGATCAAATCCGCAATGGTACCGATCTTTAAACCGTGTTCTTTAGCAAACAGTTCAAGATCAGGACGACGCGCCATGGTGCCATCTTCGTTCATCACTTCAACGATTACAGATGCAGCACTCATACCGGCCAAACGCGCCAAATCACAACCCGCTTCTGTATGCCCAGCACGACTTAAAACACCGCCTGGCTGCGCCATGAGTGGGAAGATGTGGCCGGGCTGAACAATGTCTTCTGGTTTAGCATCACCCCGCACCGCAGTTCGCACAGTATGGGCACGGTCAGCGGCTGAAATGCCGGTAGTCACACCCTCAGCGGCTTCTATAGAGACCGTGAAGTTGGTGGAGTACGCCGCACCATTACTCTGAACCATAAGCGGTAGATTCAGACGCTCACAGTGTTCACGCGTCAGGGTAAGACAGATTAGACCGCGAGCATTCTTTGCCATGAAGTTGATGTCATCCGGACGCACCATTTCGGCCGCAATCACCAGATCACCTTCATTCTCACGATCTTCATCATCCATCAAGATAACCATCTTACCTTGGCGAATGTCGTCGAGTAGCTCTTCGACGCTGTTTAATTGCATATCCACTCCTAAATTAACGCCTGTGCATAAAGCCTGCAGAGGCCAACATCTCCAATGAAATCCCTTCACTGGACGATTCAGATTCGTGCTGTGATTGCAGCAAACGCTCCAAGTAACGCGCGATCATATCGACTTCGATATGAACAGCCTGCCCCACTTCATACTGACTAATGATCGTTGAATCAGCGGTATGCGGCACTATATTGAGGTGAAAGCTATTTGTATCAACGCTGTTCACCGTCAAACTCACTCCATCTATTGTAACCGATCCCTTCGGTGCGATATAGCGAGCCAATGAGCCCGGCATTTCGACGGCGATACGCACCGAACGAGCATCACGCTCAATCGAAGTGATGCTTCCAACGCCATCAACATGCCCAGAGACCAGGTGCCCACCTAAACGCGTTGTGGGCAGCAGTGCTTTTTCTAGATTAACCGCTTCACCCTGTTGTAAGTCCATCAATCGAGTGTGTGTCAAACTCTCTTGTGAAACATCGGCAGTAAAGTGCTTCTGATCATACTCAATCACGGTGAGGCAGACTCCGTTGGTGGCAATACTATCGCCTAACGCCACATCAGACATATCCAATTGACCCGTTGCTAGAGTCAATCGAAGGTCGCCACCTATCTCGTGTTTGGCCGCTACTGTACCGATCGCTTCTATAATTTCGGTAAACACTCTCTGCTCCTAGACTGTCCAGATCATTCGAAGATCTTGACCAAACTGGCGGACATCTGACAGTTTCATTTCAATTGCTTGAGACATCTCTGTTAATGGAAGATGCGCTAACGGACGGGCATCAGACCCCATTAATTTTGGCGCCATGTAATGTACCAACTCGTCCACCATCCCGGCTTCTAGCATGGCGCCGGCTAACTGAGCGCCGCACTCAACTAACACCTCATTACAGGACTCTTTATCGGCCAAGTAACTCAGCAACTTAGGCAAGTCGATACGCCCTACGTCGTTAGCCATCTGTATCTGTTCAGCACCCTCAATAGGTGTTCCGTCTTTTGTCGCGACGACCTGCAAGGTTCTGCCCGGCAGCGAGAGCATTTGTGCTGATGCTGGTAATCGGCCCTGAGAATCCAGTACCACGCGCAACGGTTGACGACCTTCGGTTAGCGGCACAACCGATGCGGGCAACTGTGCCTCTCGAACCGTCAAAGCCGAATCATCCTGCAGCACCGATCCGACACCCGTAATAATAGCGCTACTGCGGGCGCGAAGACGTTGTACGTCAGCACGCGCTTCAGAACCAGTAATCCATTGCGACTCGCCCGATGCCATGGCTGTTCGTCCATCAATACTGGTAG
>Ga0102951_1000504_pt1 | contig 14050 bp, 14 predicted proteins | sample SalPonA_B_H2O_MG_FD_78507 | JGI IMG/M metagenome (GOLD analysis project Ga0102951, IMG submission 78507) | Water microbial communities from South San Francisco under conditions of wetland restoration - Salt Pond MetaG R2A_B_H2O_MG | ecosystem: Environmental > Aquatic > Non-marine Saline and...
AAGCCATTGTTTCACAGGACTGGGGGTGTATTTTGCATCGTAATAGGCGCTTTGGTCTTTGAAATATTGCAGCAAGAGTTCGCCAATCTCGGGCCAGCTCAGCGGTGTTTCAGCTTGGCTGCTGAGTCTTTGTTTGATCAGCCGACCCAGATCTGGCCGCATGAGCGCGCCGCGAGCGAGCATTAAGGTGTTGGATGACGATGCCGTCAAACACGCGAGAGCATCTTCGACACTCCATATTTCGCCGTTCGCAACAATGGGAATGTCGGTGAGTTGAGCCGCTTCTTTTATCCTATGCCAGTGCGCGGGTGGTCGGTATCCCTGCGCCTTTGTTCGAGCATGTATTGTGATCTCAGTGGGTTCGCCACGGTTAAGTTCGTTGATGATCTGCTCAAAGTCCTGATCGTGATCAAATCCCAAACGGATTTTCGCCGTGACAGGTACAGCCGAGGGGACGCGCTGTCGCACAGCAGAGACAATATCACCCACGAGAGTGGGTGTGCGCAGGACGGAGGCGCCCCCTTGCGATTTATTAACGGTTTTGGCCGGGCATCCAAAGTTTAAGTCGATCCCGGGAGCTCCTAGCTGAACGGCGCGTAGGGCGTTTTGTGCCAGGATTTCAGGTGAGCTACCAAGCAGTTGCAGAAAAACCGGCGTGCCGCTTGGCGTTCGTGCGTTTTGATGCAGTTCAGGACAGATTCGGAAGAACACGCGTTCGGGTAGTAAACGATCAGTGACTCTTAAAAATTCGGTAACGCAGCGGTCGTACTCGCACAGGCTGGTCAGCATCGCGCGCATGGTGTGGTCGATAACACCCTCCATTGGCGCGAGGACTAATTTAGTTAACACGAATGGCTACCATAACTGGGTTGAATTCCGATGAGCGAGCGGCTGCGGTATGATACTAGAAACGGACTAATTTAGGGTGCGAAATGGATTCGTTAATGAGCTCGGGGCTAAATCTGATGATTTACGGTATGGGAACCGTGATTGTCTTTTTGATCTTGCTGATTGGCGCAATGCGCGCCTTGGCGTGGTTTGTTCGCATTACCACAGTAGATCATAGCTGCTCGCCGGACCCTCGTGAGGGGATGCCTCGCTCGGGCCCGACGCCCGCACAAATCGCCGCTATTGCCGCAGCGGTTAATCGTTATCGCTCGGCAGATTAACGGCTTCTGCGCTTTCAGATGTAAGGATAATTAGATGTCGAAACCAAACCCGCTCGGTATTACCGACGTTGTGCTTCGCGACGCACACCAATCACTCCTCGCAACTCGATTTCGTCTTGAGGATATGCTCCCAATTGCAGGGGAGCTCGACAAGATTGGTTTTTGGTCCTTGGAGAGCTGGGGTGGCGCTACCTTCGACGCCTGCATCCGCTACTTAGGTGAGGACCCTTGGGAGCGAATCAGAGAGCTCAAAAAGGCCATGCCTAATACGCCGCAGCAGATGTTGCTGAGGGGCCAGAACATCCTTGGTTATCGTCACTATGCCGATGACGTTGTGAATACATTCGTGGAGCGAGCTGCTGTTAATGGCATCGATGTGTTTCGCGTTTTTGATGCGATGAACGACGTCCGAAATCTGCAAACCGCCATGGCTGCAGTCAAACGAGTTGGCAGGCATGCTCAGGGAACGCTTTCGTATACTCTGAGCCCCGTTCATACCCTAGACATCTGGGTTGATATGGGCAAACAGCTGGAAGACCTGGGCGCTGACTCGATAGCGATTAAAGACATGGCAGGGTTGTTGACGCCCTACAGGGGTTATGAGCTGGTCACTCGTCTTAAGTCGAGCTGTTCGGTGCCGATTCATATGCAGTGTCACGCCACCACGGGGCTCTCCACAGCAACCATCTTGAAGTGCGTAGAAGCCGGCATTGATAACGTGGATACCGCTATTTCGTCTATGTCGATGACTTATGGGCATTCACCCACGGAGTCCATTGTGGCGATATTGGCTGGTACCGATCGTGATACGGGTTTGGATATTGAGGCCCTCGAAAATATAGCCGCTTACTTTCGGAATGTGCGCAAGCAATATGCCGCCTTTGAAGGTTCGCTCCGAGGTGTGGATTCAAGAATTCTGGTCGCTCAAGTGCCGGGTGGTATGTTGACTAATATGGAAAATCAGTTGCGGGAGCAGGGGGCGGCCGATCGCTTAGATGAAGTCTTGGCGGAAATACCGTGGGCTCTTCATTAATTCTAGACAATGCGCCGATATCAATTCCGCGATTGATCAATGGCCTGTGTCTTCAAAATTTTGTAAACTAGCGTTTTTTGGCCAGGACTCAAGCGGATGAACCCTAATTACCTCGATTTTGAGCAACCCATTGCGGAGCTAGAGGCCAAAATAGAAGAACTTCAATTGGTGGGTGCGGGCGACGGAATCGACATCGCCGAAGAGATACAAACACTGCGTGGCAAAAGCACCAAACTGACCGAAAAAATCTACGCCAACTTAAGCCCTTGGGATATCGTGAAGGTTGCCCGTCACCCCCAACGCCCCTACAGCTTGGATTATATCCCGCGCATTTTTACTGATTTCGATGAATTGCACGGTGATCGCCATTTCGGTGACGACAAAGCCATCGTGGGTGGCATAGCGCGTCTCGAAGGCCAGCCAGTAATGGTGATTGGGCAGGAGAAAGGGCGTTCCGTAAAAGATAAGGTGTATCGCAACTTTGGGATGCCAAAACCGGAAGGCTATCGTAAGGCGCTGCGTCTGATGGAAATGGCTGAGCGCTTTAAAATGCCGGTGATTACCCTAATTGATACCCCCGGAGCTTATCCAGGTATTGACTCGGAAGAGCGCGGTATCAGCGAGGCAATTGCACAGAATCTGGCGGTCATGTCCCGCCTCAAAACACCTATTATTTGCGTGGTCATTGGTGAGGGGAGCTCGGGTGGTGCTTTAGGCATTGGTGTGGGTGACCATTTGGCGATGCTGCAGTACTCCACGTATTTCGTTATCTCGCCCGAGGGCTGCGCGAATATTATTTGGAAGAGCTCAGAGTTCGCACCGGATGCGGCTGCGGCGATGGGCGTGACCTCGAGTGTGCTTCAGGATTTGGGGATTGTAGATGCGACGATTCCCGAGCCAATGGGCGGCGCGCACCGAGACATAGACGGTATGGCCTTGCGCATCAAAGCGCACTTGGTGAAAGAGCTCGCTAGAATCCAATCTCAGCCCTTGGAGCAAACACTCAGTAAGCGTTACGATCGGCTGCTCTCAATCGGGAACTAGTAAACCGCCATGCAGGCTTTGGATGTCTTGCAGCGCTACCCAGAGATTGCAAGCGCGCTGGAGGACTGTAGCCGTTCCAAACGCTGGTGGGTGGCGGTAAGCGGAGGCGCTGACTCCGTCGCCCTTTTGCACATTGTCAAGGCCTACCTAAATCAAATCGTTACTGGCCCGCCAGATGATCTGACCGATAGCGCCCAGCCAGGGCGGATCAAGCCACCGAGTTGGCACACGACATATAAGACCCAGTCTAAAGCCAGTCTGCAAGTGACTGGTTCAGTCGAGGCCTCTAAGGGCTCTCAGCGCCAGTTTCCTGAACTCGTAGCCGTACATATTGATCATCAGCTTCAGCTCCAGTCCAAGCGCTGGAGTGAGGCCGTAGCGGCGCATTGTGCGACCCTCGGAATTCACTGCGAAGTACATAAAGTGGTGGTTGAAGAGCGGGGGCAGGGGCTCGAAGCCGCAGCACGCGATGCGCGCTATCGTTTGTTTGAATCGCTGCTCGAAGAAGACGAAGCGCTACTGGTGGCGCATCATCTAGATGACCAGTTAGAGACCTTCTTAATGCGGGCGTTTCGGGGGGCGGGCCCTGAAGGTCTGCAGGCCATGCCGGCCAAACGCGTGCTGGGCAAGGGCGTCGTGGTGCGAGCATTGCTGAGCGTTCCAAGACGTGAACTTGAGCCCTTAGCAGAGTCTGTTTTTCCCGATTATATTCGGGATCCCAGTAATTTAGATGAGCGATTCGATCGGGGTTTTTTGCGCTCACAGATTGTACCCTTAATCAAACAGCGCTGGCCCTCTGCAGCCGAGAACGTAGGCAGAGCGGTGACGCTGTTACAGCAAGAGTTCTCTGCCTTACACCCAGAAAGCGCTGACGTTTCCCGTGCCAAGACGGGCGAGCCCGTATGTCTTTTACCTGCGGATCATTCGTCCGAGGAACAGTGTCGGATGATTAGGGCGTGGCTGAAAACCTGGGGGCACTACCCCCCAAGCCATGCCTCGCTCAGCGAATTTGTTAGCCAGATTGATCGGGCGAAAAATGATTCGATACCGATTTTGAGCAGCGCCTTGTATCGACTTAAGTACTACGATGAACACGTTTATCTGTGTCCTGCGAGTGATGAGTATATGGCGCCTATTGTTGAGCAAGAGATTGCACTTAATCAGCCCCTTGAACTGCCGCTTGGTCGTTTTACGCTGATTGCTGAGGGCCCTGGGGACGCAGGATCGATAAGGGTTCGTTCCCGTTATCCCGGCGAACGTTTTGCGCTAGACCCAAAGAGACCCAGCCAGCCGGTGAAACGCTTGTTGAAAGAAATGGGTGTGCCGCCGTGGTGGCGTGATCAGGTTCCTGTATTTGAACGTGATGGTGCTGTGATCGGCGTATTAGATCGATTAGTTGACATTTCGGAGTGCGGTGCTGATGGCGGCCTGGGATTAGTCAACCAAATTATTTGGCGGCCGCATTCGCATCTGGAGTGACATTGCAAGAGTTCGAATAGCTTGAATAATGCCAGCGACTTTAGATTGAGCTGGTGAGGGCTTTCTGGTACTCTGACTTCCCATTCTGATGCGACGTTTATCGATCAATTTGAGCCTCTGGCAAGACTGATCTGCTAAGCGCGTGCCTACCGTTTACAACAGGATTAGGACTGTCATGACGCGATACGTATTCGTCACAGGTGGAGTGGTTTCTTCTTTGGGTAAAGGCATTGCCGCTGCGTCACTCGCAGCCATACTTGAAGCCCGTGGACTCAAAGTCACCCTGCTCAAACTCGACCCTTACATTAACGTAGATCCAGGGACAATGAGCCCGTTTCAGCACGGCGAGGTATTCGTTACCGAAGACGGGGCTGAGACCGACTTAGACTTGGGGCACTATGAGCGCTTCACGCGCACAACCATGCACCGAACCAACAACTTTACGACGGGTAAAGTGTATTCCGAGGTGCTCCGTAAAGAGCGTCGCGGTGATTATTTGGGTGGTACCGTACAAGTTATTCCGCATATCACCGATGAAATTAAACGTCGCGTGTTGTTGGGTGCGGAGGGCGCTGATGTTGCGGTCGTAGAAATTGGCGGTACCGTCGGCGATATCGAGAGCCAACCCTTTCTGGAGGCCGCTCGCCAGATGCGCGTCGAGCTCGGTGCGAGTCGTGCCATGCTGATGCACCTCACGTTGGTGCCCTACATTGCGACTGCGGGTGAGATAAAAACGAAGCCCACTCAGCATTCGGTAAAAGAATTGCGGTCGATTGGCCTTCAGCCTGATATTTTGCTGTGTCGCTGCACCGTTGAGATCGACGAAGGCGCTCGTAAGAAAATTGCCCTGTTCACCAACGTTGAAGAGCGTGCTGTTATTCCCTTGCTGGATGCCAAATCAATTTACTCGGTACCCAAGCACCTGCATGAGTGTAACCTCGACGCCGTCGTGGTTGAGCGTTTGGGGCTCACTTGCCCCGAAGCGGACCTCTCCGAATGGGAAGATGTGCTAAAACGTGAATTTGCGACCGATTTGAAGCCCGTTCGAATCGCCATGGTCGGCAAATACATGGACTTACTCGATGCATACAAATCGCTTAACGAAGCCCTGAAGCATGCGGGCCTGCAGACCATGAGCTCGGTTCACGTTGACTATATTGACGCCGAACAAATCGAAACCGAGGGAACGGGCGTGCTTAAAAATGCGGATGCTATTCTGGTTCCCGGCGGCTTTGGTGACAGAGGATTTGAGGGCAAGATTGCTGCGGTTCGTTACGCGCGGGAGAACAATGTGCCCTTCCTCGGTATTTGCCTTGGGATGCATGTGGCAATGATCGAGTTCGCTCGCAATGCGGTTGGTTTAGACAGTGCTAATTCTACCGAAATGGATCCCAGCACGCCGCATCCGGTCATTGGCTTGATCACCGAGTGGACTAACCCAGACGGTTCAACGACTCAGCGATCGGCCGCATCCGATTTGGGCGGCACGATGCGCTTAGGGGCGCAGCCTTGTCATTTGGTCGACGGATCGAAAGTTCGCGCGCTGTATGACGCCCCGACGATTGAAGAACGCCATCGTCACCGTTACGAAGTCAACAATACCTACCTTGACCGCTTGGCCGAGAAAGGTCTGCAGGTAGTGGGCTGGTCAGCCGACCACTCTCTAGTCGAAATTATTGAGATACCCAACCACCCTTGGTTTGTCGCCTGTCAGTTCCACCCTGAGTTTACGTCTCGACCTCGCGGAGGACACCCCTTGTTCACCGGGTACATCCAGGCCGCAATTGAGGCAAGCGAACTCAAACAGGCGTAGATTTAGCTCAAAATATAGGCAGAAATTATGAATCAATCGGCTGTTAAACTGGGTAATATTCAATTCGCTAATGACGCGCCCTTCGTGTTGTTGGGTGGCATCAACGTGATAGAAGACCTGGATTTCACCTTGGGTGTTGCCGAGGAGTATCAGCGCGTTTGCCAAAAACTGGATATTCCTTTAGTCTTCAAAGCCTCATTCGACAAGGCAAATCGCTCGTCAATTCATTCTTTCCGTGGTCCAGGTCTCGAAGAGGGCATGAGAATCTTGTCCTCAGTGAAAGCCGAGTTTGGTGTTCCTGTTATCACCGACATTCACGAGCCTGAGCAGGCTAAACCCGTGGCCGAAGTGGCTGATATTCTGCAGCTTCCGGCGTTTTTGGCTAGGCAGACCGATCTAGTCCGAGCGATGGCTGAGACCGGTCGTGTGATTAACATTAAGAAGCCGCAATTTGTCAGCCCCTCGCAGATGCGTAATATCGTTGAAAAGTTCGTGGAGTGCGGTAATACGAAGTTGTTGTTGTGCGAGCGCGGAAGCCAATTTGGTTACGATAACTTGGTTGTTGATATGCTGGGGTTCGGGGTCATGAAGCGTGAGTGTAACAATGCGCCGCTGATCTTCGACGTGACCCATGCTTTGCAGTGTCGCGACCCTTCGGGAGCCGCCTCTGGTGGGCGTCGTCATCAGGTAGCGGAACTTGGGCGGGCTGGGATGGCGCTCGGACTCGCAGGATTATTCTTAGAAGCACATCCAGATCCAAGCAAAGCGAAGTGTGATGGACCAAGTGCTCTGCCGCTCGAGTTGCTCGAGCCGTTTTTGGCGCAAATGAAAGCCGTGGACGACGTGGTTAAAGCGCAATCTGAATTGTTAATAGATTAATTGTAGGGAGCAGAAACTAAATGAAGATCACCCAAGTACAAGCCTTCGAGGTTATGGATTCTCGCGGCAACCCCACTGTCATGGCAGAGGTTACGCTGGAATCGGGTGAAGTGGGCGTTGCTTGTGCGCCGTCTGGGGCATCAACAGGATCGCGTGAAGCACTTGAACTGCGTGATGGCGATAAGACGCGTTATTTAGGCAAAGGCGTTTTGACTGCAGTGGCCAACGTGAATGGTCCCATTGCCGCGCTTTTGATTGGGCGTTCGGCGCTGGATCAACGTTCTATCGACAAGGCCATGATTGAAGCTGACGGTACGGACAACAAAGCCACCTTCGGTGCGAATGCGATCCTCGCGGTATCCCTTGCGACAGCAAAAGCGGCAGCTCAGGCACAGAAACTGCCTCTGTATCAGCATATTGCAAACTTGGCGGGCAACTCGGATTTGAGCATGCCGGTTCCCATGATGAATATCTTGAACGGTGGTGAGCACGCCGACAACAACGTCGACATTCAGGAATTCATGATTCAGCCTGTGTCGGCTGCGACTTTCGCTGAGGCCCTGAGAATGGGCGCGGAAGTGTTTCATCAACTCAAAAAAGTATTGTCGAGCCGCGGTTTGTCAACGGCCGTCGGCGATGAAGGCGGTTTTGCCCCTAATCTGCCCTCGAACGAGGCTGCCTTGAGTATTATTGCTGAAGCGGTCGCGGCGGCGGGTTACGAGCTGGGCACGGATATCACCTTGGCTTTGGATTGCGCCGCTTCTGAATTCTATAAAGATGGTCAGTATGTGCTCTCTGGTGAGAACAAGTCGTTCAACAGCGAAGGCTTCTCTGATTATTTAGCCGAACTTGCTGAAAAGCATCCTATCCTTTCGATTGAAGATGGCTTAGACGAATCTGACTGGGAGGGATGGGCTTACCTGACACAGAGGCTGGGCTCAAAGATTCAGTTGGTTGGAGACGATCTGTTCGTGACTAACACGGCGATTCTGCAGCGGGGTATCGAGCAGAATATCGGTAACTCCATTCTCATCAAGTTTAATCAGATTGGTTCTCTGTCTGAGACGCTCGACGCCATCGCGATGGCGAAAGCCGCTGGTTTTACAGCGGTGATCTCGCATCGCTCTGGTGAAACCGAGGATACGACGATTGCTGATCTGGCCGTGGCAACCGGCGCTGGGCAGATCAAAACGGGCTCTGCGTGTCGCTCTGATCGCGTCGCTAAATACAATCGCTTGCTCCGTATCGAAGCGGAACTGGGTTCTAAGGCGCCGTATCGCGGTCGGGCGGAGTTTTCGCGCGCTTAGTTATGAAATGGGTAGCGGCCGCGCTCACAATTACGCTGTGCTGGATGCAGTATCGGTTGTGGTTTGCTGAGGGGTCGCTACGCGAGCAATCTGAACTTGAACAGCGTCTGCAGGCTCTTGAGCAACAAAACGCGGTACTTGAGAGAGACAACGCTAAGCTGCTTGAAGAGATCGTTGCGCTGAAGACCTCTAATGATCTTATTGAGGAGCGGGCCAGGGAAGATCTCGGCCTGATAAAGCGGGGCGAGACTCTGTATTTATTTCCTGATGCAGACGATACCGTACCCGCTGGCCCGCAATCTTTGCCGATAAAACCGGTAAAACCGGTAGAACCCGAGGATACAAGCGGTGGCTGACCGATGCTGGGTTGTCATTCCCGCTGCCGGGAGCGGGTCCCGTTTTGGTGCCGATGTGCCGAAACAGTATCAACTGCTGAACGGTAAAATGGTGATTGATCGCACCCTTAGCGTCTTTCTTCATTGGGAGCCGACGCATAAAGTCGTAGTTGCCTTGAGTCCCGACGATGAGCGGTTTGATGAAACGACGTTAGGTTCGCACCCAGATGTAGTTCGCGTCACGGGCGGAGCGGAGCGCGCTGATTCGGTTCGTAAAGCTCTGGAATACGTCTGCCAACAAGCCTTGCCAGACGATAAGGTAATGGTTCATGACGCAGCCAGGCCGGTGTTGCAGACCCGAGATCTAGACCGTTTATGGGCGTTACGGAATTTAAGTGCGGCTATTTTTGCGAGGCCGATTGCGGATACACTCAAACGCTCGCAAGACGGTGCCATACAGGCAACGGTCTCGCGGGACAATTTGTGGGGCGCTCAGACGCCGCAAATGGCGAACCCAATTGCGCTTTTGCATGCGCTGAAAACGTGCTCTGAGAAGGGCATTAGTGTCACAGATGAAGCGTCTGCGCTGGAAGCGGTGGGCGAGCGCGTGTCTCTTGTGGAGGGGCCTGCGTACAATATAAAAATCACAAGAGCAGACGATTTACTCATCGCTTCGGCTCTGTTGGAGATGCTGGAATGATTCGAATCGGGCACGGCTATGATGTCCACGCGTTTACCGAGGGCTCGGCGCTCAGGCTGGGCGGTATTGATGTCCCCTTCAGTAAACGGTTTGCTGCGCACTCGGATGGGGATGTCTTGATTCACGCCTTGTGTGATGCGCTACTGGGTGCGCTGGCCTTGGGTGATATTGGCTCTTGGTTTCCGGATACGGATGCCGCCCACGCAGGCCGAGACAGTGCTGAATTCCTCAATCTGATCATGTTGGACATACGAGAGAAAGGTTACGACCTAGGTAATGCAGATATTACGGTAATCGCGCAGGCACCCAAGCTGCGACCGTATATCGATACGATGTGCGAGCGTGTGGCGGAGATCGTCGGTGTCAGCCGCAGCCAGATCAGCATCAAAGCGACAACAACAGAGGGGCTCGGCCCTATGGGGCGTGGAGAGGGTGTTGCCGTTCATGCCGTGGTGATTTTACAAACCAGCGAGATGGCTACTGCATGAACGTAAGCGGTATAGGTATGACGTCGCAGCGAACCCGAGAGCGCTTGGTGCAGCGCTTGTTTGATCAGGGTATTAAAGACCTGAACGTGCTGGAGGTCATGCGCAACGCGCCTCGCCATTTGTTTTTGGATGAAGCGATGGCGCACCGAGCCTACGAAGACGTTGCGCTCCCAATAGGCCATCAGCAAACCTTGAGTCAGCCTCTCACGGTTGCTCGCATGACGGAGCTACTGCTCGCCGAGGGGCCGCGTAACAATGTCCTCGAGATCGGCACAGGCTCGGGCTTTCAAACCTATGTGCTCTCTCGTTTAGTGAAGCAGGTCTACAGCGTTGAGCGTATCAAGCCTCTGTTGCTAAAAGCGAAGCAGAGATTGCGTTCATTAAAAGTGTGGAACGCTAACTGCAAGCACGGCGACGGCATGCTGGGATGGGCAGACAAGGGCCCTTTTGATGGCATCTTAGTGGCTGCGGCGGCGGAAGAGATTCCGCAGGCCCTCATTGCGCAACTGGCGGATGGTGGCCGCTTGATCATGCCGGTCGGGGGTGACAAGCAAGCATTGCGTCTGGTTGTGCGTCGTGGTGCTGAGTTTGAGCACCAAATCTTAGATTCGGTTTACTTTGTGCCGCTGTTACCCGGAGCTCCGCGATGAAGCACGATTTGGGTGTCTTACTTCGCGGTGCCTTGATGGGGGCGGCCGATGTGGTGCCGGGCGTATCCGGTGGCACCATGGCATTGATAACGGGGATTTACCCTAAACTGTTAAGCAGCATTGCCTCGTTTGATTTAGCGGCATTGCGCATGCTGGTTCGAGGCGATGTCGTCGGAGCTTGGAACCACGTTAACGGTCGCTTTTTGATTTTTTTAGTGCTAGGCATTGGCTTCAGCATTTTGAGTCTAGCTCAGGGTATTTTATGGGCGATGGATGCGCATCCACTGCCTTTGTGGTCGTTTTTTTGGGGTTTGATCGCGGCCTCAGCTTGGACTCTACAGCGCCAGTTGGGTCAATTAACTTGGTCAAAGACTATGGTACTGGTGCTTGCGGCAGCCACAGGCGCAAGCTTTGTGCTGATTGCACCGCGAGAGCTGGACCCGGCTCTCTGGATGTACTTTGGCGCGGGTTTCGTTGCAATTTGTGCCATGATTTTGCCAGGCGTGTCGGGTTCCTTGCTGCTTCTGTTGATGGGAATGTATCAGCCCGTATTGCTGGCCTTAAAGAGCTTTGATCTGCTCGTTGTCGTGGTTTTTGCCGCGGGCGCCGCCGGCGGATTGATGAGTTTCAGTCGTCTTCTTAGGTATCTTCTTTCGCGCCATCATGACTTAACCCTGGCGGCGTTAACGGGCTTTTTATGGGGCTCTCTCACCATGGTGTGGCCCTGGCGTTCAGAGGGTGATTTACCCATACCCATGTTTCCCTCCAGTTTTGCTGATGCCTATGGCGACCCACTCCTCGGTTGGTGTTTGTTAGCGGGCTTGGTAGGATTGATCCTCGTGGTGGCGATACAAGCGCGATGGGGACATGGAAATAAACTGGCTTAGGCTCGAGGGAAGCGTCAGACGCGCAAGTCGTTTGCTTGGTATAGGTATCCTAGCCTGCACTCTGCTTGCGTGCGCCTCGTCATCTAGAGCGCCCGTAGAGTATCGTATAAAGCCTGGCTACAGCCCGCCATCACATTATTTTGTGGCATCGGGTGATACGCTATTTAAGATCGCGTGGCGCTTTGGTATGGATTACAAAGAGCTTGCACGGATCAATGACATAGCTGCTCCCTACACGATTTACCCAGGCCAAAAATTGATTTTTAACGCCCCTGTAGTCGCGCAACCAAGGGAAAGTGTTGCGCCCACTAGCCCTGTAACGAAGCCGGTCGTCCAAGCCTCTACTAAGCCTCGTGTGGCTGTGAAAGAGGAGCCACCTATGCCGGCATTTACGGGAAGGTGGCGTTGGCCCGCTCCGGGTAAAATTATTCGAGCGTACTCAGGATCGGTGCACAAGGGGATCGACATTGTGGGTGAGCGAGGTGATCCGGTTGTCGCCGTGGCTGATGGCAAAGTGGTTTATGCGGGCACGGGTATCTCGGGCTACGGCCGATTATTGATCGTAAAGCACGATGAGACTTATTTAAGCGCGTACGGTCATAATGACACTTTGCTCGTGAGCGAGGGCGATGCGGTACAAGGAGGACAGCGTATTGCGCGGATGGGTGATTCAGGAACCGATAGCGTCAAACTGCATTTCGAGATGCGCCGCAACGGCAAACCGATTGATCCGCAGTCGCTGCTGGGTAAACGCTAGGGCTTAGCAGCGACCTCGGAACGAAGGGTTATCGCTCCAACAAATTGATCTTATTGGGTTTGCCGGCCCATTCTTCAGAATCGGGCATGGCTTCTTTCATTTCGGTGATATTGGGCCAAATCTCTGCGAGCTCAGCATTCAGCTCGAGGAAAACCTGCTGGTCTTCTGGGAGTTCGTCTTCGCTGAAGATCGCGTCAACAGGGCACTCAGGCTCGCAGAGCGCACAGTCAATGCACTCGTCGGGGTGAATAACTAAGAAGTTGGGGCCTTCATAAAAACAATCTACGGGGCACACTTCAACACAGTCAGTGTGCTTGCAGTTAATGCAGTCTTCACCTACCACAAAGGTCATTGGACGCTCCTAGGGATCTCTTCAAAGTCGCGAATTTTAACTGCTAAATTCAAGCAATAGAAGTTCTTTTATGGAACAAGCTTAGACTTGAGTTGACTTAAGGCAAGTAGCGCATCAATTGGTGTCATTTGATTCAGGTCGAGCGCGCCAATCTCCGCTTTGAGTGTTTCAAAGCGGTCGTCTGCGAACAAATCGGGTTGCATAAGGGGTGCTGCCGCCGCAGGTGTGGTTTGGGTTTGCGGCAGGTTCTCTAACTCCTTTAGTTTGGTGCGAGCGGCGCTGATGACATGGACGGGGAGCCCTGCGAGCTTTGCCACTTGGAGTCCAAAACTTTGGCTCGCAGGACCCTCTTTGACCGAGTGCATGAAGATGATTTGGTCGTTGTGTTCTTGAGCACCCAAATGCACGTTAACCATGTTGGGGCACTGGGCAGGGAGCTCCGTTAATTCAAAGTAATGGGTCGAAAAGAGGGTGAACGCGTGGATCTGTTCTGCGAGTTGCTTGGCACAAGCCCAAGCGAGGCTTAAGCCATCGAAAGTGGATGTGCCGCGCCCAATCTCATCCATCAATACCAAGCTTCGCGCCGTTGCGTTATTCAGAATGTTCGCGGTGTCGGTCATCTCCACCATGAAAGTTGAGCGCCCGCCGGCCAGATCATCGGAAGAGCCAATACGCGTAAAAATGCGATCAATCGGGCTGATTAAAACCGCTTCTGCGGGCACAAAACTGCCTACGTGAGCCAACAACGCAATCAAAGCGGTTTGACGCATATAGGTCGACTTACCCCCCATATTGGGACCGGTGATGAGCAACATCTCTCGCTTCGTATTGAGCAGCAAGTCGTTAGCGATGAAAGGGGCGTCGGATACCTGTTCAACTACGAGGTGACGACCTTGCGCAATTTCAAATATCCGCTCTTGGCTAAATGTGGGGCGATTCAGGCGCAGTGCTTGTGCTCGCTCGGCTAGGCAGCCCAGCACATCGAGCATGGCAAGAGCCCCTGCACAACGCTTTAGGGGCGCCAGCAGTGTATTAAGCTCATCGAGTAAGCCCTCATAGAGCTCTTTTTCGAGCGCGAGCGCGCGGCTTTTCGCCGAGAGCGCTTTGTCTTCAAAGGTTTTCAGTTCGGGTGTGATGAAGCGTTCGACATTCTTTAG